>Ga0209068_10001639_pt1 | contig 11133 bp, 11 predicted proteins | sample ColStrG_CSR_2012_FD_187200 | JGI IMG/M metagenome (GOLD analysis project Ga0209068, IMG submission 187200) | Freshwater sediment microbial communities in response to fracking from Pennsylvania, USA - Cold Stream Run_MetaG_CSR_2012 (SPAdes)... | ecosystem: Environmental > Aquatic > Freshwater >...
GGGCCCGGTAGCTTCGGGGGATGCCGGAGATCGCCGACGCCTACCTCGCGACCCGGGGTCGGGTGCGCGCCCTGCTCGAGGCCGCCGGGCCCGGGGCCGCCGACCTGCCCGTGCCCGCGACACCTCAGTGGACCGTGCACGACGTCCTCGCCCACCTGGCCGGAGTCGCCACCGATCTGATCGAAGGTCGGCTCGACGGCCTCGCGACCGACACCTGGACCGATACGCAGGTCGCGCGGTCGCGCGACCTGACCATCGCACAGCTCCTCGACCTCTGGGACGAGCACGGCGCCGGGGTCGACGCGGTCGCCGACTCGTTCGGGGCCGCCGGCGGTCAACTCCTGGCCGATGCCGCCAGTCACGAACACGACCTCCGCGGCGCGCTCGATGCTCCCGGGGCGCGCGACTCCGACGCCGTCGCGATCGGATTCCGCTTCGTGTGCTCGGGCGTTCGTCGCAACCGCGGCGACGACGATGCGCCGGCGCTGCTGGTACACCACGAAGCCGGCGAGAAGCTGCTCGGCGACGGCGAACCCGGCGCCTGGCTCAGCACCACACGATTCGAGGTGCTGCGCGCCACCACTGGTCGTCGCACCCTCGACGAGATCCGCGCCTACGAGTGGGCCGGCGACGCCCGCCCCGAACTGCTCGTCATCACGTCGATGTTCGCGCCCCGCGCAACACCGCTCGGCGAGTAGCTCGCACCCGGCCGGCCCGACGTCCCCATGGCGTTCAGCACCTCGCTCGCACCGTTCCGGCACCGTCGCTTCGCGCTGCTCTGGACGGGCGCATTCGTGTCGAACATCGGCACCTGGATGGAGACGGTCGGCGTCGGCATCCTCGTGACCACGAGCACGGGGAAGGCGGGCTGGACCGGGATCGTCGCCGCCGCGGGCTTCGTACCCCAGGCCCTGCTCGCGCCCATCGGCGGCGCGCTCGCCGATCGGGTGCCGCGACGCACGCTCCTGTTGTGCACCACCGCCGCGCAGACCGTGTTCGCCGCGATCCTCACGTTCCTCGCCAGCATCGGCACGCCGAGCCCCGGCGTGGTCACGCTGATCGTGTTCGGGGCGGGGTGTGCGAGCGCGCTGGGGTTCCCGGCGTTCCAGGCACTGCTCCCCGATCTCGTGCCCGTCGAGGAACTGCCCGGCGCGATCGCGTTGTCGTCGGCGCAGTGGAACCTGGGTCGGGTGATCGGGCCCGCGCTCGCGGGCGTCGTCATCGGCTTCGGCGGCTACGAGCTCGCGTTCTCGATCAACACCGCCAGCTTCTTCGCAGTGCTCGCGGTGATCGCGTCGTTCACGCTGCCACCGCCGAGCTACCACGGCGACACGTCGATCGTCGACGCGATGCGGGAAGGCATGCGCTTCGTGCGGGGCGACCCGGCATTGCGATTCGTCGTGGAGAGCCTCGCGCTCAACTCGCTGCTGGCCGCGCCGTTCATCGCGCTCATCCCCGCCGTCGCACTGAAGGTGTTCCACGAGGAGAAGCTGGGCACGTCGGTGCTCGTCACCGCGCAAGGTCTGGGCGCGGTGTGCATGGCCCTCTCGCTGGGCACGCTGTTCGCGCGCTTCGGCGCGCGGCGCACGCTGCTCGGGATGCTCGGGCTACTGCCCGTCGGACTGTTGCTCTACGCGTACTCCCCCGCGCTCGCGTTCGCGGCGGTGGCGATCTTCGCGGTCGGCTTCTTCTACATGGGGTGCCTGTCCAGCTTCACCACCATCGCCCAGCTCCGCGCGCCTGCCGAGTTGCGCGGCCGAGTGGTGAGCGTGCTCATGATGCTCCTCGGCGCGCTCTACCCCATCGGCGCCATCACCCAGGGCGCGATCGCCGACCACATCGGATTGCGCGCCACCACCGCGGGCGCGGCGGTGCTGCTGGGTGTCGCGTTCGCGCTGCGCATGCTGCTGCGCCCCCACTCCGCCGACGCACTGGCCGAGGTCGGAGCCCGTGCGGTCGACGTCGCCGGCGAGGTCGTGAGGGAAGCAGGGGAATCCGCGCCAGAATTGCAGTGATCGACGCGCGGCGGGGTTGTTCACGGTGCTCGTGACCCACCCCGCCGAGCAGGCCCGCTGGGATCCTGGGAGCAACTGCTCCTAGAATGGTCACTCATGGAAGCGGTCGGCGCCACTGCCACCCCTGAGACCCCCATCGGCGGGACCCCCATCGGCGCCGGCAAGCCCACCGCCGTCGAGGGGAGCATCCGGGTCGAGGAACTGGCCCGCCGCGCGGAGGTGTCGGTCGACACGATCCGCTTCTACCAGAAGCGCCAGCTGCTCCCGCCGCCGCAACGCGTCGGGCGCATCGCCTGGTACGGCGACGAGCACCTCGAACGGCTCGGCCGCATCAAGGACCTCCAGCGCCAGGGCTTCTCGCTCGCGGTGATCCGCCGCCTCCTGGTGGGTGAGCTCGACGCCGCCGACGCGCCCCTCGCCGCCGCGGTCGCCAGTGCCCAGCAAGGCGGCGCGCAACCCGGCGATGCGTCGCTGCTGTCGCTCGACGACCTCTCGGGGCGCGTGGGCGTGCCGGCGCCGCTGCTCGACGTCATCGCCAAGGAAGGGCTGATCGTCCCGCAGCAGCGCGACGGCGAGTCCGGCTACACCGAGGCCGACGCCGACGTGCTGCGCGCCGGACTGCGGCTCCTCGAAGCCGGCTTCCCGCTCCCCGATCTGCTCGCGCTCGCCCGCCAACACCACGACTCGACGCGCGCGATCGCGACCGACGCGGTCGAGATGTTCGACGAGCACGTACGCCGCCCGTTGCAGGCGCGCGACATCCCCGATGCCGAGAAGGCCGAACTCCTCGTCGACGCGTTCCGCACGCTGCTGCCGACCGTCACCACGCTCGTCGCGCACCACTTCCGCTCGGTGCTGCTCGAGGTCGCGCAGGAGCACCTCGAAGCCGTCGGCCATCCCGACGAGCTCGCGGCCGCGAGCGCCGAGCCGGGTTGGGAGCACCCGTCGTGAGCGCCGACTCCGTGCACGGCGGGCGCGGCACCGTGCTCGGCAAGGACGGCGCGCTCCCCGAGGGCGAGACGAAGTACCGCGCGGTCGAGGGCATGTTCGACCGTCTCGCGCCGCGCTACGACCGCATGAACCGCGTGATCTCGCTGGGCATGGACAAGCGCTGGCGCAAGCACACGGTCGAGGCGCTCGCTGTACCCGCCGGTGCGCGCGTCGTCGACCTCGCGTGCGGCACGGGTGACCTGTGCCGCGACCTCGCGGGAGTGGGCGCCCGTCCCGTCGGCGCCGATTTCTCCGCAGGCATGCTCGCCAACGCGCGAACCGACGCGCCGCTCGTACGCGCCGATGGCGCGCGGCTTCCCTTCGCCACCGGCGCGCTCGACGGCCTCACGTGCGGCTTCGCGCTGCGCAACTTCGTCGACCTCGACGCCGTGTTCCGCGAGTGCGCGCGCATCCTGCGCCCCGGCGGCCGCTTCGCCGCGCTCGACGCGACGGTGCCGGCGAACCCGATGATGCGCATGGGCAACGCGGTCTGGTTCCGCGGCGCGGTGCCGCTGCTCGGCCGCATGCTCGCCGGCGACGCCGAGGCCTACTCCTACCTGCCGAAGTCCACCGCGTACCTGCCCGCCCAGCCCGAACTACGCGACCGGTTGCGCTTCGCGGGCTTCGCCGACGTCGGTTCCCGCACCTTCACCGGCGGTTCGGTGCTGCTGCTCACCGGCACGCGCGTCGAGGCCGCCGTCGAAGGACCCGGATCCGGGGTGGCCTCGTGACGACGACGCCGGCACCCGCCCGCCTCCGCGCCGTCACGCGCGAGGTCACACGCGAGGTCGCGTCGACGGCCGACCTCGACGCACTCATCGCCACCTGCGGTGCTCACGACTTCGCCTGGTTGCACCACGACGTGCGCATCGTCGCCACCGGCGTCGCGGCGAGCGTGAGCGCCACCGACATCACGGCTGCACTCGCGGCGATCGATGTCGACAACCCGCTCGGTCTCCCCGGCACCGGGGCGATCGCGGTGGGCGCGCTGCCGTTCGACCCCGACCGAGTCGGTGAGCTCGTGATCCCCGCGCGCGTGCACGGCGAGTCGGGCGGACGGGCTTGGGTCACCGAGATCGGCCCTGCCGCCCACGACGTCGTCGTCGAGCACGAGGGCCCGGCCCGCTTCACCGTCGCGGCCACGCGGACGCGCGGCGAGTTCGAGGCGATCGTCGGGCGCGCCATCGACGCCATCGACCGGGGCGAGATCGAGAAGGTGGTGCTCGCCCGCGAGGTCGTGGTCGAGGCCGATCAGGCCTTCGACGTGCGCGACATCCTCGCCCGGCTCGTACATCAGCAGCCCGGTTGCTTCGTCTACGCGAGCGACGGCCTCGTGGGCGCGAGCCCCGAACTCCTCGTGCGCCGCGCCGGCACCATCGTGGAATCCCGCCCCGTCGCCGGCACCGCGGTCGCCGAAGGCGAGGAGTCACTGCGCCGCCTCGCGGCATCGGTGAAGGACACCAACGAGCACCGATTCGTGGTCGACGGAATCCTCGATGCGCTCGCACCGGTGTGCAGCACGCTCGACGCCGGTGACCCCGAGGTCGCGGTGTTCGGGCCCATTGCCCACCTGGCTACGCCGGTCCGAGGTGAGCTCGCGGGGCTGGACGCGCCCGACGCGCTGGCGCTCGCCCGCCTGCTCCACCCTACCCCGGCAGTCGGGGGCACACCCCGCCAGGCTGCGCTCGACGCCATCCGTGAGCTCGAGGGCTTCGACCGCGGCCGGTACGCGGGGCCCGTCGGCTGGGTCGACGCCCGCGGCGACGGCGAGTGGGCCATCGCCCTGCGCGGCGCCGAGCTCGACGGCGCGCGAGCCCGGCTCGTGGCCGGTGCGGGCATCGTCGCGGGGAGCGACCCCGCGGCCGAGTGGGCCGAGACCCAGGCCAAGCTCGAGCCCATGCTCCGCGCCCTCGTCCGCCCCTGACACGCCCTCCGAACTTGCGTCGCTGACTTGGGATAGTCCCACGTGTTCGACGCAAGTTCGGGGTCAGAGCGCGTCGCTCACTGCCTGCCACACCTCTCGGTGACGGGCGACATTGGCGTCGCGGTCGGTGCGGACCAGCACCACCCGCACGCCGCCGGCCTCGACGGCGTCGGTGACCGCCGGGCCCACCTCGTGCGCGGTCGCGACGTGGGTGACGGGTACGTCGTGCAGCGCGCACAACGCGGCGAGGTCGACCCCCTGGGGAGTGCCGAACACCGTCTCGAAGTGCGCCGCCTCCTCGAACTGCTCGGGGAGGTCGGCCTGCGGGAGGAACGAGAAGATCCCGCCACCGTCGTTGTCGACCACCACGAAGGTCGCGTCGATCCCGCGACGTGACGCGCCGAGCAGGCCGTTGCTGTCGTGCAGGAAGCACAGGTCACCAGTGAGCGCGACGGTCGCGCCAGCCTGGTCGGAGGCGTGTTCGGAGGCGCGGCCCGCGGCGATGCCGAGCACGGTCGACGTGAAGCCGTCGATCCCGTTCACACCGCGGTTCGCGTAGAAGGTCACGTCGTCGCGCGGGACGGCGAAGCTCTCGACGTCGCGCACGGGCATGCTCGACGCCACGACGAACGCGCTGTCGCGGGGCAGGGCGGCGACGACATCGCGCGCGATGCGACCCTCGAACGGCTCGTCCCACTGCTCGATCAACGCGTCGATCGCGTCACGCGCGTTCGCGTCGGCGCGCGTCCACTCCCCGACCCACTCGGTGTCGACCATCACGTCGATCGCGTCGGCGAGCGCGCCGAGCAGCAGCTCGGGATCGGCGTCCATCCGTCCGCTCACCGCGTGCTGCGGGTCGAGCCACACGCCGTCGGGGTCCACGAGGATCTGGTCGATTGTGGGGTCGAGCCACTGCACGAGCGCCTTGTTGGTGGTCGTCCCCCCGACCCGGAACACGACATCGGGGCGGTGCGCGTCGCGGAACGCGGCGTCGCGCAGCAGCGGGTCGTAGGTGGAGATGGTGCCGGGGACGCGACCATTCGAGAGCGGGTCGGCGAGCACCGGCCACCCCGCCACCTCGGCGAAGCGCAGCAGCGTGCCCGGCAGCACACCCGCACCCCAGCCCGCGACGATCAGGCCCTTCGGTCGGTCGGCCACGAGGTGGGCCAGCGCGTCGAGCATCCCCACCGAAGGCGCACGCACACCGGGTGCGCTCGCGGTCCACGGACGGTCGTCGGTCCGGCCGGGCGCGTCGACCAGCTCGTCACCGGTCGGCACGAGCGGCTCACGGAACGGGAGGTTGAGGTGTACCGGTCCCGCGGGACGCCCCGTGGCTTCCGCGACCGCGCGGGACGCCAGCGCCCGCCACTCGGCCCCGACTCCGGCTCCATCAGAGGCGCGATCGGTCGGGACGTTCGCCTCGTGGAACCACCGCACCGCGTCGCCGTAGAGCTTCACCTGGTCGATGGTCTGGCCCGCGCCGGTGTCGCGCAGCTCGGGCGGGCGATCAGCGGTGCACACGATCATCGGCACTCGGGAGTGCTGCGCCTCCAGCACCGCGGGGAGGAAGTTCGCCGCGGCAGTGCCCGACGTGCACAGGAGCGGAGCAGGAACGCCGGTGGCGCGAGCGAGCCCGAGCGCGAAGAACGACGCGCTGCGCTCGTCGAGGTGCACGTGGAGGCGGATCCGCTCGTCGCCGGCCAGCGCGAGGGCGAGCGGCGCGGAGCGCGATCCGGGCGCGAGCACGGCGTCGGTGATCCCGTGGCGGGCCCACTCGTCGACGAGGGTGCGGGCGAAGGCGGTGTTGGCGTCGCGGGTCATGAGACACTCTCTTCGTGGTGACGCAGCAGGTGATGAGACTGGTGCCGGGGTTCACGCAGTCGGCGTCGTCGTGGTCGCCGGTGGCGCGCCTGCTCGGCGACGACACCGAGATGATCGAGGTGCCCGAGGGCGACGACTTCGTCGCGACGGCGCGCGCGCTGGCGGGCGGCCCCGGCACCTCCGTGGGGTACTCGCAGGGTGGGCGGTTGTGCCTGCAGCTCGCGCTCGACCGGCCCGAGGTGGTGCACCGGCTCGTGCTGGTGAGCGCGTCGCCCGGCATCGCCGACGCCGCCGAGCGCGTCGCGCGCGTCGAGGCCGACGAGCGGCTCGCGCAGGAGATCGAACGCGACGGGGTGGATGCCTTCCTCGAACGCTGGCTGGCTCTGCCGTTGTTCGCGACGCTCCCCCGCGAGCGCTCCGGCATCGACGACCGCAAGGCACACAACACCGTCGAGCACCTCACCTACCAACTGCGGGTGCTCGGGCAGGGGGTGCAGCCGTCGAACTGGGAGCGGCTCGGCGAGCTGCGCATGCCGGTGCTGCTGATCGCGGGCCAGCTCGACACGAAGTACGTGGACATCGCGCAACGCATGGCCGAGCGCATCGCCGACGCGCGCGTCGAGATCGTTCCCGGCGCCGGACACGCCTGCCACCTCGAGCAGCCCGAGCACGTCGCTCAGCTCCTGGCTTCGTTCGAGGCGGGCCACGCGTAGCGCGCGAGCAGATCGGCGTCGGGCACCACAGCCCGCACCGCGATCGCGCCGTCGGCGGCAACGAGCGGCGTGTGCGTGACGTCGCCGGCCAGCGAGCCGAGGGTCGCGAGGCCGCACGCGTAGGGCAGCTCGGGCAGCGCGGCGGCGAGCGCGACCCCTGCAGCGAGGCCGACGGATGTCTCCATCATCGACGTGACCACCGCGGGCACACCCGCCGCCTCGTACACGCGCAGCGCGCCACGCACACCGCCGAGTGGCTGCTGCTTGAGCACGATGAGGTCGGCGGCATCCGCGGCTCGCAGCGCGCGCGCGTCGTCGAGCGTGCGGATGCACTCGTCGGCCGCGATCGGCACGGCGACCGCGCGCCGAACACGCGCGAGGTCGTCGATGCGCGCCACCGGCTGCTCGATGAACTCGATGTCGTAGCGGGCGAGGCGCGCGACCATTTCGATCGCGAGGTCGACATCCCACGTACCGTTGGCATCGACGCGGATCGGAACTCCGGAGCCGACCGCGTCGCGCACTGCGGCGACCAGTGCGACCCCTTGCGCGTCGCGCACCTTCACCTTCACCGCGGGATAGCGACGGATCTCCTGCACGAGGAAGGGGCCGTCGACCAGCGCGTTCACCGGGATCGAGTCGCGCACCGGCACCGGGAACCCATCGCGCGCCGCCTCCTCCGCCGCGGCGCGGCACACCGCCGGGTCCGACGGGTAGCCGGGCAACGGCGAACACTCGCCCCAACCCGCGGCCCCCTGCAGCAGGGTGACGTCGCGGTCACCGATGCGCAGACGGTGCTCGATCAGCTGAGGCACAGCCCCACGCTCACCAGCACCGCGAGCACGAGCTCGAGGCGCGACGTCGCGACGAGCACGGAGATCAGCGACGGCGGATCGTTGCGGGTGAGGATCGTGCGCACCGGCGTGACCGCGAGCGGCAACGCGAGCAGGCCCAGCAGCGCCCACGGTTGCGTGATCCCGATCGCGACTACTGAGAGGAACGCACCCACGTAACACGCGACGAACAGGCGCTTCGTGGCCGTCGCGCCGACCCGCACCGCCAGCGTGTGCTTGCCGGTGACGGAGTCGGTGGAGATGTCGCGGATGTTGTTGGCGAGCAGGATCGCGCAGGCCAGCAGCCCCACCACGAGCGAACCCCACCACGCGGCACCCGGCACGTACTCCACCTGCACGTAGGCGGAGCCGACGGTGGCGACGAAGCCGAAGAACACCAGCACCATGATCTCGCCGAGGCCGATGTAGCCGTAGGGCTTCGGGCCGCCGGTGTACAGCACCGCCGCGGCGATGGCCGCGACACCCACGAGCAGCAGCCACGGGTTCACCACGAGCGACAACACGCCGCCGAACACCGCGGCGACGACGAACGACAACGCCGCGGCGCGCTTCACCGCACCCGGCGTGGCGGTGCCCGTCGCGGTGAGCCGCAACGGACCCTTGCGTTCCTTGTCGGTGCCGCGCACGCCGTCGGAGTAGTCGTTGGCGTAGTTCACACCGACCTGCAGCGCGAGCGCGACGATCATCGCGAACGCGAACCGCCACCAGATCACGCCGTGGATCAGGCTGTCGGCGTCGGCGGCCGCGGCCGCGGTGCCGACCAGCACCGGCGCGACCGCGGCACCGAGCGTGCGTGGCCGCGCCCCCTGGACCCACTCCGACGCCGTGGTCATGCGCGCGGGCTACGGCCGCTTCGGGAACTGGTCGAAGTCGGGGCGGCGCTTCTCGAGGTAGGCGCGCTTGCCCTCCTGCGCCTCTTCGCTCATGTAGTAGAGGAGCGTCGCGTCACCGGCGAGCTGCTGGATGCCGGCGAGGCCGTCGTCGGCCGCGTTGCACGACGCCTTGATCATGCGCAGCGCGAGCGGGCTGTGCTCCAACATCGTGCGGCACCAGTCGACGGTCTCCTCCTCGAGTGCCGCGAGCGGCACGACGGTGTTGACCAGACCCATGTCGAGCGCAGCCTGGGCGTCGTACTGCCGGCACATGAACCAGATCTCGCGCGCCTTCTTCTGCCCGACGGAACGGGCGAGCAGGCCGGAGCCGTACCCGCCGTCGAACGAGCCGACGCGCGGGCCGGTCTGACCGAAGCGCGCGTTGTCGGCGGCGATGGTGAGGTCACAGCAGACGTGCAACACGTGACCGCCGCCGATCGCGTACCCCGCGACCATCGCCACGACGGGCTTCGGGATGCGGCGGATGAGGATCTGGAGGTCGAGCACATTGAGCCGGCCGATGCCGTCGGGACCCACGTAGCCGTCGTCGCCGCGGACGCGCTGGTCACCACCGGAGCAGAAGGCGTCGGGCCCCTCGCCGGTGAGCACGATCACGCCGATCGCCGGGTCGTTGCGGGCGGCCTCGAAGGCGTCCTGCAACTCGAGGAGGGTGGGGGGCCGGAAGGCGTTCCGCACCTCGGGCCGGCAGATGGTGATCTTGGCGATCCCGTCGGCGGTGTCGTAGCTGACGTCGCCGTAGCCGCGGTCGTGGCGCTGCCAGTCGGCACCGGGCCTGATCGGGCTGGGCGACACGGGATCGGGCGTGGCGGCGCTGTCGGTGCTGGCGTTCATGGGAATCTCCACTCTTGGAGCGATCACTCCTACGGTTGGGCAGGCTACCGCGGCCCCCTACCGTGGCCCACATGAGGCGGACGGACCTGCGGCCGATGCTGGCCACCCCGGCGACGGCCCTGCCGGCCGATGACGGTCCCGGGGGACCTCGCTGGGCCCACGAGATGAAGTGGGACGGCATGCGGGTGCTCGCCGAGGTCCACGAGGGGCAGTTGGCCCTCAGCTCCCGGGCCGGCAACGACGCCACCGCCCGCTTCCCAGAACTCGCCGGTCTGCCCGACGCCCTCGGTGCCGACGCGGTGCTCGACGGCGAGATCGTCGCCCTCGGTCCGGACGGCGTGCCGAGCTTCGAGCGCCTCCAACCACGGATGCAGGCGCGCAGCGACGCCGCAGTGCGGCAGGCGATGGCGGAGCAGTCGGTGGTGTGCATGTGGTTCGACGTGCTCGCGTTCGACGGCCACGACGTCACCGGGTTGCCGTACACCGAACGGCGATCGTTGCTGGAACGGCTCGCCCTCGCCGGGCCCCACTGGCAGACGCCGCCCGTTTCCTCCGGCGACGGCCACACCGCGCTGGCCACCGCCGAGCAACTCGGCCTCGAGGGTGTGGTGTCGAAGCGCCTCGACAGCACCTACCTCCCGGGGCGGCGCAGCGACTCGTGGCGCAAGGTGAAGGTCAGTGCCGGTCAGGAGTTCGTCGTCGGCGGGTGGCTGCCGGGCAAGGGACGCCTCGACGGCCGGCTCGGTTCCCTGCTCGTCGGCTACCACGATGCCGTCTCGGACACCACGACTGCTCCGCCCGCGCTGCGGTACGCGGGGCGCGTCGGCTCGGGCATCGACGAACGCGCCCGCGCCGCACTCGAAGCCGCGCTGCGCCCGCTCGCGAACGGCGAGACCCCGTTCCTCGACGCGCCCCGTCTCCCCGGCGCGGTGTGGGTTGCTCCCGAGCTGGTGGTGCAGGTGCGCTTCCACGAGTGGACGACGGCGGGCGTGCTGCGCGCGCCGCGCTTCCGAGGGATGCGCGACGACAAGCCCGCGGCCGAGGTCGTGCGCGAGACCTGAACGGCACGAGACCAGCGGAAGGGCGTACGGT
>Ga0209068_10001640_pt1 | contig 11132 bp, 11 predicted proteins | sample ColStrG_CSR_2012_FD_187200 | JGI IMG/M metagenome (GOLD analysis project Ga0209068, IMG submission 187200) | Freshwater sediment microbial communities in response to fracking from Pennsylvania, USA - Cold Stream Run_MetaG_CSR_2012 (SPAdes)... | ecosystem: Environmental > Aquatic > Freshwater >...
GAGCCCCCGCACCCGATGGCCCGTCACCGTTGGTATCCCCACCCGCGGTGTCATCCCAGAGGGCAGTGAAGATCTCCGGGGTGGCGTCGGTCCCTCCAAGCACCACAGAACCGCCGCCGGTGGCGCTGATCGAGGCGTTCTGTGCGTACTTCACGATCGCGCCGGGGGCGACGGTGAGGATTTGGCCAGAACCAACTGCGACTGAACAGTCGAGGACGTGAATTGAGTCCGCTGTCCAAGTCTCGCTGGACGAGAGCGATCCACAATGATGGATGATCGACGGCGCTTCAAAGCTGAATGCCGCTGCCGTAACTCCGGGGCTTGTCCCGCCCGGGGTTGTGACTTGGACTGTGGCTAGGCCTGCGCTGGCGGCTGGCGCCTCCGCGGTTATCTGCGTGTCCGAGTCAAGGGTGAAGGAGGCGGCCGGTACCGACCCGAAGAGCACCGCCGTCGTGTCGGCGAAGCCAGTTCCGGAGATGGTCACGATTGTGCCGCCGCTCGTCGGACCGGAGCTCGGCGCGAGAGCGGACACCACTGGTGCCTGCACGAAGGTGAATACGTCGGTCGATCTCGAACTACTGCTTCCACCTGGACTCGTCACAGCGACGTCGACAGGCCCAGCCGTGTGTGCGGGAGCGACCGTAGTGATTTGTAGGTCGGAGTCGACGGTGAATGATGTGGCCGTGCTCGTTCCGAAGAAGACGGCTGTGGTTCCCGCGAAGCCCGACCCCGATACCGTCACCATGGTGCCGCCGTCCGTCGGGCCCGATTGGGGCGACAACGACGACACGACCGGTAGCGGCGGCGGAGCGGCCTTCACGAAGGTGTACCGGTCCGCAGTGACCTTCGCGCTGGTTCCGCCCGCAGTGACCACACGAACGTCAACCGTCGCCGCCCTACGCACCGGCGCGACCGCAGTGATCTGGGAGTCAGAAACCACCGAGAACGACGACGCCGCAGTACCTCCAAAGCTCACCCCGGTCGCACCCGTGAAGTTCGACCCCGAGATCGTCACCACCGTCCCACCGGAGACCCCACCCGAACCCGGCGACACCGACGACACCGACGGTGCTGGAGGCCTCCCCGGTCGTGCTGCCGAGGCAGCCGACACGGGAATCATCATGGCGACTAGCGCCATCACCGAACACACAACTATCCGTCGCATCGTGCCCACGCCCTCCGCAGAATCGCCCGATGCGCCATGTTCTACCACGAGAGCTGGTGACCACGCTCGTGTCACCGATAGCCCCGACCGGGTGCGCGCTCTGAACAAGGCGCGGCAGCATCAGGTGACAGTTGCCATGATGCTCATCAGGGCGACGGAGATCCGCGCCTGGGCCGGATCTGGACGCCAGCACGCTTGAACTCGCGCGCAACGGTGCTTGCGTCGACACCAAACCTCCCGGCAATGACCCCGAGCGAGTCGCCCTTCTGGTAGCTGGCGGCTGCTTGCCGAACCGTGCGGTCGGTCATCTTGCGGGGCACCCTCCGCCGAGCAACGCCCGCTCGATCCAGATGGCCAAGGATCGTCGTCCGGTGCATCTTGTACCGACGAGCGAGCGCAGTAACCGACGCACCCTCGCGATAGCGGGAGACCAACTCACCGATCTCAGCCTCCGACAGTCGGCGTTGAACAGGGTTTGAAAGCCGTCCCCTTTGCTCCGACAAGCCGCCAGCGAGACCAGAATCGAGCCCTTCAGCCGCCGCGGCGATCCCACCGTGAGGTGCCTCCGGGTTGCTCCACCCCTGGTTAGCGACCCTTTGGAGGATCTCGGAAGGGTTTGAAAGCCGTCCCCAAAGGTCCACCAAACAGTTCACGTTCCAACCCCGATCCTGCAAAGGACCGGGGTTGTTTGTTGTGTGGCGGGTGTAACCGCGCCCCTGCCGGTTGCTTCCGTGGATCTCGCCAAGCACCATCAGCTCGTTGAACGGGCTGGCCAGCTCGCTGGTCTGCCCGTCCTGGAAGACATTGATCCGGGCGAAGAAGGCCTGGTTGAGTCGGCGTCGCAGCGTCGGTGACGCCTGGCTGTAGTAGGTGTTGGCCTTCTCGGCCAGGTTGATGGCCAGCGTCACGGTGGTCTCGATTTCGCGGAACTGGACGCTCATGGCGTTGATCGCCTCGCGTGCGTTGGTCATCTCTCTTGTGATGCGGTCCTGCTCGTTCCGAAGCAGATCGAGCGGGACGGCACCATCAAGGTGTGCGCGGAGCAGAGTGACCCGTTCGTTCTCCAGCTTGTCGAGTCGCTTCTTGGACGAGTCGAGCAGCTCACGGGAGCCCTCGTGTTCCTTGGCGAGGTGCTCGATGAGACCGATCCGGAGCTTGGCCAGCTCGTCGCCGGAGGCCTCGATCTCGATCCAGGCGTCTTCGACGAGTTGCTCGATCAGTTCGGCCCGCAGGTAGCGGACGACGCAGGGCACGCCGTTCTGCTTGCCCTGGCACTTGAAGTAGTCGTAGGTCCCGCCGCGTCCCTTGTTCCGCGAGAAGATGAGTCGTGATCCACACTCACCGCAGAACACGGTGCCCTTCAGGTAGTGGTGGTGGATCTTGGTCTTCTCTCTCGACTGCGCCTTGTCCTGAAGGACGGCTTGCACCTCGGCGTACAACGCCGCATCGATGATCGGTTCGTGTCGACCCTCGTACTGCATGCCCCGGAAGGTGACGAGCCCGGTGTAATACGGGTTCGTCAGGAAGTGCGACACCCGAGCCTTGGTCAGCGGCCTCGGGACCCGGTCGCCCTTCTGAGTTGATCGGACGCCTCGGGTTTCGAGTTCGTCAGCGATGGCCTGCGTCGTCCACTCTCCAGTGGCGTACTGCTCGAAGGCCCAGCGAATGTGTGGGGCTCGGTCGGTGTCGACTTCGACAGTGGCCATACCGAACTTGCTGCCAGACTTCGGGATGCGGATGTTGCGGTAGCCGATCGGAGCCCTGCCAGGGGTGCCGCCGACCTGGGCTTTCTGGGTCATGCCCTTGAGAGCTTCGGTTCCGTTGTTGGCGGACTCGAACTCGGCCAGGGTCGCCAGGATGCCGTGCATCAGCTTGCCGGCCGGACTGTCGTCGATGTTCTCCTTGACCGAGATCAGCGCGGCACCGGCCCGTTTCAGGTCGAACAGCACGTTGGCGTCGTCGCGGCGGTTGCGGGCGAAGCGGTTGATCTTGTCCAGGATCACGAAGTCCACGTCGCGCTGCTGGGTGACGCGACGGATCATCGCCTGGAACTGCGGACGGTCGGCCGTCTTGGCTGACTCACCTCGGTCCATGTATTCCTCAACGACCTCGGCTCCAAGCTCGTGGGCCTTGCGCAGGCAGGCCTCGCGCTGGGCCGGCAGCGACAGGCCGTCGGGATCGAAGTCGGTCTCGGCCTGCTTGCTGGTGCTCACCCGGATATAGATGACTGCCCGCTTGAGACCGGTCTCGCTGGATAGCGGGTCCGGGGGCAGCGACCGCTGGTACGAGCCGCGCACGACCGCCTCATCCTTCGTTGGCGTTGTGATCGCGGTGCTCATGATGTGTTCCTCTCGTCAGTTACTCGGGCGCTGCGTTGGTACAGCTCGGGGGTACCAGCCCCACGCGTCCAGGGCAAGGTCCATCCAGGCGCTACTCGACTACACCTCGGCGATCGATCGCCCAGCCCAACCTGAGACAGTCGAACAGCGATGGCGGCTTGCGAGACGCCGAATCTGGCAGCCAGTTCGAACGGTCGTTGCACGCCCTCTCCCCAAGCTCGCTGCAGCCACGCCCGGGGTACGAGCACGCTCCCGGCGAAGTAGTTGCAGACGCTCTCGATGAACTCGGCTCGGTCACCTTCAGGGATGCGCTGGTAGAGGATGTCTACGAATCGGTGATCGAGGATGTGTTTCAGCTCATGTGCCAGCGAAAACCGCTGACGGACGAGTGGCTCGGCGCCGTTGAGCAGCACCATCCATCGTCCGTTCGACCATTGCGTGGCGCCCGATACCGGCAGGGGACTGAACCGCTGTACCAACATCTTGGGTAGGCCCGTGATGATCGTTTCGCGCACCGGAGGTTCAGTGGCTCCCACCAACGCCAGCAGCCGGGCGGCTTGGATCTCAGCGATGCGGTAGGCCTCAGCTCGGGTCAACGGCCGAATCGGCACGAAGTCCCGCAACGAGGCGATGACCCCCCGGCTCATGCCGTCCTCCGGTTGGGCGTGTCGCCCGATTCGTCTATGCCGGTGGCTGGCTTGGGAGGGAAGACCGGCTGGTCCTCGGGGATGCCGTACTGATTCCGCAGGAAGGCGAAGTAGCTCTCCAGCTGTTCGATGGCCTCGCCAGGCAAGTGGTACTTGCTCCGCAGGTACGGCCCGAGTCCAGGTAGGTCGCCACCGATCTTGTATCCAGCCAGCACGTACAGGTCAGCCGGCTTGCACTCGATTGCCTCTGCCACCAATCGCAGCGCATCTGGGCTGGGCATCCGGTACTCGCCGGATTCGAGCTTGCCGATGTAGCTGTAGTCCAGCCCTGCAGCGGTCGACACCTGTCGGCGGGTCAACCCCAGCGATGTGCGTCGCGTCTTGATGAACTCCCCGAGGGGGGCGTTCTTCTTATCTGATGATTCTTGTTTCTTCATCCCTTTCTCTTGCTCCTTCTTGTCCTCATTATCCGCCATACATAGACGGTTGTCGATATATCTCGTGTTGTGGAATGGTCGACGTCTCACTCCCTGTCGAAGACGTGCACGCCCCCGTCCTGGGCCTCGACGATCGTCAGGTCGTAGGACAGGTCCCTGGCGAACGCTTCGAGATCGACGCGGATGTAGGGCTGCAGCATCTCGGGCCCGATCTCGTCGAGATCGATGCCGATGTCTTCCAGCAGGTTCTCGGCGTAGTCCTCGGCGCTCGACCAGTGGCCCAGGTAGGAATCCTCGAAGCGGTCCAGGCGATCCCACTCAGCTCGGTCGAGCTGGACCGCCCATCCTGCGAAGGCCTCACCGTGTTCGGCTATGCCGCGGCCCAGCCGGGCGACGGTCTCCAGGCTCTCGTACTCCGACAGGTGCAGCGGGCCGAAGCCCTCGTAGTCGTGGATGGCCCACTCCTCGGCAACGTCCTCGCGTGACCTACTCAACATTTCGGTGACCTGCTCGGAGATTTCCTGGTAGTCCTGGTCGGCCTCGATCCAGGTTCCGAACAGTCGGCCGGCGTTGTAATCGCTGAGGGACGCGACGTAGATCCGTGGCGCATCCGGCCGGTCAACCTCGGGTGCGGTCACCGTCTCGATCGGCGGTGCCATCTCAGGGCCCAGCCGCTCCGGGTTCACGAGACACCCCGGCGACGGATCTCGCCGTCGTCACTGACGTCCAGCCCAGCGACGACAGCCGCATCAGCACCCAACCGGTCGAGATCGATCTCGACGTAGCTCTCCCAGTCGTGCGGTAGTCCGCTGAGCATCGGGATCAGGCCGCTGACGATGATGATGTCGCGGGCCAGGTCGCTGGCATCGTCCCAACGACTACTCGGCAGTTCACTGACCACGTCGACGATCGACTCGGCGAGCGATGGCGTCGCGCTCTCAGACGGTTCGCCAGTTCGGTAGTGGGCGAAGCGGTGCAGGGCGCTGACGCTCAGCTGCTCGGGGATCATGGCGCTCCCCATGCCGATCTGATCGGTGACGACCCAGGCCTGTCGCGACACGGCAACCGTGCCGACGGTCTGTTCGATGGCCGTCTCCAGACCCTCGGGTGCTTGGGTCGGGTCGACCCAGCCGCCCCACAGGCTCCCGAACTCATCGAGGGCGTGGCGGTCGGCCACGAAGACTGCTCGCTCCGCCAGGGGCGGGTGCTCCCAGGTGTTCGTCCAGTCGACGCCTCGTCCGGGTGTTGTTGCTTGATTCATGCTGTCCTCCTTCCATTACTTGTTGTCTTCTGCTGCCGGATGGCAGCGATGCGGGCCTCGGCCATGGCGGCGAAGGCCGGGTTCAGTTCGATGCCCAGCCAGTCCCGTCCGAGGCGCTCAGCAACAACCGCGACGGTTCCGCTACCCATGAACGGATCGAGCACCCGCCCAGGTCGCCAGGACGATGCGGAGCAGTCGCAGCGCTGCTTCATCGCACCCAAGTGGTCCCGACGCCGCTCACGTTCCCAGGGCACGCCACAGGCCAGGCAGACCCGCTCAGGACATCCGGCCATGATCGGTCGCCGGACGAGCTCCTCAGGAAAGACCGCGAAATGCGCCCCCCTATACCCAGCGGTAGCGATGTGCCAGACGTCCCCGGGGTTCTTCCCAAGCGGGTGGCCGGCACGGCCTTCGGCTCGGGTGCGTTCCAGCCCATCGTTGGCCCCGGCCAGTGGCCCCGCCCAGGCGGGCTTGGTGCCGCCGTACTTGGTGTCGAGCTTCAGCGGTCTGGCTTGTCGGCTGGTCTTGTGTGGTTCGCGCACCACATCGAGGTCGAGGTAGTAGCGCGGCGACCGCACCAGGAAGAACAGCGGCTCCCAGGTCGTCGAGAACCGATCGGCCACTGAGTTGGGCATCGGATTCGGCTTGGCCCAGACGACTTTGCTTCGCACCAGCCAGCCCCGATCGACCAGTCGAAGCAGCAGTCGTTCGGGGGCCAACAGCAGACCCTTGGCGCTGCCGCCGTAGCGAGGTCCTCTGCTGAAGCTGTCGCCAAGGTTCAGCCACAGCCCACCTGTCGGCGTGAGCGCCCGGGCGATCTCGTCGAGGACTGCCACCAGGCGCTCGACGTAAGACTCGACGTGCGTCTCGGTACCGACCTCGTCCTCGCCAGCTGAATAGCGCCGCAGCAGGTGATAGGGCGGTGACGTCACCACGCAGTCGATCGACGAAGGCGGCAAGGTGCGCAGCTTCGCCACGGCATCGCCGCACAGCACCGTCCCGAGGGGCACCTCCGGTGGCTCTGCGCTCGCTGCAACTCGTTGGTAGCGCCAGTCGCTGATGTTCTCTTTGATTTCGTTCATGGGTGTCCCTCCTCTCGGGATGTGTTGTTGATGAAGTCCGTCAGCTCGTCGGTCGTGATGACGACGAACAGGGACTGAGCCGATTCGTCCAGCTCGGCGATCACCGAGCGCAGCACCTCGGTGCGCCTCTCATGAGGCGTGACCCAGACGACGCTGGGGAAGACCTGGTGGTCTCGCTGCTCTTGGCCGGTCTGCCAGTACCGGACGTACTGCTCGGCCTTGCGCCCGACTCGTCCGGGATGCTCGGTGGCTCGATCGACCTCGAAGAAGGCCGACAGCTCCCAGTCGCCACTTGTCCAGGTGGCGTAGGCATCCGGGCGAAGCGTCATGGTGCGGCCCGCCAGGCCGGTGAACTGCCGCCAGCACTCCGGCTCCGGCTGGAAGGCGACGAGTCCGACGCTCTCGCTGGCGGCCATCTTCAGGGAGACGTAGATCTCGGTGACCGCCAAGGTGTGATCGACGAAGAAGTCACTTGGCGTCGGGCGGCGGATGGTCTTCAGGTGTCCGGCTTGAACGATTCGTTGACCAACGACATCGAGCGCAAAAGTCTGACCCTGACTGCCCCCTCGTATCCCACCTACTTGACGGTGAAGGCGGGTGAGGATGCGGAGTTCGGAGAGGCGTTGGAGACGTCGGCGAGTAGTTCGAGCACCGGCGGGGGTGAGTGGCCAGTGCAGGCGGTTGAGTTGAGCGCCGGAGGCCATGCGGACGATGGCCAGCGTCTCCAGCACGCCTCGGTCGTCGTCGGTAAGCAGGCGGTCCAGGCGTTCGGTCTTGTCGCCCTTGTCTTCCTTCGCTCCCTGGGTCCGGCTGGTCCGGCTGGCGTCGACGGAGTGATTCTGTGGAGAGTCGTCGCGCGTATCGTCCCTCGGGCTACCCCTGAACAGGTGGTTCGCGTTCGTCTCCTTGACCCGATCGGACAACCGATCGGACAGCTCATCCGGCCTCACGACGTCGACCTCGGCTTGCGCCCGACCGGCTGATCGCCAGCTTGCTCAGGAGGTTCGACTCGTGCCCTACGGGCCTCATCGATCTCCGAACGCTCCACTCCAAAGCGAAGACGGGAGGTCTCCAGCACCATCGACGCTGGACGAAGTGGGGCCTCTGGGGCCCTCGTGCTGATCGTCGCCGGACTCTGGGTTCGGCCTCCGGCGTAGACCGCACCCACCGCCTGGAAGGCTTCAATACCCATCAAGTCTTCGGCCGTCAGGCCGTTGCCCAGCTCCCGAGCGAACACCCCAGCGTCGTCGCGGCCACTGGTGAAGATCACCTTGGTGCGGGCGTTGGTCATGGCTGCCGCTCGAACATCTGTCGGCAGCTGCGCCAGGTGCTGCGCGGCCAGGGTCACCCCGACGCCGTACCCCCGAGCCTGGGTCAGCATGGTGTCGATCGAGCTGGCCGGGAAGCGCAGCACCGTGCCGACCTCGTCGATGATGACGCTGGCAACTCTTCGTGCGTCTTTCGCCACAGCAGCTCGGGCGGCGATGGCGTTCCACAGTTGGTTGATAAGCATCGCCCCGAGGAGCGCGGTGGTCTCGTCTCCCAGCAGCCCGACCGGCAGGCGTACCAACAGGATCTGTCGATCACGCAGCACCCGCTCGAAGTCGATCGCCGGGTTGGCTTGCCCGACGGTGTGAGCGATGGCCGATCGTCCGACCGCGGCCCGCAGCTTGTTGAGCGGTGCGGCGGTCATGGCCGACCATTCCCCGGCGCTTAAGGAGTCGACCCAGGACCACCAGGCGCGGACCTCGAAGCCCGGATCGTGGCCTGCCAGCACTCGCCGGCGGAAGGACTGATCGACCAGCAGTCGGGGGGCCTCAGCCAGGGTCAGCTCGGGGCTGGTCGCGATGGTCAACAGGACGTGTCGCAGGATGTCGGCCGAGCGAGGACCGAGGTTCTCTCGCCAGATGTCCACCATCAGGCCGAGCACTCGGTCGACGACCAGTTCTCGGTTGGCCGGTGTTGAGCGCAGCGGATCGAAGCCCACTGGCCGAGCATCAGTCGGATCCAGGACGATGACGTCGTCCAGGCGCGCCTCCGGTATCCGTTCAGCGATGGCCTCGACCAGGCCGCCGTCCTTCGGGTCGATCACGATCAGTGCTTGGCCGCTGAGCGCGTCGTGCTCGGCGAGGTGCGCGGCCAACACGCTCTTGCCTGAACCAGTTGGTCCGACGATGAGCGTGTGGTGGGTTCGAGCAACCGCGTCGAGGGCGACTGGGCGTCGGCTGCGAGGATGCGTGCCGTCACCGATGATCGTGCCCACCCGGGGGACTACCGCTGCAACGACCATCGGTCGACAGCCGACCAGTTCGATCCCCGGAAGTACTCGGACATCGATCGGAAAGCCGACCAACCCGGCGACCTCGTCGGCGTTGAGCAAGGCCGGCCAGCGATTCAGTGGCACCCACACCGAGGTCAGCCGCTTGACGACTTCACTCGACCGGACCAGCCGTCGCTTCAGCAGCGTCCCTGGAGCCCTGGTGGCGTGCCAGGTTGCCTCAGCATCTCGAACGAGAGCATGACGCCGCTGCGCTGAGTCAGCGTGCGCGCCGATCCGTAGGCAGGCCAACAGCAATGGCTCGGAGCGCTTCTTCTTGAGTGCGCTGACGGCCTCGCTGGTGATGACCACGCCGTCGTTCAGCCCAAGGTCGCGTTCGCGCTCGTCAGGAGTTGCCAGTCGCGCTGGGCCAACCGGCCGGGCCGGAGCCAACAGGCACTGGATGCCGATCGCCTCGTCACCGTGCAGCGGCTGGAGCGAAGCCAGTAGTCGTGCTGACAGGGGTCCGGCGTCGATAGCCAGCGACCGATCTGCATCGGTCAGCCGATATTCAGCCCCGCCCCCCAACAACGGATAGCCGAAGCTCGCCTGCACCTCGTAGTGAACGCCGGGCAGGTGAGCGGCCAGGGCCGCCTCGATGCTGCGCAGCGAGCGCTTCGGAATGAGCAGGCGGTGCCGAGTTCCTCGGCGGTCAGCATGGACTTCGGTCACGATGAATGGCGTGTGCCACCACCGTCGCCACCATGGTGGCAAGAGCCCGCTGACTGCACCGAGGAAGTCCTGCACACCTGCCTCGTCTTGCTCGCGAGGGAAGCGCAGGGTGACCGCCACCAGACTGCGCCGCTGCTCGTGCGCGTCGGATGCTCGAAGCACCACCACGCTGATCGCCAGTGCCAGACACGACAGCACGGCGTAGACCACCGAGGTGCCGATCATGCCGCCGGGTCCCGGTTCTCGGGCTCCTGGGGCAGGCCTCCATCTGCCTCGAGCTCCCGGATGAGTAGGAGGAGTGCGGACACGTACTTGTCGACGTCGACCTCCTGCCGCCTGACAGCCTGGATTCGCAATATTCGTTTGGTCACTGCACACCTCCTTCCTTTGCATGGGTTCCTGGCGACCGGAGACCTGCATCGAGGGCGCGCTGAACAAGGCGTTCTGTCGTGCGCTCGTCCCCCGGAGATCTCCGCCGCTGTCCACGACATCTCACATCGCGTTCGCGTCGTCAACCATCGTTGACAATTCCGCAACGCTCCGCCCCTCGCCCCTTACCTATAACCACCGCCCCCGGAGCCGTTTCGGCTGAACAGCCACACCGCCACGGCGACGATCACCACCAGCCCGCCGAGCATCGGCAGCACCGGCTCGATGAGCATCGCCCCGACCCTGACGCCGACGCACACCAACAGAATCAGCCCGAGCGAGTGCAACAGCCGCTTCATGCCCCCACCCGCTCAGCCTGCTCGTGGGCCCACTCCAACTCGATACCCTCGTCCACCCCGACCTCGGCGCAGTACTGGGCGAAGCGCATCTGATCGGTCGGGAACCGCCCGTAGACGTTGGCGAACAGGGCCTGGCCGAGCGTCTCGGCTTCCAGCAGGCGGTAGGCCAGCGAGTCGGAGAAGCACCCCGAATGACTCAACCGGGTCAGCATCCGCTCGGCCACCACCATCTCCCCAGCCAGCGAGAAGTCGGCGTCCAGCCAGACGTGCCGCGAGTCGTGCACGAACCGGAAGGCGTAGTTGGTGTCGACGTCGGGGTAGATCGTCGAGCTGCAGTTGGCGCTACTGACCCGGAACGGCATCCCGGTAACCCGGGCCGCCTTGAACGGGACTGCCGCGCGTAGAGGGGACAGTGGGTAGTCAGGCGGCGGTTGCCGTCTGAGGGGTCATGATCGTCTCGTATTCGATGGGGGTCAACCGGCCG
>Ga0209068_10001643_pt1 | contig 11123 bp, 11 predicted proteins | sample ColStrG_CSR_2012_FD_187200 | JGI IMG/M metagenome (GOLD analysis project Ga0209068, IMG submission 187200) | Freshwater sediment microbial communities in response to fracking from Pennsylvania, USA - Cold Stream Run_MetaG_CSR_2012 (SPAdes)... | ecosystem: Environmental > Aquatic > Freshwater >...
TGGCGCGCCCACGGGGAATCGAACCCCGGTTTCCGCCGTGAAAGGGCGGCGTCCTAACCGCTAGACGATGGGCGCTGCGAAGGCGGGGGGAGATATAAAGGCGTTTGCGCGGCGCGGCAAGCGAGGGCCTCGGTTGGTCACCAATGAGCGCTATTGGGCATCGAGAGCCAAGGCTCCCGGGGTGCCTGCGCGTCGCCTTTCTGCAACAGCTCGATTGATTGCCGGTCCGGCGATCGCACGAAGGCCATGACGCCATCGCGGGGCGGGCGATTGATCGTGACCCCGGCCTTCATCAGCCTTTCGCACGTGGCATAAATATCATCGACCTCGTACGCCAGATGGCCGAAATGGCGCGCCTCGCCATAGTCCTCGCTGTCCCAATTGTAAGTCAGCTCGAGCAGCGGCGCGACTCGGCCGGCCCGCATGCTGTCGGCAACCAGCTTGGCGTCGTGCGGCGCGGCCAGGAAGACCAGCGTGTAGCGGCCCTTCTCATCGACATGGCGGCGAACTTCCACCAGACCAAGTGCGTTGCAATAAAAATCGAGGGCGTGATCGAGATTGCGCACGCGCAGCATCGTATGCAGATATCGCATGGAGAGCCTCGTGGCGGTTGACCGGATAGGTGTTGGGGGGCCATCCATAAATGATCGCGCCGGATATCGATACCGCGGTCCGCGAGCTGCAAACGCTGATGCAATCCGCTAAGGTTGTGCTGCCGTTCACCGGCGCCGGAATCTCCACGGAATGCGGGATACCCGATTTTCGTTCCCCAGGTGGATTGTGGACCCGGAACCGGCCCATACCGTTTGACGCGTTCCTCGCCAGCAGCGAGATGCGCGCCGAGGCTTGGCGGCGTCGGTTTGCCATGGAGCGGGAATTCGGCGCCGCCAAGCCGGGCCGTGGGCACCTTGCGCTCGCAAGCCTCTACCGGGCCGGCAAGGCGCCGGCCGTGGTGACGCAGAACATCGACAATCTCCATCAGAGCTCTGGAATTTCAGCAGAACATGTCATCGAGCTGCACGGTAATACTACATACGCACTGTGCTTGGCATGCGGCAAACGATACGAATTGCCATGGGTCAAGCAACAATTTACCGCAGCCGGCGAGGAGGCGCCCGACTGCACGGATTGCGGCGGCCGGATCAAGACCGCTACCGTCTCGTTCGGGCAGGCCATGCCGGAGCCGGCCATGCGGCGCGCCGAGGAACTCACGCGCGCCTGCGATCTTTTCTTGGTGGTGGGATGTTCGCTGGTGGTTTGGCCGGCGGCCGGATTTCCGCTGTTGGCCAAACGAAATGGCGCTCGTCTCGCAATTGTCAACCGGGAAGCGACCGAATTCGATGGAATCGCCGATCTCGTCATTCGTGACGACATCGGATCGGTCCTCGGCTCCTTCATCGTGCACTGATTCGAGAAAATCAAAAAGATGTTCACAGGGATTTACGCGTTTTGGCTTACATGCGAATTTTGGTCTTTCCAGGGGGCGGACCGGTGCTATCCTTGAATGGTGCAAAAGAGATTCGCAGCGTCCGGAAGAGACGCCCAAATTAGAATGGCAGCGTGCGGCGTCATGACGTCGGACGGCATCGAAACAAAGGCGCCCAGCCAGAATGGGCTCGACCTGGATCATCCGGGTGACATCGCCGATGAGACGGCGAACGTCATCGAGCTGTCCGGTGCGATCAAATGGTTCGATGTTTCCAAGGGGTATGGATTCATCGTACCAGACAACGGCATGCCCGACATCCTATTGCATGTGACTTGCTTGCGGCGCGATGGGTTCCAGGTCGCCTACGAGGGTGCGCGCGTGGTCTGCGAGGTTCTGCAGCGCCCGCGCGGGCTGCAGGCGTTCCGCGTCCTCTCCATGGACGATTCGACGGCCATGCATCCGGCCCAGATGCCGCCGCCGCGCACTCATGTTATTGTCACCCCGACGAGCGGACTCGAGCGGGCACAGGTCAAATGGTTCAATCGTTTGCGCGGATTTGGGTTCTTGACCCGGGGCGATGGCACGCCCGACATCTTTGTGCATATGGAGACGCTGCGGCGCTTCGGCATCACCGAGCTGCGGCCGGGCCAGTTCGTGCTGGTTCGCTTCGGACCCGGCCCCAAGGGGCTGATGGCGGCGGAGGTGCACCCCGAAGGCGTGTCGCTCGGCGCCGTTTCACACTGAGCCGGGCAGTGCGGATTTTCTCGGCTAGTATGCGTTTCTCGGCCAGCATCAAGACGCCTTGCGTCCGCCTGATGGGCTGGGCGTGCACGTTGCTCGCCGTTGTGCTGATTGCTTCTGCGGCGGATTTCGTCAACGCGGCCGAGCTGCAGACCGTGGAAATTGCCAGCAAGTCCGGCGTGCATGCTTTCCAGGTCGAGATGGCGGTCACGCCTGAGGAAAAAGAACATGGCCTGATGTTCCGGCGCGAGTTGCCGGAGGGGCAGGGCATGCTGTTCGATTTCCAATTCGACCAGAACGTCGCGTTCTGGATGAAGAACACCTACATACCGCTCGATATGCTGTTCATCCGCGCCGACGGACGTATCCTCCGCATTGCCGAGAATACCGAGCCGTTGTCCGAACGGAACATCCCGTCGGGCGGGCCGGTGCGTGCGGTGCTGGAAGTGATCGGCGGCACCGCCAAGAAGCTCGGAATTGCGGCCGGCGACCGGGTCGGCGGCTCGATTTTCAAAGCGCGCTGAAGCGATCTGGCCTCGGCCGTGCGTGCGTCGGTGCGCCCGGGGGCGGCCGGCTTGCTGCTACGCAGCGAAGCGTGTATCGAGAGGTTCCGGCGTCGGCCGTCACCCTTCCGGGGTATAGCGCAGCCTGGTAGCGCGGGAGTTTTGGGTACTCCAGGTCGCAGGTTCAAATCCTGCTACCCCGACCAAAACTTCGGCCGGCGAATTGTTGAGCCTGATGCCGCGCAAGCGCGGATCCTGACAGAGAGCGCATCCGACCGTGAACGCGAGAATCTACAAGCCGGCGAAGACAGCCATGCAGTCGGGCACGGCCAAGACCAAGGAATGGGTGCTCGACTTCGAGCCGGAACAGGCGCGTGAGATCGAGCCGTTGATGGGTTGGACAAGTTCCGGCGACATGGCGCAGCAAATTCGGCTGCGCTTCGATACCGCCGAGGAGGCTGTCGCCTATTGCGAACGTCACGGCATCGCCCATCAGGTGTTTGCGCCCAAGCGCACTGCGGCTCGTGCGGCGATGTCCTACTCGGACAATTTCGCCTTCAAGCGCCGCGACGCTTGGACCCACTAAACAATCGATCCGCTGACATTGCTCTGGATCACGGCAGCATCGCATAGATGTCGCCGGAATTGGCGGCGTCGGGCAGGGCCTCGAGCCAAGCTGCTATCTCCTGACCGCTACGCCATTCGGGATGAACGAACGTTTGGCTCTCGCCGAGCGCCGCGTTGTAGCGGGCGTAGCCCAGTGCGCCGCAGCGCGCGATGCAGGTCGCCGCCACATCGCGCGCAATCGTGGTGAACTCAAACGACAGTGCCGGCACCGGCCGCGTCAGGCCGGCCAGTGCCTCCGCCTCGAAGCCCTCGATGTCGATCTTGATGAAGACGGGCATGCCGTGGCGCGCAATCAGTGCATCAAGCGTGGTGACCTGAACCTGGATGGTCCTGCTCCAAACCTGTCCCTCCCAGCCGGGTGCGCCATCGGCTGCCCGCACGAACGCCTGCGATGCGGTCGAGACAGTGGGGTTGGCGAGGTTGAGCTTCAGGTCGACGGTTCCGGCACTGTGGCCGACCGCCTGCGGCTCGATTGCGACCGCGCGATCGCGACCATACAGCACGCGCAACACATTGATGATCGCGGGCTGCGGCTCGACCGCGACAACGCGGGCGCCGAGCTTGCGAAAGGCCGCGACGCGGTCGCCCACATGGGCGCCCACATCGAATACGAGGTCGCCGGATTTGACGAAGGCGCCGTAGAGAGAGACCATGGCGGCGCTACGCTGGCGATCCAGATAGTAGATGCGGAGCGAGCGCAGCACGCCGCCGGCCGTGCGCAGGCGCTCCCGCAAGGTGAGGCTGCGCGCCGCGGCGGCGGTGCTGATCTCGATGGCGGGAAGCGCCAGCGCCGCAAGTTCCGCCGGCGGTGCCGTCTCCTCCGGCAGCCGGCAAAAGCCGACGCGCACCAACGCGCGTCCGAGCCCGGGTGCGGCGGTCAGCACCGCGAACGGGATGGACAAGACGAGGCCGCCGGCGACGAACAGCGCATAGGGAATGGCGGCCGGCACCGTCAGCCCGAGCGCCGCCATTGTCCACAGTCCGAGCAAGGTCTGCGGCCAGAGCTGACGCGCGGCGAACCCGAGCGGCACCTCGTGATCATCGCGGGCTTGCGCGGTCCAGCCGACCGAACGGCCGAGCAGCAGGCGCGCAAGAAATAGGGTGTGGCCGAACCACATGATCGGCAGGAGCAGCAGGACGAAGATCGTCTGCGCGATTGCGCTCAGGGTGAAACGAATTCCGCCGCCGAATGCGCCGCGAAGCTGCGGCCGGGCCAGGATATCGATCGCGGTCGCGATGTTGGGCGCGAACCACATGATCAGCACGGTCACCAGCAAGGCCATGCCGGCATCGGGACGCATGAAGGCATCCGGGGATCCGGCCAGGGTCACCGCGGCGGTGCCCAGCACCAAAAGTCCCATCCAGGCCGGCGAGCCGAGGAACATCAGAATCGCAAAACCGAGCTGATAGCGGCTGACGGGTTTGAGCCCCGGCATCATCAGGAAGTGCCAATACTGCATGTTGCCCTGGCACCAGCGCAGATCGCGGCGGATGAACTCGATCAGGGTCGGCGGGTTCTGCTCGAAGCTGCCGCCTTCCTCTGCCAGGACCCGGACCTCGTATCCGGCACGCCGCATCAGCACCGCCTCGACTTGATCGTGGCTGAGGACGTGCCCGCTCACCAGCGCGCTTTCGGAGAGGATCGGGAGATGGCAGTGCGCCATGAAGGGCGCCAGGCGGACGATGGCGTTGTGCCCCCAATAGGGACCGCAGTCGCCCTGCCACCAGGCGCTGCCGATGGTGTAGGAGCGCATGCTGAGCCGCATGCCAAACTGAAACAGGCGGGCGAACACGCTCATCGACGGCATGCCGATGACCAGGCTCTGCAGGATGCCGAGCCGCGGCGCGATCTGCATGATGCGCACCAGCCGCAACACAGCATTCGCCGTCATGACGCTGTCGGCATCGAGTACGAGCGCAAAATCGTGCTGGCGGCCCCATTGATCGCAGAAATCGCGGATGTTGCCGGCCTTGAATCCGGCATTCAGCGTACGACGCCGGTAAGTGACCGCGATGCGATCGCGCCACGCCGTTGCGAGCGCCGCGAAGCATTCCTCCTCGGCGGCGGCGATCGCGGGATCGCTGCTGTCGCTCAGGACGTAGAGATGAAAGCGCTCGCCGACGCCGGGCGTAGCGAGGCCCGCCATCATCGGGGCGAGACCGCGAGTGACGCGCTCCGGGGGTTCGTTGCGGATGCAGACCAGGATCGCGGTGGAGGCGGTGATCGGCTCGTCCCCGTGCACGCCGCCGGCTATCGGGGTGACGGCCACGACCGGGTCGCGCGCGAAGCGCATGATCAAGAGCCCGATGGTCGCGTTCCAGAAGCTGATCACCGTCCAGGGCAGCGTGACGGCGAACAGCGCAACCAGCGCGTAGTCGACCGCGCCGAACCCGCCGACCGAGAGCGCGACCACGAGCAGCCAGACAAGCCCGACGAGCGATAGTCCGACCAGGCCGAAAAACAGCGCCTGCCGTCGGCCGAGCGGCACCGGTGGCGCCGCTGTCGCCCCTTCGTTGCGGGTTGAGCGTTCGAGCATGGAAGGTTTGGCGTGTGTTCCGGTGCGCTTACCGGTATAGCGGGGCCCGCCTGACCAAGTCCATTGCGGGGTTGCGGGTGAGCGATCGATCGATTCAAGCCCTCTGGTATGTGAGCGCCGGCCGCGCCGAGCTGCGCCCGGAGAGCATCGCCGCGCCCGGTCCCGCGCAGGTGCGGGTGCGCGCCCTGTTTGGTGCGATCAGCCGCGGTACCGAGCGGCTGGTCTTCGACGGAAGGGTGCCGTCGAGCCAATTCCAGCGCATGCGCGGCCCCAACATGGCCGGCGCCTTTCCATTCCCCGCCAAGTACGGCTACGCCACCGTGGGACGGGTCGAAGAGGGGCCTCCCGAACTGCAGGGCCAGATCGTTTTCGCGCTCCATCCGCACCAGAGCGTTTTTACGGTCGCGGCCGATTTCGTGGTGCCGGTCCCCAAGCAGGTTCCGCCCGCGCGTGCGGTTCTGGCCGCCAATATGGAGACCGCGCTTAATGCGCTTTGGGACGGGGCGCCCGGCCCGGCCGATCGCATCGCCGTGGTGGGAGGCGGCGTGGTGGGCCTGCTGGTGGCGCGCCTCTGCGCCCGCATGCCCGGGACGCAGGTGACCGTGGTCGACATCGCTGCCGCACGCGGAGAGATCGCCCAGGCGCTGGGCGCGGGTTTTGCCGCTCCCGCAGTAGCGCCGGAAGGCTGCGATCTCGTCTTCCACGCGAGCGGAACCGCTGCCGGACTTGCAACCGCGCTGCGGATCGCGGGCGAGGAGGCCACGATCGTGGAGTTGAGCTGGTACGGGGCCGGCGATGTGGCCATTCCGCTCGGCGAGGCGTTTCACAGCCGCCGGCTGCGGCTCGTGGCAAGCCAGGTCGGCCGGGTCGCGGGCTCCCATCGGGTGCGCTGGAGCGGTGCCAGGCGCCTGGCGGCGGCGCTCGATCTCCTTTCCGATCCTGCGCTTGACGGCTTGCTTGCGCCGGCGGTGCCGTTCGAAGACCTGCCGGCCAGATTGGCGGAGATTCTCGGCTCGCCAACGGACGCGCGCTGCCCGCTGATACGCTATCCTGGCTCCGACTAATCAAATCCATTGAGAGGTTCCGGTGTTTGCAGTCGAAGTCTCCGACCAAATCATGATCGCTCACTCTTTCCAGGGCACAGTGTTTGGTCCCGCGCAGCAATTGCATGGCGCAACCTTCGTGGTGCGGGCCGCCTTCATGGCCGAGCGCCTGGATCCCCATGGCATCGTCATCGACATCGGCTGCGCCCACGAGGCGCTCAAATCCGCGCTCGCCCCCCTCAACTACCGCAACCTCGATGACCTGCCGCAATTCAAGGGCGTCAACACCACCACCGAATTCGTGACCAAATACGTGTTCGATCAGTTGGCCGGGGCGGCGCGGGCCGGCAAGCTCGGCCGCGACGGACACGAGCTCAGCGCGATCCGCGTCACGGTCTTGGAATCGCCCTCGGCGAGCGCCTGGCATGAGGCGCCGTTGTGGTGAAGGAGGTCGCCTTCGTGGTGCCGGGCGATCTTGCGACACCGACCGGCGGCTACGTCTATGACCGGCGCATCATCGCGGAGCTCCGCGCACTTGGCTGGCATGTCCAGGTGCTCGATATCGGCGACGGCTTTCCGTGCCCCACCGCGCAGACGCGCGCCGGTGCCCGCCGCCGCCTCGCCGAGCTACCCGGTGGGCGTCTGATCGTGATCGACGGCCTTGCCTTGGGCGTGCTGGCCGAGGAGGCGCAAGCGCTCGCGCCCGGATGCAGGCTGGTTGCCCTGGTGCATCATCCGCTCGCGCTCGAAACCGGATTGAGCGCCGAAGAATCCCTTGCGCTACGCGATAGCGAGCGCGCGGCGCTCGCCTGCGCCCGGCACGTCATCACCACCAGTCCGGGGACCGCGCGTGTGCTCGTCGCCGATTATGCGGTCGCACCGCAACGGCTGAGCATCGTGCGGCCCGGCACTGATCGCGTGGCAGCTCGGCCGCGCGCGCCCGCTCCGGTGGTTGATCTCCTCGCCGTTGGCAGCGTGGTGCCGCGCAAAGGCTACGACGTTCTGGTGGCCGCGCTCGCCGGAATTTCCGATCTGGCGTGGCGTTTCACCATCGCCGGCGATCGCGAGCGGGCGCCTGAGACCGCGCAGCGGCTCGATGCCCAGATTGCCGGTCTTGGTCTTGCCGGGCGCGTCACGTTTGCGGGCGCGGTCGCGCCGCAGCGGCTCATGCAACTCTACGCCGCCGCCGACCTGTTCGTGCTGCCCTCGCGTTTCGAGGGTTACGGCATGGCCTATGCGGAGGCCATCGCCCATGGGGTGCCGGTGGTGGGCACGCAGGCCGGTGCCATACCCGATACCGTGCCGGCCGGCGCGGGCGTGCTGGTGCCGCCGGATGATGTCGAGGCGCTCGCCGCCATTCTGCGCGGGTTGATCGAAAGCCCTGGCGAACGTGAACGTCTTGCCGCCGGCGCCCGCGCCGCCGCGGCGACATTTCCCTCATGGCAAGAATCCGCTGCGCTGTTTGCGCGCGTGCTGGACCAGGCTGCGGAACAAGTCGCGGGACAAGTTCAATGAGCGGATTTTCCGCCCAATGGCTTGCTCTGCGCGAGCCCTATGACCTGCGCGCGCGCAACACCACCGTGCTCGACGCGGTCGCGGCGGCCTTCCGGGATCAGCCGGCGGTGGCGGTCGTCGATCTCGCCTGCGGGGCCGGGGCGAGCCTGCGGGCGATCGGGCCGCGGCTGCCGTCCCGGCAGAGCTGGCGGCTCGTGGACAACGATCTCGGCCTGCTGGCACGCACGGCTGCGCTGGCGCAGCCGCCGCGATTGAGCGTGGCCGCCCAGGCGGTCGACCTCGCCCGTGATCTCGAGCTCGCCCTCGACGGACCGCTTGATCTGGTCAACTGCTCGGCGCTGCTCGATCTGGTCTCGGCGCCATGGCTCGAACGTCTGGTGGTGGAGGCCGCGGCGCGCCGGCTGCCGGTCTATGCGGCGCTCAGCTACGATGGCCGCGCCACGCTCGGGCCGAGCGACGCGTTCGATGCCGAAATGGTGGCGGCGGTTAATCGGCATCAGCGCCGGGACAAGGGTTTCGGTCCGGCCTTGGGGCCCGATGCGGCGGCGCTGGCGGTGTCTCGTTTCGAGGAGGTCGGCTACGGCGTGGTGCAGGGCCGATCCGATTGGACGTTCGAACCGCAGGACGGCGCCATCCAGGATGCTATCCTGGCCGGCTGGGCCACCGCCGCGCGTGAGCTCGGCGATGTGCCGCTCGATCGGATCGCCGCCTGGTTCACGCACCGGCGCGAGCTCGTCGCGGACGGCCGCGCCCGCCTGCGGGTCGGTCACATCGACTTGTTCGCAACCCCGACCGGAAGGCGCTGACCGCTCAGGTCGCAATCGATCAGCAGCTCCTCGCCCAGAACATGGGCGCGGATCGGCGCCCGCAGCGCATGCTCCACGCGGGCGATCGGGGGCAGAGTGACGCTCGAGGGGCCCGCCCCGATGATGATCGGCGCGATCACCACATGCAGGCGGTCGAGGCAGCGCGCCTCCAAAAAACGTGAGACGGTGTTGGCGCCGCCTTCGACGAGGATCCGGCGAAACCCGCGCTCGGCCAGCGCCGCCAGAATGGCCGCCGGCGCGATATGGCCACCGGATTCCGGCAGACCCGCGATCTCGACCCCGTGGGGGAGCTTGTTGGTGGCACCCGCCCGGGTAATCACCAGGCGGCGAATGCCGTCGGCGGCGAGCACCCGCGCGGTTGCCGGCAACCGGCCGCTCGGATCGACGATCACCCGGGCCGGGCTCGGCCCGGACACGCGGCGAACGGTCAGTTGCGGATCGTCCATGTTGGCGGTGCCCACGCCGATCAGCACGGCATCCACCAGGGCGCGCAGCCGATGCAGATGGGCGAGGCCTGCGGTTCCGTTGATGTATCGGGAATCCCCGCTCGCGGTGGCGATCCGGGCGTCGATCGATTGGCCGAACTGCCCGACCACGACGAGGCCATCGACCAGGCCTTGCCGCAGCGGGCCGAACAGGTCCTGCCAAGGCGGCGGCAATGCGCCGTCCATGGCCCGGAACATCCGGGGAACATCGGCCCAATTCTCGGCGCAATCCTCGGTAGGGGTCTCGGTGCCGGCTCCCTCGGCCATGGTCATGCGCGCCATCGCCATTTTGGCGCCGAAGGACGCCTTTCGACGGAGGTGCGGTATGGACGTTCTTTCGGAGCGGTCGTCATCGTGCCATGATAGAGGTTGAGCTGAGGCCTGGAAACGGCATCGGAAGCCCGCCGGGCCGCGAGAACGATTGGACGCAATCCAATAGCGTGTGTGCTGTTCTTTTGCTCGATAGTTTCATGCTGGGGGGACGATTGTTCCGTGGTGAGTAGCCAAGCAAGCCGGCGCACGGCCCTGATGGGTTTGCCCGAGCACGTCGCGGTCGAGCGGGCTCTTTCCGAGTTCCGCTGCGGGCGGCCGGTGATCATGACCGGCGCCGATGAGCGAACCGTCGCGCTGCCGGTCGACGGCATGAGCGATGATCAGCTCACGGCGTTTCGGCAAATGTGCGCTCCGGCGCCGGTGAAGCTCGTGGTCACCGAGCGGCGGGCGCGCTCGCTCGGCCTTGCAGCCGCGGGGCCGATCGCGCTCACGGTCAATGAGACTGATCGGGCGGCCGAAATCCTGTCGCTGGCGGTCGACGCGCAGGTGGAACGCGGCCTCGATCCGCTCGCGCCCGGCCGCATCGCAGGGGCCGCGATCGAGCTCGCCAAGCTCGCCCAGCGGCTTCCCGCCCTCCTGGTTGCCCCCATGAGTGCCGCAGCCGGGAGCTTCGACCCGCCGCTGATCATCGTCGATGCGCAAGCGGTGGCGCCGTTCCGCGAAGCGACGCTCGGCACGCTCACGGTCGCGTCCGAGGCGCACGTGCCGCTCAATGGCGGGCTGTCGGCGCGATTCGTGGTGTTTCGCGACGTGATCGGCGGCACCGCGACGGCGGTTATCGTCGGGGCGCCGGATTTCTTGGCGCCGGTTCCGGTCCGCATGCATTCGGCCTGTCTCACCGGCGATGTGTTCGGCTCGCGACGCTGCGATTGCGGCGATCAGCTGCGGCTTGCGATCGCGCGGCTGGAGGAGGAGGGCGGCGGCATCATCCTCTATCTGCGACAGGAGGGTCGCGGGCTCGGCCTCGCCAACAAGATGCGCGCCTATCAGCTGCAGGACGAGGGGCTCGATACGCTCGATGCCAATGCCACGCTCGGCTTCGATGACGACGAGCGCGACTACGGGATTGCGGTACGTATGTTG
>Ga0209068_10001644_pt1 | contig 11119 bp, 7 predicted proteins | sample ColStrG_CSR_2012_FD_187200 | JGI IMG/M metagenome (GOLD analysis project Ga0209068, IMG submission 187200) | Freshwater sediment microbial communities in response to fracking from Pennsylvania, USA - Cold Stream Run_MetaG_CSR_2012 (SPAdes)... | ecosystem: Environmental > Aquatic > Freshwater >...
GGCTCAGCCCGGCATAATTGTCGCCGGCGAACAACGGCTTGCCGCCCGACCACAAGCTCTGGTGCGTATGCATGCCGCTGCCGTTATCGCCGAAAAGCGGTTTGGGCATAAACGTCACGGTCTTGCCGTATTGGTAAGCCACGTTGCGGACAATGTACTTATACAGCATCATGTTGTCGGCCGATTTCACAAGCGTGTCGAACTTCTGGTCGATTTCGCACTGGCCGCCAGTCGCCACCTCGTGGTGATGGCATTCAATGGTCAGGCCGCAATCGATCATGGTGGCAACCATTTCGCTGCGTAAATCCTGGTAATGATCGGTGGGCGGTACCGGGAAGTAGCCTTCCTTGTAGCGCGGCCGGTAGCCTAAATTGTTTTGCTCGCGTCCCGAATTCCAGCGCCCTTCTTCCGCGTCGATGAAATAAAACCCGCTGTTCGGTGTCTGGTCAAAGCGGATATTGTCGAAGATAAAAAACTCGGCTTCCGCGCCGAAATACGCCGTATCGGCCAAGCCGCTGTTCTTGAGGTGCAGTTCCGCTTTCTTGGCGATCCAGCGCGGATCGCGATCGTAATGCTGGCGCGTGATGGGATCGATGATATCGCCGGCCATCACCAGCGTGCGCGTTTCCGCGAAAGGGTCCATGAAAGCGGTGACCGGATCGGGAATGATCAGCATGTCGCTTTCGTTGATGGCCGCCCAACCGCGAATGCTCGAACCGTCGATGCCGAAACCGTCTTCGAACGAAGCCTCATCCAGCATCGAAATGGGATACGAGATGTGGTGGCTCAGGCCCGGAAGATCGGTAAACCGCAGATCAATCTGCCGGGCGTCGTTCTTCTTGGCAAACTCCAAAACTTCTTGCGCCGTCATGCAACCTCCAAGGAAGGAACGGCCACAGCCGTTCTCCGAAACGCTAGCATACCGCACGCCGATGGTGAAGGGGCAGCCGAACGTTTTTTACCGCCGGCTCGACACTCCGTTTGAGGGCGATTTTTTACCGCCTATGAATAAATAAGAGTGGGGCGCGAGGGTAAAAAGCTGGGTCACCGGCGGGACACGACCGGAGTTTTTGCCGCGCGGATTGGTCAAGCATCGTGGTTGGGTTCTCCATCGTTGATGTAGGGGTGAGTGTGGGGAGCATCACCGGTTTCCTGGCGCTTTCCGGTATCGGGCCGGAGGTGCTATAGCCGCACCGAGTCTTGGCTCAAAAGATGGCGGCGGCCGCGCTGCGGCGGCTGGTTGCCATTTCGAAGAGCGAGGTAAGCACCTGGCAATTGGCCTGAACGGCCGAAGGTCGAGATCTTTGCGGAAGTGTTTGCGAAGAGTTTTGGGAGCGATATCGAGAAGCAGGGCAATTTGGGACTGCTGGATGCCCAGGCTGTTCATGAGCGAGACTTTGGCGCGGTCTTCGTCCGATGGGGCATATGGCGGACGACCGGTGGATTTGGGCGCCCGCGGCGAGGCGCTTTCAGGAAGAATTTGTTCCATGCGATTGAGGTTCCTTGCGAGAAATGAGTAAAAACGCAAAACGCCTTTACGTAGCAAGGATAGAAAGGGGCCGTTCGTAGTTAATGAAAAAAAGCCGGTAAGTGTGCCGCGCCGTCCATTCGGCTCGATGATTGGCACGTGATTGACCTGACGGCTGTGTGCGAATTTGATCGGCGTCATAGGCGCTGTCCATCAACTCGTACAGATGCGTCACACGCTGGGAGGATAGCGTCATGAGCGGGATGGCCGCTTGTGAGTCATGCACGCTCGCGCTCGTCGGCAGTGCGCTGATCGGCACCTGGCCGTCGGCCACATCGAGATGCAGTTTGTAGCCGCGCCAATATTGTTCGTCGCCCTTGCTGTTCTTCTTGGCACCGGTGTCGCATTGCCTCGGCAGTTCCGCGAGCATCTGCGGCCGTTTCTGCCTGCGCTGGCGTTGGATGCGCGTGCCACGCTCGGCTGCTTTCTTTTTCTCGAAGGATCCTTTCGCGCGTTTCTTCTTGTCCTTCTTGTTTTGCGCGGCCTTCGCTTTCCGCTGCTGGACTGTCTCCGGGTAATGTTCGCGCGCCACAATCGCCGTGGAATCACGCGCGATATGTCCGATCAGGCGTTCCTTTTGCGTAGCCGCAATCACTCCTTCGTGCAACTGCTGTGGCAATTCGCTCGCCGCGAACCCAGCGAAGGCCCGCGAGAATTTAGATTCGTGGGGCAGCGTCTTGACCGTCCGCCAGCCGCAGAATTCACGCAGGGATCGATCTACTTGCAAGCGCGATATCAGGTCGCGCGTGGTGGGTAAAAACTGGCCTATCTAGCTGATAAAAAGGTGGTTATTCAAAAATATAACGTGCTTTACCGGACAGCAGCGAGAAAACATCGACACCGACTGCGGCCAACTGAGCCGCAACTTTTTCGACGTACTGTATGTCTTCCCCCGCGAACGAGAGCGCTACGTGATATTTCTTTCGGAACCCGTCGCGGCCACCGAGCAAACAATCTCGCAAGCGCAAATCGACGCCAACCGTGCCAACGCCCAGTTATCAACCGGGCCTACCAGCGCCGCAGGCAAAGCCATCTCTTCCCAAAACCGCCGCTACCACGGTCTCGCCGGCGCCTTCCAAATCATGCCTTGGGAAGATGCCGAAGCCTTCGTTACCCTCCAGAACGACCTCCGCACCCACTAGCAGCCCATCGACCTCGTCGAGCAATCCTACGTCGACCGCTTGGCCCAGCACATGTAGTCCCGTCAACGCTGTATCGATCTCCAAGCCCACTGCTTCGATCTTGAGGACGACACTCGCCGCATCGAAGACGAAAGACAATTCGCTCTTCTCGTCCGCTATCAAGCACAAAACGAGCGCGGCATGGATAAATGCGTCAATATGCTCGAAAAGTTCAAGGCCGCCCGGCAGAAGGAACAGATTGGGTTCGAATCGGAAAACCGCAAAGAGGCCGCTGAAACCCGCAAAAAAGAGGCTCACCAAGCCCGTCTTCGCCTTTCCAACGCCCGTGCAAAACGCATCGAAATCGATTCCGACATCCGTCAAATCATCGAAACGCCCATTCCGGGCCACATGCGCATCCCGTTTGAGGAACTGGCCGGCTGTTTTCGCGGCGCAATCCGCCAAGTGAGCGAAGAAACCCAGGAGGAGCAGGCCGCCGCGTAGCAAAAACCTGCCGAACAATCATGCAACGCCGCCACCCATACGATCAGTGCGTTCGCCGTTTTATCCGTGTTCATCCGCGTTCATCTGTGGCTTTTCATTCGGTAGCGCCACCACGCCACATCTGCGCCTCCGCCAAATGTAATAGCCTTGATACTGAGGGACATTTCGTTTCGTAAAATATGCCGTTTCTTCGCCTATTCGCGATCATAGCGATCATTCCACTGCTCACGCCGGCCCAAACCGCCGATGAGATCATCGCCAAAAATCTCCAGGCCCGCGGCGGTCTTGAAAAACTCAAAAGCCTCGAATCGCTCCGCGTCTCCGGCAAATTCGCCGTTGGCGGCTTTCGCGCGGCTTTCGTTCAGGAGAACAAACGTCCTTTCAAAGTTCGCGAAGAGCAAATCCTTCAGGGAATGGTCGGCATTGACGCCTACGACGGCAAGACTGCTTGGCACGTTGTCCCTTGGGAAGGCCGCAAAGATCCAGACCTCCTCTCGGCCGACGACCGCAAAGCCCTGATCGAAGATGCCGATATCGAAGGGCAACTCGTCGACTATCGCAATAAAGACCACCGCGTCGAATACGTAGGGCATGATTTCGTGGAGGGCACCGACTGTCATAAGCTCAAGCTCACCCTCGCCACCGGCGACGTCCGCTATTACTACATCGATACCGACACATATCTAGAACTGAAAGTGGAAACCGAACGTAACATTCGCGGCACTGTTCGTTACGGCGAAATCTATTATGGCGACTATGAAAAGGTGAACGGTATCTACTTCCCTTTCGCCATCGAAAGCGGCTCCAAAGGCGATTCCGAACGCGTTAAGTTCACCATCGATAAAATCGCCGTCAACCTTTCACTGCCGGACTCTCGATTCACCATTCCCGCCGCCGGAGGCCACAACTAATGCAGGCAATAATCTGTGTTCATCTGTGTTCGTCTGTGGCTATTTCTTTTCTTCTTTCCGCGCAAACACCTACCTTCGACTCCGAAGCCATCTCCGGCCTGGGCGCGCGCAACATTGGAGCGGGCGTGATCAGCGGGCGGGTGGCCGCCATCACCGCGGTTCGTGAGAACGGACGCCTCACCGTTTTCGTGGGCGCCGCTGCCGGCGGCGTTTGGAAATCGGTCAACGGTGGCAATACTTTCAAACCGGTCTTCGACAAGCAGCCAGTGCAATCCATTGGCGCTCTCGCCATTGATCCTTCGAATCCTAAAACCATCTGGGCCGGAACCGGCGAAGCTTGGACCCGCAACAGCGTCTCCCTTGGTGACGGTATCTACCGCTCCAAGGACAGCGGCGAGAACTGGACCAATATGGGTCTCAAGAACTCTGAGCGCATCGCCAAGATTCTGATCCACCCGAAAGACTCAAATACAGTTTACGCCTGCGTTCCCGGCAAGCTTTGGAGCGATAGCGACGACCGTGGCTTATACAAAACCTCCGACGGTGGTAAAACCTGGAATAAGATCCTCAGTGGCGGCAACGCATCCACCGGTTGCTCCGATGTCTCCATGAGTTCGCGCGATCCGAACACGCTCTTTGCCGCTAACTGGGACTTCCGTCGCAAAGGTTGGACTTTTCGCTCCGGCGGCGAAAATAGCACCGCCTCCAGCGCCAGCGCCTTTTTGAAGACCACCGATGGCGGAGCCACCTGGCAAGAGCTAGACGCCAAATCCGCCAAAGGACTTCCAGCCAAGCCATGGGGCCGTATCGCCGTTGCCACCGCTCCCTCCAATCCGGATGTCGTTTATGCCGTGATCGAATCCACTCACAGCGCGCTTTACCGGTCTGCCGATGGCGGCAAGACGTGGCAGGAAGGCGACCGCAGCCAGATGATGGTCTGGCGGCCATTCTATTTCGCCAACCTGATTATCGATCCGAAAGATGAAAACAAGATCTACAAAGCCGGCGGCTCTCTCATTCTCAGTAACGACGGCGGCAAGAGTTTCAGCAGTATTCAAGGCGGCGCTCACGGCGATTTTCACGACGTTTGGATCGACCGCCAGAACTCCGACGAGATCATCACTTGCGATGATGGCGGCGTCTGGCTCTCACGCGATTCAGGCGAGAAATGGCTCAAGGCTTTCGATCTCCCCGTTGGCCAGTTTTATCACGTAAGTGTTGACATGGCCGATCCGTATCACGTTTTCGGCGGTTTGCAGGATAACAGCGTTTGGGTGGGAGACTCGTCCTATCCCGGCGGCATCACCACCCACCGCTGGGAAAATCTCTACGGCGGCGATGGCTTTTTCGCGATCACCGATCCCACCGACGCCGATTGTGTCTATGTGGAAGCCCAAGGCGGCGCTATTGCCCGTGTGAACCGCCGCACATTGGAAGCCAGGAGTATTCAGCCTCAACAGAACTATGGCGAAGGTAAACTACGCTTTAACTGGAACAGCCCCATGCATCTCAGTCCCTCGGGCGATGGCACTCTCTATATCGGGGCCCAATTCCTATTTCGCTCGCGCGATCGCGGCCAATCCTGGGATCGCATCTCTCCCGACCTCACCACGAACGACCCGGAGAAAGAAAAGCAGGAGGAATCGGGCGGCGTCACCGTCGATAACTCCGTCGCTGAAATTCATGCCACAATCTACTCCATTAGTGAATCGCCTCGCAACTCGCAAGTGATTTGGGCGGGCACCGACGACGGCAATCTGCAACTCACCCGCGATGGCGGCAAAACCTGGACTAACGTCGCGGCGAATATCCTGTCTCTGCCCAAATTCTCGTGGGTGTCCTGGGTGGAGGCCGGCCGCTTTAGCGACGGCTCGGCGTACGCCGTGTTCGACCGGCACACTTTCGGCGACATGCAGCCATACGTTTTCAAGACTTCCGATTTCGGCCAAACATGGACCCCTCTTACCGTTCCCGGCTCGGTGGTGCGCGGCTTCGCTCACGTCATTAAAGAAGATACCACCTCGTCCAATCTGCTTTTCTTAGGCACCGAGTTCGGGCTGTGGATTTCCGCTGACAGCGGAGGTCAGTGGGCGCAGTACAAAGGTCATGATTTTCCCTCCGTCCCGGTGCGCGACATCGCCATCCATCCTCGCACCTCCGATCTTGTTCTCGCCACTCATGGGCGTGGAATCTGGATTGTCGATGACATCTCCGTCTTGCGGCAGCTCACTCCCGAGATTCTCGCCAAAGACGCGGTATTCCTCGAATCTAAGCCTGCGCAGCAGCGCTTGTTCGCGTTCGGCGGCTGGCCTGAGGGCGATGGCAATTTCGTGGGAGACAATCCGCCTAATGGCGCATTTGTAACCTATTACCAGAAGCGCCGGCACATTTATGGCCGCATGAAGCTGGAAGTCTTCGACGACAAGGACCGGCTCGTTGATACTTTGCCGGCCAGCAGCCGCCGTGGCATTACTCGCGTCGTCTGGTCAATGCGCCTTAAGCCGCCGAAGGTTCCGCCTGCCGCGGTTATTGCCGGCGAGGCCACCATAGGTCCGCGCGTTGTCCCCGGCACCTACACCATAAAGCTAACCCGCCGCTCTGAGGTTTACAGCACGCCAATCGTTGCCACGGTGGACGCTCGCGCGAAGTTCACAGTGGAAGATCGCAAGCAAGAGTTCGCCGCAGCGATGCGGGTATCGAAGCTACTTGGCGATTTGACATTCGATGTGGACCGCATCAACGGCGTTCGTCAGGATCTTTCCGCGCGTGCGACTTCGCTCGGCAAAGACGATATCCTCGCCCAGCAGCTTGCCACGCTTTCCGATAAGGCCGACAACATTCGCAAGAAAATCGTCGCCACTAAAGAAGGCGGGGCTATCACCGGCGAAGAACGCATTCGCGAGAAAACTTCGCAAGTCTATGGCGCGGTAGTTTTCTTCGAGGGTCGGCCCGCCGATTACTATCTGACCCGCATCGATTCGCTCTCTCACGAGCGGCGGGATGTCGCCGATGAATTCAACGCTTTCATCGCCAAAGACCTGCAAAACGCTAATAAATCTCTGGCGGCGAAGAAGATGGAGCAGATCACCCCACTGACTCGCGAAGCCTGGGAGAAAGTTAGTCTCGACGCCGAGGGTGGCGTGCCCGCGCTCGGCAATCTTATGGGGAGACACATCATTTCTTGGCGCTGAGCAGCATGCGCCTCTCTGACTACGTTCTTCGTTTCGTTGCAAACCTTGGCGTAAAGCACATCTTCCTGGTTCCGGGCGGCGGAGCCATGCATCTGAACGATGCCCTCAGCCGCTGCCCGGCCATTGAGCCGGTCTGTAATCTCCACGAACAGGCGAGCGCCATCGCTGCCGAAAGCTATTCCAAAGCCACCAAGCACCTGGGCGTATGCATGGTTACTACCGGACCAGGCGCCACGAATGCCATCACCGGCCTGGCGGGCGCCTGGCTTGATTCCATTCCGTGCCTTTTTCTGTCGGGTCAAGTCAAACGTGCCGACCGCATGGTTTCACCCGAAGGTGTCCATTCAGGTGTGCGCCAGATGGGTGTGCAGGAGATCGATATTGTTTCCATCGTAAAGCCTCTGACCAAGTATGCCGTTACCATCGATCGGCCGGAGTCGATTCGCTATCACCTCGAAAAAGCAATCCATCTGGCTCAGTCAGACCGGCCCGGGCCTGTTTGGATCGATATTCCGCTGGATGTGCAGGCGATTCAGATTGACGAAGGTGGGCTTCCCGCATTCCCACCTCCCGAGCCCGCTTGTGGGCCGCCCGACGTCTCGATCGTCATTGAAGCGCTAAATCGCTCCCAGCGTCCCATCATCCTGGCTGGTAACGGCATCCGCTTGGCCCATGCCGAAGCTGAGTTCTTTGAACTGCTTGGTGCCCTGCAGGTCCCCGTTGAAACCACCTGGCTCGCCATCGACATTGTTCCCTCCAAGCACCCACTCTTCGTTGGCCGCCCTGGCTCTCTCGCATCGCGTGGTTCTAATTTCGCCATCCAGAACTCTGATTTCCTGCTGTCCATCGGCTCACGCCTTGATCGTGTCATTACCGGCTACGCTCCCGATCGCTTCGCGCGCGCCGCTGAAAAAGTGATGGCCGATATCGATCCAGCCGAACTCGCCAAGATGGGCGATTCCATCCAACACAAGATCTGTTGTGACGCGGGCGTTCTCATCCGCGCCCTACTCGCCCGCCAAGGCGAAATCAAGAAACTGGACCGTTCTTTGTGGCTCGCTCGCTGTGCCCAGTGGAAGACTCGCTATCCCATCGTGACCGCCGAGCACCGCAACCCCTTCGGGCGAGTCAGTGTTTATCATCTCTCCGAGGTACTCTCCTCCGAATTGCGGGAAAACGACTACATCGTCTCTGGCAGCTCGGGCAGCGCCATCGAGCTATTCCTCTTTGCTCTCGAAGTCAAGTCCGGCCAGCGCGTGTTTCACACCACCGCGCTCGGCGCCATGGGATTCGGTATCGCCGCGTCCATTGGCGCCTGCCTTGCCGGCAGTCGCCGCAACGTTGTCTGTGTCGATGGCGATGGCGGTTTCCAATTCAACATTCAGGAGTTGGAAACGGTTCGCCGCTTAAACCTGCCTATCAAGTTCTTCGTCTTGAACAACGAGGGCTATGCCTCTATTCGCATTTCGCAAACTGCGTTCTTTGGAGAACCTCGCATTGGTTGCGACGCCAAAACCGGGCAGACTCTTCCCGACGTTCGCAAGGTCGCCGAAGCCTATGGCATTCCAACTGCCCTCATTCGCGACCAGTCGAATTTGCTCGCTGAGATCCGCCGCGTCCTCGATGTGCCGGGGCCTGTCGTTTGCGATGTCCACGTAATCCCAGAGGAAGTGCGCGCCCCGCGCTTGGCGTCTGTCCAACGCCCCGACGGGTCTTTCGTCTCCAAGCCGCTCGAAGATCTCGCGCCATTTCTCGACCGTGCGGAGTTTCTAGATAACATGATTATTCCGCCGCTTCCCGACTGACTCCCATGCGTATCGGCATCATGCAAGGTCGGCTCGTTCCACCGGAGCCAGCCAGCTTCCAGGCGTTCCCGCGAACTCGCTGGCGGGAGGAATTCGCTTTGGCGCGGGCCGCCGGTTTACAATCCATTGAGTGGATCTACGATGTCTACAGCGAGGATATCAATCCCATCGCGACTGGCGAGAGCATTCCGGTTGAAGCCGCTTCTCTTTGCGCCGACTACTTTATGGAGCGGCCGCTTTCGTCCGCGAAGCTCGTGTGGCTGTTGGAACGCTGCCGCTTGGCCGGAATCGAGCGCGTGGTGCTGCCCTTCGTCGATGCCTCACACATCCACTCCCCCGATCCAATCGTCGAGATCTTGCGGGAGATGTCGAGCCAAGTAGAGATACATCTGGAGACCGACCTCGCCCCAAAGCCCTTCGCCGCTCTGCTCGATGCAATTCCAAGTCCCAGGGTCAAGGTCACATACGATTCGGGGAACAGCGCGTCATTGGGTTATTCTCCTACCGAGGAGTTCGCGGCCTATGGCCACCGCGTGGGTAGCATTCACATCAAGGACCGCATGCGGAACGGCGGCACTGTCCCGTTAGGCACTGGCGCCGCTGACTTCGCCGCTCTGTTTCGCTCCTTAACGCAAGTAAACTATCAAGGCGACTTCATCTTACAAACCGCCCGTGAAGCTCCGGGCGATGAACTCGCTCTGGCGCGGCGCAATCTAGCTTGGCTTCAGAAGTGGATTACCCGACTATGAAAATCTTGATCGTGGGTTTGGGCGGCATTGGCCAGCGTCACGCGCGCAACCTCCGCGCGATTTTGGGCGACAGCCTTGAGCTTCTTGCCTGGCGCGTTCGACGCCTGGGTCACGTTATCACTCCAACCCTGCAATCGGACTCCAGCCGCAACGTCGAGCACGAGTACAACATCCGGGTGTTCGACGATCTTGGCCGCGCACTGGCCGAAAAACCCGACGCCGCCTTTATCTGCAATCCCACCAGTCTCCACGTATCCACCGCGCTGGCTTGCACCGAAGCCGGCTGCCATCTCTTTCTCGAAAAGCCGGTTTCGCACAGCCTTGCCGGCCTTCGCGAATTGCTTCACACTGTAGAATCGCGCCAGCTCATCGCCTTGGTTGGCTACCAACTGCGCTTTCATCCTAGCCTCCGTGCCTTGTCCGAAACGCTCGCGGCCCGGTCTATCGGCCGTGTTTTAGCTGTCCGCGCCACCGTCGGCGAATATCTGCCGGGCTGGCACGCCTATGAAGACTATCGAAACATGTATGCCGCTAGCGCCAGGCTTGGCGGAGGTGTTATCCTTTCCCAGATACACGAGTTCGATTACTTATACTCGCTGTTCGGCTTGCCGCGAACCGTTTACTCGCTCGGCGGCCACTGGAGCAATCTCGAAATTGATGTAGAGGATAACGCCAGCACTCTTATGGAATTCTTGGTCGAAGACAAACCTGTCGCCGTTCATTTGCAGCAGGACTACCTGCGGCGTCCACCCATCCGCCAGTGCGAACTCATCGGCGACCAAGGCGCTTTCGTCGCCGATTTTGCCGCGCCGGGTTTTGACCGCAACCAACTCTTTCTCGATCAGACGAAGCATTTTCTCGCTTGCCTTGCCGGGCGCGAATCGCCCTTGGTTGACTTACGCGCCGGCATGCAAAGTTTGCGGATGGCTCTGGCGGCGAAAGAATCCATCGCCAGCGGCAAACCTGTAACGCTGTCAGCGGACTTTTGACGATGCCGCACCCTGCTTTCGATTTGGCCGGCAAAATCGCCGTCATCACCGGCGGCGCGGGTCTGTTGGGCAAGCATCACGCTCGCGCCATTGCCGCGGGCCGTGGGATTCCGGTTCTCATCGATATCGCCGGCGTACGCGTTACCGAAACCGCCACACGCCTAAGTGAGGAATTGAACCTGAATGTGGGCGGCTACGCGGCCGACGTTACCAAGCCGAATGAGATCAAGCGCGTCCTGGCGGAAGTTTTGCAGCGCTATGGCCGCGTCGATATTCTGATCAACAACGCCGCCAGCAACCCCAAGGTTGAAGGTGCTGAGC
>Ga0209068_10001646_pt1 | contig 11114 bp, 6 predicted proteins | sample ColStrG_CSR_2012_FD_187200 | JGI IMG/M metagenome (GOLD analysis project Ga0209068, IMG submission 187200) | Freshwater sediment microbial communities in response to fracking from Pennsylvania, USA - Cold Stream Run_MetaG_CSR_2012 (SPAdes)... | ecosystem: Environmental > Aquatic > Freshwater >...
CCACCTTCGGCCCGTACACACCGCGCCCGACGTCGATCAGGGATCGGTAGGCCGCCGGCCGGGCGGCAAGCAGCGCACGGATCGGGCCCGGTTTCCAGGGCACGGTGTTGTCCACCATCAGGCAGTCCCCGGCCGCGGCATGAGCGCTGATCACGTCGGCAACCTGGCTGTAGTCCCAGCCCTCCTTGGCGTACGGCCAGCGTTGCGTGAAGAGGTAATCCGGCACTGCGGCAATGGCGAACAGCAGCACGACACCGGCAATGGGCCACTGCTTTCTGGCGACGGCGACGATGCACACGGCCAGCACGATGGCCATCGCGGGCGAGGTGAGGATCAGGTAGCGCGGGTAGTACATCGGTTCATTGACGGCCGAGTAGATGACCAGGAGCGCGGTGGGAATGACCATCCACGCCGCGCAGATGATGAGCAGGCCGCGCGTCTGGGGTGCCGGGGCCCACGGGCCGGCCAGCCGCGCCACGATCGCGGCGACGATCAGCACGGCCGAAAGAATTGCGAACGGAACGCTATGGTCGAAATACTGCCGCAGGATGATGTCGAAGGCGTAATGCCAGCTGATGGGGTCGATCCAGTCGACCTGCCGGACCTGACCATGGGTGTACGCGATGAATGGCGTCATCATCCCGACCGCCGCGGCCGTGCTGAGCGTCCACCGGAGGACCGGAGATGTGCGGGATCTTCTCGTTGTGAGCAACGGCAGCATCGCGGCGTGAACCGGCACCAATAGCACCAGATTGAGGCTCAGCAATACCGCCAGCATCAGCGCCGGCGTGTAGCAGAGCCAAAGTCGCGCCCTGTTGCGTCGGACGGCGATGACAAACAACGCGGTCAGCCAGATGGCTGCGGCGACGGCGAAGGCGTAAGAGCGTGCCTCCATGCCCGCCCAGGTGGTGCGCGGCAGGACGGCAAAAATCACACCCGCGCACACCGCGGTGGCACGGCCGGTGAACAGCTTGGTGAAAACCGTGACACCGGCGGCAGCGACGCCGATCGCCACGCAGCTGGGAACCCGCGCCCAGAATTCGGTCGTCGGAAAAACCGCGAACCAGCCGTGCATCAGCAGGTAGTAGAGCCCGTGCACGGCGTCGATGTGCGTCAGCATCTGCCACAGTTCGGGAACCGTCCGGTTCGCGGAGGCCGAAATGGTCGCGCTCTCGTCGAACCACAGCGACGGCTTGCCTGCCCACCCGATGCTGATGGCGCAGGCCAGCACGGCAATTACCCACGGGTCGAGCAACCGGCCGCTGGGACGCGCAGGCGCAGGTTCGACAACAACATCCGCTGAGAGCTGCTCAAGTGTTGATACAGACATGATGCTTGTCACCTTAAGGTGCACCCGCGTAGCCCGCTCACCAGGCAATTCAGCACGCAGGCGCTAATAGGGGTTTTGCTTGCCCATCAGGGCTGCAAAAATGCTGGTCGCGCCACGCTGCGCTAAGTCGCTAATGTTTCCTAACGGTGTCCGGCAAACGCGATACTGTCTTGTGGCGGATCAACCTACACTTGGAGGGTAAATGAGCGGCTATCGGACCGTGGTGGTGGGGACGGACGGCTCGGCTTCGTCTATGCGTGCGGTGGCCAGGGCAGCCCAAATCGCTGGAACCGAGGCCAAGCTGATTATCGCTTCGGCGTACCTACCCCAGCATGAGGACACTCGGGCCGCCGACGCTCTGCGAGAAGAAAGCTACAAGGTGTCGGGCACCGCCCCGATTTACGCGATTCTGCAGGATGCGAAGGACAAGGCGCACGCTGCCGGCGCGAAGAACGTCGAAGAGCGGCCGATCATCGGTGCTCCGGTCGACGCGCTGGTGAGCCTCGCCGAGGAAGTCGGGGCCGATCTGCTCGTGGTTGGCAACGTCGGACTGAGCACCATCGCGGGCCGGTTGTTGGGCTCGGTGCCGGCCAACGTGTCGCGGCGCGCCAAGGTCGACGTGCTGATTGTGCACACGACCAGCTAGCGCAGCGGGTCGTCGCCAGACGGAGCCGGCGTTCTACCAGCCGCGTTCGCGCCACTCGGCGACGTGCGGGCGTTCGGCGCCTAACACCGTGTCATCCCCGTGCCCCGGGTAGATGACGGTGGAGTCTGCATACACGTCGAACACCCTGGTGGTGACGTCGTCGAGCAGCTGCTCGAAGTCGCCGGGCTGCCATGTCTTGCCGACGCCGCCAGGAAAAAGGCAATCGCCGGTGAACAGCTGCGTGACCTCGCCGGTCGCGGGCCCGCCAAGGGCCAGCGCAATCGATCCGGGCGTGTGCCCGCGCAGGTGGATCACGTCGAATGTCAGCTCGCCGATTCGCACCGTGTCACCGTTGGCCAGCAAACGGTCCGGCTTGACCGGCAGCGGTTCGGCGTCGATCTCGTGCGCGGCGGTGGGCGCCCCGATGGCATCGGCGACCGCTTCCAGCGCCTGCCAGTGATCGAAGTGCTGATGGCTGGTCACGATCAGCGACACCTTCGGTGCGTAACGTCGGGCCAGGTCGATGAGGAAGTCGGCGTCATTGGCGGCGTCGATCAGCAGCGTTTCTCCGGTCGCGGAACATGTGACCAAGTACGCGTTGTTGTCCATCGGGCCAACCGAAGCCTTCAGGATGGTGGCACCGGGCAGCGTACGGCGGGCCGCCGAACCCGGGTCGACGTGGCCGGTGTAGTTCTCGTCCAGCTCGTTCGGGGCAGTCATAGTGACCAACGTTACCGGTGCCCGTACGTGATCAGGTGCTTGTCGGTGGGTGCACATAGCATGGGATGAGCCATGCGCAATTGCCGCATTCGGCAAGCAGAGTCTCAGTGAAAGGGGCAGCGTTGGCTGACCGCCTGATCGTCAAGGGCGCCCGCGAGCACAACCTGCGCGGCGTCGACCTCGACCTGCCCCGGGATGCGCTGATCGTCTTCACCGGGCTGTCCGGATCGGGCAAGTCCTCGCTTGCCTTCGACACGATCTTCGCCGAGGGCCAACGGCGTTATGTGGAGTCGTTGTCGGCCTACGCGCGCCAGTTCCTGGGGCAGATGGACAAGCCCGACGTCGACTTCATCGAGGGTCTATCACCGGCGGTGTCCATCGATCAGAAGTCGACCAACCGCAACCCGCGATCGACGGTCGGAACCATCACCGAGGTGTACGACTACCTTCGCCTGCTCTATGCCCGCGCGGGCATGCCGCATTGCCCGATCTGTGGTGAGCGGATCGCCCGCCAGACGCCCCAGCAAATCGTCGATCAAGTGCTGGCAATGACCGAGAACACCCGATTCCTGGTGCTCGCCCCGGTGGTGCGAACCCGCAAGGGTGAGTTTGCAGACCTATTCGACAAGCTCAACGCCCAGGGCTACAGCCGGGTGCGGGTCGACGGCGTGGTGCATCCGCTGACCGATCCGCCGAAGCTGAAGAAGCAGGAAAAGCACGACATCGAAGTGGTGGTGGACCGCCTCACCGTCAAGGCCAGCGCCAAGCAGCGACTCACCGACTCGGTGGAAACCGCGCTGGGCCTGGCCGACGGCATCGTGGTGCTTGAGTTTCCCGACGAGCGCGCCCACGACCAGGATCGCCCCCGCGAGCAGCGCTTCTCCGAGAAGCTGGCCTGCCCCAACGGGCATGCCCTGGCCGTCGACGATTTAGAGCCACGGTCCTTTTCGTTCAACTCGCCCTACGGTGCCTGCCCGGAGTGCACCGGCCTGGGGATCCGCAAGGAGGTCGACCCGGACCTGGTGGTGCCCGACCCGGACCGCACGCTTGCCGACGGCGCGGTGGCGCCATGGTCGACGGGGCACACCTCGGAGTACTTCATCCGGATGATGGCCGGGCTCGGCGAAGCGTTGGGATTCGACGTCGACACGCCGTGGCGCAAGCTGCCGCCCAAGGCCCGCAAGGCGATCCTCGAGGGTTCCGACCATCAGGTGCACGTGAAGTACCGCAACCGGTATGGTCGCACCCGGTCCTACCACGCCGATTTCGAAGGCGTGCTGGCGTTCCTGGAACGCAAGATGGCTCAGACCGAGTCCGAGCAGATGAAGGAACGCTACGAAGGATTCATGCGTGACGTGCCGTGCCCGGTGTGCGAGGGCACCCGCCTCAAGCCCGAGATTCTGGCGGTCACACTGGCTGGGGAGTCGGGGGGGGAGCCGGCCTCGAAGTCCATCGCCGAAGTCTGCGAGCTGTCGATCTCCAACTGCGCGGACTTTCTGAACGCACTCACCCTCGGTCACCGAGAGCAGGCGATCGCCGGGCAGGTGCTCAAGGAGATACAGTCGCGGCTCGGTTTTTTGCTCGATGTCGGGCTCGAGTACCTATCGCTGTCGCGCGCAGCGGCCACGCTGTCCGGTGGTGAGGCCCAGCGGATCCGGCTGGCCACCCAGATCGGGTCTGGCTTGGTGGGCGTGCTGTATGTGCTCGACGAGCCGTCCATCGGGCTGCACCAGCGTGACAACCGAAGACTCATTGAAACCCTCACCCGGCTAAGGGATTTGGGTAACACGCTGATCGTCGTCGAGCATGACGAAGACACCATCGAGCACGCCGACTGGGTCGTCGACATCGGTCCGGGAGCCGGCGAGCACGGCGGCCAAATCGTGCACAGCGGAACGTATGCAGAGCTGCTGCGCAATAAGGATTCGGTCACCGGCGCCTACTTATCGGGGCGGGAGAGCATTGCGACGCCCGCGCTGCGGCGCCCCTTCGATCGGCGGCGTCAGCTCACGGTCGTCGGGGCCCGGGAACACAACCTGCGCGGGATCGACGTGTCCTTTCCGCTTGGTGTGCTGACGTCGGTGACGGGCGTGTCCGGTTCGGGCAAGTCGACACTGGTCAACGACATCCTGGCCGCGGTGCTGGCCAACCGGCTCAACGGCGCTCGGCAGGTCCCGGGGCGGCATACCCGGGTCACCGGGCTGGATCACCTGGACAAATTGGTCCGGGTGGACCAGTCGCCGATCGGCCGAACACCGCGATCCAACCCGGCCACCTACACCGGGGTGTTCGACAAGATCCGCACGCTGTTCGCCGCCACCACCGAGGCCAAAGTTCGTGGCTATCAACCCGGTCGGTTCTCGTTCAACGTCAAGGGCGGCCGCTGCGAGGCGTGCACCGGCGACGGCACCATCAAGATCGAGATGAACTTTCTGCCGGACGTCTATGTGCCGTGCGAGGTATGTCAGGGGGCCCGCTACAACCGGGAAACCCTTGAGGTGCACTACAAAGGCAAAACCATCTCCGAAGTGCTGGACATGTCGATTGAGGAAGCGGCGGAGTTCTTCGAGCCGATCAGCGGCATCCACCGGTATCTGCGCACCCTGGTGGATGTGGGCCTGGGTTATGTCCGGCTGGGCCAGCCGGCGCCGACGCTGTCCGGCGGCGAGGCGCAGCGAGTCAAGCTGGCCGCCGAGTTGCAGAAGCGCTCCACCGGGCGCACCATCTACATCCTCGACGAGCCCACTACCGGTTTGCATTTCGACGACATCCGCAAGCTGCTGACCGTCATCAACGGGCTTGTCGACAAGGGCAATACGGTGATCGTGATCGAGCATAATCTGGACGTGATCAAGACGTCGGATTGGATCGTCGATATGGGGCCGGAAGGCGGCGCGGGCGGCGGAACCATTGTCGCCGAAGGCACTCCGGAAGAAGTTGCCGCAGTGCCGGAAAGCTATACCGGGAAGTTCCTCGGCGAGGTCATCGGCGCCGCAGCACCGGTGGCCGCGCCGCAGCGGCCGAAGCGGCGACGGAAAGTCAGCGCCTGACGCTTGGCGCGACGCCCTCGGTGCGCCGCGACATATAAACCACGCAGACGAAACGCGGGCAAACCCAGGCGTGGTTTATATCTCGCGCCAGTCGGCTCGCTCAGCCTCCGTCAGATCGCATCGCGTCGCGGATCTGTGCCAACCGCTCGGCCGCTGCACGCTGACGCTCCTCGTACTGTTCCTCGACGGCCTTGCCTCCGGCCGTCTCGGCGTCGAGCTCGGCGCCACCCAGCGCGGTGGTGTACCGGGATTCGATCTTCTCGCGCACGGACTCGAAGGTGGGCACACCCGCGCTGTCATACCCGGGGTCGGGTGGAGCCGAGCCGGGTTGCTCTGAGCCGGGTTGCTCTGAGCCGGGAAAGGGCGCTTCGTCGGGCATAGCGCCAGGCTACTGCGCCTGCGGCTCGGCGGGCTATCTCGTCGCGGTGTTGGGACGCTCAGCCCGGATGACGGTCGGGCCCGCGCTTACCGCGGCAGGCGACGCGCCGGGGAACGGAATTCGCGGAATTGCCGGAGTGCCCAGCTCGCCGGCCAGCCACGGCAGTGCGGCCGCGAAGGCGCGTTCCGCGAACGGCCAGTCGTGCTTGCCTGGCTGCGGGACCACCGCGCAGTCGATGCCGTTGGTGCGACCAAGCGCGCACAGCGAATAGGCGGCCGCGGTCTGGTTGCTCGGGTTGGTGTCGGCGTCGCGACCGGCCAGGCGCATCGTGCCGGTGTCAGCGGTCCCGATGTCATGGTGTGTTGACGACGCGCCGTCCGACGAGATCGCGAACCAACCGGCCACTCCGGTGTACGGGCCGTGCCGGCTGATCACCGTGGTCGGGTCGTATGCGGCCCACGCGTCGGAGTTTCCGCTAAACAGCCTGGCGATGGTTTGCGCCTTGTTTCCCGCATTCGGAAAAAAGTCACCGGACACGTCGACGAATGCGCTGAACATGTCGGGGTGCATGACGGTCAGGTCCACCGCGCAGGTCCCGCCCATGGACCAGCCCGCAACGCCCCAGCCCGACCGGTCGGGGCTGACGCCGAAGTGCGAAATCATGTACGGAACAACGTCTTTGGTCAGATGGTCGGCCGCGTTGCCGCGGGCGCCGTTGACGCATTCGGTGTCGTTATTGAACGCGCCGCCGGAGTCGACGAATACCAATACCGGAGCCCTGCCTTGGTGCGTGGCGGCAAACCCGTCGAGCGTCCGGACCGCGTTGCCCGCGCGCGTCCAGTCCGCGGGCGTGTTGAACTGCCCGCCGATCATCATGATGGTCGGCAGTCGCGGCGGCGGATTACTGGCGAACCACTCGGGCGGTAGGTACACCAGTTCGCCGCGATGCTTGAAGTGCGATGCGTCCGACGGGATCGACACCGGCACAACGGAGCCGTGCGACGGCCGGGTTCCGCTGGCGGCCATCGCTCTGACCGTGGCTGGGTCGGCCTGATCGGGCAGGGGACCGGAAGTGAGCTGGTTCCACGCCGTCTGCACCGTCGGGCAGTAGCCAACCCAAAGGTTGAGCACCAGCACCGCACTGAGCAGACACAAGGGCACGGCCAGCAGCATCGCGCCGCGCCGCCAGTTGCGCGCGCTGCGCCAGCCCAGGATCAGCACGGCCGCCGCGAGCCCCGTCATTGCGATCCAGACCCACAGCGCCGAAGGTGCGGGTTCGTCGGTCAGACCGCGGTCGACGATGTACCAGCGCGTCCCGTAGGCGGCAGCTCCGCCGACCAACGCGGCCAGCGGAAGACGCACCAGCCACCAGTGCCGCGATCGCCCGCCGAGGGCACCCGCCAGCACGATCGCGGTGACGACCTGGACCGTGAGCGGCACCCAGCCGTGCATCAAAGAGGTGTGGCTACCCGCCAAGAACTGCGCCGCGGCATCGGGCTGCGCGGCTGTCACGCGATCCATTTTGATCCATTGTTAACCATCTCGGAACATATTGAAACGAATGTTAGCTGTGGGGCGGGTGGGACACGCCGATGGCCTCTAGTGCGGTTTGGCGAGCGGGAACGGCAGTGTCTCGCGGATGCTGCGGCCCGTGATCAACATGACCAGGCGGTCGATGCCCATCCCGAGGCCGCCGGTGGGTGGCATCGCGTATTCCATCGCCTGCAGGAAATCCTCGTCGAGCTCCATCGCTTCGGGGTCGCCGCCGGCGGCCAACAGAGACTGCTCCTGCAGCCGGCGCCGTTGTTCCACCGGGTCGGTGAGTTCGCTGTAGGCGGTGCCCAGCTCGACACCCCACGCCACGAGGTCCCACCGCTCGGCGACGCCCGGCTGACTGCGGTGCGGGCGGGTCAGCGGCGACACCGAGGTCGGAAAGTCAATGTAGAACGTCGGCTGCTCGGTCCGGTCCTCCACCAGCTGCTCGTAGAGTTCGAGTACCACCGCGCCGGCATCCCAATGCGCCCGAAAAGGAATGTGTGCGGCGTCGGACAGCCTGCGGAGCCTGGCCAGGGAGGTATCCGGGTCGATCTGTTCGCCAAGCGCTTCGGACACCGCGCCGTACACCGTCTTCACCGGCCAGACGCCGGAGATGTCGACCGGCTCGAATCGGTGGGCGCCGTTCGACTCATTGTCGGCGCGCGGCCGAAGCGCAGTCTGCGCGCCGTTAGCGGCTTCGGCCGCGTTCTGAATGAGCTCACGACAGCCGTCGATCCACACCTTGTAGTCGGCATGCGCCTGGTAGGCCTCCAGCAAGGTGAACTCGGGATTGTGGCTGAAATCCACGCCCTCGTTGCGGAAGGCACGGCCCAGCTCGAACACCCGCTCCACACCGCCGACGCACAACCGCTTGAGGTAAAGCTCGGGTGCGATACGCAAAAACAGGTTCATGTCGTAGGTGTTGATGTGGGTGATGAACGGCCGGGCGCTGGCCCCGCCGTGGATCTGCTGCAGGATTGGCGTCTCGACTTCGATAAATCCCTTGGCGAACAGCGTGTCCCGGACGGAGCGCAACACGCTGCTGCGGGCCTTGATCAGGTTGCGCGAGTCCGGATTGACCGCGAGGTCGACATAGCGAGTCCGCACTCGCGCCTCCGGGTCGGTCAACCCTTTCCATTTGTTCGGCAACGGCCGCAGGCACTTACCGATCATCCGCCAGTCGCGCACTATCAACGAGCGGGTGCCGTTTTTACTGAAGCCCATATCTCCGGTCACCTCGACCAGATCACCGAGGTCGATGGCCGCGGTGAAATCCGCTGTGCGGCCACGCTCGAAGCGTGAATTATCAAGCAGCACTTGAATTTCACCCGTCCAGTCGCGCAACTGGGCAAATAACACACCGCCATAGTCGCGTATCCGTAAGATCCGGCCGGACACCGAGACAGGATCCTGGTCGTTTGCGTCCAGCGCCTGGGCGACGGTGTGGCTGGGTGGGGTTCCCACCGGGTAGGCGTCAACACCGGTGCGCTGCAGCGTCTTCAACTTGGTCAGCCGCACCCGCACCTGTTCGGGCAAGCGGGCATTCGACTCTTCCTTGTTCGTCGCCTCCGCCCGTTGCTGCAGCTGGCTGACGTCGGGAGCGCTCCCGTCGGGATGCAGCAGCCCGGATTCCGCCAGCCGAGGCGGAACAGCGGGGTGACGGCCCGTCTGCACCTTCTCGCGCCTTTTGAACGGCAACACGAGGAAACCTTCGGCCAGGGCCGACGCGACCCCCACCCGCGGAATCAACCGGGCGTCCTCGTAGCAGGCGTACCGGGGCACCCATTCGGGCTGGTATTTCATGTTCGAGCGGTAGAGCGTTTCCAGCTGCCACCACCGCGAGAAGAACAACAGCAAGCCCCGCCACAACCGCGCGACCGGGCCGGCGCCGAGTTGAGCACCCTGCTCGAACGCCGAGCGGAACATCGCAAAGTTCAGTGAAATGCGAATGATTCCAAGGGTTTCAGCGTTGAGGGCGAGCTCACTGACCATGAGCTCGATGGTGCCGTTGGGGGATTGTGGAGAACGGCGCATCAAGTCCAACGAGACGCCGGTGTTGCCCCACGGGACCAGCGACAGCATCGCCACCACCTGGTCGTCGCGGTCTAACGCCTCGACCAGCAGACAGTCCGCGTCGGCCGGATCGCCGAGCCTGCCCAGCGCCATCGAAAAGCCACGCTCGGACTCGGTGTCGCGCCATTTATCGGCGCGCCCGATGGTTGCGCCCATCTCGTCTTCGGAGATGTCGCGATGCCGGCGGATGCGCACCGTCAGCCCGGCTCTGCGTGCTCGGGTGACGGCCTGTCGTACCCCGCGCATGTCCGGGCCGGAAAGCTTGTAATCGCCGGCAATCAGGATCGCCTCGTCGCCCAGCTCGAGGGCGTTGAGTCCGGCCTCGCGATACGCCTGGGCTCCTTGTGAACTGGCGCCCATGACACCGGGTGCCCAGCCGTAGGTCTGGCACAAGCCCAGCCACGCGTCGATGGCCTGCGGCCACGCCCTAGGGTCACCCACCGGGTCGCCGCTGGCCAGGCAGACGCCGACCTCGACTCGATAGGTGACTGCGGCGCGGCCGCTCTGTGCGAACACCACCGACTTGTCGCGACGGGTGGCGAAGTACCCCAGCGAGTCGTTCTTGCCGTACAGCTCGAGTAGCCCGCGGATGGCGGACTCGTCCTCACCTGTCAGCGCATTGTCGGCGCGCTGGGACTGGAACAGCACGATCGCGGCCGCGATCAGCGCGAGGGCGCCGAACAACCCGAAGATTGCGTTGAGTAAGACATGCGGCCGGCCGGTGAATGCGTCGGGATCGACGATGGAGAATCCGACCACCCGGTTGACCACGTACCAAAAGCGAGAATCCGGGGCCAGCGTTCCCGGGAAGGTTTCGACCAGACCCCAGGAGATCAAGATTCCGATCACGCCTCCGGTAACCAGCACCGCGGCCGCCTTGAACAGCGCGCCTCTGCGGACTTTGGCCCAAAACTCGCGGTAGCTGAAGAGCAGCAGCACGACCGCGACGACGTGGAACGAGAAACCGAGGTACTCGCCGAACTCCTCGGCCGCGGTATTGCCGCCCGCGACGAGCTCGGCGACGTTCAAGACCGCGGCAAGGATCATATTGCCGAGCAGCACCAACCAGGCGATGCGTTTGCGCGCGGTCAGCGCCGCAGCCACCAATGCCAGCACGAACGACCACGCGATGCTGGTGTCGGGAAAGTTGAACAGGTAGCTGTTGATGAATTCGCGCGGGACCTTGATGAGCCACCGGATCAGCGGGGACACGCTGGCCAGGAGTGACAGGGTGGCGATGATGCCCACGGTCCAGCCGGCCGCCGCCGGTACCCAGCGATACCGGGAGTTCGACCGGTTCAACGAACGAGGCATTGCGCGTGTCACAGACCGCGAGGATATTCCCTCAACCCGTGAAATGCCTGGCGAAGCGCCAAGAGC
>Ga0209068_10001647_pt1 | contig 11111 bp, 12 predicted proteins | sample ColStrG_CSR_2012_FD_187200 | JGI IMG/M metagenome (GOLD analysis project Ga0209068, IMG submission 187200) | Freshwater sediment microbial communities in response to fracking from Pennsylvania, USA - Cold Stream Run_MetaG_CSR_2012 (SPAdes)... | ecosystem: Environmental > Aquatic > Freshwater >...
GAAGAGATCCTTGCGCTTGGCCTGCGCCGGGGTGAGGGCCACCGTGCGCTCGCCCGCCGCCCCCTGCACCGCGACCTGGAGCGCGCGTCCGCGCGCGGCCTGCACGATGCGGGCGAGATCTTCCCAGTACTGCACCGGCTTGCCGTCGATCGCGACCAGGCGGTCGCCGGTCTTGAGACCGGCCTGCGCGGCCGGGCTCCCGTCGGTCACGCGCCCCACCAGCGCGGGGGCCACCGGCCGGCCGACCAGCATGAACATGAGCCCAGCGATCACGGCGGCGAGGACGAAGTTCATGGCCGGCCCCGCGAACACGATCAGGAAGCGCGCCGCGAGCGGCTTGCCGTTGAAGGCCTTGGCCGGATCGATGGTGGCGCCCTTGCCGCCCTCGAGCGGGTTCTCGTCGTCGCCCATCATCTTGACGTAGCCGCCCATCGGGATCGCGGACACGCAGTACTCGGTCTCCTTGCCACGGAACCGCCACAGCACCGGGCCGAAGCCGATGGAGAACCGCTCGACCCCGACCCCGGCGAGCCGGGCCATCAGGAAGTGTCCGAGCTCGTGCACCACGATGAGAATTCCCAGCACCACCACGAACGACACGAGCATCTGTACCGTCGCCACCGCGCCCCTCCTCTATCTCGCCGCCGCCACCGCGCCGGGAAGCCACTCCCGTACCGTGGCCCGCGTCCGGGTGTCGACGTCCACACACGTGTCGATCCCATCGAGGGCCCGGGCGGGCACCCGCGCCAGCGCGTCGGCGATCAGCTCCGGGATCTGGGTGAAGCGGATCCGACCCTCCAGGAACGCGGCCACCGCGATCTCGTTGGCCGCGTTGAGGATGACCGGCGCGCATCCGCCCTCGAGCAGCGCCCGCCGCGCGAGGGCCAGGCACGGGAATCGCTTCTCGTCCGGCTCCTCGAAGGTGAGCGAGCCGACCCGGGTGAGGTCGAGCCGCTCGGCCGGACACGGGAGCCGCTGCGGATAGGTGAGCGCGTAGAGGATCGGGATGCCCATGTCGGGAACCCCGAGCTGGGCGATGACCGAGCCGTCCACGTACTCGACCAGCGAGTGGATGACCGACTGCGGATGCACCACCACCTGCACCTGCTCCGGCCGCACGTCGAAGAGCCACCGCGCCTCGATAACCTCGAGGCCCTTGTTCATGAGGGTGGCCGAGTCCACCGTGATCTTGGCCCCCATCCGCCAGGTGGGATGGTTGAGCGCCTCCGCCACCGTCACCCGCTCGAGGTCCGCCGCCTTCATGGCCCGGAAGGGGCCGCCGGAGGCGGTGAGCAGGATGCGGCGGATCTCGGAGCGGTTGTGGCCCTCGAGGCACTGGAACACCGCGCTGTGCTCGGAGTCGACCGGCAGGAGCGCGACCCCGCGCTCCCGGGCCGCCACGGTCATCAGGCTGCCCGCCATCACGAGCGTCTCCTTGTTGGCGAGCGCGACGCTCTTGCCGCTCTGGATGGCGGCCATGGTCGGCAGCAACCCCGCGCCGCCCACGATGGCCGAGAGGACCACGTCGGCCTCCACTTCGCGGGCGAGCGTCACCAGGCCGGCCGGGCCCGCGAGCAGCTCCGGGCGCGGAGCGGGCAGGGCCCGGGCGACCGCGTCCATCGCGTCCGGATCCGACAGCGCGAGCGCGCGGGGCCGGTGACGCCGGCACAGCTCCACGATCAGCTCGGGGTTGGAGCCGCGCGCGGCCATGCCCTCGATCCGGAACTCCTCCGGGAAATGCTCGACCAGCTCCAGCGTGCGCCGCCCCACGGAGCCGGTGACACCCAGCACGGTCAGCCGCTTCATGCGCCCAGGGACCTCGCGTAGGTTGCGTAGTAGAAGAGCACCGGGGTGTTGACGAGCAGGCTGTCCATGCGGTCCAGCATGCCGCCGTGGCCGGGAATGAGCCGACCGGTGTCCTTGGTGTCGACGCTCCGCTTGATCGCGGACTCGATGAGATCGCCGGCCTGCCCGACCACGCCCAGCAGCAGCCCGACGACGATCGCGCTCTCCAGGGAGAGCGCGGGGAAGAACCACGCCCGCGCGCCCAGGGCCGCGAGTCCCGACATCCCGAGCTGGGCCACCGCGCCTTCCACCGTCTTGCGCGGGCTGATGGACGGCGCGAGCTTGTGCCGCCCGAGGGTGGATCCGGCCACGTAGGCGGCGGTCTCGCCCAGCCAGGTGACCGAGACCAGGAGCAAGATCCACTCCACCCCGTGGTCCAGCTCGCGCAGCCAGAATGTATAGCCGAGCAGCCAGTTCACGTAGCAGACGCCGAAGAGCGTGACCGCGACCGGCTCCCACGCGGCGCGGCCCGCGACGCCGCCCCGCAGGAGCCCGATGCCGAAGATCGCGAAGAACACCGCGGTGAGCGTGACCCGCTCCGAGATCGGCAGCGTGAAGCTCGCGGTCAGCACCGTCCCGCCCGCCAGGCCGACGATGCGGAGGGTCCGGACGCCGGCCCGCTCGAACATGCCGGTGAACTCCCACTGCCCGAGCGCGCCCACCAGCACCATGACCGCGCCGAAGAGCCACACCGGGCCGTCCACGACCATCCACACGAACAGCGGGAGGAGGACCAGGGTGCTGAGCAGCCGCCGCACGAGCGCGGCCAGGCGGGAAGGGCCCGCCGCGTCGACCGGACGCGGGATGCGCACGCCCTCGGCCCGGGACATCAGACCCTCCCGAATCGGCGGTCCCGCTGCTGGAAGTCGGCCACCGCGAGGTAGAACTCGCGGGCCCCGAAATCCGGCCACAGCGTCGAGGTCATCCACAGCTCGGTGTAGGCGACCTGCCACAGGAGGAAGTTCGACAGCCGGAGCTCGCCGCTGGTGCGGATGAGGAGATCCGGGTCCGGCACCCCGTCGGTGTAGAGCGCGCGCGAGACGCGCACCTCGTCGATGTCCTCCGGACGGAGGGCGCCGCGCTGGACTTCTCGTGCAAGGGTACGCACCGCGTCCACCAGCTCGTCGCGCCCGCCGTAGTTGAAGGCCATCAGCAGGGTGAGCCCGGTGTTGCCCGCGGTGGTGTCGATGAGGCGCCGGATGCGCTCGCCCACTCGCGGGGGCACGCCCTCGGGCCGGCCGATCATGCGGAAGCGGACGTTGCGCTCCATCAGCTCCGGCAGCTCGCGCTCGATGGAGCGCTCGAGCAGCGCCATCAGGGTCGAGACCTCCTGATGCGGGCGCTGCCAGTTCTCGGAGGAGAACGCGTAGAGGGTGAGGAACTCCACTCCGAGCTCGCCCGCGGTGCGCACGATGCCTCGCACCGCCTTCACCCCCTCGCCGTGACCGGCGACGCGCGGGAGACCGCGGCTGGTGGCCCAGCGGCCGTTGCCGTCCATGATCACCGCGACGTGGCGAGGCACCGGGCGCGTCATGATGCGCCGCCTGAGGTCGTCCTCCGGGAGCGTCGACAACTCCGCCACCGATACCGAGGCCCCGGCCTTCGCCGCCATATCAAACGATGTTACGTGAGCCCCCCCACGATTGCCAGTAAAAAGGCTGAAATACAAACGAAATCCGTTCGCGCGGTGCGCGGACTACCTGGCGGACGACCGTGGCGGACAACCGTTTACTTCTTTAGGCTCTTCATCTGCGGGGGCCCCGAGATGGCCCCCGCACTCCCCCGGTCGGCGGACACTCGTTGGGGTGGTGCCGGCGGTTTGTGGCCTATACGGTGAGGACTTCCTGCTCCTTCTTCTTGGTCAGCTCGTCGATCCTGGCGGTGAAGCGATCGGTGGACTTCTGGATCTGGTCGTGACCGCGACGCTCCTCGTCCTCGGAGATCTTCTTCTCCTTGGCGAGCCCCTTCATCTTGTCGTTGGCCTCGCGCCGGACGTTGCGGATGGCGACCCGCGCGTCCTCCGCGAACTTGCCCACCGACTTCGCGAGCTGCTTGCGCCGCTCCTCGGTCAGGGTCGGCATCGTGAGCCGGATCACCTTGCCGTCGTTGCTCGGTGAAAGCCCGAGGTCCGACTTCACGATCCCCTTCTCGATCTCCTTCAACTGGGTGGCGTCCCACGGCTGGATCAGGATGGTGCGCGGGTCGGGCACCGACACCGACGCCACCTGATTGAGCGGAGTCATGTTGCCGTAGGCCTCGACGCGGACCCCGTCCAGCAGCGCCGCGTTGGCGCGGCCGGTGCGAACGCTCGCGAACTCCCGCGTGAGCACGTCGACCGCGGCCTGCATCCGGGTCTCGAGGTCCTTCTGCACCGCCTGTTGGGTCATGGCCTACCCCTTCGCGGGGACCGTGTCGGTGGAGACGACGGACCCGACCGGCTCGCCCGTGACTATCCGTCGGATGTTGCCCTTGCGCGTGAGGTCGAAGACCACGATCGGCAGCTTGTTGTCCATGCACAGCGAGATGGCCGTGGTGTCCATCACCTGTAGCCCCCGATTGAGCACCTCGATGTAGCCGACCCGCGGCAGTCGCACCGCGGTCTTGTCCTTGGCCGGATCCGCGGTGTAGATCCCGTCCACCTTGGTCGCCTTCAAGATCGCCTCCGCGCCGATCTCCACCGCGCGCAGGGCCCCCGCGGTATCGGTGGTGAAGAATGGATTGCCGGTGCCCGCCGCGAAGACCACCACCCGGCCCTTCTCCAGGTGGCGGATGGCCCGCCGTCTTATGTAGGGCTCGGCCACCGCGCGCATCTCGATCGCCGAGAGCACCCGGGTGGGCACCCCCGCCTTCTCGACCGCGTCCTGGAGGGCCAGCGCGTTGATCACGGTGGCGAGCATCCCCATGTAGTCGCCGGTGGCGCGGTCCATGCCGCCCGCGCTGGCCGCGATGCCGCGGAAGATGTTGCCGCCCCCGATGACCACCGCCAGCTCGACGCCGAGCCGCACCACCTCGGCCACTTCCTCCGCGATGCGGCCGATGACGTCGGGATCCATGCCGTAGCCCTGGCTGCCCGCGAGCGCCTCGCCCGAGATCTTGAGCAGGACGCGCTTGTAGGCGGGAGCCGCGCCGGCGGCCATGGAGGCCTAGCTCTCGCCCACCTGGAAGCGAGCGAATCGCTTGACCACGATGCGCTCCCCCATCTTCGACGTCGACTGGTCGACCATGTCCTTGAGGCGGGTCTTGCCGGACGCGTCGCGAATGAACGGCTGCTCCAGCAGGCAGGACTCGGCGTAGAACTTCTCGAGCTTGCCCTCGATGATCTTGTCGATCACCTGGGCCGGCTTCTTCTGGTCGGCCATCTGCTGCCGGTAGATCTCCCGTTCCTTCTCCACCACCGCTCCCGGCACCTCTTCGCGCGAGACGTAGGAGGGATTGGCGGCCGCCACCTGCATCGCCACGTCCTTCACGAGCTGCTGGAAATCGTCGGTGCGGGCCACGAAATCGGTCTCGCAGTTGATCTCCACCAGCACCCCGATCTTGCTCCCGGGATGGATGTACGACGCCACCACCCCGTCCTTGGCCTCGCGGTGCGCCTTCTTCGCCGCGTCGGCCAGCCCCTTCTTGCGCAGGTGCTCGATCGCGCCCGGCACATCGCCCTTGGAGGCCTCGAGCGCCGCCTTGCAGTCCATCACTCCCGCCCCGGTGCGCTCCCGGAGCTCCTTCACCTGTTCCGCCGACGATGCCATGACGTGTATGTCCTCGCCTCGGGGCGTCAGGCGCCCGGCTCCGCCGTCGCCGACATCTCGGCCTCGGTCACGAGCGGCAGGTCCGGCGAGGCCGGGATCTCCTCTACCTCTTGCTTGGCCAGGGTGCCGCTGCCCTCGATGATCGCGTCCGCGATGCGCGAGGTGATCAGGCGCACCGACCGGATCGCGTCGTCGTTGCCCGGCACCGGGTAGTCGATCCCGGACGGGTCGCAGTTGGTATCCACGATCGCCACGATCGGGATCGCGAGCCGCCGGGCCTCTTCCACCGCGATCGACTCCTTCTTGGGATCGATGATGAAGATCGCGGAGGGGAGCCGGTCCATGGTCTTGATGCCGACCAGCGCGCTCTGGAGCTTGGCCCGCTCGCGCTCGAGTCCGATGACTTCCTTCTTGGGCAGCCGCTCGTACTCCCCGGTCTCGCTCATCTCGTCGAGCTTCTTGAGCCTGGCAATCGATTTGCGAATCGTCGTGAAGTTGGTGAGGGTGCCGCCGAGCCAGCGGTGGTTCACGTAGAACTGCCCGCAGCGGGCCGTCTCCTCCAGCACCGTCTCCTGGGCCTGCTTCTTGGTGCCCACGAACAGCACGGTGCCGCCGTCGGCGGCGAGGTCGCGCACGAAGGCGTAGGCCTCGCGGAACTTCTTGAGGGTCTTCTGCAGATCGATGATGTAGATGCCGTTGCGCTCGCCGAAGATGTACTTCTGCATCTTCGGGTTCCAGCGCTTGGTCTGGTGGCCGAAGTGCACCCCGGCCTCCAGCAGCTCCTTCATGGTCAGCGATGCCATGGTCCCGCCGTCCTTTCCGTCGTCGTTCGGTTGGCCTCCGGTCGCGAGCGGCCGGCCCCCGGAAAGGGGGGCGACACTTCCCCGGGGGCCGACGCGGCCCCCGGAGACCGAAGCTCGCAACCGTGCGTGTTAGGTCGTGTACTTCGCGTTGATTCGAACGTACTCCTCACTGAGGTCCGATGTCCACACCGAGTCCTCGCCCCGGCCCAGGCCGAGATCGATGGCGATGGTGTAGCTCGTTCCACCCATCATCTCGTGGATCCGGTCGATCCGGGCTCCCGCCCGCAGCATCCCCTTCTCCACGAGCAGTTCGCCCCCGATCGCGATCGCCACCCGGTCCGCGGCCACCCGGGCCGGCCCCTTGCCCAGCGCCATCATGATGCGGCCCCAGTTGGGGTCGGCCCCGTTGATCGCGGTCTTGACGAGCGGCGAGTTGGCCACCGAGCGGGCGGCCAGCACCGCCTCCCGCCGGGTGCGGGCGCCGCGCACCGCGATCTCCACGAGCTTGGTCGCGCCCTCTCCGTCCTCGACCAGCATGCGCGCGAGGCGCTCGGTGATGGCCTCGAGCGCGCGTGCGAACTGGCGCAGCCCCTTGCCGCCGCGCTCGAGCGACGCGTTCTCGGCCAGCCCGTTGGCGAGCAGGGCCACCGTGTCGCTGGTGGACTGGTCGCCGTCCACCGTGATGCGGTTGAACGAGCGGTCGACCGAGCGGCGCAGCACGCGCGGCAGCGAATCGCGCGCCACCATCGCGTCGGTGGCGAGGAAGCAGAACATCGTCGCCATGTGCGGCTCGATCATGCCGACGCCCTTGGCGATGCCCCCGATGGTGACCGGCCGACCCGCCACGTCGACCCGCAGGGCCGCTTCCTTCGGCCGCGTGTCGGTGGTCATGATGGCCTCCGCCGCGAGCCGCCCACCCTGGGGCGAGAGCCCCTTCACCAGCTTGGGCAGCCCGGCCCGGATCTTGTCCATGGGCAGGGGCTGGCCGATGACGCCGGTGGACGCGATCAGGACCTGGCGCGGGGGAATGCGCAGCAGCTCCCCGGCGATCCGGGTCATCTCGCGCGCGTCCTTCACTCCCTGCTCGCCGGTGCAGACGTTCGAGCAACCCGCGGAGGCCAGGATGGCCTGCGCGCGGCCGTCGCGCACGTGCTCCTGCGAGACCAGCACCGGCGCGCCCTTGATCTGGTTGGTGGTGAACACCGCGGCCGCGCGCGCGGGCGACGACGAGTAGACGAGGGCCAGATCCTTCTTACCGCTCGGCTTGATGCCCGCCGCGATGCCGGAGGCGAGGATGCCGGGCACGGCGGTGATGCCCCCCTCCAGCCACTGGAAGTCCGCCATGCGGGCTACGGATACACCGGAGGCGCTTCGAGACCGGTCCGCTCGTCCCACCCCATCATGATGTTGAGGCTCTGGATGCCGTTGGCGGAGCCGCCCTTGCCCAGGTTGTCGAGCGCCGACACGCAGACCGCGCGCGTCGTGCGGGGATCGGCCACCACCGTGACGTCGCAGTAGTTCGAGCCCACCACCGACCGGGTGGTCGGCCGCTGGCCCTCGTCGAGCACCCGCACGAACGGCTCGCCCGCGTAGAACTCCCGGTACAGCGCGACCAGCTCCGCGGTGGTGGCCGGTCTGGTGAGCGGAACGGACGCGGTCGTGAACAGGCCCCGGTTGAGGGGGACCAGGTGAGGGGTGAAGCTCACGACGACCGGCTTGCCCGCGAGGGCGGACAGCTCCTGCTCGATCTCGGGGGTGTGGCGGTGGCTCGCCATGGCGTAGGCCTGCACGTTCTCGTTGGCCTCGGTGAAGAGGTACATCGCCTCCGCCTTGCGCCCCCGCTCCGGTGACGCCCGACTTGCCGTCGATCACGATGCCGTCGACCGCGCCCCGTCCGCTCTTCAGCAGCGGCGCGGTCGCGAGCACCGCGCCCATCGGGTAGCAGCCCGGCGAGGCGATCAGCGACGCACCCGCGATCTGCTTGCGGTGCAGCTCGGGCAACCCGTACACCGCCTCCGCGAGCCCGGCCGCGTCCTCGTGCGACGCCTTGTACCAGGTGGTGTAGAGCCCGGCGTCTTTCAAGCGGTAATCCGCGGACAGGTCGATCGCCTTCCGGCCGTTCCGGCGCAGCACCGGCATCAGCCGCTGCGACTCCATGTGGGGCAGCGCGAGAAAGACCAGATCCGACTCCGCGGCGAGCCGCTCGGGGTCGATGTCCTGGAAGACGAGGTCGCTGAGCCCGCGCAGGTGCGGGTAGCTCTTGTCGAGGCGCTCGCCCGCGAGGCGCTCCGAGGTGACCGCGGTGATGCGCACCTTCGGATGCACCGAGAGGAGGCGGAGCAGCTCCGCGCCCATGTATCCGCTGGCTCCGGTGACCGCGACTTTCAGCATGGCCGGATCCGCGGGCGGGCTACCGCTTCGAGTACTGGAACTTCGACCGGGCGCCCGGCTGGCCGTACTTCTTGCGCTCCTTCATCCGCGGATCGCGGGTGAGGAGGCCGGCCCGCTTGAGCGTCTGGCGCAGCTTGTCGTCGAACTGCAGCAGGGCCCGCGCGATGCCGTGGCGGACCGCGCCCGCCTGGCCGGTTGGCCCGCCGCCGCCCACGTTCACGATGGCGTCGAACTGGCCCAGGGTGTTGGTGAGCTGGAGCGGCTGGGAGATGACCATCCGCAGCGTCTCGCGCGGGAAGTAGTCCTCGAAGGGGCGACGGTTGACCAGGATGCGGCCGTTGCCGGCCCGCAGCCAGACACGCGCCACGGAGGTCTTGCGGCGTCCGGTTCCATAGAAGCGAGTGACGACGGCCATGGGACTCCTCAGCGGGCGCGCGCGCGCGTGGCGAGCGGCTCGGGCTTCTGGGCGGCGTGGGGATGCTCCGCGCCCTTGTAGACCTTCAGCTTCTTGGCCATCGCGCGGCCCAGGCGGCCCTTGGGGAGCATGCCCTGCACCGCCCACTCGATCACACGCTCGGGATGGGTCTTGATCATCCGCTCCGCGCTCACCTCGCGCAGGCCTCCGATGTAACCGCTGTGCCAGCGGTAGATCTTGTCGGTCAGCTTGCGCCCGGTCAGGTGGATCTTCTCCGCGTTGATGACCACCACGTGGTCTCCCACGTCGAGGTGCGGGGAGAACTGGGGCTTGTGCTTGCCCCGGAGGATCGTGGCGACCTGGGTGGCCAGGCGGCCCAGCACCCGGTCACTGGCGTCGACCAGGAACCACTTGCGCTCGACTTCCTCTTCCTTCGGCATCAGCGTCGTCATGATCTCGTCCGGAGCCCCCCGTTGAATGGCAACGGGTAATCATAAAGGAACGGCTCTACCCGGTCAACTGCCAGGGTCAACTGCCAGACCGCCCGGAGCGGGAGCGGGCCGTGGCCTTGACCGGCCTGGCCGCCTTGGTCTTGCCCTTGAAGGGGCAGAGGGCCTCGACCGGGCAGGTGGGGCAGGCCGGCTTCCGGGCGAAGCAGGCCCGCCGGCCGTGGAGGATGAGCAGGTGGCTCGCCTGGGTCCAGCTCGGCTGGGGCAGCACCAGGCAGAGCTGGTCGTGAATCTTCTCGGGATCGTCCCCGCGCGCCAGGCCCAGGCGCTGCGAGACCCGGAACACGTGGGTGTCGACCGCCAGCGCCGGGATGCCGAAGGCGTTGCCGAGCACCACGTTGGCGGTCTTCCGCCCCACCCCGGGCAGCGCGACCAGCTCGTCAAGGGTGCGGGGCACCTCTCCGCCGTGCCGCTCGACCAGGGCCCTGGCCATCCCGGAGATCGAGCGGGCCTTGGCCCGGAAGAAGCCGGTGGAGTGGATCAGGCGCTCGAGGTCCGGGAGCGGCACGCCCGCCCAGTCCTGCGCGCGGCGGTAGCGCGGGAACAGCCCGGCGGTGACCGCGTTGACACGCTCGTCGGTGCACTGCGCCGACAGGATGGTGGCCACCAGCAGATCGAGCGGGGTGTCGAACCTGAGCTCGGTGCGCGCGTCCGGGTACACGCGGGCGAGGCGGCTCAGGATCTTGCGGGCGCGCGCCTTCTTGTCCGGGAGACTCTCGGCCATCAACGTGACTCCTTTGGCAGGCAGGACGGATCCGGGTCTCGACCGACCTCGAGCCGCCCTGCCCCGATGGAGATCGGGGCGACCGACACCGCCATGGGCAGGCGCCGCAGGCGCGGGGTCGGGTCGAAGTTTCGCACGATCCAGCCCACCAGGAGACCCGGCAAGCGGAAGCCCCCGTAGCGGACCCCGTCGACGTGCAGGGTTAACGGCGCGGGCGCGAGGCCCGCACTGAGCCCGAGCCGGGCCTCGAGGTCGGGGCCGGGCAGCGACCAGCGGACGCCGATCCCGCACGGCCCGACGGTGGCCGCCAGCCCGGAGAGGCCGCGCTGCCGCGCGAGGAACTCCGCGAGGTCCTCCTGGGCGACCCCGAGCCGCTCCACCTCGAGCGAGCGCACGTCCAGCAGCTCGACCACTCCGGTGGCGGCCAGCCGGCCCGGATTGACCAGAACTCCGTCGGCCCGGATCCGCACCGGCCCGACGCGAAGCGGCGGCTTGCGACGCGCGAACTCCCCGACCAGGGCCGACTCCGCCTCGAGCGTCACGTGGTCCACCCGGCCCGCGAGCAGCGCGTCGTCCTGATAGTCGAGAGTCATGCGCAGCCCCCGCGCGTCGCGCACCACGTCGGCCAGGAGCCCCTCCACCCCGCGCCGGAGTCGCTCGGCCACCTCGCGCGCTGAC
>Ga0209068_10001648_pt1 | contig 11107 bp, 8 predicted proteins | sample ColStrG_CSR_2012_FD_187200 | JGI IMG/M metagenome (GOLD analysis project Ga0209068, IMG submission 187200) | Freshwater sediment microbial communities in response to fracking from Pennsylvania, USA - Cold Stream Run_MetaG_CSR_2012 (SPAdes)... | ecosystem: Environmental > Aquatic > Freshwater >...
TCGGCCCTGGAATATTTTCTTGGCTACTACCGACTGCACAAGCTTGACCATACGGTGGTTTATGAAGGGATTCCCGAGGTGCTGGCTGGGCTGGCGCATCCGTCGAATAGAGTGCATCGGGTAATGACGGTGCTGTCGAATAAGCCGGTGCGTCCGTCGCAGGATATTGTGCAGGCGCTGGGCCTGGGGGACTACTTCGTGCGTATTTACGGCGGCAACAGCTTTCCGACCAAGAAGCCGGACCCGCTGGGAGCCGAGACGCTTCTGCATGAAACGGGCGTGGCACCGGAGGAGGCGCTGATGATCGGCGATTCGTCGATTGATGTGCTGACGGGACACAACGCGGGGCTGTGGACTTGCGGGGTGACGTATGGGTTCGCTCCGCACACGCTGGAAGAGGTGGTGCCGGATGTGCTGGTGGAGAGGCCGGGGGAGTTGGGGGAGTTGTTTCAGTAAGGCACTTGGGGCTATTGATTCCAGGTGCCTGACACTGGGTTACCTGGCTCTTACGCTGAAGAGCTATGGAAGTGCGCTTAACTCCCGATCAGGAGGCTTTTGTCCGCCGCGCCATTGAGGCCGGCCGATTTGGCCGTGCCGAAGATGTGGTGGAGGAAGCATCGTCGCTTTGGGAAGAGCGTGAGCGCAAGCGGGCGGAATTCCTGGCAACGCTCGATGATGCGAAGGCCTCGATTGCCCGTGGTGAAGGTCGAGTCATTACGGAACAGTCGAAGCGCGACCTTGCCACGAAAGTGAACCAGCGCGGTCGAGCCCGCCCGGCCGCCGATCCGTCAGTACTCCGCTAATGGCGCACCGCTTAGCGCCGCAATTTCGGCAACGCCTCGCTTGTTTCCGTGGGCTTGGCGTTTTTGGGTCCACCCTTTCCCTTACCACTGAGTTGTGATATCCGTCACAGATCAAACCACAACGCTTGGTACCTACTTGTAAGTTGGATTTGTTATAGCCCAAATAGTCGAGTACATCCGATTTTCGAACAAGAGGTACCCATATGGCGACTGCGGTTTATGACGCGCAACCTGAGTCGATAGTTGAGCAACTGATCCGGCCGGCAATACTGAAGCTCTTGGGGGAGACTGATGGATCATATCGCTGCGAGAGAGACCTGCACCATCATTTCACGGTCTGTTTGAATGGTATCAAACCTCTTCAGTTAGGAACGCATGGAAGGCTCGTTTATTTGGAGCACCCCGGCAAGGCGTGTTATGGATCAGGCAGAAATGGAAACCTAGACTACTTCTTTCCGGAACGCAACCAGACCGTTTCGCTGGTTCAACATCAGAGCGGTGCTGCGATGGAACTCAACTCCAACTATGACGACTCTCAAAAAATCATGCGGGACGTACAGAAGCTCATCGATCCCGAAAATGGTTACAGCGAATCAGCATACTTCGCTTTTGGCAAAAAACCAGGCTTCTTTGAGTCAGTAAAGAAAGGGATTAGACGTGCTTTCGGGTACTTCGCGGAGGATCGGGCGGATTTTCGCCTGCCACCAGGGCTTCATGTCTTCGTTGTCGAGAGCGCTCGCAATGCGGGCCGCCACCTTCTACGTGAAGCTTTCGTCAAGGGCGCCTGCGTCCCGGACGAATTGGAGTGGAACGAGATGCCTGTCGAGCAACACCCTTCGCCTCAACCTGAAGCCGACTGCAAAGTCGCGTCCATCGATCCAATGGCTTCTTTCGACATTGATGGAATCTATCTCGATCGTGCCTCAGCGCAGGATTTGCTCATCTCCGAGTTAGTAAAGGCGAAAATACCGTTAAGATCGACGACTGCCCGGTGCATGTTCGAAGCCACGCGCAATAGCTCTGGACAAGCCCGCTGCAAGTTGGGGATGACGCCGCTTTGGGAAAATGAGTTGCGAATCGTCAATGGACGTGTGCTGAGGTCAGAGTTCATGGACTTGGTCACTCGCTTGTGCGATTCGGGCCACGCATTTCAGAGAGCCGGTCGAGCATCATGGAAAAAGTGAAAATGATGCACTTCAAGTGGTGAAACATCGCGAATTTACCATTGGTGTTCCCTCGTTCCCGCATCCGCTCCTTCATTCCCAATCCTCGCCCGATCCTGCTACCTTGAAATCACATCGAAAATGAGCAACGACGCCAACTCTTGGGGTCTGACGCCTGCTGAACTTCGCAAACTTCGCTCGCTGAAAGATCCTCACGGCATCCAGCGGTTGCTGGACGCTATGCCGTATCACCTGGAGGACTCGGCCTGGTCTCCGCGGCGGGTTTTGCGGGAGAACACTTCGCACTGCTATGAGGGAGCGCTGTTTGCGGCGGCGGCTTTGCGGGCGAATGGGTATCCTCCGCTGATCTTGGATCTGGAGGCGGAGCATGATACCGACCACGTGATCGCGGTGTATCGCGTGGACGGGCACTGGGGGGCGGTGGCGAAGTCGAATTACACGGGATGCCGTTATCGCGAGCCGGTGTATCGGTCGCTGCGCGAACTGGCGTTGAGTTATTTCGATGTGTACTTCAATCTGCGCGGGGAGCGGACGTTGCGCACGTTTTCGCGTCCGGTGCATATGGAGCGGTTTGATCATCTGCACTGGATGACGTCAGGGAAGCCGGTGTGGTTTGTGGCGGAGTATCTGCTAACGATTTCGCATACGCCGCTGGTTTCCCGGGCGCAGGCCAAGCGGCTGCATCGACTGGATGGGCGGTCGTTTCGGGCGGGGTGTTTGGAGCGGGCGGAGAAAAAGCTCTAACCACCTAGGGAGCAAGTGTGCACAGGGGAAGCCCGTTTGGCTGAGCGTGTTTCGTAAATGGTCTCTCGGCAGGTTCGGGGGAGGCACGACTTCTGCGGTGCCGCCAGACGGTCGCGTTTATAATCGCAGATTCCATCTTGCCGACAATTTTTTCGGGTCATCAAGGACACTCATTGGCACTCGACGAAAACATCTATGAAATCCGGCGCGAGAAGCTCAAGAAAATTGAGGCTCTCGGGCAGCCGGCGTATCCGACGAAGTACAACTTCAGCCACACTGTGCCGCAGATTCTGGCCGAATACACCGGGCAGACGGCCGAGGAACTGGAAACACCGCGCGTAACCGTGCGTGTTGCTGGGCGCATCATGGCGATCCGGTTGATGGGTAAGGCCGGGTTCGCGCACTTGCAGCAAGACGGGCAGCGGCTCCAGGTCTACGTCAAGAAAGACGCAGTGGGCGATGCCGGGTTTGAACTTTGGAAGCTGCTCGATCTGGGCGATCACATTGGCGTCCGCGGATATCTGTTTCGCACGCGCACGGGCGAACTCAGCATTCATGCCGAGGAATTGACGTTCCTTTCGAAAGACCTGCTGCCACTGCCGGAGAAGTGGCACGGGCTGACCGATGTTGAGTTGCGCTACCGGCAGCGCTATGTCGATCTGGTCATGAATCCGGAAGTGCGCGAGGTCTTCTTGAAACGCAGCAAGCTGGTGCAGTCGCTGCGGCGCTACTTCGACGGGCACGGCTTCATGGAAGTGGAGACGCCGATGATGCAGCCGATTGCGGGCGGGGCGGTGGCGCGCCCGTTTAAGACGCATCACAACACGCTCGACATGGATTTGTTCTTGCGAATCGCGCCGGAACTTTATCTGAAGCGGCTGACGGTGGGCGGGTTCGATCGCGTGTATGAGATCAACCGCAACTTCCGCAATGAGGGCCTGGGGTGGAGATGGAATCCCGAGTTCACGATGCTGGAGGCCTACCAGGCTTACACCGATTATCTCGGCATTCTGGATACGACGCAGGGCGCAATCGAGCAGGCGGTGAAAGAAGTCACTGGCGGCACGAAGACGAAGTGGGGCGAGCATGAGATTGACTGGTCGCATGCGAACTGGCGGCGGATGACGATGCGGGAAGCGATCTCGAAGTTCTGGCCGGAAAAGTCCGGGACAGCGCCAGCGCGAAACGATTTCGCGTCGCATGATTCGGTGCGGGAGTTGGTGAATCGCGTACGCGCAGCGGGAGTCAATCTGGCGTATGACGCAGCGGCGCCGGCGGGAAAAACGATTGCTGGTTTGTTTGAGGCCGTCGCCGAGGAGCACCTGTTGCAGCCGACGATTATTTACGAGTTCCCGACCGCGGTTTCTCCGCTGTCCAAGCAGAAGCCAGATGAGCCGGACTGGACCGAGCGCTGGGAGATCTTCGCTGGAAAAATGGAACTTGCCAACGGTTTCAGCGAACTCAACGATCCGGAAGATCAGCGGCAGCGGTTTGAGGCACAGCTAAAGGAACGCGAGCGCGGCGACGAAGAAGCCCACCAGATGGATGCGAATTACATCAATGCGCTGAGTTACGGCATGCCGCCGGCCGGAGGCGTCGGCGTCGGAATTGACCGGCTGGCTATGCTGTTTACCGACTCGCACACGATCCGGGATGTGATTCTGTTTCCATTGCTCCGACCGGAGAAGCATTCGAGCGCCGACGACGCGGAAAGCGCGGAGAAGAAGTAGGCCCGTGTGGGGCGGACACGGTTGTCCTTGTTTGCGTGCACCAGGAAGATAGTCGCGGATTGCGAGGGCCCAAACGATCTCAACCGACGAACCACACTCATGCACTCGTCGTGCCGCAGCTTCCCCTTTCTAGCGCCCCAAGCCCGCCATCTGCTAGTTTAATTAGTTTGCCATCGAACGGCCTACCGGCTCCTGGAGTGAAACAGCAATGCCAGCCATCAAATTTCGTGGAGTGGATTTCATCGGCTTCGACACGCTGCTGAGCGACGACGAGCGCCTCGTCCGCGACACCGCCCGCAAGTTTATCGAGGACAACCTCGTCCCCGTCATTGAAGAGTGCAACCGCGCTGGCCGCTTCCCGCGCGAACTGGTCAAGCCCATGGCCGACCTCGGTTTCTTTGGCGCGTCTCTTCAGGGCTACGGCTGCGCCGGCATGGGCAATGTCGAGTACGGCCTGGTCACTCAGGAACTGGAGCGCGGCGACTCCGGCGTGCGCTCGTTCGTCAGCGTGCAATCGGCGCTGGTAATGTATCCGATCTACACCTTCGGTTCCGACGAACAGAAGAATACCTGGCTGCCCGCCATGCAAAAAGGCGAAAAGCTAGGCTGCTTCGGCCTGACCGAGCCCGGCTTCGGCTCCAACCCCGGCGGCATGCTCACGCGCGCCAAAAAAGTCGGCAAAGAGTACGTGCTGAACGGCGAGAAGATGTGGATCACCTCCGGCACCATCGCCGACGTAGCCGTCATCTGGGCCAAAGTCGAGGACGAGGACGATAAGGTCCGAGGCTTCCTCGTAGAAACCGACCGCCCCGGCTTCAAAGCCGACGACATTCACGGCAAGTGGTCGCTGCGCGCGTCCGTCACCTCGGGCCTTTCGCTGCAGGACGTCCGCATCCCCGAGTCGAATCTACTGCCAGGTACAGGCGGCCTGAAGTCTCCGCTGATGTGCCTGAACCAGGCCCGCTACGGCATCGCCTGGGGCGCGGTCGGTGCGGCCATGTCGTGCTACGACTGCGCCTTGCAGTATTCCCTGTTGCGCAAACAATTCCGCGACCAGCCCATCGCCTCGCACCAACTTGTGCAGGAAAAACTAGCCTGGATGATCAGCGAAATCACCAAGGCGCAGTTGCTCATACTGCAAGTCGGACGCCTGAAAGACGCCGGCAAAGTCGAGCACCAGCACATTTCCATGGCGAAACGGAACAACGTCTGGATGGCTCTGGAGTGCGCGAGGATGTCGCGCGACATTCTGGGCGCCAACGGCGTAGCCGACGACTACCCCATCATGCGGCACCTGATGAACCTGGAGTCGGTGAAAACCTACGAAGGCACCCACGACATTCACACTCTGATTATCGGGGCTAGCGTAACCGGGATCGACGCATTCTGAGTGTGGCGCGGACATTCCTGTCCCCGCTGCTGCAATCGGCCCCAAAATTGCACCTTGCACGTGTTCGAGCCGATACGCCGGTCGTTTACTGACTGCCTCCCGCACTCGGCGCAGCCTTCGGCGCCTGCTCTGGCGCGGGCTCTGCCGCCGCCCGCGTTCCAATGCCAATCTCCATTGCAGTATTCTTCGGAAACTCGACTTCGTGTCCACGGGCCACAAACTTCCGGTAGAACGACATCCCCGTTCCGTAGGCGCCCATGGCCTGCCCGAAAGCACGGGAGTGCACGAATGCGCCCATTACGGCCCCGACCAGTTTGAATCCGCTGGCCCCACCCGACGCACGGTTCACTCCGTCGCCATCGATCGAGGAAAAGAAAGCCAATCCTGCGGAGAGAGCGAAATCCGCGTAGCGCGACTTGGAGTTCGTCGCCTCCGCCCCACCTTCCGAGTCGAGTTTCACATTCCCGCCCTTGCCCGCCTCCACACCGACCAACGCCGCCTGCACTCTCTGCGCAACGCCGTCCGGCAACACGACCTGATGGAACGCGATGCGCAATTGTCCGTTTCTCTTCAGGCGCCGCGCCGGCCGCACCTGTCCGACTGCCCCCACCAGCTTGCTGCCTTGCGGATAGATCAATCGCCCGCCATCCAACAGCGGCCGCGTCAGCACCGCTTCCACTTCCTGTCCCTTCTGCGCGGTGGCCGACGATAAGGGCGTGAGCAATCGGGCATGCGCAACACTCCCCCCGGGCAGTTCGGCTCCCAGGGACGACACCATTTGCGGGGTCAAAGGCTCGGTGCCAAAATCGAGCGGGTCTTCCAGTTCCGCGAAATAAATCGTCCCCGCTGGGATGTACTGATAATGCAGCGGCAGTTGCGCCTCCGCGTAACGGTGTAAGCGGTGAATCCGGCCCGGAGTCTTCAACTGCGCCATCGCATTGTTCCATTGATCGCGGGCCTGCTGCTTCGCTTCTTTCGTCTTCTCCGCCGCTACATCCTTGATCGTCTTCTTCGTCTCTTTGTCGGGCGCGCTGACGAACTTCAGCACCTGCCCCGATCCTGGCGTCACGCTGGTGTGCAGTGGGATATGCCTGCCATCGGCCATTTCCATGTCCGTAAACCGGACCTCAACCTTGCGCGCTGGTGTGAAGTCTCCATCCAGTCCCGCCAACATTCGCTTTCCCCCAGACAAGCGCTCGATCCTGGTAACTTCGCCGCGAATCTTGGCGCCCACAGGCACTACGAGATGGTCAAACGCATACACCGGCTCGACTACCTGCGCGTGCACGCACTGTCCGGCCCGCTTGATGCGAACTTCCTTCTCAAGCGCGACCTGCAATGACGTACCCTTCGGCACCGTCAGCGGGACGCTCTTCGGCGTGATCAGTCCCTGCTTGCTCGCCGCGTCCGGGCCGGCTGGACGTGCCGACCCAGGCAACAACTGGGGGATGGGAGTTTCCTGGGTCGGGGTCGGGGTTTGCGCTGTTTCCTGGCCTTTCGCGACTGTGGTCGTCAACAGCGCGATCAAGGCGAGAAATGGAATTCGTCGTAGCGCCACGTGGATTCTCCTCACAGTGTCCGGGACGTGAAATCCGGCGTTCCCCGCTCAACACTTTGAATTTGGTTCTGTCGCGTTCAAAGCAAATTCGGACGATCAAGGAGCGCAAATGGCACGGACCGCACGTTGCTTTACTTGATGTGAGCGTAAGTATATTCCAAACTGGGTTGAGTCCGACCACCTTTAAGCCAGAGATCGCACGAAGACATTAACGCAGTTGAATGAATGCAACGAAAACCCAGAGACTGTCACTACCTCACGCGACTTCAGCGGCCGTTCGCCCGCGATCAATCAGTTCCCCTCTGCATTCGGGACACCTCGGTGAGACCTGTCTCTTGACGCTGCAAACCCCACGCCCCGCTCCCGCACCACAATCGTTTCCGCGATCCGGTCGTGCACGCAACAGCGGTTCGGGTTGGTGAAGTACTGCAAGAAGCCAAAGCCTGCTTCCAAGGAAGAAGCACCGTATCCCAGGGCGCGCTCCATGGACTGCCAGAGCGTGATGCGGTCGTGCACCAGCGACAACACGCGGATTCCCAGCAGACGCTTGCCCAAAGTGCGCCCGTTCCCCAAGTAAAGGGTCAACCCGAAATACAAGAACACAAAAACCACGTTCGAAGGCTCGTGGAAATTCCAATTGATATCGATGTGGGCATCCGCTCTTCGGCCCGATGTCAACCACTTACCGAGCCACATCACAGGAATGTACGCGATCAGTACTAACAGCATGTCCAGAAGAAAGGCTGCCGCGCGGACCGTGAACGAAGCCAGCGGCCGACCAGCGAGCGATTCCATTCGTCCCGTGGCATGCGGTTGGTACGCGCGAACCACCATTTTCGTTCCCGTGTTTGCGTTCTGACTCATGGTTCCTCACTTCGTCCGAGGCGTCCCCATTTAGATGAGTGCGTGCAAAAAAAGGCGGCGGGCGATCTCTCTCTTCTGCGCGACTTGTTCGGTCAGAAGAGAAGTACGTCTTTGCGCTCGGTCGCACGCAAATGCGGCGCGGACACCTTTCCGCTCCTCGCCGAACCATCACAACCCCGGATTGTCCGGATACGCCGGCAAATCCGGAGGCCGCGCCGGCAGCTTCTTTGGATTCGCCTTGATTTGTTGCATCAGCATCTCGACCGCTTTCTCCAGCTGCGGGTCCTGTCCTTTCCGCACCAGGTCCGGCGGATTGTCCACCACTACATCGGGCTGCACGCCGCGGTTCTCGATCAGCCACTTGCTGTCGAGCCCGTACAGCGAAAATTCCGGCCGCGTGATGTAGCCGCCGTCCATCAAGTCGATATTGCCGCGAATCCCGCGCACTCCGCCCCACGTGCGCTCGCCGATGAGCGGCCCCAGCTTGTACTGCTTGAAGAAGTAACTGAAGAAGTCGCCATCGGACGCCGCATAGTGATTCGTAACGCACGCCATATAGCCATGGAACACGTTCCCGGGAATGGTGCCCGATTCCCAGTTCCGAGCCGACTCCATGCCCGCCAGCACTCGCTGCAGCCGCGCAAAAATCAACTGGTCCACGAACCCGCCGCCGTTGTATCGGACATCAAAAATGATCCCCTCCTTGCGAATCTGGGGGAAGTACTGCTTCACAAATTCGTTCAGCCCCTCGTCGCCCATGTCGGGCAGGTATACGTACCCGATTCGCCCGCCGCTGGCGACATCAACCCTTTTGCGGTTGGTCTCAATCATGTTCAGTTGGTGCAAAGGATACTCGTCCGCAATCGGCTTGACGGTCACGTTGCGCGCGCCTTCCGCTGTGGGTTTGGAGTTTACCGTCAGCACTACAACATCATTCGCCTTGTTCACCAGCAACTCGTCCGGCGTCTGCGGAGCCTTCAAGGCGCGCCCATTGATGGCGATCAAGTAGTCGCCCTCTTTGACGTTCACGCCCGGCTCGGTCAAAGGCGATCGAGCGTGCGCGTCCCAGTTCTCGCCCGCATAAATCTTCTTGATGCGATACACGCCGCTCGCATCGGCTTCATAGTCCGCCCCCAGCAGCCCCACATTCACCGGGTGCAGATCGGGAAAATCTCCGCCCCCCACATAGGTATGCGAATTTGACAGCTCTCCGATCATCTCGGCCATCAAGTAAGTGAGCGAATACCGGTCGGCCACATAAGGAAGTAACTGGGCGTACTTATCCCTCGTCTTCTTCCAATCCACGCCGTTCATCGCGGCCTCAAAGAAGTAGTCGCGCTCCTCCCGCCACACCTCGTTGAAAATCTCTTTCCATTCCTGCGCGGGATCCGCTTCCGCCTGGATGCCGGCCAGACTGAGAGCGCCATCGCTGGTCTTATGCGGAGCGTCTGGAGGCTTGGCGTCAATGATCCCGTAGCTCGGCGCCCCGCCGCCACCGCCTGGGCCGGCCGCCGCGCGGTAGAGCAACTTCGACCCGTCCGACGAAAGCGAGAACCCCTCCGCCCCATCCACCACAACTCTGTCCTTGCGTTCTTTCAGATCGTAGGCGTGGATCGCCGGATTCTCGCCAGCAATCGGCCCCGACAATCCCTGGATCGGAACGCTCGAGTAATAGATCGCGTCCTTCGACGCATCGATGGCCCGAATTACGGCGGGCGGAACCGCCAACGCCACAATCCGGTTCTGGATGCCCTCCAGGTCGACCTTGAACTCCTTCGGCGGCTCCTTGGCCTCAGTCCCCGCCTCTTTCTCGCCCGGCTTCCCCTCCTTCTCTTTCGACGGTTGCTTGGCGTTCTTCTTTTGCTCCGCTGCCGTCCCGGCCGCCTCCGGTTCTTCCGCCTTCACCTTCACTTCGTCACTCAAAGCTGGAAATGGAGACGGTTCATCGACCGTCAGCGTCACCACATACACCCGAGTCGTCTTCGGATTCGCAAATTCAAAGTCCACATTCCCGAGCACCTCGTTGTAGTCGCGATCCGACAGGAAGTAGAGATACCGCTTCCCCGGATCAAACACCGGCGCATAACTGTTATTGAGCGTGGAAGTCACCGCCGTGACCTTCCGATCTGCCAACCCATACAAATAAACCACCGCGTAACCAGACTCCAGCGGCTTGTCATACACCAGCCACTTACTGTCCGGCGACCACGCGTAGTTCCGGATCTCGCCATACTTAGCCCGATCCACGTCAACTGGTCTCTTCTCTTTCACATCGACGTACCACAATTTCAGATCTTTGTCGGCCCACGCAATTTTTGAATCATCTGCCGACCACACTGGCTGAAACATAAACCCTTCGCGCCCACTGGTGATCTGTTGCTCGGCGCTCAGCCCATCTTGTTGCGCGATGTAAATCTCGTCTTCGCCCGTGCGGTCCGAAACATAGGCGATCCACCGCCCATTGTGCGACCAGGCCACGTGCTGCTCACGCACCCCCGGAGAGTTCGTCAGATTCCGAATACTTCCGTCTTTCGCAGGCACCGTAAACACTTCTCCGCGCGCCGCAAACACCGCGCGCTTGCCATCCGGCGAAATATCCGAATCCGTAATGTGGCGGCTGGCGCTCACCCAATGCTTCAGGGTCTGATCCCGTTCGCCCGGCACGTAGATCGTGAGCTTCTTCGGCTGCTTCGTCTGCAGATCGAACTTATAGAGGTAACCCGCATTCTCGAACACAATCGCGTCCGGCCCCAGGCTCGGCCACATTACATCGAATTCGTCGAAATGCGTCAGTTGCTCGACCTGCTTGCTGCCCAGGTCGTAGCCGTAGAGGT
>Ga0209068_10001650_pt1 | contig 11102 bp, 13 predicted proteins | sample ColStrG_CSR_2012_FD_187200 | JGI IMG/M metagenome (GOLD analysis project Ga0209068, IMG submission 187200) | Freshwater sediment microbial communities in response to fracking from Pennsylvania, USA - Cold Stream Run_MetaG_CSR_2012 (SPAdes)... | ecosystem: Environmental > Aquatic > Freshwater >...
GGGAGGCGCGTCGGGAAAGTAGGCGGAGCCGATCAAGGTCCACAAGTTGGGCGTCACCAGCGTCGCCGGCGGCGACCAATACACGGTGGCAAAGGTGTTGGGCGCATCCGCCCCGCGGTTCCACGCCCGCAGGTACACGGTGTTGGCTTGTCCGGACAGCACCGCCGTGTCGCTTTCGGTGTCGCTGTTGATCGAAGCGGCCGTTGAAAATGTGATCTGCGGATTCGCCACGGGCGTGTTCTTCAAAATGATGTCGGGGCTGTCGGAGAGCGATCCGGTGTGGGTGGTGCCATCATCGGCCAGGTTGTGCCGCAGGTAGAGCTGCGGGAGCGAGGGGGGCAAAGGGCCGAGCGGATAGGGATCATCCGTGGCCTCGGGCGGCTGGCCGATACTGGTGGGCTCCGGCGGCAAAGAGGTACCGGGCGGCAAATAGGTGGTGATCAGGGCCAGGAAATTCACCCAGCCATTCGTGACCCCGAGCGCCGTGGCGGTTTCGGCCAGCGTGTTCGTGTTGGGTGCGCCGGCCCCAATAATATCGGGCCAGCGGTAGCCGAGCTGATAGGCCAGGTAGTTCAGGAACAGTGATCCGCAGCCGGTGGCAACATTGTCCGTGTCGCTGTGATACACGTTGTCGACGAAATTAGAGCGCGCTGCATTGGGGGAGCCGGCCAGTCCGTTGAGCCACGCATTGCCCGTAGACCATAGCCAACTTCGATCGGGGTAGAGGATTTGCGCGAGTACCCGGGAAAGTGCTTCGCCATGACTCCAGTTGGCGATCCAACCCTTGGCCTGCAGGGCCATGAAGATCTCGCCCTCCTCGGCCACCACCAATGCGGGCAGGGCCTGCGGCTGGGTGCCGAGGTTGCAATTGCAGTTGATGAGATTCAGCAGATTGTTGTTGGCACCCCCGCCACCCGGGACCAGATTGATCTGAATCGGAAAGCTCGCCGGCAGGGGCAGGATGTTACCGAACAGCTGGCTCAGGCGGGTGAGATCGTACTCGCACGTGTCCAGGACGCTTTGGGCCAACAGCGGGCCGTTGGGCACGCCCGCCGCGCCGGTGAAGGAGCTGTCGTAACTCACCACGAAGTGGGGGGTGGCGCCGTACTGGATCATCATGAGTGCCGCCTGCCTTACAGGGCTTCAGACTCAGGCTGAACGTAGTCCGGTGGTGAATTCCCGTCAAGCGGACCGGGTTAGGCCCGTTATCGTGCACGGCGGTGCCGGGCGCGGGGGGCGCTCAAACCTATTTTCGCGCGGATCGGTCCCGGGAAGCCTCGGCCAGGTAGCGCTTCACGGCCGTCTCGACCTGGATCCCCAGCCGCTCGGCCTGGGCCAGCACGTGCTCGTACAGTTCCCTCAGTTCCGCGGCCACTTGCGCTTTGTCCGCCCCTTTCCGCTCTAGGGCAAACTGGCGCAAGTGCTCCTTAAGAGATTCGAGCGCGTCGGGTGGCCCCTTGTTCCCGCTCATGCGCGAGTCCGCCGCGCGCTCTCGCGCGTCCTGCGCTCACTGTCGTCCGCTCCATTCATGGATGCAGCGATTGGACGCGGTTGCGCGCCGGCTCGGTACTGTCATTGTTGACAGGCCCGTTCGGTTAGGGGCCTCAGAGTCCGGCCTTGGCCGCTAGTTGAGCAGCCCCATTACGGCCATCCGAATAGCCGCTGCGGTTTTGTTCGACGCGTTGAGCTTGGCCGTGACATTCTGAATGTGAAAATTCACGGTGCGCTCGGCAATGCCGAGGATGTCGGCGATCTCGCCACTGGTCTTGCCCTCGGCGGTCCAACGCATCACGGCCACTTCCCGGTCCGAGAAGCGCAATGCCTCTTCGGGCAGCAGGGTTTTCATCACGAGCTTCGTCATGGCCACATGCGCCACTTGCGTCATCCAGATCAGGCGCGGCACTTTGAGCTTAAGTTCCGCATCGGACAGCGGATCGTGTGAGCGCGCGACGGTGAGCATGCCGGCCACGCCCGAAGGATCCCGGCAGGGCTGCGCCCAGCCATAGCGGAGTCCCTGACCTCGCGCGTCCTCCCAAAAGTCACGGGCGTCGGTGAAAATATCATCGGTCCACACCAAGGGCAGGAGAGAGCGAAGGCCGTGGCGAACGGTGGGATCAATCCTCACGTACTCCTGGCGCCGATATTGGCGGTGCCAGGCGTCGGGAAAATTGTCGTAGACCTGGATACGCGGCTGAGTAATGGGAAAGGGTGGGCGAATGCCGTACGAGCACAAATCAAACCCCTCTCCCCTCACCAGCTTGACCAGCTCGTCGAACAGCCCTTGTTCGGAGTGCGCCTGAAACAGGCCCTGCAACTGATCGTCTTGCCAGGTTTTCATGACACGCTCGTCACAGTTTGGATCAAAACCCCGCCGTAGCTGTCAAACCTGACAATACAGCACGGCCCGCCCCGCGTGTACTGTGGGGGCTGGATATTTCGGTGGAGCGCGCATGCTCGAAGTGGATCCGGCCCGAGCCCGTCCCGACCCGTTGGGGGAAAGCCCGTCGGCCGACGGGTACATCCGACTGACGCCCAGTCGGCTGCGCGCCCTGTCGTTCGATCATCTGCTTTCGGGGCTGGATTTGGATCCGCTCGACGCCCCAATGGGCGATGGGGCCACCGTGGCCGCGATCGCTGGATTCACCGAGTGGGCCAGCGTCACGGCCCCGGCCCTCTCGCTGGGCTGGGACTGGGTGGCCGAAGTGGACGGGCGGGAGCTGAGGTACCGTCGGGTGGGCGAACCTCGCAGCAACATCATGCTCGTCAATCACGAATCGCGGGATCTCGGGCCGGAGCAGAACGCGCTGGCCCTGGGATTGGCGGTGGACGAGTGGCACTGGCAGGACGCGGTGGCCAGTACCGTTCGGGAGCGCTACAGCTGAGTACCTGTCAGATCTGACAGTTACATAAACGCCCGTGGCCCAATCAAATGGGACCCTTCTTCCGAATTGGGAGCGGGGGGATTATGCGGGTGATTTCAGGGGCCCCTGCCCATTTGCCTGAGGGCTTGTTCCCAAGGCTCGCGAGTTATCGCTACCAGGTGTTTGTCGAACGCCTGGGGTGGCAGCTGCCGGTCGAGTACGGCGCTGAAACGGATCAGTTCGATGGGCCCCACTCCGTCTACGTCGTGGCCGAAGAGGAGGATGGCGCCATCTCGGGGTGCGCACGGCTCTTGCCCACGGACGGGCCTTACTTGCTCTCGAGTGTGTTCCCGGAGTTGCTCAATGGTACACCGGCCCCGAGTGATCCCACGGTCTGGGAGTTGTCGCGCTTCTCAGCGGTGAACTTCTCGCGCCGCACGACCACGCCCTTAGCGCAGTTTCCACTCTCATCGGCCGCTTCGCTGATGCGCGAGGCCATGGCGTGCGCGGCCTCGCACGGTGCGCGGCGACTGGTCACGGTGACGGTACTGGCCATGGAGCGGCTCATGCGCCGCATGGGAATTCATTCTCACCGTATGGGGCCGCCCCGCGTCACGCATGGCGAACCGATTTACGCGTGTTGGATTGAACTGTAAGACCTGATCGGTCCCGCGCTCAAGATCCTCATGCCATTGGCGCGCACGTGTGTCGAGTTCGCGGCGCGTGTTGTCCTGAGTGAAGCCCATTCGCGCGTCCAGCACTGAATTGTACCGGCCTACCCTTCTTGTGCCGCACCTTAAGAGCGGCCTGGAGGGCCAGAGAACAGGGCGAGCGAGCGGTTTAGTCCTCGGGTAGTGAGGACCTGCTGGCAAACACCGGCAAGGATTGGCATGTCACATTCGATCGGCGTGGCCGGTCCAGAGCGGGGGCTCGGTCTCTGATCGGCCCTTATGTGCATTGATCGATTATGCGCAGTTTGTGAGGCGCAGTACCAGAAAATGCCTATAGATATAGGGTTCGCGCTGATCCAGGTGGCCAGTAACTACACACAATTGCTGCACCCCAGAGGTGTGGTTGTGATGTGGCTGGAGCATCTCTAATGTCTAACTTCAGTGCCAAGGGACCGGCGCCTCTGTAGACCGCTTCGGCTTGTATTGTCGTGAAATCCAGCTCCAATGCATCATTGAATGACTCGCCGACGAGCGCCCTCCAGACCCGCTCTTAGGAAATTAGGCCGCGACGGCAACGAAAGCGTCACCACTTTGGTAGTAACAACCATGTGTGGCAAGAATCCAGTTTGCGGCTTGTTTCCAGGGTTGCCGACGTTTATATGCACATAATCGCACGATGCACATAATGGCCGATACTTGGCAGACAATGCACTCCGAACCGGACGTTCCAAGGAAATTAACAGCCTTGAGTTCGGACAGACTCCAGCATGCCCTGGTTGCCTCATCGACCGCGTCGCGCAGTTCGAATCCCCAAGTACACTGGTACGCCTGCGCCAATCAGTACTAACGCCCACACGATCTCGACGCTGCCGCGCGCAACTACCGTAACGAGCAGCCACATTGAGCCTGCCAGGAAGATCCAGGGTATGGAGCGAGCGATTCCGTGCCGGATCGATGTCTTCTTGCCCACCGGCCACTGGATCAAGCCCCATGCATTGAGTGCAAAGAACAGGAGGTTGCCAAATGTGGCCATGCTGCTCAATCGGTCATAGCTGCCCACCATTGCCAAAACAGCGCCAATGAAGGCGACAGTCAGGATGGCGGCCGCAGGCGTGCGAGCGGTGGGCTCGACGCGCCCAAGGGCAGCAGGCATCAGGCCGTCCTGGGCCATCGCGTAGAACACTCGCGGAACTGCCATCAGATTGCAGTGCAGAGTCCCGAGCGCCGACACCATGAACAGTATCGGCAACACCACACCAACCCGCGGCCCCAGTGCCGCGAGAGCTGCACGACTGGCAACGCTTGATGCCGTCGGGTGAGCCGCCGAGTTGGCCGTGAGGATGTCGCCCATCGGGAGGACGTAGAGGTAGGCAACGTTGACCATCACATACAAAACGATGACGCCCAAGATCCCCCACAGCAGGGCCCACGGAACGGTTTGCTCGGCGTCCTGGACCTCGCCCGCTAGCATGGCCACATTCGCCCAACCGTTGAAGGCCACCATGCCCGCGAGCAAGGCGGCGCTGAAAGCCATCGTACCGGCGGGAGAAGCCGTATTGTTGGCGTGAGCGGCTATCGACGTGTCGGCGGCGTGCCCGAACGCCAGTACGCCGACAATCAAGCCCAACAGTCCGACTACCTTGAGCGTAGTCACACCTGCCTGGAAGCGGCCGGCATGGCCGACACCGCGGAGATTCAGAACTGCAAGACTTGCGATGATCAGAACGGCCAGGAGCTGCCGCGGCCCGAGATCAATCAACGATGTTGCATGGGGCCATGGAACAGGCAGTCGCACCCAAGGTAGTCCGAGCGGCACCAGATCAGAGAGAAAAACCGTCACAGCCACTGCCATGGCCGCGCAGGTGCCCACAGACACAGTCAGGCGCATCCAGCCAAACAGGAACGCGGGAAACGCTCCGAGCGTTGTGCTCAAAAACGCATATTCCCCGCCGGAGCGTGGAATCAGTGCCGCCAGCTGCGCATACGTAAGGGCGCCGGCAAGGCTCAGCAACCCCGCACACATCCAGACCACCAGTACAAGTGTTGGGCTCCCCACCAACTGGGAAATAGAGGCGGGTCGGATATAGATCCCCGTACCGATAATGGATCCGACCACCACCGCCAGCGCGTGCCAGCGGCTCAACCCGCGATACAGCAGTTGTTCTTGATTGGCCAATAGCCCTGCCTCCCGACAGTTGACGGCGATCATCGCACTGTTCGCAGCGGACGGCACGGCTACGACGCCCGTAAACTCGCACCAGCGCGTGCCAAGATCTGCTATACGGGTCTGCTTTCGGCCTGCGCTATACAGCCTGCTCGTGTGTTACAGAACAGCGGGCGACGCCCGCAGACCTCAACAATGCGGTCGCGGAGCTGTGAACAAGGGAGAATCCGGAAGTACGGATATCGGCCGGCATGATTTCCACCAAGAACACGATCAGCGCGCTGATGTAACTGGCGAACAGAAACGAGAACCACAACTCCACCGTCATCAGTCGGCTGAGTGAAGGGCCGCTTACCAGCCACGATAGCGCCGGGTAAACGGTAAACAGCGCCAGCACCACAGCGCGACGGATCTGTGACAAGGCGACTGGCAACGCTCGCTTCCGATCGACACGCACCGCCCTTAGCGTGCTATCCAGCGGGTAGCTCCAGTGCGGTATCCTCTTGTCTGGATTGCATTTAATACACTGGCCTCGTATTCTTTGTACTCGCTGGTGGAAATGGGGTTGGGTGGTGTTTCCTGACTCAGCACATATAGCCGTCCATGCAGTTGGCCAACGCGCGTACCCGGCCGGTAGCGGGATCGTCACGTGGTTGAGCCCATGATCATCACCCCCACCTTTACGGCTCGCTTCGACTCCAACTTCGGGACGAACTCTACGGCAGCCAGGGACGCACGGAATGCTGCGGCCCAGCTCTTCACGAGTGCGTTTTCCGACGACATTCACATCAACATCACCGTGGACGCCGTGACCGATGCGAAGGTCCTCGGTGAGAGCTTCCCGCAGTGGGTATCCATTTCGTATGCAGAGATCTACACCAGGGTCAACGCGTACGCCTCGACTCAGAATGATTTGATTGCCGTCGGTCCAGGGGGATCTGTGACTGCTTCCGATCCTACCAACGGAAGCGGCAAGTGGTCGTTGACTCGAGCCCAAGCCAAGGCCCTGGGCTATGTCCCTGACGATCTCTCCGACGATGGAAGCACAACATTCGGTACATCCGAGTCATACACCTTCACGGGCAGTATTGCCGCTGGCACGATTGACTTCGTGGATGTGGCAGCACATGAAATTTCTGAAGTCATGGGGCGGGCGGGACTGTCTGGCGGCAACAACTCGTTTAGTTTGATCGATCTCTTCTCATTTACGGGTGCGGGCACCAGAAGGCTACAAGGCGGCGCGGGCAATTTCTTCTCAATCGACAACGGTAGCACCCTAATCAAGGAGTTCAACGATACCTTCTTTGGTGGCGACAGCCGGGATTGGGCTGGTGGAACCAACGACGCATTCAATGCAAATGCCAGCTTTGGCGTACGCAGTATCGTATCGGCAGTCGACCTCCAGCTTATGGATGTCTTAGGCTACGGCAGGATCAATCCACTCGGCAGCCTAGTTCAGACCTCGGGCCGTGTCACCTTCTTACGGGCACATGAGCTGGGAACGGGTTTTGGCGGCCCACCTAATTATCTCGATGCCGAAATTATCGTGCAGCTGGCGGAGGAGCCGGCGCGATCGTTCGGATTTCAGCTGCGCAACGACAATAATGCAGCCTCGCACCAGGCAATGTTTGACGCGCTTCGGTCTGCGTTAGTGTCCGGGCGCTCGGTCGACCTCGATTACGTAGCGATCGGTCCGCGAGCGGGCACGATTGTGCGCGTCAGCCAAATATAGGAGACTATTCATGGCCGATTTGCTTCAAAAGTCTGGAAAGATCGTGTTCCTTCTGGCGCAGGACAATGACAGCGGAGGGTATGGGCCGCCCAGCGATCACCTGGACGTCGATACCGTGTTCATCCTGAATTCGATGGGCGACGGCGGCAATGGGTTCCAGCTCCGAAACGACGATCGACTGCCAGCGCGACAGGCAATGTTCAGTCTGCTGCGCGATGCATATGCAAATGATCTTACCGTGACCACGGACTACTTCATTGAGCCGGGTAAGGTAAACGGAACTGCCATTCGCGTCGCTCTGACACGTTCCCAACTGCCGATACGGCCGACGCCCATTGCCGCCAGGACCTTCTCGGTACGCGCCGGCGCACCACCGAAGACGCGGCGCCGCGGCAAGCGAGCTTGATTGACTGGAGCACTGGTAATCTATTGGGAGTTGATCGATGAACCACGCACTTTCTGTTGGAGTACCGCTGCTCTTGGCTCTAGCGACCGTCACAGCAGCGCCATTGACCGGGGTCGAGTCCAAAGAAACCAAGATTGCCCGAGCATTGGCAGCGGCACCTTCGAACATCGCCATGTCCGCGCGCGTGGTGGATAAGGACGAAGCGGGGAAGGAGACCGAGCTGCGAGCGGGCACGAATGGCTTTACGTGCTTCCCAGGTCACCTGGGTGTCATTGGTGATGTCGCTTATTGTGCGAACGCTCCTGCTCTACAGTGGGAAAAGGACATGGCCGATCACAAGGCCAAACCCTCAAATACACAGCCGGGTATCGAATACATGTTGACCGGCGCAACGGATTGGAGCGCCTCGGATCCACACGCCACGTCGGGTACCCCTATCAAGGAGCCGCCACATTGGATGATTCTGTGGCCGTTCGAGGCGGTAGACACGGGTCTGCCAACGACGCTGAAGCAGACCGGAACTTGGATCATGTATGCGGGTACGCCATGGGCTCATCTGATGATCAACGGCCGACCGTAGTCTCTGCTAACACCGTATATGCGGCGCGGATGCACCGGGTACTCGCCCACATCGACAGACACCTCGATCGGTAGCTCGATTTGCGGAGCCTCGCCCGCGTGGCGCATTTCTCCGCTTTCCACTTCCATCGGGTCTTCTTCGCGTGGACCGGCGAGTTTGTCGATACTTGACGTCGCGATCTCCGTCGGATTCGGCTCTCAGCAGGATCAGCCATGAAAGTTAAAGTCATTGAGAGAGAAGCCGTCAAAGTCACCTACTTGCGTCACGTCGGACCGTACGGCCAACCACTTTCAGAGTTTTGGCAACGGAAGGTGTATCCGTGGATGGCTGCCAACGATCAATTGGGGCAGCCGCGCTACGGGATCAGCCTGGATGACCCAACGATTACCGCGCCGGAAAAATGTCGGTATGACGCCGGGGTGGAAGTGCGCGGCAAGATTGTGGTGCCCGGAGACTCTCAAACTAGAACTATTCCGGGAGGCCAGTACGCGGTTACGCCATTTCGCGGTACGGTGGATCAGATTGGTCAAGTATGGGATGCAATGTTGCGCGGGTGGTTGCCCAGCAGCGGACTGCAGCTCGACGCGCGACCGTTCCTGGAGTACTACCCTGCGGACGCAAGTTTCAACCCGAAGACCGGAGTCTTTACGTGCGATATTGCAATACCAGTGGCGCCGCTATAGGCCGGAGCGGTCAGCTGTTACGCGAGTGCGCTGACTGAGACGTAGTAACCGTCAGGATCCCGGAGTGCAAACTCTCTGGTCCCCGTAGCGGGGTTCACATGCGGCTCCTCGTCGAGTCGCAACACAAGGTGGCGCGCCCGCTGCAGTGCCGTGTCGAAGTCATCCACACGAAAGAATAACAGCAGCCCGTTTCCAGGATGCGCTTTGTCCGGACTCGTCAGGGATGGATGGTCATGCGAGCCCCACTCGTGGAGGCACAGCAAAACTGTCCCATCCGAGTCGCAAACCTGTCCCCAGTAATCATGAGCGGGAGCGGCTTCAGGCCTGTCAAGGAGTGACTGGTACCACTTGAAGCTGCCTGGGACGTCCTTCACGCCGATAATTGTCCAGGTGCGGTTCATCGTGCCTCACTTCTCGCTCCAGCTCACAAACGCAACCGCAGCAATTGGCAATGTAGTCGCCGTGCCGGTGTAGCGTATGCCATTATCGCCAGGAGTTGCCTGTCGTCCCCCCGCGAACACCAAGCCCAAGCGTTTGAAATTGTATAAGCCACTGAGCCGCTTGCACAGCGTGTCGCGGGCGGGTAGCTTTCCGACGACTTACTTAGTCTGCCCTTCCCGGCAGCCTGGTTGGAGTTTAACGCCATGAAGAAGATTGCTCTCTCCGTCGTACCCGTTGATACCAGCAGCACTTACCCGAGTCCGTTCGACGAACCCTGCCGAGCTCAATCCTGCCAACGAGTGGCACGGCGTGCGGGGCTGACTCAATTCGGCGTGAACGTGACGGTCATCCAGGCGGGCGCTTGGTCCAGCCAGCGTCATTGGCACAGTCATGAGGACGAATTCGTCTGGGTGCTCGAGGGCGAGCTCACCCTCGTCACCGACGCAGGCGAAGAATTATTGCGCGCCGGGGACTCTGCGGCGTTCAGGAGTGGCGATCCCGACGGCCATCATCTGGTCAACAAATCTGATCGGCCGGCTCGGGTATTGGAAATTGGCACCACCGACCCCCACGACCGTTGCACATACCCTGACATCGACATGATTGCGGACCACACGGGGTACACCCACCGTGACGGGACACCGTATCCATCGAAGAAATAGCGTTCAGCGGGCACGCTTCAGCGCCTCGTCCAGGGCATCGGCAGCGGGAACCTTGACGTCCGGCTCGACGCCGGTGCCTTCCCAGTCCGTCTTGGTGATCGGGCTGATCGAGCGTCCGATCGGCACGATAGTGTTGAAGTGCGCGGAAATGCGCCTCAGCGCGGAGCCTGTGCCCGCGCGACCACGAAATCTCGTGTGATGGAAGCGACGGTGGCTGTGCCGGCCTGGCGCATGATGGCGCGCAGCTCGCGCGCGTAGATTTCGAGAATCGCCTCGACCCCGGCCTGACCGTAGGGGGCAAGCCCCCAGATCTGGGGCCGCCCGATGCCCACGGCACTCGCGCCCAGCGCCAGCGCCTTGAACACATCGGTGCCGCGCCGGATGCCACCATCGACCAGTACCGGCACGCGGCAGGCCGCGACCACCCCGGCAGGCACTCGATGGTGGAGCGCAACGATTCCTCGTCGCGTCCACCATGGTTGGAAATAATCACGCCGTCGGCGCCGTGGCGTGCGCACGCGGCGGCCTCGTCGCCGCGCATGATGCCCTTGACCAGGAGCCTCCCCTTGACCAGCTCGCGTACGCGGTCGAGGTACTCAAAGGTGATCGCCGCAGGTTGCGTGGATTCCTTCACGCGCGAGACGTCGACGCCCTGGTAGAGCGGCGCCTTGCGCACGAAGTCGTGCGAATTGTTGACGTGGCAGTCGGTGCAGGTACGCGGATCCTGGCGCATCGCACGCGCCAGCGTCTCGTTGTAGCGCGGCCAGTGGTTGTCGACGGTGAGCACAATGGCGCTGCAGCCGGCGCGCTGTGCGCGTTCGACAATCGCTCGCGTGACCTCCCAGTCGTCGGTGGGGTAGATCTGCTGCCACACCGGTGCGCCACGTGCGGCCATCACGTCC
>Ga0209068_10001652_pt1 | contig 11092 bp, 6 predicted proteins | sample ColStrG_CSR_2012_FD_187200 | JGI IMG/M metagenome (GOLD analysis project Ga0209068, IMG submission 187200) | Freshwater sediment microbial communities in response to fracking from Pennsylvania, USA - Cold Stream Run_MetaG_CSR_2012 (SPAdes)... | ecosystem: Environmental > Aquatic > Freshwater >...
GAGTGAGCCACGCAGTAGGTTGCAGTCGTGCTGCTGTGTGAGCCCCCGGCCCGATGACCTGTCAGACGTGACCGGGACGACGCCGACCGCCCGGGGACCGAAGCGCGCCGGGAAGAACGCGGGAAACAGCGCAGGGAACAGCGCAGGGAACAGCGCAGGGAACAGCGCAGGGAACAGCGCAGGGAAGAGGGCGCACGCACCGAAGCGGGGGGCGAAGGCCGCCGCCGGGTCGGGACAGGTCCCAGACGACCGGCTCGAGCGGTCTTTGTGCGGCGAAGGCGCGCGCTCGGTCGCCGGCCTCGACGAGGTGGGCCGCGGTGCGTGGGCCGGCCCCGTGTCGGTAGGGGTGGTGGTGTTCCCCGGCGACCTCGAACCGCCCGACGGCCTCCGCGACTCGAAGATGCTCACCGAGGAGCGCCGAGAGGCCCTGTACCCGGTGATCAACGAGTGGTGCTCGGCGTGGTCGGTCGGCCACGCCGATCCTCAGGAGTGCGATGTGTTGGGGATGACCGCCGCCCTGCGGCTGGCGGCGCGACGGGCCCTGGCCGGCCTGGTCCTGCCACCCCGGGTCATCCTGATGGACGGCGCCTTCGACTACGTGAGCCCACCCATGGTCGAAGCCGATGGATCCGACGCGGGCGGGCCACCGCCGTCCTGCTCGCCGCGGGTGCGGACGGTGGTACGGGGCGATGCATCGTGTGTCTCCATCGCCGCGGCCTCGATCATGGCCAAAGTGACCCGTGACCGGATGATGCGCGGCCTGTCGGCGAGCTTCCCGCCCTTCGACTTCGACCGCAACAAGGGCTACCCCTCGCCCGTGCACCGCACCGCGCTGGCAGGCTTCGGACTGACCTCGATCCATCGGCGGTCGTGGTCCTTCGTGGACGACCTGGCCTTCCGCTGACCGGCTCCGCCGGCCGGGCCGGCGCGCTACTGGCGAGAGCGCTACTGACGAGAGCGCTACTGACGAGCCGCGCTACTGGGGGGCGGGATCCTTCGGGAGCCCGAGCACCCGCTCGCCGATGATGTTGCGGAGGACCTCGTCGGTGCCCCCGGCCACCCGCATGCCCGGCACGCCGAGGAGGTACTCGGACCAGGCGTATGTGCCCCAGGCGCCGTTGTCGGCGACCAGCGCCGGGCCGAGGATCGAGGACAGGGCCTCGCAGGTCCGCACCATGTTGGCGGTCAGAGACAGCTTGCCCATGGACATCTCCGGTCCCGGCAGCTGGCCGAGGGCGATCCTGGCCATGGCGCGAAGGTTGGTGTAGCCGGCCACCCGCTCGTGGACGATGACCGAGGCCAGCTGCTGTCGGACCAGCGGGTCGTGGGCGCGTCCCTTGGCCCGGGCCAGCTCCACCAGGCGCCGGCTGGCGGGGAGTCCGAGGCCGCCGCCACCACCTCCGATGGCCGCCCGTTCGTTCATCAGGGTGGTGAGCGCCACCGTCCACCCGCCGTTGACCTCGCCGAGCCGGTGGGTATCGGGGACCCGGACATCGGTGAAGAAGACCTCGTTGAACGACGCGCCGCCGGTCATCTGGCGCAGCGGCCGGACCTCGACGCCGGGGGCGTGCATGTCGACCACGAAGCCGGTCAGGCCGCGGTGCTTGGGCAGATCGGGATCGGTGCGGCAGATGATCTCGCCGATGTCGGACAACTGGGCGCCCGAGGTCCACACCTTCTGACCGGTGATGACCCACTCGTCACCGTCGCGGACCGCCCGGGTCTGGAGCGAGGCGAGGTCCGATCCGGAAGAGGGCTCGCTGAACAGCTGACAGCCGACGATGTCCCCGCGGTACATGGGGATCAGGTAGGCCCGCCGAACCTCCTCGGTGGCGTGGGCCAGGATGGTGGGAGCCACCATTCCGAGCCCGATGCCGTAGACGGACATGGAGGGTGTCTTGTAGCCGACGGCCACCCCGTTGTAGATCCGCTGGTAGTCACGGGCCAAGCCGCGACCCCCGTAGGCGGTGGGCCCGGTGATCCATCCGAAGCCGGCGTCGAAAACCTGTCGGGCCCAGGCCCGGGCCGCGGCCAGGTCGGCGGCATCTTCGGCCGGCGTCCGCTCCGGAAAGAGGCCGACGTGGTCGGACCCCTCGCCCCACACGAAGGTCTCCTTCGGGCGCTTGTCCGCGTTGGCCTCGAAGAAGGTGCGGACGTCGAGCTCGAACTGCTCGGGGCTGGGCGGTCCGGTGCCCTCCTCGGCCTCCGGCCGGCTCTGGCCCGCTACCGCGGCGTGGGTCATGGTGGGTTCCCCTCGTTCCTGTGGATGTCTGGGTCGTGCCGACGACAGCGTAACGCCGGAGCTGAATGTGGGGAGGCGCCGGCGGGGCGAGGAGCCCTCGCCCGAGGACCGATCGCTCTGATCGCCTGCAGTAGACCATGGAGCTCTGATGGCCTGCACTAGACCATGGAGATGGCCTTCACCCTCGCCGTCCTGGCGGCCTTCGCCAACGCCCTCAGCGTGGTCTTCCAGCGGATCGGCGTCCAGAACGCCCCGGAGGACGCCGCCATGGGCCTCAGCCTGTTCCGTGAGGGCTTTCGCCACCTGATCTGGTTCGCCGGTGTGGCGCTGATCGCCGGCGGCTTCCTCCTGCAGGCCGGGGCCCTGCGCTTCGGCCAGCTCAGTTCCGTGCAACCGATCGTCACCACCGAGCTGTTGTTCCTGGTCCTGATCCTCGGCGTGTGGTTCCGATACCGACTGACCTGGCGGGAGTGGGCGGGAGCGCTGGCGGCCGCCGGGGGTCTGGCCGCCTTCCTGGTGGTCGCCGATCCGGGCGGCGGGACGGTCGTGCCCACTCTCAGGAGTTGGACCGTGGTGGTCGTGGTGGTGGGGGCGATCGTCGTGGCCACCGCCGCCCTCGGCTTCACCGGTCCCCGCTGGTTCCGTGCCGCCATGTTCGGCGCCTCCGGGGCCACGATGTTCGCCCTGTCGGCCGCGTTGACCAAGCAGTTCACGACGCTGGTCACCGAGGGGTGGGGCCATGTGTTCACCAACTGGGATCCCTATGCCCTGGTGGCGACCGGCCTCATCGGGCTACTCCTCATCCAGAGCTCGCTGCACGCCGGGCCGATCACCGCATCGCAGGCCACGCTCACCATCGTGGACCCGGTGGCCAGCGTGATCATCGGGATCTGGCTGTTCCACGACCGGCTGCACACCGCCGGGTGGCGACTGCCCGCCGAGGTGGTGGCCATCGGCGTCGTCATCGGCGGCGTGATCTTCCTGTCGCTCTCCCCGCTGGTGGCCGGGGCCAAGGACCAGTCGCAGACCGGCGACCACCTGGTCAGGCAGCCGCGGCGGGAGCCTCCGATGGAACCGCCGAGGAGGATGGAGCCGATCCCCGAGTAGCTGTCCGCACGGCAATGCTCAACTGGCGTTGCGGATCGGATGGCCGGCCCGGGCTACGGCGGTCCGGGCCAGGTCGGCAAACCCACCGGGGTGGGTGAGATGGGCGCCGTGGGAGGCGCCGGGGATCTCGACCAGTTGCGCGCCGGGCGTGTGCTCGAGCAGCCACGCCACCGCATAGCGATGGCGGGAGGCAGAGTGCTCGCCCCGTCCGAACGTGGCCGGGATGGTCAGTCGGGACACGTCGAACGGAGCATCGGGTACCCGAATGGCGCGGAGCTCGGCCTCGAGGGCGGGGCCGTCAGCCCGCCGTGCGGCCTTGGTGTGCTCGGGGAGACGCTCCCAGGCGGCATCGCCCACCATCCGCCGGAAGAAGCGCTCGGCGGCGGCACCGGCATCGTGGGGCCCACCGGGACCGGTGGCCGTCGGCGTCGCACCTGCGGCGGGTGCCGATCGCCGGTACCCGGCCAGCCAGGGCATCGGCGGCTCATAGGCGGCCACCGACAGAATGGTCGACGGCCCCCCGTCCCGGAGGACGGCGCGCAGGGCGATGTCGCCCCCGTAGCTGTGCCCGAGCACCACCGCAGGTCGACCGCCGATGACCTCGAGCAGATCGTCGACGTGGCCGTCGAGCGTGGCGTTGAGCGGCAGTGCCTGGCGGGAGTGGTGGTAACCGCGCCGGTCGTAGACCACGGTGTGGAGGTCGTCCAGGCGCCGGAGAACCCGGGTGAAGCTGGCCGACCGATCGAGGGAGCCGTGGACCAGCACGACCAGCGGAGCGTCGGCCTGGACCCCGTCGGGCCGGTGCTCGGTGATGGCCAGCGAAGGCGTCGGGGACATGGCAGCTGCAGCCTTTCAGGTGGTTGGTCTCCACGTCATACACGTGTCGTGACGAGGATGAACGCGCCGACGGCGGCCCGGCGGCCCTCCGAGTCGGCCGTCCGGGATTGCCCGGAATTCCGCTGCTTTCGGGGCCAAATGCGCACATGGGCGGTTCAGATCGTGCATTGTTGTGGCTTCCAAAGACAAGGAGAGACAGTGCCCCTCACAAAAACCGATCTCATCGCGGCCGTGGCCACCCATATCGGGTCGACCAACAAGGACGTGGCTTCCGTGCTTGGCGGCCTCGAGGACGTCGTGGTGGCCAACGTGGCCAAAGGCGAGAAGGTGGTCATCACCGGATTCCTGACATTCGATCGGGCCCAGCGTGCCGCGCGCACTGGTCGGAATCCGCAGACCGGGGAGGCCATCAAGATCAAGGCCTCGAAGAGCCCCAAGGTGTCGGCCGGCACCTCGTTCAAGAAAGTCGTGAACGGTCAGGCTCCGGCGCCGAAGATCGCCAAGGCCAGGTAGTCGACCGACCGGTCCGCGACCCGGACATCCCGGCGTCGCGGGCCGGTCGTGCCTTTCAGCCACACCACATCCATTCCGATTCGGCACCCCGGTAGGGTGGAAGACGATGGATGACGACGTTGGAGACGGATCGGACGGTACCGGCGATCTGAGGTCAGGGGCAGCCACGGGCTCCGGGGCCTTCGGGCCGAACGCGTGGCTGGTCGAGGACATGTACGAGCGGTTCCGGTCCGATCCGACCTCGGTGTCCGACTCCTGGCGGGAGTTCTTCGCCGACTACCGGCCCGCCGGCGCGTCCTCACCGCCCACCGCGGCTCCGGCCCCCTCGAGCACGGCCCGCCCCTCGTCTACGGTCGCGCCGTCGACCGCCACACCGGCACCGGCGACCGCGGCCGCACCGTCGACCGCCACACCGGCACCGGCGACCGCCGCCGCGCCGTCGACCGCCACACCGGCACCGAGTCCGACTGCTCCGACGACCGCGTCCCGCGGACCGGACGACGCCGACCGCTCCGAACCGCCGGTCGTCCTGCGCGGTGCCGCCGCCCGCATCGTGGCCAACATGGAGGCGTCCCTGGCGGTGCCCACGGCCACCAGCGTCCGGTCGATCCCGGCCAAGCTCCTCGAGATCAACCGCACAGTGGTCAACAATCAGCTCTTCCGGACAACGGGGGGGAAGGTCAGCTTCACCCATCTCATCGGGTATGCGGTGGTCAAGGGGCTCATGGCGGTGCCGGCCATGAACGCCGCCTTCACCGCCGACGCCGACGGAAAGGGGACGCCCGGAGTCATCCGGCACCGCCACGTCGGGCTCGGACTGGCGGTCGACGTGGAGAAGTCCGACGGGAGCCGCACGCTCCTGGTGCCCTGCATCACCGACGCGGACACGCTGGACTTCCGGGGATTCGTCAGCGCCTACGAAGAGCTGGTGCGCAAGATCCACACCAACAAGATCGCCCCGGACGACTTCGCCGGCACCACCGTGACGCTCACCAACCCGGGAACGTTGGGCACCGTGCAGTCGGTGCCCCGGCTGATGCCCGGACAAGGGCTCATCGTGGGTGTCGGCGCCCTGGGGGTGCCGGCCGGGTTCGAGGCGGCCGATCCGCGGACTCTGGCGGACCTGGGCATCGGCAAAACGGTGACCCTCACCTCCACCTACGACCACCGGATCATCCAGGGTGCCGAGTCGGGCCTCTTCCTGGCCCACGTGTCCGAGTGCCTCATGGGCCGGCACGGCTTCTACCAAGTGGTGTTCGAGTCCCTGGCCATCCCCTACGAGCCGGTCCGCTGGGAGCAGGACGTCAACGCCCCCGACGATGAGGGCGAGGGCGCCCAACTCCGCCTGATCAAACAGGTGCACGTGCAGACCCTGATCAACATGTACCGGGTCCGCGGCCATCTCATCGCCCACCTCGACCCGTTGGACGCCGAGCCGCCCGATCTCCATCCCGAGCTGGACCCGTTGCACTACGGATTGACCATCTGGGACCTGCCCAGGCACTACGTCGCCGACGGCCTGGGCGGTAAGGCCATGGCCACCCTCGATGAGATCCTCCACCTCCTCCGCGACGCCTACTGCCGGACCCTCGGTGTGGAGTACATGCACATCCAGGACCCGCAGCAGAAGCGGTGGATCCAGCAGCACCTGGAGGGCGTCCCGTCGGTCCTCGCACCCGACGAGCAACGCCACGTGCTCGGACGCCTGAACGCCGCCGAGGTGTTCGAGCGGTTCCTCCACTCGCGCTATGTGGGGCAGAAACGATTCGGACTGGAGGGCGCCGAGTCGGCCATCGTGCTCCTCGACACCATCCTCGACCAGGCGGTGGACGAGGGACTCCACGAGGCGGTGATGGGCATGTCCCACCGCGGCCGGCTCAACGTGCTGGCCAACATCGTGGGCAAGTCCTACGGGGAGATCTTCGAGGAGTTCGAGGGGAATCTCGATCCCGAGTCGGTGCAGGGCTCGGGTGACGTGAAGTACCACAAGGGGGCCTGTGGGACCTTCGTGGCCCGCTCCGGCGGCTCCATCCCGGTGTCGATGGCTTCCAACCCATCCCACCTCGAAGCGGTCGACCCGGTGGTCGTGGGCATGGTCCGGGCCAAGCAGGACGCGCTGGCGGGCAGACAGCCGCCGGGATCCGGCCCGGGGGACGGACCCTGGAACCCATTTGCCGTTCTTCCCATCCTGCTGCACGGGGATGCGGCCTTCGCCGGGCAGGGCGTGGTGGCCGAGACCCTGAACCTGTCCGGGCTGCCCGGCTACCGCACGGGCGGCACCGTGCACATCGTCATCAACAACCAGCTCGGCTTCACCACCGCGCCGGAGGCGGCCCGCTCCTCGGTGTACCCCACCGATGTGGCGAAGATGGTCCAGGCCCCGATCTTCCACGTGAACGGCGACGATCCCGAGGCCTGCGTGCGCGCCGCCCGTCTGGCCTTCGGCTTCCGCCAGGCCTTCCACAAGGACGTGGTCATCGACATGGTCTGCTACCGCCGCCACGGGCACAACGAAGGCGACGACCCCAGCTACACCCAGCCGCTGATGTACGCCCTGATCGAGGCCCGGCGGTCGGTGCGCAAGCTGTACACCGAGTCGCTGGTCCGGCGGGGGGACATCTCCATCGAGGAGGCCGAACAGGCCCTCGACGACTTCTCGGCCCGGCTCCAGGCGGCCCTGGACGAGACCCGGGCCGAGGCCGAGTCGACCGGCCGGGGCGCGCCGGTCCTTCCCGCCTACGTGGTCCCCGACCTGCGGGTCCCGGTCGTCGAGACCGGTGTCGACTCGTCCGTGCTGTCGGGCCTGGCCGAGGCCATCGGCACCGTCCCGGAGGGGTTCGTCGTCCACCCGAAGCTGGCCCGCCAGTTCGAACAGCGCGACAAGGTGGTCGCTGACGGACAGATCGACTGGGCCCTCGGGGAGGCCCTGGCCATCGGCTCCCTGCTGGTCGAGGGGACCAACGTGCGGTTGACCGGGCAGGACACCCGCCGGGGGACGTTCTCGCAGCGCCATGCGGTGCTGGTGGACCACGACACCGGAGCGGAGTACGTGCCCCTGGCCGAGCTGGGGGGCGGTCGCTTCACCATCCGCGACTCCCTGCTGTCCGAGTATGCCTGCGTTGGTTTCGAGTACGGCTACTCGGTGGAGGCCATCGACGACCTGGTGGCGTGGGAGGCACAATTCGGCGACTTCTGGAACGGCGCGGAGATCATCGTCGACAACTTCTTGGTGGCGGCGGAGGACAAGTGGGGCCAGACCTCCGGATTGGTGCTGCTGTTGCCCCACGGCTACGAAGGCCAGGGGCCCGAGCACTCGTCCGCCCGGATCGAGCGGTTCCTGACCCTCTGTGCCCGTGGCAATCTGCGGGTGACCGACCCGACCACCTCGGCGCAGTACTTTCATCTGCTCCGCTCCCAGGTGCGTGGGTCGGAGCGCAAGCCGCTGATCGTGTTCACCCCGAAGTCGCTCCTCCGCTCCCGGCTGGCCCGGTCGCCCGTCGGGGCCTTCACGGCCGGCTCGTTCGCCGAGGTGCTTGACGACCCCGCGGCCGGGGACGAGGACTTCTCGCCCGATGCGGTCACCAGGGTGGTGCTGTGCACGGGCAAGGTGGCCTACGACGCCCTTGGCCGACGCGACGAGTTGGGCGAGGCGGGTCGGGGTGTGGTGGTGGTGAGGGTGGAACAGCTCTATCCCTGGCCGAAAGGGACCATCGCCGCCGTCCTCGACCGCTACCCCAATGCCACAGAGGTGGTCTGGCTGCAGGAGGAACCGGAGAACATGGGGGCGTGGAACTTCGTCCACAGCCGGCTGCACCGTCTCCTGCGCGACACCCGCTCGCTCCGGCACGTGAGCCGGGCCGAATCGGCCAGCCCGGCGTCGGGCAGTGCCGCGCTGCACCGCCTGGAACAGGACGACCTGCTGGCCCGCTCCATCGGCTGAGCCGGCGCCCGGCGCTTGTCGGCGGGGCGATCGGGACGAGGGCGATCGGACCCAGGGCGATTGGGACCAGATCGATCGGGACCAGGAGGCGGATCAGGCCAGGAAGTCGTGGGCCAGGGCGATCCACATCTCGGTGGACAGGCGGAGGGACTCCACGTCGACCCGCTCGTCGATGCCGTGGAACATCGTCCCGTACTCTTCGAAGCCGATGGCCCGGCTGTGCAGCCCGAACCCGTAGGCCACGCTGCCGAGGGCCCGGTGGAACCGGGCGTCGGTGGCCCCCACGGTCAGGAAAGGAACGGTGCGGGCCCCGGGGTAGAACACCCGGCTGACCCGCTCGAGGGCGTCCCACAGGGGGGTGTCGATCGGCGACGTGGTCGCCGGGTCTTCGGCCCGGAATTCGATCTCCACGTCATCGGACAGGTCGCCGATGACGTCGTTCAGCATGGCCCGGACCTCGGCGGCGTCCCACCCGGGCAGGGAGCGGATGTCGACGGTGAGCTCGACCCGGTCGGGGATCACGTTCACCTTGGTGCCCGCCTCCATGATGGTCGGGGCCATCGTGGTGTGGGTACAGGCATGGGCCTGTCGGGCCAGGCCGACCAGCGGGAGCTCGTCGCAGAAGGCATCGATGCGGTCGGGGTCGAGCAGCGGTTCGGCCAGATCGGGCGGAAACCCGATCCCTTCGACGAACCGGGTCCACGCCTCGTGCAGTTGCGCCTGGGGACGGTACTCGTCGATCCGTCGGACCAGCTCGGCCGCCTTGACCAAGGCATTGTCGGTGCGCAACGGCTGCGATCCGTGCCCCGGCGTGCCCTTGACGGTGAGGACGCACCAGTACACGCCCTTCTCGCCGGTGATGACCGGGAGCCGGGTCGTTCCGTCCGCCCCGCCCATCGGGAAGCCGCCGGACTCGGTGATGACATAGTCGGAGTTGACCGCGTCGGCCGCGTGCCGGCACAGCCACTCGGCTCCATGGGTGCCCAGCGCCTCCTCGTCGGCCACGGCCACGTAGGTGAGGTCACCGGCGGGACGGAAGCCGCTCAGGGCCAGGTGGCGGAGCCCGGTGGCCATGGTGGCGGTCAGGTCGAGCATGTCGATGGCCCCCCGGCCCCACACCACGTCGTCGATGAGCTCGCCGCCGAAGGGATCGTGCCGCCAGCCGTCGGCGTTGGCCGGCACGACGTCGGTGTGGCCGAGCAGCGTCAGTGACGGGGCGTCCGGGTCGGAGCCCTGGATCTTCGCCACCAGCGATGTCCGGCCGGCCTCGGGCTCGTAGGTTTCGAGGTCGACACCGGAGCCCTCGAGGTAGTCACCGAGCAGTTCGGCACTGCGGTGCTCGTGCCCCGAGGCGGCCGTACCGTCGTTGACGCACTGGTTCCTGATCAGATGCTGCAGCAGGTCGGTCGCCTCGGCCGTTCTGCTGCTCTCCGAGGCCATCGGATCATTCTATGGTGCGGCCCGGGGGTGGATCCGGGGCCGGGGGACGCTCCGGCTCCACACCGGCATGTTCGGCGTCCACCTGGTCAGATGGTTGACTGTGGTCCTCTATGGAACAGGATCAGCCCGAACGCCGCCGGATCGTCGTCGACGGGTCCAACATCGCCACCGAGGGTCGGAGCCTCCCCAGCCTGGCGCAGCTCGACGAGGCCATCAGGAGCTTTCTCGAGGAGTACCGCGGCTTCACGACCTCGGATGTCACCGTGGTGGTCGACGCCTCCTTCGGCCACCGGATCGATCCGTCCGAGGTGACCACCTACGAGCAGGCGCTGGAACACGGCGAGATGATCACGCCGCCGGCCGGCGCCCTGGGACGGGGGGACGGGTTCATCCTGCGCATCGCCGAGAAGTCGGGTGCCCTGGTCCTGTCCAACGACTCCTTCCAGGAGTTCCATGGCGAACGACCATGGCTGTTCGATCCGGGTCGGCTCATCGGCGGCAAGCCGGTGCCGGGCGTGGGCTGGATCTTCACCCCGCGGACCCCGGTGCGAGGAGCGAAGAGCAGGTCGGCCACCAAGTCGAGGCGCTCGAGCCGGTCCGGCGACGGCGCGGGGCCGCCGGCATCGATCGACGGGGACGACCGGGGCTCGGGGGTGGAGTCCGACGGCGTGACGCCACGTCGCGGCGCTAGGGCGACCTCGATCCCCAAGGCCAAGACGGCCAAGACGGCGGGTGCGGCCAAGACGGCGAAGGCGGCCAAACCGGTGAACGCGGCCAAGTCGGCGAAGGCCGCCAAGGCCCCCAAGGAACCCAAGGAATCCAAGGTCGACAAACCGGCCACGGCGGCCAAGTCGGCCAAGAAATCCAAGACGGCTGACGCATCCAAGAGGGCTGACGCATCCAAGACGGCCAAGAAGGCCAAGGCGGCCAAGAAAGCCAAGACGACCGAACCCTCGAAGGCGGTCAAGTCGGCCAAGTCGGCCAAGTCGGCCAAGTCGGCCAAGTCGGCCAAG
>Ga0209068_10001653_pt1 | contig 11091 bp, 11 predicted proteins | sample ColStrG_CSR_2012_FD_187200 | JGI IMG/M metagenome (GOLD analysis project Ga0209068, IMG submission 187200) | Freshwater sediment microbial communities in response to fracking from Pennsylvania, USA - Cold Stream Run_MetaG_CSR_2012 (SPAdes)... | ecosystem: Environmental > Aquatic > Freshwater >...
CGGACGCCGATCCGCTTCCGTACTCTCGCGGGAGAATTGACGGCCTTTCGACGGCCCGGGGGCGCCGCAGAGCTCGATTTCCCGGAGGAACCGCTCGACGTCCTTGAACCGCCCGCGGGATTGGTGATCGCGATCGGAGGTCAGGTCACGTGGCTCGGGCGCGGGCATACCTTCGTCGTGGCGGAGCTCGGATCCGAACAGGCGGTGAGGTCCCTCGTGCCTGACCTGGAGTGGCTCAAGGAGAACCTGCCGGATCCGCTGGTCGTGACGGCCCGATCCGATGATTCGGCATTCGACGTGGTCTCTCGGGTCTTCGCTCCCGCCATCGGCATTCCCGAGGATGCGGCGACCGGCTCGGCACACTGCGCGATCGGCCCGTACTGGGGCTCGATCCTTCGTCTCGACGAGCTTCGCGTGCACCAGCTTTCCGAACGCGGCGGCGAGTTGACAGTCCGGATGCTCGGGGATCGCGTTCGAGTGGGTGGCAAGGCGATCACGATGATACGCGGCGACCTGATGGACTGATCCGGTCGCCTGCGAGGTCCGGGGCGAACGTCGCGATCGATGTGCTCGGCGACTCGGTGGGCGCTCCAGTCGATAGCAGGATAGGCTTGACGGGGGGCTTGCAGGTCCATAGGCGCTCGAGGAACCAACCATGTTCGAAGGCATCACTCCGGTCCATCTCATCATCGTCCTCGTCATCGCGCTGCTCATCCTCGGTCCGGGCAAGCTCCCCGAGACCGGAGCCGCGCTCGGCAAGGCGTTCCGGGAGTTCCGGCACGGCCTGACCGACGCCAGCCAGACGACGCCGACCAGCACGGTTGCGTCGACCGGAACGACGACGCAACCAGACCCGACCGCGAGTCCGCCGCCACCGAGCGAGCCGTTGTAACCGCGTTCGCCCGACTTCCGGGGGTCGCCTTCCGGGGCCACCTCCACCGCGAGCGACGCCCACGCCGTTCGGCCCGGGCTGCCCATGATGGCCGGCTGCCAGGCTGCGCAACGGCCGGGTCTGTGGATGCGTAGCTTGGTTGTCGGCTACCATCGGCTCCGTTGTGATTCGTAGCATCCTCGGGACCAGCCGGTTCCTGATCATCCTGGCCGTGCTGGGAACGTTCCTCGCGTCAGCCACGCTCCAGGTGTTCGGGCTCCTTCGGGTGTTCGCCGTCATCGGCGAGCTCATCCGGGTGGGCGAGGTGTCATCGGCGGCGAGCAAGAGCCTGATCGCCGACACCGTCTCGATCATCGACATCTTCCTGATCGGCACCGTCCTGTTCGTGATCTCGGCCGGGCTGTACGAGCTGTTCGTCAGCCGTGACGTGGAGATGCCGGGGTGGCTAAAGATCGAGTCGCTCGACGACCTCAAGAACAACCTGACCGAAGTGATCGTCGTCGCCTTGCTGGTGGCATTCCTCGGCCAGGCGGTCGAATGGACGGGTGATGTCGCGATCCTCGGCCTGGGGCTCGCGATCGCCGCGGTCGTCGTCGCGGTCGCCGTCCTGACCTGGGCGTCGCGACCGCGGGAGTAGCGCCTTCTATCGCCGGCGTACGGTGCGAAGCGCGGGTTCTCAGGCCTTCGACGCTCCCGCCCCGAGTTCGGCGATCTGTGCTCGGGCCGCCGCGACGAGTTCCGCGTTCGTGCTGGCATGACCGTGCAGCCCCCAGCCGCCCTCGGTCGCTTCCGTGAGGAGGACCCATGTGCGGTCGCGGATCGATGGATCGCCGGCCGCGCCGGCCACGATCGACGTGAGCTGGGCGACGACCGCCAGCTGCTTGACGCGGTCGAGCGCACCGGCGTTGGTGAGGACTTGAACTCGAACGTGGGTGCTCTCGCCGTTGACGTTCGAGATCGAATCGGCCGGAAGCTCGTGAACGAACGCGGCCGTGTTGTCGCGGAACATCGGGATGTCCGGTACGCGTTCGACGGTCATCACGGCCGCGGCGAGGTCGCGGGCCAGCGCGTGGGTGTCGGGAAAGGTGCCCGTTGCGGCATAGACGTCGATCATCGGCATGTGTCAGGCTCCTCCTCGAATGCCCGGCGACGTGCGTCCCGTCGCCGATCGCTGTGGGTAGAGCGAGCATCCTCGCGATGACGCCATGCGTCCACAAGCGCAGGATGACGACCATCATCTACGCTGTCAACAACAGGTAGAGGGCAAGCCGCATGGGCCATTCGCGAGCGAAAAAACGCGAACACCACGAGGAGATCGTCGGCGTGGCCGCGACGCGCTTCCGGGAGGACGGGGTCGACGGCGTGGGCGTGGCCGAACTGATGCACGACGCCGGGCTCACGCATGGTGGCTTCTACCGCCACTTCGCGTCGCGTGACGAGCTCGTGGCGGAAGCGGTCGAACGCGCGCTCCGCGACGGAGGGCAGGCGATGGCGGCCGTCGCCGAGGCGCCCCACGATCCACTGGCGGCGGTCATCGATGCGTATCTGAGCATCGCCCACCGCGACAACCTCGGGACGAGCTGTGCGGTCACAACGCTCGCGGGCGACATCGCGCGCAGCAATCCGCGCGCGCGAGCCGCGTACACCAACCAGGTCGGCGTCTACGTCGACATGCTCGTGCGGCTGCTCCCGCCCGGACCCGGCGGCCCTCGGCGAGCGAGGGCGATCACCGCCCTCTCGACGCTGGTGGGTGCCGTGTCGATGGCACGGGCGGTCGATGACGAGGCCCTCTCGCGGGAGATCCTTGCCGCGGCTGTGTCGGAGCTGAAGGCACAGCCCGGACCGCCACTGTCAGGACCACGGCACCGCCGGCACGCGGCGAGAATGTAGGTCATGGCGAAGGCGAGGCGGGTCGGTGTCCTCACCGCGGGGGGCGACAGCCCCGGTTTGAATGCGGCTATCCGCGGATTCGGCAAAGCGGCGATCGGGCACCACGGGATGCGAATCGTCGGCTTTCGCGACGGCTTTCGAGGGTTGGCCGAGGACCGCCGATTGCGCCTCGACTCGGCAACGCTCGCCGGGATCCTGACGGTCGGTGGCACCATCCTTGGAACGAGCCGGGACAAGCCGCATCGGATGTCGTTCGATGGTCGGATCGTCGACATGACCGACCGGATCGTACGGACCTATCGCAAGCACAGGCTCGATGCGCTCCTGTGTATCGGTGGCGGAGGCACGCAGAAGAATGCCCTCCGCCTCGTCCAGGCGGGGCTCAACGTGATCACCTTGCCGAAGACGATCGACAACGACGTGGCCGAGACCGATGCGACGATCGGATTTGCGACCGCTCTCGATGTCGCGACCGATGCGATCGATCGTCTGCATAGCACTGCCCACAGCCATCACAGGATCATCGTCGCCGAGGTGATGGGTCACCAGGCAGGCTGGCTCGCGCTCGGCGCCGGTATCGCGAGTGGCGCAGATGTCGTCCTCATCCCGGAGATCCCGTACGACGTCGACGCGGTCGTTCGGGCGATCCGGAGGCGGACCCGGAAAGGGACCAACTTCAGCATCGTCGCCATCGCCGAAGGAGCCCGCGATCGGGCCGGCGCACGCGAGTATCAGGAGCTGATCTCGCGTCGCGTGGCGGCTCGCCGCGAATCCAGGAAACGCGAGGTCGACGTCGCGATCGCCGCGTTCGACGCCGAGCACACGGGGCACGCCCTTCGCTTCGCCCGTCAGCTCGAGGTTCGGACCGGTCTCGAGTCGCGGGTGACGATCCTCGGTTACGTCCAGCGGGGCGGGACGCCTTCGTCGGCTGATCGGTTGCTCGCCGCACGACTCGGCAACGCCGCCGCCGATCTCGTGGCCGCGGGTACGTTCGGTGTCATGGTTGCCGCGGACGGCGACGGCACGCGTGGGGTGCCACTCGATCTGGTGGCGGGGCGGCGGAAGACCGTCCCCATCGACCACGCCTGGATCGAGACGGCGCGGCACGTCGGGACCTGTCTCGGCGACTGAGGCGCCGGTGAAAGGGTCACCCTCGACTGGCGCACGGATGGACCGGACGAGCGATACCGACGTGGCCGATCGCGATCCGGGCCACCGCAACACAGGCCGGGATGAGCGCCAGCCGCCGTGCGATCCCGATGCTACGAAACGATCTCGATCCTCACGCCGAGGGCTTCGTAGACGGGCTTGGCCCGCACGTCGCCGGTCACGAGCGGCCGGCCGTGCTGCCGAGCGGCCGCACCGACGAGCGCATCGTAGACGGCACCGCCTGAGATACCCAGCCGGGCGAACTCGGGACCGAGCCCGGCGGCAACCGCTTCGTTGAGGAATCCGGTCGCCGGGAAATCGTGGGCGAGAAGGCGGCCTGCATCGGCGGGTGAACGACGAAGCGGGGCCGGCAACCGCGTCAGGACCGAGTACGTCTCGAACCAGGCATGGCCCGCCAGTCCCAGGCGTCGCCCTCGGATCGCGTCCAGTGTGGGCGCGTGTGCGTCGTGGTCCTCGATGAGCAGGGCGATGGCTGCGCTGGTGTCGAGCAGGACGACTAGGAGAGACTCAGCGTCCGTGTCGGTCGGCATCGATCAGTTCACGCACTGCGGCTCCAGTCAACGGGGTACCGACTGCCGGGATGACCAGCAGACCGCGCTCCTCCTTCAGGTCGCGCCCGGTCACAGGTTCGATGCGAACGGAAGCTCCATCGAGCTCGAGCTCCACTTCACCACCGTCTGCGAGGCCGATCCGGTCGCGCAGCGATCTGGGAATGACCAAGCGTCCGGCCTTGTCAATGGTGGTTCGCATGGTATGAATAATACCATGATCATGGTAGCGGTGCGCAGGCCACGCCGGCTGCCGTCGTTCGCGCCGAACTCAGACGTGTCTTCCCCGTACCATACTGGCAGACTCGTCCCCCTGACCGAAGGAGCACCTGGCAGCGGATCGTCCATGGCCGGTCATCCTCGTGCCAGTCCATGGTTATCAGCCCGCACAATGCCTCGAGGTCGGAACGTACCGTCGAACAGCCGGTGCGACCGCCACGACAGGGAGCACGAGTGACCCGGCCACTGTCGTGCCCACGTGTTTCCGCAGTGCTATCGGACGGTCAAAGCAGGCCTTGCCGTCCACGCTAATCTGACGTGCAAGGAGTCGATGTGCTCGCTGTCACCATCCTCGGCGTCTCGATCTCGGGCCGCGAAACACTGATCATCACCGCAGTCGTGGCGGTCATGATCATCATCGCCATCGTCCTCATGAATCGACGAGCGGCGAAATAGCGTCCGCCCGCGGCATCTCACGGCCTGGCGGGCCATGGGCTGGTCGCAGTCAACGCTCGGCCCTGATCGGAACCGGGCAGGCCGTCATCGAGACGGGGCCGCCGTTGATAGGCGGTCCCGTCCGGACGGTGAGTTCGAGGTGCTATCCGTTCGCGGGGCGGGTTCCGAGGGTGACCGAGACGGTCGTGTGCTGGCCGTTGCGGAGCACATCGAGGCTAACGGTGGTGCCCGGCGCGTAGCGGCTCATGACCTTGCCGAGCGGGTGGGTCGCATCGAGCGCCGTCCCGTCGACCGCGGTGATGATGTCACCCGCCTGCAGTCCTGCCTTGTCGGCCGGGCTGCCCGCGATGACAGCGTCGGCTGCCTGAGCCGCGCCGGCTGCCGGTGCCTGGCCGGTGGGGACTTGACCCTCGCCGTCGGCATCGGTGCCCGGGCTGCTCTGGGCATTGGGATCGCTCCCCTGGCCGCCCCCGCCGTCGGCTTCGGTGCCCGGGCTGCTCTGGGCGTTGGGGTCCTGGCTGGCCGCCGCCCCGCCTGTCGAACCCTGTCCCGATCCGGTCGTCGATGCCGTGATCCAGGCCCCGCTATCGACCGGCAGGTTGTTGGCCTTGGCGATCGCCGGATCGAGCATCACGACGTGGATCCCGAGCCACCCTCGAGTGGCAGGCTGGCCGCCGGCCGGCGCGTTCGGAGCACCGCTCTCACGCGGCCCGATGTACCCACCGGCGGGTGCCGCCGAGCTGCTAGCCGTCGGGGTCGGTGCGATCGCGGCAGCGGGAGCGGGGGCGGGCCCCGGATCGGATGCACGCACGATGACAAACGTCACAAGCGACCCAACGAGGGCCGCGGCGAGGACGGCTCCCACGACCAGTCCGAGACGGACCGGGCGGCGAGGGGCCGATGTCACCGCCGCCGTCGCGGTGGCGGCGTAGGTGGGCGGCGCCGGGTTGGCCGGGGCCCAGGTGACCCGTTCGGTCAGCGGATCGGGAGAGAATGGAGAGCGAGGATCGGACATTCAGGGGTTCCTCCTTGCCGGGACGACATCTCATCTGCGAGCGCCGGAGCCCGGGGCATCGGAGACCGATGAACGTCTTGTCCGCTGAGAGCTTGGTGAGAGAACCCGCAACCTTGCGAATCCTTACCTGTAATCGCTTCTTCGGGATGCTCGCGTGCGAATGTCGCCTGTCCCCTGACGTGGCCTGGTCCGCGGTGCCGGCTCGGACCGCTCGGCCGTTGACGGCTACCTGCCGGCGGACCCGTTCATCGCGGCTTCAGGTTAGGCTGGCATACCACGATGACGCCGCTGGTCCTCTCGCGAGTCTCACTTCCGGTCCAGCCTTCGGTGACGGACGGGTGATCCACCCGAACGCCCAGACCGGCCAGCGGCGAATTCACCGCCGCCCGACATCGGATCCACGTGTCGCGGACCGCTGCCGGCACGGACACACCTTCGAGGTCCGCTGATTGCAGTCGAACGGTAGTTCCAATCGGAGTGCGAACGGGCCGCACGCCCATCCACGTAGGCGCCGCTCATCTGCGGGCGCCGTCGTGATCGCGCTGTTCGTCGTCGGATTCGCCGGGTTGGTCGCCCTTGGCTCGGTGTTCGGCGGTCATCCTTCCCCCCCTGCGGGGGCGTCCCGAAACCCCGCCGCCGGTGCCGTGTCGTCCGCGGGTTCGTCGATCGCCGTGCCGTCCGGGCTCCCGCCGAGCCCGTCGCCCATGCAATCACTCGCCTCGTCACCGCCCAGTCCCGCTCCAATGCCGGCCGCCGCGCCGACCAACCTCTACGCCGGCGCCGGGGCCGGCATGTTCGCGCCGTCGGTGGCCGCCTTCCCGCCCCGGGTGTATGTCCCGGATGAGGCCAGTGGGACGGTCGTCGTCATCGACCCGAAGACGTACACGATCCTGTTCCGCTATCCGGTCGGGGCCTCGCCCGAACACGTGACGCCCGATTGGGACCTGCAGCGCCTGTATGTCGAGGCGGCCTTCGGTGGCCGTCTCACCGTGATCGACCCGCGGACCGGACGTGCCGTCGGCCACCACATCGTGCCGGGACCGTACAACCTGTACTTCACGCTCGACGGCCGAATGGCCATCGTCGTCATCGACAGCGCCCGGTCAGGCGTCGAATACGGCGGCCAGAAACAGCTCCGCTTCTACGACCGACGGACATGGCGCCTAATCAAGGCCGTCGACGTGCCGTACGCCGGGGCCGACCATCTCGACTTCTCGGCCGATGGTCGGTTCTTCGTGCTGAGCACCGAATACGCCGGCTGGCTGGTCAAGGTCGATGTCAGGTCGATGTCGATCATCGCTGCCCTGCATGTCGGCGGCAACCCGATCGATGTCCGGTTGTCGCCCGACGGTCGGGTCTTCTACGTCGCCAACCAGGCCACCAACGGGGTGTCGATCATCGATGCCGTCCATCTCCGCCAGCTCGCCTTCCTGCCGACCGGGCGGGGCGCCCACGGCCTGGCGATCAGTCGCGACGCCCGCTGGCTGTATGTCACCAACCGGCTGGCGGGGTCGCTGTCGGTCGTCGACTTCGCCAGACGCAGGGTCGTCCACACCTGGCGGATCGGCGGCTCGCCCGACATGATCGCGGTCTCGCCCGATGGCACCCAGCTGTGGATCTCGAACCGCTTCGGCGGGACCGTGTCGGTCGTCGACGCGAACACCGGCCACGTGATCAAGCTCATCCGGGTCGGTGGTCGCCCCCATGGCCTGGCCTACTTCCCAGAACCTGGGAGCATCTCGCTCGGCCACAATGGCATCTACCGCTGAGGGATCGCCGACGACCTGCGCCGGGTCAGCGCCGAGTGGCTCGAGATCATCGCGACGGTCGCTCACACGGTCCAGCCATCGGCCTCGTCGCTCTGGCTGCGCCGATGACGACGCTGGCCCGAATGGGTGATACACGGGTGGCCGGCATGGACGGCCACCCGCTTGGCGTCGCGGGACGGATCGCCGTGGTCGTGCTGGTAGCCCCGGCCGCGCTCATCGGTCTCGCCGGCGGCTATGGGTTCCTCGCCTTCGCGCCCTACGCCATCGTGGGCGGGTTCCTGGCCATCCGCCGACCGCGTAACTCCATCGGCTGGCTGCTGATCGCCCTGGTCTGGGCGTTCGCGGTGTCGTCCCCGGCCGTTCCAGCAACGACGGAGGACCTCATGACCCGCTCTGCCCCGGCGGGAGTCATGGTGATCGCGGTCCTCGGATCTATGGCGAGCGGCATGTTGCTGGTCCTGTTCTTCGCGATCACGATCGTGTTCCCGAGTGGCCGCCTGCCGACCGGTGGCTGGGGTCGGCTGGCTCAGGTCACGTTGACGTTCGTGATCCTGATCGCGATCGCATCTGTCTTCAGCCCGAGGATCACGGTCAATGTCGCCGGGATCTCGTCGGGCGTGGAGATCCCCAACCCGCTGGCCGTGCTCCCGGATCTGGCCATGTGGTCGATCCTGTCCACCGCGGCGCCCATCCTGTTCATCGCCGCACTGGCGGGCGTCGGTTCGATGGTCGTCCGGCTGCGACGTGCTCACGGCATCGAGCGGGCCCAATTGCGCTGGCTCGTATTGAGCATGGCTTTGATCCTCTTCGGCCTTGTCCTCGGGCTCGTCGGTGACGCCGTCCTCGCCAATGGCCTGGGTGGACTCGTGTGGATACCGGCGGAGATCGCGTTCGTGCTCCCACCGATCGCGATCGGCATCGCCGTCCTGCGCTACCGGCTGTACGAGATCGACCGGATCATCGGCCGGACGATCGCCTATGCGACTGTGACTGGCGTCCTCGTGATCGCCTTCGGTGCTGCGATCCTCCTCTTCCAGGCGGCCCTCGCGCCAATGACGAACGGGAACACCATCGCGGTCGCCGCGTCCACCCTGATCGTGGCGGCCCTGTTCCAGCCGCTCCGGCGACGCGTCCAGACGCAGGTGGATCGGCGCTTCAACCGGGCTCGCTACGATGCGGAACAGACTGTCGCTGGGTTCGTCGGCCGGCTGCGCGATGAAGTGGACCTCGAACAGGTCGAGGCCGAGGTCGCTTCGACCGTCGGTCGCACGGTCCAGCCGACCTCCGTCTCGCTCTGGCTGCGCCGCTGACAAAGTTGGCCCGCACGTCGGGCGCTGCATGGTCGGGTGGTCCGCTTCGGCCGTAACGTTCTCGGGACGCACCGGTGACACGATGCCCCAATTCGTTCAGGGTGAGGGATCGGTGAGCAGTCGCGACGCCAGTGAGACCCGCCACTGGACCGACCCCCGCTCCGGGGCGACTCGGTCGCTGACGCTGCTGGTCATGGCCCTGTGGGCCTTGACCGTCGCCCTCGGCACGTTCGAGCTCGTGTCCGGGTCGGGCGGCGTCGGCGACCTCGGGTCGATCGCGACCTTCGTCGGGCTGGTCATCGGGGCCTGCGTCGGCGCTGTGCTGGTCATCCGCGTGCCGGGCAATCCGATCGGCTGGCTCCTGCTTGTCGGCCTCGGTCTCATCAGCACGCTTGACACGGTCCTGGCCAACCTCGCGCCCGTCATCGACGGCTCGGCCGGAGTCGCCTGGTCGCAATGGATCAGCCAGATGTTCTTCCTCTCGGTGGTGTTGTCGTTCGTCGCCCTGATGCTGCTCTTCCCGACCGGCCACCTGCCTTCGCGCCGATGGCGCCCCGTGGCGGACCTCGCGGTCGTGGTCCTCGTGTGGGGCACCGCCGGTGTCATCTTCTCCGGCCCGTTCGCCCTTGGCGGGACGCTCGCGGACCTGGTATCGGCGACCACCGGGATCGTGGCCGTCTTCTGCGCCCTGGTCCTCCTCGCGACGATGTCGCTCGTCCTTCGGTTCAGGCGAACCACCGCAGTCGAGCGGCAGCGGCTTGCCTGGCCCGCCGTCGCGGCGTCGGTCGCCGGGCTCACCATGGTGGTCGGCTTCCTGGCCTACAGCGCGGCAGGCTGGGACGTCGTCTGGTACTGGGCGTTCATCGTCAACAACGCCGCGGTGGCCCTCCTGGCGGTGGCCATCGGGATGGCCGTCGGGCGCCAACACCCGCCTGGCGTCGAGACGGCCAGCGGAGTAACGGCCGATCGGTGGTCCGGCCGTCAGGTGATCGCCGTCGCCGGCTGGCCGATCGCGATCGTCCTGACCGTCGTGGCCCTGGCACTCGCTCGCTCGGGCAGCGCGGATGACCCGCTGATGACGATCTCGCAGGCGGCCGTGACGGTCGCCACCGTGACCGTCGGGACGATCCTCATCCGTCGCGGGCAGTACGTGCGGATCGGCTGGCTGTTGTGGGTCGGCGGGCTCTTGAGCGCGATCATTGGGGCGACACTCGGCCTGGCCGACCACGGCCTCACGGTCGATCCCGATAGCGTCCCGGCAGCACCCTGGGTCGCCTGGCTGTCCCAGTGGATCCCCATCCCATCGTTCTGGCTGCTCTGCGGCGTCGTGCCGCTCGTCTATCCGTCCGGTCGGCCGGCATCGCTGGCAGGGCGGTCGATCCTGATCATCGGGACGCTGATCGCGGGCATCATGACCGCGCAATTGATGCTGAGCGCCTGGCCGCCCGGGCTGTTCCCGACCGACAACCCGCTGGCCGGGAGCGACCTGGCCGGGAATGTGGTCGGGCTCATCGGGGGCTCTGACTTCCTCCTCTATGTCGTCGTCGCGGCGGCCGTCGCATCGCTCTTCAGTCGCTACCGGCAGGCGGCCGGGATCGAGCGCGCTCAGCTTCGATGGTTCGCCGCCGTCGGGGTGGTCGCCGGCCCGGCGCTCGTCATCGGAGTCATCACCGGCGGCAGCTCGGGGACCGTGACCCCCGTCTCGTCGGCCGCGTTCCTCGTCGTGTCGCTCACGTTGCCGTTCCTGCCGCTGGCCATCGGCATCGCCGTGCTACGTTACAGACTGTATGAGATCGACCGGATCGTCAGCCGGACGATCGGC
>Ga0209068_10001654_pt1 | contig 11087 bp, 7 predicted proteins | sample ColStrG_CSR_2012_FD_187200 | JGI IMG/M metagenome (GOLD analysis project Ga0209068, IMG submission 187200) | Freshwater sediment microbial communities in response to fracking from Pennsylvania, USA - Cold Stream Run_MetaG_CSR_2012 (SPAdes)... | ecosystem: Environmental > Aquatic > Freshwater >...
GGCGCCGGTCCAGCTCACCGAGACGACGAGCGCGCTCCCGCTGCGTTCGGCGAGCACCGCGGGCCTGGACCGAGGCCGCGCGCTCCAAGGCGCGAGGAACGTGTTGAAGTTCTGTACCTGGCTGCCGAGCGTCCCGTCGAGCAGCACCTGGCCGGCGGGGCCGAGCTCGGTGAAGTTGGGCAGGCGTCCGTAGCCGAGCAGCCAGTTTCCGGCGGGCAGGCTGAGCGCGTTGCCCTGGCTTTCGGCCAGCAGCGTTTTCGAGGGGTTGGCGTACTGCTTTACGAGCTGGACCGTGTGCGTGGCCATGTCGGGCGCGAGCAGCAGCCCGCGTGACTGCGTCTCCTTCGGTGGGTCCGAGGCGTTGTCGAACAGCGAGATCAGGCCCCCCGGCTGGAACTCGGCGTCGTGCTGCCAGTAGAAGCTCGTGCCGGCGCCGCCGCTGAAGCTGCTGTGCGGGCCGCCGAGCCGCCAGCGCGTGGCGCCGCTGCGCAGGTCCAGGTCATAGACCGTCCATGTGTTGCGAGCCGACACGAGCACGTCGCCATTTGATCCCGGGTCAGCCGAGTTGAGGTGCGCGTAGTCCCACGGGTATTCGTGCGGTACCGGGTTGAGCGATTCGCTGAGCGGGATGTGCCCGAGCGCGTGCCACTCCCACATCACGAGTCCGGTGCGCACGTCGATCTCCTGCACGATCGAGTCGGTGAGCACGCCGTTGGCCTGCCCGTGCGCGCTCGAGAGGTTCAGCTTGACCGGGTTGAACGCGTCGATCCACGCGGTCCCTTCCGGCGTCAGCCGGATCTCGTGCAGATCGGCGCTGTAGCCGTTACCGCCACGGACACGGGCGAGCAGCCTGTAGGAGCTGTCGTAGAGGATGTCTTCGCCCTGCCCGAATCCGAGCTGCAGGATCCTGCCCTGCCACCAGCTGAGAACCGGCCTGCCCGCGAATCTCTGGACCTGGAAGTTCGTCGCGCTGTAGCCGGCGCGCAGCGGCTTGAACCACACGAGCCCGCCGCTCTGGTCGACGATCATCGGCCCGGGCGTGCCGCTGCCCTGGTAGGGGGCCAGGAACAGGTCGCCGGGACTCGCGCCGGGCTGGGCGGGCGTCGTGATGCGCACGGTCGACGGCGCGAGCGCCGGCGCCGTGGAGTAGCGCTGGACTGCGCTCGGTTCGCCCGCGTTCAGCGGGAACTCGGTCTGCGGGATCGGGGCCTGGCGAGCGATCGTGAAGCTCGTCATCGCTCGGCCGCCCGCCGGCCCGGTGACCCGCGCCGTGACCGTCACGCTCTCCCCTGCCTGGAACGGCTGGCTGGGGATGAAGCTCTCGCCGGTCCTGGTCGAATAGGCGCGCAGCACGCCGCCGTGGACGCCGCTGTGCGATCCCACGGCGCGCACGGCCGACACGCGGGTGCCGACGCCGCCGAGAAAGCTGATCTGGGTGCCGGTGGACGCGTCCGGCGTCCCCGGCTGGGGCGAGACGCCGACCGGATTGGCGGCGGCCATGCGCGCGGCGGCGACGCCACCGCCGAGGGCCGTCGTCGCGGTCGAGGCGCTGCCGCACGCGGCGAGCGCGAGCGCGCTGAGAATCGGTAGCGCCCGCAGAGCCATCAGGCACGATGCTCTCATCCCTCGTGCGGTCCGCGCGCCGATTCCGCGGCCGGCCCCAGCGTGCTCGATCCCTTCGCCATCGCCCAGCTGGCGCCGCCGGCGAGCGTGAAGCTGACGCTCGCGACGCTCGCCCGCGACGCCGAACGGGCGCGTCGCGGGGATGGCCCGACCCCTCGTCGGGACGCCGGCGGAGCGAGCGAGCGTGCGCCGCCGTGGGCGCGCTCCGCCGGAGCGACGGGCGAGAACCCCGCGCGAGTCGGCGCGCCCGCCACCACTGGCGCGCCCTCGCCGTGCACGTCGGCGACGGGCTCGGGCGGCGGCGGCCGCGTTACCGGCGCGGGCCCGGGCGGGCGCACGATGCGCGGGATCAGCCGGAACGCGACGAGCGCAGCGGTCGCGGCGAAGCCTGCGGCGATCAGGAATGCGAGCCTGAAGCCGTCGTTGACGGCGAGGATCGGCGCACGGTAGTCCACGTCGATCAGGTGCCTCGTGAACAGGACCGAGAGCGCCGCGAGGATCGCGAGGCCGAGCGCGCCTCCCATCTGGCGTGAGGTGTTGACGAGCCCCGACGCCAGCCCGGCCTCGCCCGGCGCCGCGGTGGCGGTCGCGGCGATCGTCGAGGGCACGACCGAGAGCCCGACGCCGATCGAGACGAGCAGGCTCGGCAACATGAAATCCGAGACGTAGCCGCCGTTGACCGAGATGCGGCCGAACAGCGCGAGCCCGACGGCCATCAGCGTGAGGCCCGCGCCGAGCACCCGGCCGGCGCCGAAGCGCGCCACGAGACCGCCCGCGCGCGTCGCGCACGCCATGATCGTCAACGACATCGGCAGGAAAGCGAGCCCGGCTTCCAGCGGACCCATGTGCAGCACTTCCTGCAGGTACAGCGACGCGAAGTACCACATCGGGAAGAGCGCGGCGCTGAACAGCAGCACGACTACGTTCGACGCCCGCAGCAGCGGGTTGGCGAACACCCTCAGCGGCACCAGCGGCGCGGACGCAAAACGTCCCTCGACGAGCACGAAGATCGCGAGCAGCGCGACCCCGATCCCGATCGGCACGAGCGCCGCGGGGGATCCCCAGCCGTGCGAGCCTGCGCTGACGATGCCGTAGACCAGCGACAGCAGCCCCGCCGTGATCGACAGCGCGCCCGCGACGTCGAAGCTCGCGCCCGAGGGCTCGCGCGGGCGGTCTACGATCACGGCGCGCGCGACGAGCGCTCCGGCGATCCCGATCGGCAGGTTGATCAGCAGCACCCAACGCCAGCTGAGCGCTTCCGTGATGATCCCCCCCAGCAGCGTTCCGGTCGCTCCGCCGGCGCCGTTCATCGCACCCCACAGCCCGATCGCGCGATTGCGTTCCGGCCCGGCCGCGAACGACGAGGTGATGATCGCGAGCGAGGAGGCGGCCATCACGGCGCCGCCGAGACCCTGCAGCGCACGAGCGCCCACGAGGATCTGACGGTCGGCAGCCGTGCCGCCGATCAGCGACGCGAGCGAGAACAGCAGCAGGCCCGTGACGAACGTGCGTCGGCCGCCGAGGAGGTCGGCGGCGCGCCCGCTGAGCATCAGAAAGCCGGCGAACGTGATCGTGTAGGCGTTGATGACCCACTGCAGCTCGCTCGCCGAGAAGCCGAGGCTGCGGTGGATCGACGGCAGCGCGACGTTGACGATCGAGACGTCGAGGATGACCATGAACTGCGCCAGGCAGCAGACGCTGAGCAGCAGCGCGTGGCGGTCGGGGGCGGCCTTCTCGACCGGGGGCCCCACCGGCGCGAGTCGTCGCTGGATCCGGGCAGCTGCCGGGGTCACGCCTCAGCCCGCCTTCGGCGCTTGCGCCGGCTGCTGCACGGCCACCGTCGCCGAGCCGGCGAGCACCTCGCCGGCCGGGCCGAGCGCCTGCACGGCGACGTATGCGTAGGCGTCGGGGAATGTCACTGAGCTCTCAAAGCCGCTGTCGGGCATCGTCGCCGTCGCGATCAGCGCATTCGGGCTCTGGCCGGCGAGGACGCGCCACGAGGCGACGCTGCTCGCGCCGTTCCAGCTCGCGAACACCGCCGTGGAGTCGCCCGTGGCGAGCACGCGCGCGCTCACCGCGGGCTGCGTCAGCGGGTGCCCCGACCACGGGAAGCGGAACGCGCGGTAGGACGAGGAGCCGGCCGGCAGGTGCGCATCGAGGAGCAGGCTTCCGCTCGGGCCGGTCTCGCTGACGCTCGGGATCGCGCCCCACCCGACGATCACGTTGCCGCTGGCGAGCTGCTGGGTGTCGCCCTGGCTGTCGGCGAGCAGCGCGCCGCCCGGATGCGGGTAGGAGGCGAGCAGCCGCGCGGTGTGGCGGGCGGTGTCGATCGCGATGCGCACGCCGCGGGACTGATAGTGCACGCGCGGGCTGGAGCCGTTGTCGAACATCGTGATCGAGCCGTCGCTGTGCATGCGCGCGTCATGCTGCCACGCGGTGGCCGCTCCGGGCCCCATCGCGAAGCTCGACCGCGTGCCCCCCAGTCGCCACTCGATGGCGCCGCTGCCGCGCGCGAGCTGGTACGCCGCCCACGTGCTGCGCGCGGAGATCAGCACGTCGCCGCTCGGCTCGACGTCGATCGAGTTGAGGTGGAACCAGTCCCACGGCGTCGCCTTTTCCGCCACCGGCACGTGCGACTCGGCGACGCCGACGTGATCGAGGCTGTGCCACTCCCAGCGCACGAGGCCGGTCTTGATGTCGACGGCCTGAACGGCCGTGTCGACGATCACGCCGTTGCGCGCGCCGCCGACGTGGCTGAGGTCGCAGCGCATGACGCTGTAGACGGGGATGTAGGCGACGTTGCCCGGGACGAGCTGGACGTCGTGCAGGTCCGCTTCGAAGCCGTTGCCCGCGCGGATCGTGGCGACGGTCTGGTAGTTGGAGTCCATCACGACGTCCTGCCCCTCGCCGAAGCCCGCCGACAGCACGCGCCCCTGCCACCACGTGAGGTCGCGCCGGCCTTCGTAGCTCTGGACGCTGAGGTTGAGCGCGGCGACGCCCGGCGGCATCTGCTCGAACCACACGAGTCGACCCTGGGGCGTGTAGATCAGCGGCCCGAACTGGCCGGGCCCGGGACCGGTGCTCATCATCAGATCGCCCGCCGCCGGGTCGCGGTCCGCAGCCGTTACCGACATGATCGGCGGATGCAGGCCAGGGGTCGAGACGAAGCTCTGATACGACGCCGGCGCCGGCGCCGGGTTCGGGAATCCCGGAATGCCGCTCGTCGGGTACGGCGTCGCGATCGTGAACGTGAACGACACGCGCCGTTCGCGGCCCGCCGGCCCCAGCAACGCGCGCACGAGCACGCGCTCACCGGTGTCGAATGGCCTTTCCGGGACGAAACTCCCGCCGTCGCCCTGGAAGTATCCGGCGAGATGGCCGTGGTGGTAGCCGCTGCGCGAGCCTTCGACCGAGACGCCGTGGATGTCGGTGACGCGCTCGCCGAGGAAGCTGATCTGCGTGCCCGGTGAAGCCGTGTCGGTCCCCGGCTGCGGTGAGACGTCGACGGGCGTGCCCGCGAGCGCAGCGCTGTGTTCGAGCGTCGCCGGCAGGCACGCCGGCGACGGGCCGCTCGGCCCGACGAACGTGCGGGCGCCGGAGGAGCGGCTGTTCGTGCCCAGGACGATCGCCACCGTCACCCAGGCGACGGCCGCGATCACGAGGACGATGTTTCCATTCCTTCTCATAAGAGCTTGGCGTCGGCCGGCTCGGGCGCACCGATGACGCGCCGGCCGCTCGCCGCCGGCGCGACGTTCCCGCCCCCGTGCGGCCGCCCGGCCGGGGCGGGTAGCGTGCACGGCACGATACCGATGAAACGTTCGCGAGCGGCCGCGCGCTCGCCCGCCCGAACCATCCTTACCGACTTCTTAGTGACACGCGGCGCGATTTCGATGACGTAGGCTTGCCCGCATGCTCGCGCGCGCGTCAATCCGCTCGCTGGGGGCGGTGGCGGCCTCGACGCTCGCCCTGCTGGCGCCGACCGGCGCGCTCGCCGCCCAGGCCGACCGCGCCAGTACGAGCGCCTACGTCCAGGCCAACCTCACCCTCGTCCTCATCGCCCGCGCGCACCTCGCGGCGGCCGAAGCGGCGCCGCTGCACGTCCTCGCGCAGGTCACCCGCGAATGCCCGCTGGCGGCGTTCGCCTCCCCCCAGGACCCGGAATCGACGCAGCTCAGCAACGAGGTGATCGGGGCGATGGTGTTGAGCGCCTACCACCTCGACGTTCCCGCGATCCAGCGCTTCATTGCCTCCGCCGCGCACCTGCGCTGGAGCAGCGCGAGCCTGACGCGCGCCGTGCACGAATACGTCTCGAACCTGCGCGTGCTCGTCGCGCTCGCGCCGCCGCACCTCTGCGCCGACGTGCGCGCCTGGGTCGCCGGCGGCTACACGAGCCTCCCCGCCGCGACCGTCGCGTTCGACCGGCGCTTCATGGCGGCCTGGGTCGCGATCGGCCTGCTCCCCGGCAAGCTCGCCGCCTCCGAGGGTCCGCGTGAGCGCGGCATCGCGCGGCGCGCGAGCGCCCTGGAAGTCGAATTGACCGACGGCGAAGCGCGCGCCGTCGAATCGTGGGGCAAAATCATGAACGAGCTCGGCCTCTCGCCCTGAGCGTTGCTCAGACTCCGGCCGCTGTCGGGCGGCTTCTGCGTGGGCCTCCTCAGGCGACCGCGCGCAGGTGCCGGTAAGGGGTCCCGCGCAGCTCGCGCACGAGCCCGTCGAGGACGCCCTCCTCGTCCTCCTCGCGCCCGTCGGTGACAGCGCCGATCACGGCGCGCTTGCGCTCGAGCAGCGTCGAGATCGTCTCGTCGACCGTGTCCGCCGCCAGCAGGTAGTAGGAGTTGACGGCATCCTGCTGGCCGATCCGGTGACAGCGATCCTCGGCCTGGTCATGCTTGGCGGGCGTCCAGTCGAGCTCGAGGAAGACGACGTTGGACGCGCGTGTCAGCGTCAGGCCGTGACCGGCCGCCTCGATCGAGCAGATGATCAGCTGGTTGCCGGCGCCGTCTGGCGCCTGGAAGGCGCTCACCGCCGCGTCGCGGGCGGCGTGGCTGTCGCTGCCGAGGATGTGGAGCGCGCCGGGGAAGCGCTCGAGCAGCGCGTGCTGGATCTCGCGATGGTGCGCGAACACGACGAGGCGCTCGCCCGAGGAGCAGAAGTCGTGGATCCACGCCAGCGCGGCGTGCTGCTTGCCGCGCGCCGCGAGCAGCTTCAGCGCGTTCAGGCGCACGAGGCGCTCGGCCCGCAGCGCCGCCGCGACCTTGGCGTCGAGCTCGCGCAGGTCGAGCGGCTGCGTGCGCAGCCACGCGATCAGGTCGCGCTCGGCGAGGCGGTACTCGGCCTCGTTGTCGAGCTCGACCGGAACGATCGCGCGCGTCTTGGCCGGCAGCTGCGGCAGCACCTCGCTCTTCAGGCGCCGCACGAAGCAGCGCGCGCGGAGATGCCAGTGCAGGCGCAGGTGGGCGTCGGGGCCGCGGAAGCGCTCGCCGAACTGCGCCCCCGAGCCGAAGTCCTCCAGGCGGCCGATGATCCGCAGCTGCGAGATCAACTCCGCCGGCCGGTTGACCACGGGCGTGCCGGTCAGCGCGAGCACGATCCCCCCGTGCGGGATTCCGGCGGCCAGCCGCTGGACCGCCTGCGTGCGCTTGGCGCCGGCGTTCTTGCAGTAGTGCGACTCGTCGAGCACGAGCGCCTGCGCGCCGAGTTGCGCAAGCGCCGCGAGCCGCGGCGCGAGGACGTCGTAGTTGACGACCGTCACCTCCGCCGCCGGAATCTCCTCTCCCGCGCCGTTGCCGGCAAGGACCTGCGAGCTGCGCGACGGCAGCCAACGTCTCAACTCGCGCTCCCAGTTGAGCTTGAGGCTCGCCGGACAGACGACGATCGCCGGATACGCGTCGGCCGCCTCGATCGCGGCGAGCGCCTCGATCGTCTTGCCCAGTCCCTGCTCGTCGGCAAGGAACGCGCGCCTCTGCGCGAGCAGGTAGCGGACGCCGGCGCGCTGGAACGGCTTCAGCTCGCCGCCGAGCCCCGACACCTCGAGCGCCGCCTCGGTGGCGCCCGAAAGCTCAACGAGTCCGGCCGCGGCAGCGTGCTGCTCGCGGACCTCCTGCAGCAGCGCGAGCGCGTCGGGGTCCACCCACACGGCGCCGGCGGCGAGGAAGCGATCCAGGTCGGGCACGCAGAACGGATCGGCGCGGATCGCGGCCATGCGCCCGCGCGGACTCCGGGCGCCGCGCGCCGACCGCGACCGGCCGCGCGTTCGCTCGGGCACGGGCACGGCACCGGGCAGCTCCGCGAAGCGCGCGCACAGCGCGTCGTCGTGACCGGGCGCGAGCACGAAGCTCGCGAGGCCGTCGACCGTCGCTAGCTCGAGCACCGCGGCCGGCGCCGGGCGCCCGGCTCGCAGTGCGGCGATGCATCGCCGTGCGCCGTCGGAGCACCAGCCCTCCAGCCGCGTCTCGATCAGCCGCCAGCTCTCCAGTGTGAGCGCGACGGCGGCACCGCCCGGCACGCTGCTCGCGCGTGCCCGCAGCTCGCCGGGCAGCCGCTCGACGTCGCCGAGCAGCACGAATACCGGCGACTCGGCGGGGCCGCCCACGCCGACGTTGCCGCGCCACGTCGTCGCGCGCGCCAGCCATGCGGAGACGCGCGGGTCGACGTCGGCGTCCTCGAGGTGCCCGAGCAGCGTCTGCAGCGCCTCCGCGTCGTGCTCGACGGCCGCGAGCCCGAGCGAGCGCTCAGGGCCCTCGAGCGCCCGTAGGCCGGCCTGCGCGGCGAGCACGCGCGCGGTACGGGCGTGCGCGGCTCCGACGAGCAGCCAGTGCTCGCCGCGGCGGTCGCGGCGGAACTCGACGTCGTGGCGCGGGCGCTCCTGCGTCGCCTCGCGCGTGCTCGCGGGCCGGGCGTCGTCGGGGGCGGCGCCGGAGCGTTGGCGCAGGGCTCGGCGCGCCTGCTCGCTCAAGCGCAGCCCGCCGCGCAGCTGCTCGATTCCGTCGAGCAGGCCGGCCGCGCGATCGTCGAGCGGCACCAGCGCACGCCCGATCGCGGGCAGCTCGCGCGCGTCCGGGTGCGCGAGCAGCGCGGCGACCGGCTCGGCCGCTCCATCGGTCGCAAAGCTGAGCCACCAGTCGCTGTCCGGGCGGGCGAGCTCCACCAGGCACTCAGCCCGGCTGCGGCGCGCGCGCCGGCGCGCGATCGCGCGATCGAGCTCGGCCGTGACGTCGGGCTCGGCCGGCAGCTCCGCGAACAGCCGCGCCAGGGCCTCGGCCTGGTCGGGCCCGAGCGGCACGCACCACGCGCGCTCGCCGGGATCCCAGCGGCGTCCGGGGATCGCGCGCAGCAGCATCCGCAGGCGCTCGTCGTAGGGGAAGCGAAGCACGGCCTCGTCGCGTGCGAGCTCGGCTGAGAAGGAGGCTGGAGACACGAACACCGCACGATAGGCGCATGCGGGGATGCTGCCGGCGGCGCTCGCGGGGACGACCGGCGGCGGGAGCTAGGGTGGGCGATGAGACGATCGACCGGTCAACCGAGGAGCGATGGCGATGGCGAGCATGCGAGTGGTTCAGGTCAGCGAGGCCGGCGGGCCGTTCGAGCTCGTCGAGCGCGACGTGCCGTCTCCCGGACGCGGCGAGGCGCTCGTGCGCGTGCACGCGTGCGGCATCTGCCACAGCGACTCCTACGCGAAAGAGGGAGGCTTCCCGGGCGTCAGCTTCCCCTCGGTGCCCGGCCACGAGATCGCCGGCGCGATCGAGGCGCTCGGCGAGGACGTACGCGGGTGGGAGGTCTCCCAGCGCGTCGGCGTGGGCTGGTTCGGCGGCAACTGCGGTTACTGCGACCGCTGCCGCCGCGGCGATTTGATGGGCTGCGTGAACATGCCGATCCCCGGGATCACGTGTGACGGCGGCTACGCCGACTACGTGCTCGTGCGGGCGGGCGCGATGGCGGCCGTGCCGGACGAGCTCGCCGCCGAGGACGCCGCGCCGCTGCTGTGCGCGGGCATCACGACCTACAACGCGCTGCGCCGCAGCGCGGCCCGCGCCGGCGACCTGGTCGCGATCCTCGGCATCGGCGGCCTCGGGCACCTCGGCGTCCAGTTCGCTGCAAAGCTCGGGTTCCGCACCGTCGCGATCGCCCGTGGCCGCGAGAAGGAGGAGCTCGCGCGCCGCCTCGGCGCGCACGACTACATCGACAGCACCGCAGAAGATCCGGCGGCCGAGCTCGCCCGGCTCGGTGGCGCGCGGGTGGTGCTGGCGACGGTGACGAACGCCGGCGCGATGGCGGCCGTCCTCGGCGGTCTCGGGCCGAGCGGCACGCTGCTGGTCGTCGGCGCGTCGATGGAACCGATCCAGTTCCCGCCCGCGATGCTGATCGCGGGCAACCGGTCGATCGTCGGGCACGCCTCGGGCAGCTCGGGTGACTCCGAGGACACGCTCGCGTTCAGTGCGCTCGCGGGCGTGCGACCGATGATCGAGACGTTCCCGCTCGAGCGCGCGACGGAGGCCTACGAGCGGATGATGAGCGGCGAGGCGCGCTTCCGGATGGTGTTGACGACGGGCGCCTGAGCAACCGTCGCGCCAGGACGGGTTGGGACCGGCGCGACCTTCAGGCGGCGCTGTCGAGGTTGGCGAGCCCGGCCTCGATCGAGCGCGTCAGCTGCGGGCGCACGATCGCCGCGACGCCGGGGATCGGCGACGCGAGTCGGATGTCGTAGACGAGCTCGGTGCCCCCGCCGTCGATGGGCGCGAACGTCATCACGCCGACGTGCCCGCGCAGCACGCTGCCCTTGGTGATTCGGTAGACGATCCGCTCGGGGACGACGAACTCGGTGACGGTCTCCTCGAACGCCGGCAGCGGTCCGATCTTCAGCTCGCGCACAGAGCCGACCCCGTTGCGCTCGCTGTCACCGTCGCGCAGCCGGGTGATCTTGGCACCGAACAGCTCCGCGAGGTTCTCGTGCTCGGCGAGATGGGCGAAGATCGCCTCCGGCGGCTTCGCGAAGCGACGTTCGACGTGGACGTGGTGCGCGCGCATGCTCGCCATCCTATGTCGCCTGCGCGGCGAGCGCCGGGCGCCTGCACCCGTGGTGCTCAGCCCGCGCCGGCGCGGGCCTCGGAGACGTCCTCGAGGCGCTCGAGCGCCAGCGGTGTGCCCATCGCGAGGATCACGTCGCCGGCGAACAGCTGCGTCTCGGCCGGCGGCTGGGGCTCGAAGTCCCCTCCGCGGCGCAGGCCGACGATCATCGAGCCTCCGCGGATGTCGCCGACGGTCTGCCCGACGGCCGGACAGCCGTCGTCGAGCACGATCTCCTCGAGCCGGTACTCGGCGTCGACATCGACGACGCCGCTCAGCTGCGGGTGCAGCGCGAGGCGCGCCATCTCGGTGCCGCTCGCCTTGTAGGGGGAGATGACGCGGTCGGCTCCGGCGCGCTTGAGCTTCTTCTCGGTGTCCTCGATCGCTGCGCGCGCCACGAT
>Ga0209068_10001655_pt1 | contig 11084 bp, 9 predicted proteins | sample ColStrG_CSR_2012_FD_187200 | JGI IMG/M metagenome (GOLD analysis project Ga0209068, IMG submission 187200) | Freshwater sediment microbial communities in response to fracking from Pennsylvania, USA - Cold Stream Run_MetaG_CSR_2012 (SPAdes)... | ecosystem: Environmental > Aquatic > Freshwater >...
TCCTTGAACTTGACGACCTGGCCATACAGGGTGACCTTCTCGCCGGCCCACAGCGCCCGCATCAATTGGGTGGCTTCGCGCAACGCCGCGACCGGCTTGGCATTGCCGTAGCCCGGCAGCGTCTCGAAATGGCTGCCCGAGCCCATCACCACCCGGAAGCGTCCGGGCGCGAGCTCGGCCAGCGTCGCGGTCGCTTGCGCCATGAGGGCCGGATGGCGCGTATAGGGATCGATGACGCTGGTGCCGAGCCCGATGCGCGACGTCGCCTGGGTGGCGGCGCCCAGGCGAGCAAACAAATCGCGCGCCCATTTCTTGTCGTTGTGAAAGAAGGCATGAAAGCCCAGCCGCTCGGCGAGCTTCACCTGCTCGAGATAGCGCGAACCCGGTTCGCCGCCCAAGGATGCGATCGATAGCTTCATGATTGCACGAGTTTCATGCGATGGGGCCCAGGATGTGCGCGCGAAAGCCTGCCCGCAGGCTCAGGGTTTCATACCAGGCCTTGATGTTGGGAAGCTCCGGCCGCTCGATCGGATAGTTGTGCCAGCGGTGCACCAGAATGCCGTTGCCGATATCCGCCAAGGTGAGGTCTCCGCCGCACAGATAGCGGCGGCCCGCGACAAACCGCTCCACGATGGTCCAGCAGCGGATCGCCTCCCGGCGGGCGGCTTCGAGCGCCCCGGCATCGCGCTTGTCCGGCGGCGTGCGATAGTAGCCGATCAGCATCGTGGTCATGGGCGGATTGAGGCTCGCGAGCTGCCAATCCATCCAGCGCTCCACCTCGCTGCGGGCAAACGCATCGGCCGGGTGGAGGCGTGCGCCGCCATAGGTGGCGCAGAGATAGCGCAGGATCGAATTCGATTCCCACACGATCTTGTCGCCGTCCTCGATGGTGGGCACCCGCCCGTTGGGATTCATCGCCAGGTAGGCGGGATCGTCGTTGCCGCCGAACGGGCCGCCCCAGTCGATGCGCTCGAACGCGATGCCGAGCTCGACGCAACACCAAAGAACTTTCTGCACGTTGAGTGAGGTGCTGCGACCCCAAACTTTGATCATCTCGTCCTCTTAAATGAGCTTGATGGTTTCAAGAGGACGCCGCGGCTTCCTTGTCCATGTCCGCGAAAATCTGCGCCGCGAGCCCGAATGCCCCAAAGGCCGCCGGCACGCCGGCGTAGATGGCGGCATGCATCATGATTTCCTTGACCTCGTCGCGGCTCACGCCGGTATTGACGGTGGCCCGGATGTGGAGCTTGAGCTCGTCGAGGCGCCCCATCGCGACCAGCATCGCGATCGTGATCATGCTTCGGGTCCTATGATCGAGGCCCGGGCGCGACCAGATCGATCCCCAGGCATATTCCATGAGGAAATCCTGGAAGTCCGCATTGAAGGGCGTCCGGTTGTTGGCCGTGCGGGCCACATGGGCGCTGCCCAGCACAGCCTCGCGGACTTGCTTGCCGCGCTCGAAGCATTCCTTGTCGCTCACGGCGTGTCTCCTGCTTTTGCCTTGCCAAGCCAAGCCCGCGTGGAGCCGGCCTCGAACTATCCCTTCAGCAGCGTGCGGAGCGCTTCGACGATCGGCTTCGGCAGATTCATGGTTTCCTGATTGATGGCGTCCATATCCTGGCCGCTTGCGGGATCGAGCATCAGGTTGCGCGTGGCGCAGGCGGCGAGGAAATCCGGGTCCTTGAGCATGTCCTGGAAGGCGGTGCGCAGCGCCGCCAACCGTTCTTCCGGCACGCCGGGCGTGGTCAGGATCGAGCGGCCGATCTCCGCCATGCCGGCGACCACATGGGCGACCGTTCGGCCTTCGTCGTTGAGCATCAGCTCGGAGAGGGTGGGGACCTGCGGCAGCTGCGGGAATCGCTTGAGCGCGTTTTGATAGAGGATCACGGCGGTCCCGTCACGGACCCAATCCGGATGCGCGACCAGGACGGCGGGCAGCGAGAAGGAGCCGTTGACGTCGACCTCGCCGCGCTCGGCGGCCAGCTGAATATCGGCTGACCCGCTGTAGCCCTTGACGATCTTGAGCTTGGCGCCGCCATAGGTATTGAGCGCCTGCGCGTAGATCAGCGACATGGAGCCGTTCTCGGCGCCGACCACCACCAGGCGCTTGCGCGCATCCTCGAAGGTCTTGATGTGCGCCTGCGGCAGCGCAACCCCGACATCGATGTTGGAGGTGAAGCGGCCGAGATAGCGGAACCGCGTCACGTCGACCTTGTTCTTCTCGTCGGTGACCGCGTTCGCCGCCAGCTGCTGCGAAACGCTGCCCAGATAGGTGCCGTCCTGCGGCGCCACCTGGTAGAGATACAGGATCGCCCTGAGGCTCCCGCCGCCCGGCATGTTCTCCGGCACGATGGTCGGGTTGCCCGGAATGTGGCGGCTGAGGAACTCCGCGGCCAGCCGGCCATAGAGATCGTAGCCGCCGCCCGGACCGTAGCCGATGATCATCTTCATGGTCTTGCCGCGATAGAAATCGGCGATCGGCTCGGCCCGCGGCGCAGGCGCGACCGTGAGCATTGCGGCCAGCGCCACCGCCGACCAGAGCATTCGACGAGCGAAGCGCATGTGTTTCCTCTCCATTGTTTCTTGGCGCTCCAAAGGTAGCGCGATCGGAAGCGAAGGTTAGCCCGCGCCGACCTGCTTTCGCCAGGTGTCCCACGGGCGATCGACGTTTTGGCTTTTTGCCTGCTCATATTGATTGAGGAAATTGATCGGGCCGCCGAGCGCGACCGCCTGCATCTGCAGGCGTGCGTTGACTTCGGTGTAGATCGCGCGGAACACCGTGGTCTTGAGGTCCGGCCCGGCGACCGCGTCGCCATGCCCGCGCATCAGGACGACCGAGCCGTCGCCCAGCGTCTGCGCGAGCGATTGGCCGAGCTCGCTGGTGTTGACCAGCATGCCGTTCTTCTCGCCGGCGGTCTTGCGGATCTCCCAGACCGGCACGCCATGGCCGAGGAAATGGCCGTTGTGGAAAATGGCGCGCAGCGGTTTCTCCGTCACGCCGAACGGTATGACGCCGGGCGAATGACTGTGGACGACGGCATTCACATCCGGACGCACCTTGTAGATCTCGCCGTGGATGAAACGCTCCCGGTAGACCGGGCGCCCGCGCGCATTGATGGCATTGCTGTCGAGATCGAAGGTGATGAGGTCGTTCACCGTCACGTCGCGCGGCGCGATCGCCTGCATCTGCAGATAGCGATGGGGATTGCGCGGGTCGCGGATGCTGACATGGCCGAACGAGTCGAGGACGCCGTTATGGGCCAGGATGTGGTTGGCGGCGACCAGATCCACCACCAGCTCGGGATCGAGGTCGGCGTAGTCCGGGTCGAGCTGCGGGGCCTCGGCGGCGGCCTGCAGCGCCGCCAGCGTCGCCGCGTCGGCGCTTCCCATCCCGACGGCCGCGCCGGCGGTCGCCAGATCGGCATAGAACGCCCGCCGACAGATGACGGGAACCTTGGAAATCTGCACCATCCTTCGTCTATCCTCCAGAATTGGCCCGTTGTGCCCTTGATCGGTTGGCCTCTCAAAAAAGTATGCGCCGGGGCGGCGTTACCGGCAATACAATTTCAGCTGAAACTTGACAGCAACGAATTTTGTTGCAAACATCGACAAATGCATGGCGTTCGCGCACGGGGCTCGGCCCAGACGGGGCGCCATGCGCGGCTAACGCCGGGATCGAGAACGATCAGAAGTCCGGCTGGTCGGCATGCGGGAGCGGGGCTACTTCGTAGCCGAAGAAAAAATTATTGTTCGGCTCGCAAAGGTCCTCGATCAGCGGGCCTTGGTGTATGCGCCGCCAATGCTGGATCGCCGACCACGGCATGTTGAAGGTGCCCGGATCGTCGACCGTGACGCTCACCTGCAGCGACTTGCCGCCGTCGATCATCTTGAAGCGCTCGACGACGTGAAGCTGATCAGTGTGGGGGGTGCGGTAGTTGTCGACGAATGTCCGGTCGTTCAGCCCGATGGTGTCGACCACGAGCTCGTCGCCTTCGTAGTGCCCGACGGATTCGCCGTACCATGACGGCGTCACATGCGCCGAATGGGGCACGTTCAAGTAGATGTGGCGTATCTGGGCGTAAAGCTCATTGATGATGACGACCTTTTCGGGTGTCTGGATGAAATGAACCGGTTGGCCGCGGTTATAGATGTTCAAGCCGGGCACACCCGCCGGCCAGCACCGCTCGCGCGCGATGAAGGGGACTTTGCCGGCCAGCACCTCTTCGTTGGCTTTTCGCATCTGCTCCACCGCCCACGGCTGCAGGATCGGATTTGTGAGGTCCGCGATGCGGTAGGTCGATTGGCCCTGGCCATTGGGAACATAGGGGTGGGCTTTGTCGGACAAGACCGGCCCCGGCCCGCTCGGCGGCGGCAGGAAGTCGTCGCTTTTGGGGCGGTCCGACGTCCAAGCGGTGCTGCCGTCCGGGGCGAAGTTGGGTATCCCTTCGGTCGCAAGCGCGGGCCGCAGCACGGTGCTGGAGAGCAAGAGTCCGGTGGTGACGCAGATCATGGAGAATTTGGACATCGGGTCACTCCATTCATTCATGCCAATGGACGCCGCACCCTCGAGCAAGAATCCTGGTCGCTCAAACAACGTCGACTGCCCGGACCCACCGGTCGCTCGGGCCAGCCGGGTTGCGCCAAACATAGCATTTTGCGGGAAATGTCGTGGATGATTTGCGAGGAATTGAACCCTCCCGCCGTGATGATACACCTCGGATCAAATCCGGGGAATTTCGCCGAAACATAGGTTGGGAGCAGAAGACATGCAGATTGGAGTGATCGGCCTTGGACGGATGGGCGCCAATATCGTCCGCCGCCTGCAGCGCGGGCAGCACACGTGCGTCGCCTATGACGCCGATCCGTCGGTCGTGCAGCGGCTTGCCGACGAGGGCCTGCCGGCGACGCGCAGCCTGAGCGATTTTCTGAAGGCGTTGACCGCGCCGCGGGTGGTTTGGGTCATGGTGCCGGCCGGTGCCCCCACCGAGGACACCATCTCGAAGCTCGGCGAATTGCTGCAGCGGGACGATGTGATCATCGATGGCGGCAACACGTTCTATCAAGACGACATCCGCCGCGCCTCCGCGCTGCAGCAGAAAGGCATCCACTATCTGGATGTCGGAACCAGCGGCGGCATCTTCGGTCTCGAGCGCGGCTTCTGCCTGATGATCGGGGGCGATCGTGCGGTGGCGCAGCGCCTCGATCCGATCTTCGCCACGCTGGCACCGGGCGACGATGCGGTCGGCCGCACCCCCGGGCGCGAGGGACGCGACGGCCGTGCCGAGCGCGGCTACGCGTATTGCGGTCCGCCCGGCGCCGGCCATTTCGTCAAGATGATCCACAACGGCATCGAATACGGGATGATGCAGGCCTATGCGGAGGGCCTCGACATCCTGCACAGCGCCGCCAAGGAGAGCCTGCCGCCGGAGCGGCGCTACAACTTCGATCTCGCCGAAATCACGGAAGTTTGGCGCCACGGCAGCGTGGTCTCCTCCTGGCTGCTCGATCTCACGGCCGCGGCGCTGGCCGAGAACGAGACGCTGTCGAGCTATTCGGGCGTGGTCCAGGATTCCGGCGAGGGCCGCTGGACCGTGAACGCCGCAATCGAGGAAGCCGTGCCGGCCGAGGTGCTCACCGCCGCGCTCTATGCGCGCTTCCGCTCCCGCCAGGCGCACACGTTTGCGGAGCGCGTGCTCTCGGCGATGCGGTTCAAATTCGGCGGCCATGTCGAGCCCCAAGCCGAGCCGTCCCACAAGCCGTGACGGTCGCGGTTTACCCCACACCCGAGGATCTGGCGCGCGCCACGGCCGCGTGGCTGCGTGAGCGCGCCGTGGCCGGCGGGCCGCAGTTCGCCGTGTGTCTCGCCGGCGGCTCGACGCCGCGGCGCGTCTATGAATTGCTCGCATCCACGGAGCGCGCCCGGTTTCCATGGGAACGCGTGCATTGGTTCTTCGGCGACGAGCGCTTCGTGCCGCACGATCATCCCGACAGCAACTTCCGCATGGCGCGCGAGGCCATGTTCGACGCGGCATCGGTGCCGGCCGCCAACCAGCATCCCATTCCGACCGCCGGCCAGCCGGCGCAGGCGGCGCAACGCTACGAAAACGAGCTGCATGAGTTCTACGGCGCCGCGACGCTCGATCCGCGGCGCCCGCTGTTCGATGTGGTGCTGCTCGGCTTGGGCGAGGACGGCCACACCGCCTCCCTGTTTCCCGGCACCACGGCGCTGCAGGAACGGGAACGCTGGGTGGTCGATGTTCGCAACCCCAAGGCGGAGCCGCGCATCTCGCTGACCTATCCGGCGCTCGAGAGCAGCCGCGAAATAGCGTTCCTGGTCACCGGTGCCCACAAGCGCGACATCCTGGCCCGCGTCTGGGGCGGCGAGGATTTGCCGGCGGCGCGCTTGCAGGGCCGTGCCGCGCCGGATTGGTTTATCGATCGGGCGGCCGAACCGAATGCGAACATGCGATGAAGTCGAATGTCGTCGCCGGAACAAGTCCGGCCATGACAACCAAACTAGCTCCCGCCGTAGACCGGGACGAACAGGTCGTCGACCCGGATCGGCTTGGCGATGATGGATTGATCGACCAGATATTGCACCAGCGCCTCCAGCGCGCGGCGATTGGGCTCGACCCCATAGGGCCAGGGGTCGCCGCCGAAAACCTCCTCGATCTCGTCGAGATCGGCCGTCATCCACGGCAGCATGTAGCGCAGCGTTCCGAGATAGCGCATCTTCTTGAACGCCCGCGCCTTCGACTCGCAGAACGCCTGATAGAGGCTGGTGGCCGCAAACGGGTACTTCTCGTAGAAATCGCGGCGCAGCACGATGAGATGCATGATCGGGAAAATCTTTGTTTCCCGGTAATAGTCCTTCTCGGCGGTGCGGAAGTCCGGGAACAGCCGCTGCACGTTCGGATTCTTGCCGTAAGCGGACGGGAGGTCCGCTCCGATGGTGGCCGCGATCTCGCCGTCCTCCAACAACTGGCTGAGCGATTTTCCGCTCGCATTGGGCACGATCGATACCGGCTTCAACGGCGGCAGGACGGTCGGGCTGCCGTGGCGAGTGGGCGTCTCCATGGCGCCCTCGACCCACTGGATGGTGGAGAGATCGACGCCGTACTGGTGCTGCAGCAGTCCGCGGATCCAGATCGCCGCCGTCATCGTATAGAGCTGAACCCCGATCCGCTTGCCTTCGAGATCTTTGGGCGTGCGGATTTGGCGCGTGTCGACCGCGATGAAGCCATGACGAAACACGCGCGAGGCGAAGACCGGCAGCGCCACGAACGGGCAATCGCCGGCAGCGTATCGGCTGACATATTCGGAGCTCGACATCTCCGAAGCATCGAACTCGAGCTTGCCGACCATGCGATCGAACAGCTCGCGCGGATTGTCGACATTGATGAAGTTGAGATCGATGCCTTCGGGTTGGACATCGCCGGTACGCAGCGCGATCATGCGGTCGTAGAGGCCGCAGGCAAAGGTCATTGAAAGTTTGGACAACGAAATCCTCCGGTGGAGATTGGTGAGTAGCGAGTAGCGAGTAGCGAGTAGGCCATCGCCATCCTATTTGCCCGCTATTCGCTATTCGCTGCTCGCCATTCGCCATTCGCGCCCTTCAACGCGGCGGCGGTATCTGGAACAGCGCCTTGAGCTTGTCGTCGGCGATCGGGGCGGAGAGGTACTTCAGCGACACAGCGGCCGGCATGATCATGTCCATGCCGATGACCTTGTCCGGCATCAGCATCTCCTTGGTGAAGAACTCGTCGCGGACGCGCTTGGCCAGGCTTTCGGGAACCGAGGCGATTTCGGCGTAGTATTTGAGCGCCATGGGATTTGCGTACATGTACGCCACGGTTTCCCGATAGGCGTCCATATAGCGATCGATCGCGCCCTTGCGGCGCTCCAGCACCGATGCGCTGGTGATCAAGAGCCGGTTGGTTTGATTGCGGATCTCCGGAATGTCGTTGCCGCGGGCGATGATCCTGATCTTGCCCTCGTCGAGCGCCTGGATGCCGAACGGCGGCGTCGCCCAGCCGACATCGATCTGGCCCGACATCACCTGCGTGAAGGTGGGCGGCGGACCGCCGGTGGCGACCGGTTTGGTGGAGGTGAGGCCGTATTCCTTGATGATGGCGAGCACGATCGCGTGGGTCGACGAGCCGTTGGTGGAGTACGCCATGGTGGCGCCGTTGGCGTCCTTAATGGTCTTGATGGGAGACGTCGCGGCCACATACCAATAGTCGCCGGCGCTGTTGACCTCGGTGCCGATCACGCGGATCGGCGCGCCCTTCTCGAAGGCGCCGAGCACGCCCATGACCCCGCCGCCGATGCCGATATCGACGCTGCCCGAGATGGTGGCCTGCTGGGTCTCGCCCGCCCCTTGGGTGAACAGGAGGTCGAGATCGAGGCCATGCTTCTTGAAGATGCCGGCCTTCTGGCCGAGCTCGGATACCGAGGTGTCCCAGCTTCCACGCTGGCCGACCGCGATCTTGAGCGTGTCGTCCGCGCTCGCGGCCAGCGTTGAGACCGCCAGGATGCCGACGGCGACAGCGATTCGAAAGCAGAGCATCATTGGGTATCCTCCCTGGTGGGCTTTTCGTTGCGCGGGCGTTGTGCAACCCGTTGCTGCCTATCCTGTGCCGATCTTTGTGAGCGAACCGCTGCGGGCGCGCGGCGGCACGGTGTTCTTCGGCTCTTTCCGCTCGTAGCGATGCGCCGGCGTGAGGATCGGGGCCGCGAGCGGCGCGGCTGTGAACGACGCGGCTCTGCGTTCCGCGGCGACGTCCTCATACAGCGTCGTCCGCTGCGCGGGTGTGCGGCCGATCGAGGAAATCAGCGCTTCCATCTCGGCTGGCGGCAGCTCCTCGCCGTGCACCGCGCCGGCCGCCCGCGTGATGCTCTCGTTCATCAGGGTGCCGCCGAGGTCGTTGGCGCCGGCGCGCAGGCAGGCCTTGACGCCTTCGGGGCCCATCTTCACCCACGAGGTCTGGATATTGGCCACATGCGGATGCAGCGCCAGCCGCGCCACGGCATGCATCAGTATCGCTTCGCGGTAGGTCGGGCCGCTGCGGGCGCGGCCATGCAGATAGATCGGCGTCTCCATAGGTACGAACGGCAGCGGCACGAATTCGGTCAGGCCGCCGGTGCGCAGCTGCAGGGCCCGCAAGCGCAACAGATGCCGCGCCCAATGCTGGAGGCCCTCGACGTGCCCATACATGATGGTCGCGGTCGTGCGCAGCCCGACGGAGTGCGCGGTTTCCACCACGTCGAGCCATTGCTGGGTCGTGATTTTGTCGGGGCAGATGATGCGGCGGACTTCGTCGTCGAGGATTTCGGCTGCCGTGCCCGGAAGCGTACCGAGCCCGGCCGCCTTGAGCTCCGTCAGAAACGCCGCCACCGTCAGACCCAGCGTCTGCGCGCCCTGCGTCACCTCGAGCGGCGAGAAGGCGTGGATATGAATGTCCGGGGTGACCGCCTTGATGGCGCGGCAGACAGAGAGGTAGGTCGCGCCCGTATAGTCGGGATGGATGCCGCCCTGCAGGCAGACTTCCGTGGCGCCGCGGTCCCAGGCTTCACTACAGCGGCGCTGGATTTCGTCGAGCGCCAGGTCGTAGGGCCGGCCGCGCAGATTGGCAGAGAGCTTGCCTTTGGAGAAGGCGCAGAACTGGCAGCGAAAATAGCAGACGTTGGTGTAGTTGATGTTGCGGTTGACCACATAGGCGACACGGTCGCCGTTGACGGCTGAGCGCAACGCGTCCGCGCTCGCGCAGACCCGCTCGAAGTCGGAGCCGCGCGCCGCGAACAAGGCCACGATGTCGGTTTCGCTCAGTTGCTCACCGACGACGGCCTGGTCGAGGATGCGCGCGAGCCGATCCGGGTTGCCGCCCATGGGCGCCAAATCGAGGCGAGACAGTGCCGCGACCTTCTCCCCTCCCCCACAAGGGGGGAGGGAGTCCACCTGGGCTCCGCCACAGCTTAAATTGGAGCCTATGTCCTTTGGCGGATCGTGCTCAGCGCCCGCGATCCACGCATCGGTACGCCCGAAGCCCTCCGCATCGACGGCGCGCAGCACGGGGCTGCGCAGCGCCGGGTCGAGCCAATGCTCCGCCTCGCGGATGTAGCCGGGATAGATCGCGAGGCGCTCCACCAGAACCTTGCCGGCCTGCGCGGTGCGATCCGCCAAGGTCGCGAGCGCGGGCCAAGGCGCCTCGGGATTGACGTGATCCGGCGTCACCGGCGAGACGCCGCCCCAATCGTTGATGCCGGCCGCGACTACGTCCGCGAGCGGGCCACCGCTGAGATTGGGCGGCGCCTGGATGTTCATGGCCGGGCCGAAGATGATGCGCGCCGCCGCAATGGTCCAAAGATGATCCGCGGCGTCCGGCTCCGCTGCGTCCGCCATGCGGGTGTGCGGCTTGGCGCGGAAATTCTGGATGATGATTTCCTGGATGTGTCCATAACGCTGACGCAGATCGCGCAACGCCAGCAGTGCTTCGATGCGCTCGCGTCGCGTCTCGCCGATCCCGATCAGGATGCCGGAGGTGAACGGGACTTTGGCCTCGCCGGCTGCCGCGATGGTGGCGAGCCGCACGGCCGGCACCTTGTCGGGCGAGCCGAAATGGGGACCGCCCTTCTGCGCCAGACGCTCCGCGGCGGTCTCCAGCATGATCCCCTGCGACACCGAGACCCGGCGCAGACGCTGCAAGTCGTCGAGGCTCATGATGCCGGGATTGAGGTGGGGCAGGAGCCCAGTCTCCTTGAACACCAGCTCCGCCATGGCGGCGAGATAATCGAGCGTCGTGGCATGGCCGAGCTTGTCCAGCGCCTCGCGCGCGGCGCCGTAGCGCAGCTCCGGCTTGTCGCCGAGCGTGAACAGCGCCTCGCGGCAGCCGGCGCGCGCACCGGCTTGCGCAATCGCCAGCACGTCTTCGGGTGTCAGATAGGCAGCGGCTGCCCGCCGGGGCGGCTGCGCGAAGGTGCAGTAGTGGCAGGAATCGCGGCAGAGCTTGGTGAGCGGAATGAAGACTTTCCGGGAATACGAGATGTTGGCGCCGTGGCCGCGATCGCGCAGCACGGCGGCCGTC
>Ga0209068_10001657_pt1 | contig 11076 bp, 7 predicted proteins | sample ColStrG_CSR_2012_FD_187200 | JGI IMG/M metagenome (GOLD analysis project Ga0209068, IMG submission 187200) | Freshwater sediment microbial communities in response to fracking from Pennsylvania, USA - Cold Stream Run_MetaG_CSR_2012 (SPAdes)... | ecosystem: Environmental > Aquatic > Freshwater >...
ATCTTCGGCGTGCCAGGCATCGTGCTGGCCAGCATCTTCGTCACGCTGCCGTTCGTGGTCCGCGAGGTCGCCCCGGTCCTTCAGGAGGTGGGGACCGAGCAGGAACAGGCGGCGGCCACCCTGGGCTCGGGTGTTTGGCAGACGTTCTGGCGAGTAACGCTGCCGTCCATCGGCTGGGGCCTGACCTACGGCGTTGTGTTGACCACCGCGCGTACCCTCGGCGAATTCGGCGGGGTCATCATGGTGTCGTCCAACCTACCGGGGGAATCGCAGACCCTCACGCTGCTGGTCAACGACCGCTACAACCGCGGCGCTGAGTACGGCGCTTATGCGCTGTCGACGATGCTGATGGGTGTCGCCGTCACGTTTCTGATCGTGAAGACCGTCGTGCAGGTTCGGCGGAAACGGGCCAGACAAACCTGACCGGAGACTGTGTGAGTCATGTCTCACGTTTGAAACCGTCGTAACCACGCCGTTGACGCCAGCGTAACAAGATCGCCATCGAACCTTCCTAATGTAGGGCGGTCCACATGTAGGGGAAACAAACGCGGACCCCCTCAGCGATAGGAACCCAATTGAGCGGAAATTCAACCCGTCTGCAGGCGATTTACAACGTCGAGGCGTACGTCCCCCCAACCGTCAGTTTCGTAGCCGGTGAAGAACCGGGCGAGATCTTTGGCTCGAACGTCTTCACCAAGGCCGAGATGCAGGCACGGCTGCCGAAGGCGGTGTTCAAGTCGATCGTCGCGACCATCGAAAAGGGCATCAAGCTTGATCCCGCGGTCGCCGATGCGGTCGCGGTAGCCATGAAGGACTGGGCACTGGAGAAGGGCGCCACCCACTACGCCCACGTCTTCTACCCGATGACCGGCCTGACCGCCGAGAAGCACGACAGCTTCCTGGACCCCGTCGGCGACGGGACCACGCTCGCAGAGTTCGCCGGCAAGACCCTGATCCAGGGCGAACCCGATGCGTCCAGCTTCCCGTCGGGAGGCCTGCGTAGCACCTTCGAGGCACGCGGCTACACCGGCTGGGACGCCACCAGCCCGGCCTACATCCTGGAGAACCCGAACGGCAACACCCTGTGCATCCCGACGGTCTTCGTCTCGATGACCGGTGAGGCACTGGACTATAAGACGCCGCTACTGCGCAGCCAGCAAGCCATGGGCGTGCATGCCGAGCGCGTCCTGAAGCTGTTCGGTCACAAGGATCTCAATCACGTCGTGTCGTTCTGCGGCCCGGAGCAGGAGTACTTCCTTATCGATCGGCACTTCTTCCTGGCGCGACCGGACCTGATCAACTCGGGTCGGACATTGTTCGGCGCCAAGCCGCCCAAAGGCCAGGAGTTCGACGACCACTACTTCGGCTCTATCCCGGAGCGCGTCCTCGGCTTCATGATGGACACCGAGCGTGAGCTGTTCAAACTCGGTATTCCCGCCAAGACCCGGCACAATGAGGTGGCCCCCGGCCAGTTCGAGCTGGCGCCGATGTTCGAGCGGGCCAACATCGCCTCTGACCACCAGCAGCTGACGATGACGATCTTCAAGTCAATCGCGAAGAAGCACGGCATGGAATGCCTGTTCCACGAGAAGCCCTTCGCCGGCGTCAACGGCTCCGGCAAGCACGTCAACTTCTCCTTGGGTAATGCCGAGCTGGGTTCCCTGCTGGTTCCGGGCGATACCCCGCACGAGAACGCTCAGTTCCTGGTGTTCTGCGCCGCGGTGATCCGCGCTGTGCACAAGTTCTCCGGGCTGCTTCGGGTGTCGGTGGCCTCCGCTACCAACGACCACCGCCTCGGCGCCAACGAGGCACCGCCGGCGATCATCTCGATCTTCCTCGGCGAGCAGCTCGCCGATGTCTTCGAGCAGATCGCCAAGGGAGCAGCGACGTCGTCAAAGGGTAAGGGCACCATGATGATCGGTGTCGACACGCTACCGCATCTGCCGACCGACCCGGGCGACCGCAACCGCACCAGCCCGTTCGCGTTCACCGGCAACCGGTTTGAATTCCGGGCGCCCGGCTCTCTGCAGACGATTGCCGTGCCGTTGGTCGTCATCAACACGATCATGGCGGATTCGTTGGACTACTTGGCCACGAAGTTGGAGAAGGCTGTCGGCGACGGCGAGGACTTCGACAAGGCCGTGCAGACGCTGCTCACCGAGGTCATCACCGAACACGGTGACATTGTGTACAACGGTGACGGCTACTCGGAGAAGTGGCAGATCGAGGCCAAGGAGCGCGGCCTGCTGAACCTCAAGAACACGTTGGACTCGGTTGGGCAGCTGATCACGCCAGAAGCGGTCGAGCTCTTCGAGAAGTACTCGGTGTTCAACGAGCGCGAGCTGCACAGCCGCTACGAAGTCCAGTTGGAGCACTACGCGCTGGTTATCGCGGTCGAGGCGAAGCAGTCGCTGGAGCTCGCCGAGACGGTCATCCTGCCGGCCGCGGTCCGCTACCAGACCGAACTGGCGCAGAATGTCGCGACCCTGAAGGCAGCTGGCGTGGATGCGAGCACGCTTGCGCTGGAAACGGTTTCGGGCCCGGTTTCCGAGCTCACCTCGGCGATCGGGACGCTGAAGAAGGCGCTGTCCCATCACGCAGGGGACACGGCGCTCGCTGAGGCAAAGCATGCCCAGGACGAGCTGCTGCCGGCGATGGCGGCAGTGCGCGCGCCGGCCGACACGCTGGAAAGCGTTGTCGCCGACGACCTGTGGCCGCTGCCCACCTACCAGGAAATGCTCTACATCCTCTGACGTAGGAACGGCGCCTCTTGAGGAACGTCGTCGGGTGTGGGGGTGGGGCCGCGCATGCGGACCCTGGTGATCCGCGGCCCCTACACCCGGCGATCCTCGTCGCTGCACTAATCAGCGGCGCCTTCGTCAAGGTGTCTGGCGCGTGGCGTCAAATGGAACCGTCCCGCGGGTGTACTACGCACTATCCTTTGGGCATGGGAATGCGAAAGATTTTCCTTGAGTGGCCCGTCGTCCGTCAGTTGCGCTCGGGGGACTCGTTCGGCCGTGGGCCGGCAGTGACCTCCAAGCACACCCGCGCCATCACCGCGCGCACGACCACTGCCGATCGGGTCGTGCAAAGTATCTGTCCGTACTGCGCGGTCGGGTGCGGGCAGCGGGTGTTCGTCAAGGACGAGCGGGTTGTCCAGATCGAGGGCGACCCAGACTCGCCCATCTCGCGAGGACGACTGTGCCCCAAGGGTTCGGCCAGCGAACAGCTGGTCAATTCGCCGGGGCGGCAGCTCAAGATGCTCTACCGCGCCCCGCGGGCGACCGAATGGCAGCACCTCGACCTGGAGACCGCCATCGACATGGTGGCCGACCGCTTCGTGGAGTCCCGCCGCCACACCTGGCAGGACATCGACAAGAAGGGTCAACTGCTGCGGCGCACCATGGGTATCGCATCGCTGGGCGGTGCGACACTGGACAACGAAGAGAACTACCTGATCAAGAAGCTCTTCACCGCCGCCGGCGCGATCCAGATCGAGAACCAAGCCCGGATTTGACACTCCGCCACAGTTCCCGGTCTGGGAGCCTCCTTCGGGCGCGGCGGCGCCACCCAATCACTGCAAGACATGGCCAACGCCGATTGCATCATCATCCAGGGTTCCAACATGGCCGAGTGCCACCCGGTCGGATTCCAGTGGGTGGAGGAGGCCAGGGCCCGCGGCGCGCGGGTGATCCACATCGACCCACGCTTCACGCGAACGTCGGCGGTGTCGGACAAGCACATTCCGATCAGGGCGGGTTCCGACGTGGTCCTGCTCGGAGCGCTGATAAATCATGTCCTGAGCAGCGAACTCTGGTTCAAGGAGTATGTGGTCGCTTACACGAACGCGGCCACGCTAATCAACGAGCACTACCGGGACGCTGAAGATCTCGGCGGCTTGTTCTCCGGCTTCGATCCGGATACCGGGCAGTACGACCCGTCGACATGGGCTTATCAAGAAGCAGAAGCCGAACAGCAGGAGAGCGGCAAGGCCATCCAGGCCCGTGGTGGCACCGGTGACGCGCTAGGCAGCGGCGGTCCACCGCTCGCTGATAGCCGGGTGCTTCGCGACGAAACGCTGCAGCATCCGCGGACGGTATTCCAGATCCTCAAGCGGCACTATGCCCGCTACACGCCGGAGCTGGCCAAGGACGTCTGCGGTATCAGCGTCGAGAATTTCGACTACCTTGCCCGTGCGATCGTGGAGAACTCCGGGCGCGAGCGCACCACCTGTTTCGCGTACGCTGTAGGGTGGACTCAGCACACCCTCGGGGCCCAATTCATCCGCACATCAACGATTTTGCAGCTGCTGATGGGTAACGTAGGCCGCCCGGGCAGCGGCATCATGGCGCTGCGTGGGCACGCCAGCATCCAGGGCTCCACGGACATTCCGACGCTGTTCAATCTGCTCCCGGGATACCTGCCGATGCCTAAGGCGGGCACCCACGACACTCTCGCCGACTACCTCGATGCGGTCGGGCCGAAGAAGCAAAAAGGCTTTTGGGCCAACGCAGACACCTACATGGTCAGTCTGCTGAAGGCGTGGTGGGGTGACGCGGCCCGGCCGGACAACGACTGGGCCTACGACTACCTGCCGCGGCTGAGCGGTCCGCACGGGACGTACCAGACCGTCATGGGAATGCTGGACGACGAGGTCGAGGGCTACTTCTTGTTGGGGCAGAATCCCGCGGTCGGGTCGGCGCACGGCCGGATGCAGCGGCTCGGGATGGCACATTTGAAGTGGCTCGTGGTGCGCGACCTCAACATGATCGAGTCGGCCACGTGGTGGAAGGACGGTCCCGAGATCGCGACCGGTGAACTGAACACCGAGGACATCGAGACCGAGGTGTTCTTCTTTCCCGCGGCCGCGCACGTGGAGAAGAAGGGATCGTTCACCCAGACCCAGCGGCTGTTGCAGTGGCGGCACAAGGCGGTCGAGCCGCCAGGCGATTGCCAGAGCGAATTGCAGTTCTTCTACGAGCTGGGCAAGCGGATCAAGCAGCGGCTGGCAGGTTCGACGGACGCACGCGATCGGCCACTGCTGGATCTGACCTGGGACTATCCGACCGACGAGCATGGCGACCCCGACGGAGAGGCGGTGCTGGCCGAGGTCAACGGCCGTCATCTCGCCGGCCCTGACGCCGGCAACCCGGTGTCCTCGTTCACCGAACTGCGCGCCGACGGGTCGACCGCCTCCGGCTGCTGGATCTACGCCGGCGTGTACACGGATGGGATCAACCAGGCGGCCCGCCGGGTACCCCACGGTGGCCCCGGGCCGAGTCAGTCGCAATGGGGCTGGGCGTGGCCGGCCGATCGACGAATTCTCTACAACCGTGCATCTGCCGACCCGGACGGCAGGCCGTGGAGCGAGCGCAAGAAGTTGATCTGGTGGGACGAACAGCAGGGCTTGTGGGTCGGGGACGACGTGCCCGACTTCGTGGTGGACCGGACGCCGGGTAGTCGCCCCGATCCTGAGCTCGGTGGTCCAGCCGCGCTCGCCGGCGACGATCCGTTCATCATGCAAGCGGACGGCAAGGGCTGGCTGTTTGCTCCGAAGGGTGTGGTGGACGGGCCGCTGCCCACACACTACGAACCGCAGGAGTCACCGGTCGCCAACGCCCTCTATCCGCAACAGCAGAATCCCGCGCGAATGATCTTCCCGCGCAGGGACAATCTGAGCGCACCCAGCGCAGGCGATCCGGGCGCCGACGTGTACCCATACGTGTTCACAACGTATCGGCTCACCGAGCATCATACGGCTGGCGGCATGAGCCGCTGGCTGCCGTATCTGTCCGAACTGCAACCGGAGATGTTCTGCGAGGTCTCCCCGGAGCTGGCCGTCGAACGCGGCCTCGAGCCCTACGGGTGGGCCACCATCATCTCGCCCCGCGCCGCGATCGAGGCGCGGGTGTTGGTGACCGAGCGGATGACCCCGCTGGCGATCGGCGGCCACACGGTGCACCAGATCGGGTTGCCCTATCACTGGGGTGTCGGCAGCGACGCGGTGGTCAGCGGGGACGCGGCCAATGACCTGCTCGGTGTCACGCTCGATCCGAACGTGCAGATCCAGGAGTCGAAAGCCGGGTCTTGCGACATCCAACCGGGTCGTCGGCCGCAGGGCGAGGAACTGCTTCGTCTGGTCGCCGAGTACGTGTCTCGCTCTGGTGCGACGGTTGAGACGGACAATGTTCGAGTGACCGAGCCACGTATCATCGGGACCGACATCAGGGGAGCCGATGGGTCAACTGACCGGACCGACTGACCCGGCCACCGATGCTGGTTGGGAAGAACGCAAGCCGCGCAAGGGCTTTTTCACCGATACCTCGATCTGCATCGGCTGCAAGGCCTGTGAAGTCGCGTGCAAGGAGTGGAATCGCAACCCGCGCGATGGCGACCTCGAACTGCTGGGTTCGTCCTACGACAACACCGGTGCGTTGGGGGCCAGCACCTGGCGGCACGTGGCTTTCATCGAGCAGGGCCGAGACCGCATCGATGAGGCACGCGAATCCGGTCGTGCGCTTATCGATTTGGGTCTACCCACGCTTCCCGGCACCCCCGACAAGCCGGAGACCGGGCCGCCGGACACCCCGGAATTTCGCTGGCTGATGTCGTCGGACGTGTGCAAGCACTGCACGCACGCTGGCTGCCTCGACGTCTGTCCCACCGGCGCGTTGTTCCGCACCGAGTTCGGCACGGTGGTCGTGCAAGACGACGTCTGCAACGGCTGCGGCACCTGCGTGGCCGGATGCCCGTTCGGCGTGGTCGAGCGCCGCAGCGACGGCACGTACACCACACCGGCTCAGCGACCCGGTAGCCCGGTGGAAAAGCCCGTCACCGGCGTCGCTCAGAAATGCACCCTCTGTTACGACCGCATGCTCGAGGACCAGACGCCGGCCTGCGCCAAGACCTGCCCGACCACGTCGATCAAGTTCGGCGACCACGACGATCTGGTGGTACGAGCCCGCGATCGTGTCGCTGAGCTGCATGCGCAGGGACGCACCGAAGCGCGGCTCTACGGCGCCAACGAGCACGACGGCGTCGGTGGCACCGGGTCGATGTTCTTGCTGCTCGACGAGCCGGAGGTCTACGGCCTGCCGCCCGATCCCCGGGTCTGCACTGCCGACCTCCCCGAGATGTGCAAGCGGGCCGGCCTGGCCGCGGCCGGCATGTTCGGCGCGGCGGTTATCGCGTTCTGGCGGAATCGGTGAGCACGTCCGAATTCGACAGCCTGCGACCGCCGGAGCCGGTGGGCGGCAGGCGGCGCAGGAAAGGCAAGTCCACCGGACGTCCGGGTGGCGCAGACGGTTCGCGCGAGATACCGATGGTCCCCGAAGCCGAGTTCAGCTCATACTACGGGCGTCCGGTGGTCAAGCCGGCGCCGTGGGGCCATGAGGTCGCGGCGTACCTGTTCCTCGGCGGAGTAGCGGGTGGATCCGGTCTGCTGGCGGCGGGCGCGCAGCTCACCGGGCGCCCGAAGCTGCGCCGCAACACTCGGCTGTCCGCCCTGGTCGCCGTGATGCTCGGTGCGGTTGCGCTGGTAAAAGACCTGGGTCGGCCCGAGCGGTTCGTCAACATGCTGCGGACCGTCAAGCTGACGTCACCGATGAGCATAGGGTCGTGGATTCTCTCTGCGTTCAGCGCCGGCGCCGGCGTTGCCGCAGCGTCCGAGATCGACCGGATGACGGGCGAGCGACTCCCGTTGGGCCCGTTGCGTCCGATACTGCGGGCGCTGGAAGGCCCCGCCGGTCTGGAGGCGGGGCTGTTCGGGCCCCCACTCGCCGTCTATACGGCTGTGCTGCTTACTAATACCGCCACCCCGACATGGAACGCCGCTTATAAGGACCTGCCGTTCGTGTTCGTCAGCTCGGCGAGCCTGGCCGCATCGGGGTTGGCGATGATCACCACGCCGGTGGCCGAGGCTGGGCCGGCCCGGACGCTGGCCGTGATCGGTGCGATCAGTGATCTGATCTCCGCCAGGTTCACGGAACACCGGATGGACCCGGTGACCAGAGAACCGCTGCACCACGGCACGCCCGGAAGGATGCTGGAATGGAGCGAACGGCTGGCTGCCGCAGGCGGTTTGGGTGCTTTGCTTGGCGGCCACCGTCGCGGCGTCGCCGCCCTGTCCGGCCTGGCGCTGCTGACAGCGTCGGCACTGCTGAGGTTCGGTTTCTTCGAGGCTGGTAAGGAATCGGCCCGCGACCCCCGCTACACGATCGAGCCGCAGAAGCGCAGGTTGGCCGCGCGCCGCGCGGCGGGCGTCACGGACGACTCGATCACCACCGCTGGCTGAAGCGCCGTCGAGCCTGCTTGAGTGGCGCCGAGACTGCATGCCGCGCATGAGAATCGGCGAAAGGTACGCCCTCGCCGCAGGCTCGCCGCGCGAACCGTTAGCGGACCTCGATGCCCGCACCCGCAACAATGTGGCCGATCACCGGATGTCCCGGCAGCTCGCCGACCACGAGCAGACCCCCGGAGGTCTGCGCATCGGCAAGCAGGAGCAGGTCATCCTCGGTGACACCGGGGCCAGGACGTAGATGCGGCCGCACCCAGTCGAGGTTGCGGCGGGTCCCTCCGGAGACGAATCCGTCGCGCAGCGCATCGCGTGCACCCGGGATCACCGGAACCGCGGCGCGGTCGATGACCGCGCCCACCTTCGAGGCCCGGCACATCTTGTGCAGGTGTCCGAGCAGCCCGAACCCGGTCACATCGGTGGCCGAGCGCACCCCGGTCGCGAGCGCCGCCACCGCGGCGTCACGGTTGAGTTGCGTCATGGTCGCCACGGCTTCGGCGAACACCTCACCGGTCTGTTTGTGCCGGTTGTTGAGCAGTCCGAGGCCGAGCGGCTTGGTGAGGGTCAGGGGCAGACCAGGTTGGGCGGCGTCGTTGCGCAGCAACCGATTCGGGTCGGCCACCCCGGTCACGGCCATCCCGTACTTCGGTTCCGGGTCGTCGATGGAGTGGCCGCCGATCACCGGGCACCCCGCCTCCAACCCAATCGCCAACCCGCCGCGCAACACCTCGGTCATCAGCTCCAGCGGCAGCACGTCACGCGGCCAGCCGATGAGGTTGATCGCAACGATCGGGCGACCGCCCATCGCGTAGATGTCGGAAAGAGCGTTGGCAGCGGCGATCCGGCCCCAGTCGTAGGCGTCGTCGACGACCGGCGTGAAGAAGTCGGCCGTCGAGAGCACCGCGACATCGCCGACCAGCACCGCGGCCGCGTCGTCGCCGTCGTCCAGCCCGACTAACACGTTCTCGCCGGACTGCCCGATGAGACCGCGGACCGCTTCTTCGAGCTCGCCGGGCGGGATCTTGCAGGCGCAGCCGCCGCCGTGCGCGTACTCGGTGAGCCGCGTCGGGGTCATGCCGCCAGAGCCTACCCAGCACCGCGAAAGTGCAACTAGCAACACATCGCCCGAGTGAGGGCGTCGGTAGTTGCACTTTCGCGGCGCCTGGTGGCTCGGGCTAGCTTTATGTCTGGAGGCGTTTGGGTTCCTGGTGGTCCCCCCGGTCTTCAAAACCGGTGAGATCGAGTACCTCGGTCTGGCGGGTTCGATTCCCGTCCGCCTCCGCCAAGGTCTCCGATGGACGACGAGACAGGACGGGAAAGCACGGTGACGCACGTTGACCCACGCCGCCAGATTCCGCGCACAGATCAGTTGCTGGCGCACCCCGCTGTGCAGCGGGCGCGAACCCGGCTGGGCGAACACGTCGTCAGAGCGGTGGTGCGCGACATTCAGGACCAGGCTCGCCGCGGCGACCTCGCGCCCTTTCAAGTGCAGGACGGCGTGCTGGCGGCGCTCGACACGCGCACGACCGCGACGTTGCGCCCGGTGCTCAACGCCACCGGCGTCGTCGTGCACACCAACTTGGGTCGTGCGCCGCTTTCCCCGGGCGCCGTGGCAGCAGTGATCGCCGCGAGCGGTTACGTCGACGTGGAGCTCGACCTCGCGACCGGCACCCGCTCGAAGCGGGGGGTCGCGGTCCGGGAAGCGCTGCTGCACGCCTGTCCGCCGGCCGAGGAAGCGCTGGTGGTGAACAACGGCGCCGCTGCGCTGGTGCTCGCAACCACCGCGCTTGCGGCGGGAAGCGACGCAAACGAGGTCGTGGTGAGTCGCGGGGAACTGATCGAAATCGGCGCCGGCTTCCGGCTGCCCGACCTGATCGCCTCCACCGGCGCCCGGCTTCGGGAGGTGGGCACGACTAACCGCACGCACCTGAAGGACTACGCCGAGGCGATCGGGCCCCAGACCGGCTGTGTCCTCAAGGTGCACCAGAGCAACTTCCGGATAGCGGGTTTCACCACCGCTGTCAGCTTGTCCGACCTGCAGGGGCTGACGGCGGCCAAGGAGGTGCGTTTGGTCGCCGACCTGGGCAGCGGACTGCTCGCGCCCGACCCGCTATTGCCTGACGAGCCCGACGCCGCCACCGCGCTGTCCGAAGGCGCCGACGTCGTAACCGCCAGCGGCGACAAGCTGCTCGGCGGTCCGCAGGCGGGCATCGTGCTCGGCCGCGCGGACGTGATTGCCCGGATGGCACGGCATCCGCTGGCGCGCGCCGTGCGCGCCGACAAACTCACCCTCGCCGCGCTCGAGGCGACGGTCCGTGCCGGGGTATCGCCGGTGACACAAGCGCTGCACGCTAACGCCGAACGGCTGCATGCCCGGGCCGAGCGTCTGGCGGCCGCGCTCGGCGCGTCGGTCGTCGCGCATGACGGCAGAGTCGGCGGCGGGGGAGCCCCGGGCGTCCCCCTGCCCGGATGGGCCGTTCGCCTTCCCGAGGCCGCGGCGGGGCCCCTGCGCGCGGGCGACCCCGCGGTGCTGCCACGAATGCACGGCGGCGGCTGTCTCCTCGACCTGCGTTGCATACCCGAGGCCGACGACGATCACCTGCTGGCCGCTGTCGCTGCGGCGCTGGCGGGACTGAACCTCTGAACGCCCAAGGCTCGAACGTCTCGAACGTCTCGAACGTCTCGAACATCTCGAACGTCGTAGCCACCGCCGGCCACGTCGACCACGGCAAGAGCGCCCTCATTCGCGCCCTCACCGGAATGGAGCCAGACCGGTGGGAGGA
>Ga0209068_10001658_pt1 | contig 11075 bp, 8 predicted proteins | sample ColStrG_CSR_2012_FD_187200 | JGI IMG/M metagenome (GOLD analysis project Ga0209068, IMG submission 187200) | Freshwater sediment microbial communities in response to fracking from Pennsylvania, USA - Cold Stream Run_MetaG_CSR_2012 (SPAdes)... | ecosystem: Environmental > Aquatic > Freshwater >...
GTGTATGAGTATGTCTCGTCGAATACCAGCGCATCGACCCGGCGCAATTACTCGCTCGCCAACAACCCCCACAAAGACAACCAGCTAAGGTTCAACGTGCGCATCGCGACGCCGCCGCCAGGACAAGACTGCCCAGCCGGTGTTGGGTCGAGCTATGTCTTCCAGCTCAAACCGGGCGATACGGTCAGCGCGATCGGCCCTTTTGGCGATTTCCATATCAAGCCTACCCAGAAGGAGATGGTGTATCTGGGCGGCGGCGCGGGCATGGCACCCATGCGCGCGCACATCGAGCACCTGTTTGAAACGATCCATACCGCCCGCAAAGTCAGTTTCTGGTATGGCGCTCGCAGCCGGCAGGAGCTGTTCTATCAAGACTATTTCGAGACGCTCGCCAAAGAGCATCCCAATTTCAGCTTCAATGCCGCGCTGTCGGAGCCGCTGCCAGCCGATGCATGGCAGTCGCACACCGGCTTTATCCATGAGGTGCTACAGCGCGAATACCTGGCAAAGCATGCCGATCCCACAGCCATTGAGTATTACCTGTGTGGTCCGCCAGCCATGATCAAGGCCGCCACCAAGATGCTACAGGGCCTTGGCGTGAAGCCGGAACAGATCGCGTTTGACGAGTTTTAAGACACGTTGGCCGGAGCCGGTGCCGTTCCCGCACCGATTGTGCTCATTCCTCGCCCTGAGCAACACCTTCAGCCGAGCATGATTTCCTGCGCCACGTTACGGGCGTCCACCTCAAACTCAATCGCTTGAATCGGCGGCTTGCAAAAGAACCAATGCACGCCGTGAATCGCAGCGCCACCCATGGTGCTGAGCACGACGTCCGTCAGAAACGAGTCGAACGGGTGGGCCGTGTATATGTTCGTCGCACTGGCATCGGCCCAGGACGCACCTAGGCCGCGTAGTTCGCCTTGAGCAGTCTCGATACAAAACGCGGCCTTCTCACGCATCGCATCGGGCGTGGTCTCGCCCAGACGCACGATCAGGTCGCGCTGGTCCAGGCCGCTGGTCACCGTTTGGGCGACATCGCTCGCCGGTGCAGGCCTGATTTCGCCTGCACCGGCGATGATGAAGTTGCGCGCGGTCGTTTTGGCGGGCATGGTATAGGTGAAGGCATACACGGAGGGCTCCTTCGGCGCGACGACGGCGGGCAGCGGCGCGACGTTGGTGCGGGCCGCTGGCGCCTTGCCACCCTGGTGCAGGCCATGCTGTATGAGCAGGGCCTTATACCCCGCATTTAGTTGGGCGAAGCCTTCAAATGACAGCGGTTGGCTGATGCGTAATTCGATGCCACAGACCGCTGCCAGCGGCTGGCCAAGGCCTGTGAGATGGGCGTGCATGGCGGCAAAGGCCTCCGCCAGTGGCAGAGGCCGGCGGAAGGTCGTGTGCGTCAGGCCGTACCCTTCATCTGCGATCGCGCCACTCGAGAAGGTAGCGCTGGAGGCGAGGAACGCGTAATGGCCACTCGGTGAATGGGTCAGGGTCATGGTTGGAATATGAGCTGTCGATAGACCTATCACGCGGCAAAGGTGGCGATAGCGTGATAGGCGCAAGTGATTTCATGATGAGCGGAGGTCGTGTTCGCCATAATTTGCGGCAACCTATCGCTGGTCGAGTGCGTCAGCCCGAGCGTCAGCCCCGGAGCAAGTCATCGATCGTAACGACACTGCCTTGGGCAATGGACGTGTTGGCGGCGATGCCGATCAAGATGCTCAGCGCGCCCGCACGCGAGCCAGCCATATGGCCAAGCGGATCTGGGATGTCTGTGCCGCTAAACAAACGTTGTAACAAGCGGTCATCGCCGCCGCCGTGGCCGCCCTTACTCACCGGCACACGGTCGACGATGCGCCGTGGCTCTGAGGAGCCTTTCGACCCGTAGAAACTCGGCCACTTGCCGCCTGGGTAGGTCAGCACGACCTCGAGCGTATCCGTGTTCGTGCCTGGCCCGCTCTCAATTTCGAGGAGTTCCATGCGGCCCTTGGTGCCGTTGATGGCGGCGCGCCAGCCTTCATAAGCGCAGTGCGCATTCAGCGAGTAGCTCAGGAGCGCCCCGCGACGGTAACGGACGCTCGCGCTCATGGTGTCATAGATATCGATCTCATCACTAAACACGCAGCCGTCGCGCCAATACCCATCTTCGTGCTCGGCCTCAAAATACAGCGGCCGTAGCTGCGGGTCATGGGCAAAGTCTTTGAAGAATTCACAGGTCCTGGTATAGCTGCACGTCGAGCAGCGTTCACCCCGTTCGGCCCGGGTCGGGCCATAGAAGCGCCGCTCGCCAAACGCGCTCACTCGCGCCGGTTCGTCATCGATCCACCAGTTGATCAGGTCGAAGTGATGGGTGCTCTTGTGGACCAATAGCCCCCCGCTATTGGCCATGCGCCGGTGCCAGCGCCGGAAATAGTCTGCACCATGCGAGCGGTCAAGCAGCCATTCGAAGTCAACGCTCAACACATCGCCGATAGCGCCGTCGTGGACGAGTTGCTTGATGCGGGTCGTGTAGGGTTGAAAGCGGTAATTGAAGGTAACGGTAATGCACTTGCCGGTGCGCTGTTCAGCAGCCAAAACCGCCCGGCACTTTTCGGCATCGATGGTCATCGGCTTTTCGGTGATCACATCGCAACCAGCCTCAAGCGCGCGGATGATGAATTCGTGATGGTAACGGTCGACGGTGGTGACGATCACACAGTCGGGCCGCACATCCCGCACCATGGCGTCAAAGTCAGCGTAAACCGGTGGACCGCCGCAGGCATTGCTTAGCAGCTTGGCCCGGGTCTGGTTCACATCGAACACACCCACGGCCCGGGCCGACGATGCGAACTTCTGGTGGATGGGTTTGGCGTACATACCCACGGCGCGGCTGCTCGCGCCAGCGAAGGCATAACGTTTCATGATGGCAGACAGTAGCATCAGCTCCCGGTCCTGACAAGCTCTGGAGCGTCTTAACCGGTCTACTGCATCATTACCCGTTATCACCCGTTTTCACCCTCAGCATGTGTCTTGCCATCCAGGGGACGAGGCACATACTGCTCGGCCTGTGCGGTATACATCGCGGCATAGCGGCCACCCTTCGTCATGAGTGCCTCGTGGCTGCCCTCCTCGATGATTTTGCCGTGTTCCAGAACGAGAATGCGATCAGCCATCTTGCAACTTGCCAGCCGATGCGAGATCAGCACGGTCATCTTGCCAGCCGAAAGGTGCACAAAGCGCCGGTAAATATCACGTTCAGCCAACGGATCGAGCGCAGCCGATGGCTCGTCCATGATCAGAATCTGCGCTTCTCGCATAAAGGCTCGCGCGAGTGCCAGCCGCTGCCACTCGCCACCAGACAGGTCCACGCCACGCGCGATGGTTTTGCCAAGCATGGTGTCCAGGCCGCCCGGTAAGCGCTCGAGCACAGCCGTCGCGCCGCCTAACTCAGCTGCGTGCCGGATGCGCACCTCGTCCGCGAGCCGTGTTACGTCGCCAAAGCCAATATTCTCACGGGCGCTCAGATGAAATTGTGGGTAATCCTGAAACACGGCGCTGACCTGTCGGTAATAGGCGTGCTTATCGTAGCAACGCAGGTCAACGCCGTCGAGCGTGACGATCCCGCTGGTTGGGTCATATAGGCGTGCGATCAACTTTGACAAGGTGCTCTTGCCTGCGCCGTTTTCGCCCACAATCGCCAGCCTTTCACCCGGGCCTAGTTCAAACGACACGTCATCAAGCACAGGCCGGTTGGACTCGGGGTAAATAAAGGACACATGCTCGAACGACACGCCGCGCCGGATCGGCGTCGGCACGGGCGTCATCGTGGCGCAGTCAGCTCCCATGCGGAGCGCGCCAGGCACAACATCGACCGGCATATCCAGAAATGCAAAATAGTCCGATAGGAAGGGGTTGTTGCTATACAGATACCCCAGTTGATCGAACACTGTATCGAAGGTCTGACCAAGCTGCTGCACGCCCTGAAACACTGCCGCCAAGCCGCCAGCGGTCACGCTGCCCGATAGCGCCTGCACTGTGGCGATCCCCCAGGACACACTTGTGCCGAGAACGGATAGTAGACCAACCGGTAACATCGCTCTCTCGCGGGCCAGAATGATCTCTTGGTTGCCGCGCAGATAGTCGGCCGTAAACGCGCGGTAGCGCCCCATTAAATACTCGCCCAGCCCAAACAGCCGGACGTCCTTAGCCGCGGACGACTGGGTCAAAAGACGGCCGGTATGGCCGGACAGTTGTGCCACTTCATTTTTGCCTGTGTAGTGGGCATACAGTCGATGGGCGAAATAACTGCGCACGAAGACCCGCGGCAACACCGCCAGGCACAGGACGATGGGGATGAGCGGGCTGATGGATAGCAGCAGCCCAATCAACGTGATACCCGTAGCGAACTGGCCGAGAACGGTGATCAACATTGTCGTCGAGTTGTACAGACGCCAATTCTGGCTCGCAAGCAGTTCAAGCCGCCCCGTCTGCTGGCCCGAATCGAAAAAGGCCAGATCGAAACTGCACGCCTTTTCATTGATCTCGAAACGGCTTTCCGCGTATGTCCGGTCTGACATGATTTCGTTCAACCCACCTTGAAGGGTTGTTGCAGCATGCGACAAACCCCACAGGACGGCAAAGACGAGTAACGGGAAGAGCATGCTCGCTGGTGTGATGGCTCGTGCGCTGGATGCGACAGCCGACACAATCCGGTCGATGACCGCGGCGCTGATCCAAATTTGCAAGGGCCCGCTGACGGCCCCAAATAAGGCTAGCACGGCGGCCGCAATCAGCCGCCAGCCGTTCGCCCGCCAGATCAATTTCAGCACCCGTGGATACAGCCTCACGAACGGCCTGATCACATGTTTGATACGCAGCAGCAAAACAATTTCCTCCCCCGCCCGGTGTCGCGGTTGCGGCCCTGGCGTTAAGATAAGCCGAGAAACGGCACCGACCGACAAGGTTTATCGCCAAAGAATTTGAGACGCACTGGCCAGTGCCAAGTAGCGCGAACGAAGCGCAAACACCCGCTCGCAGCCATAGGTGAAGCGAATTGTGAGGGCCCATGTTGGCCGGTGCTGGCTGCGACTGCGCTTTAGAAAACCAGGCCTCATCACTGACCGGGGCACTATAGCCCCATGGCCCAAGCCACAAATCATTTGACGAAACTGCCTGTCCATCCCACCATGTCCGTTATGAACCTGAACGACCTTGAAACCCCGGCCGTCGTGGTCGACCTCGATCGCTTCGAGGCCAACCTCCATAAGCTGCAACGCTATCTGTCGTCGCACCACATCGCCAATCGGCCTCACATCAAGACCCACAAGATCCCCCAGATCGCGCACATGCAGACCGAGGCTGGTGCAGTAGGCATCACCTGTCAGAAGCTTGGCGAGGCCGAAGTCATGGCGGATGCTAGCATCACCGATATCTTCCTGCCCTATAACATTATCGGGGGAAAGATCGCCCGGCTGGCGGCGCTGATGAAGCGGGTGGCGATCAGCGTGACGGCCGATTCGGCCGAGACCGTGCAGCACCTCAAGCAGGCGGCCCAACTTGCCCGCCGTAATGACGGGAAGCCGGACAAGCCGCTCGAGGTGCTGGTTGAGTTTGATAGCGGTATGCATCGCTGCGGGGTGCAGACGCCCGAAGAAGCAGCCGCGCTGGCCAGGCTCATCCATGCCACAAGCGAACTCACTTTCGGCGGTCTGATGTGCTACCCAAACACGGCCACGCTCGACCCGTTCGTGCGCGCGACGCGCGCGTTGCTGGCCTCCGATAAGGTCGAGATCAAGCGCGTCAGCGGTGGCGGGACGGCCTGTATGTGGCATGCGCATGAGCACGCAGAACTGACCGAGCATCGAGCGGGGATGTATATCTATGGCGACCGGGCGACGATCAAGAGCGGCGCGATGACACAAGACGAGTGCTCATTCCGGGTACTGGCAACGGTCGTCAGCCGGCCAACGGCCGAGCGCGGCATCCTTGACTGTGGCAGCAAAACGCTGTCATCGGACTTACTCGGTCTCACCGGCCATGGGCTGATCGTCGAGTATCCCGACGCGGTGATCTACGCCCTATCCGAGGAGCACGGTCACACCGACTTCTCCAAGTGCCCAACCAAGCCACACATCGGCGAGCGCGTCACAATCATTCCCAACCACTGTTGTCCGGTGACAAATCTGTTCGACGAGATCATGCAGGTACGCGGGGATGAGGTCGTAGGCACGTGGAAGGTGGCGGCGCGGGGCAAAGTCACGTGACCTTGTCAGATTTGTCGCACCCTACCCTCGGGGCAGAGGCGTGGGCCCACACACGCGCTCAACTCCAGCCGCTCGCGCCCTTGGTGCTCCAGACCGCACCGGTGGTATAGGTATTGCGCTCGGAGGTCAGGAACTCGACCACCTCAGCGACTTCCTCGGCATCAGAATATCGGCCGATGGGCACACCTGGATTGGCGAGGTGTTCGGGGCTGAAGCGCGGCACCACCATCTGCGTTAGTGCCCTACCCGGCTCGACGCCGTTGACAAACACGCCCTGGTGCGGAAAGGCGTTCCCCAGCGCTTGCACGAACGACCAAACCGCGCCCTTGCTCACGCCGTAGGGCACATTGTGGGTCGCGCCCAGCCGGGCGCCGCTGGTAATCGTCACGCATCGGCCCCAGCCTTGCTTGAGCATGAGTGGGATAGTGGCCTGGTGGGCATAGTGCACACCAAGCACATTGATCCTGAGGAAGCGCTCGAACGTAGCGGCGTCGATGTCGAGATAGGGCGTCTCTTTGCCAAAGATGCCGGCACAGCACACCAGGATGTCTACCCGGCCAAATACGTCGACAGCGCGGCCAGTCATCGCGTGCACAGCCGCTTCGTCGCTCACATCAGTCTTGATAAACAGCGCCCGCTGACCCATCGCCTCAATCTTCGCCAGCGTGTCATGCGCCCCATCCTCAAGCACATCGGCAATGACAATATCGCGGCCTTCCTCGGCGATGCGGATGGCGCAGGCGCCGCCAATGCCGCGTGCGCCACCGGTGACGATGGCTACCCGACGCTCCTTTGGAGCGGAGAATCTGAGGGTTGGCATGATGACAAACGAGGCTTGGCCGTCCAGGTCAGCTTTGGTCTAGCGTGACCGGGCGTCCCTTGAATCACACGACGATCTTGATCCCCAGTTCCGCTGCCAAGCCGCGGAACAGGGCGACGACGCTGATCAGGTCTTCAGTGGCGCAACCCTCGGGCAATACTGGGTAATCAGGAGAAAGGGCGTCCATGCGGCGCAGCACTGTTCTGAAGTCCATATTGCCTTTGCCTGGACAGCCGTCTTGCAGATGCACCGCCAGCTTATCCTCGACCCAGATATCTTTCGCGTGGCAACTGGTGATGTGCCTCCCTAGCACGTCAAAGTGCCGGTTGATGGCCGGGGAAGTGTCGTAGACCTCTTTCAGCGTGATCCAGTTGGCGCTGTCGTAGTCGCTCGTCACCCACGGTGAACCAACCTCATCCAGAATCTCAGCCGTCAGCTCCGCGCTCTGGAGTGTGACGAGTTGATGCCCTTCCATGCTAAGCAAGACATTGCAGTCCTGCGCAACAGGCGCACAGGCTTTCAAGCTCTTGACCAGTTGCTTGCGCGCCACAAGTGTCCAGTTGTCCGGGTGTGGGAACCACGGTCCGTGCGGGCTATTGCTGCCGGGGCCGGTGTCGATCGCCCGCGACCCCATCCAGCCAGCCAGCTGAATCGCCGCCTGCAAGGTGCGCACGCTTTCGGCCCGCCTTGTCTCATCGGCCGCGACCAGATTCTGCCAAAAGCCCGTCGCCTGATACATCGCCATACCGTTATCAGCCAGCACCTGCCGCACGCGGTCGGCTTTGTGTCTGGGCGTGTCACACGGATCATTGGCGCGAAAGCGGGTGAAGATGCCACTAAAGCCCACATCGCGCACGCGCTTGCACAGCTCAGGCGTGATCTGATCCATGTCGTCGGGGAGGAAGCAGCCGTTGAGTCCGAGTCGCATGATGATGTCAACACTTTGACGCGATTTTCAAATTCGTATGTGTGTCCTGCAAATCGCCCGCTTTGGATCTGATCTGGTCCACACAATCAGGCGTGACCCAGACTATGAGCCAGCAATGATGCGGCTCTCTTCGCATTCTAGATGGGCGCTATGCATTGTCAATCTTGCTGCCATTTGCAGCGAGAACCGCCTGGTCAAAAACAGTCACGCGCCTAACGCTTTCCCGACGCAGTCAACCATCATTAGAGAGTCAGCGCCTCAGAAAATCCGATCCAGAACCATTGACGTTAGTGTCCACATCGAGCGGCGCACAACTGACTTTGCAACAGCCCTATCACAATCAGCGTCCATTTTGACAAATGTTAAAATAACGATGTCCGCTGCGGACGAACGTCGGCTCCATGCCGTGTGTGACGGCAGCCTGTCTGCCTGATCCTAGTCCTGCAGGGACATTTTTATCTTGTCGCTATACCGCTCGCCGTAAGGCTTGTTGCGTCTGTCGTCCAAATCCATGATCAGACGATACCCACCCGACAGCACGGCAAAAATCGCTCCTCATGTGTCTCACACAGGCGCTGCAACGCCCACAGGTAGTAATCAATCACTTGTAATCCGGCAGATGACGACGGATAGGCCGACTCGATCTCGGTGGGCACGTCGTAGTAATGCCCCCACTTCGCGCCGAAATGACGCTTGGCGGCGGCAATGGCCGATAGCAAGGCTTCCTTGCGATCTGACTTGCCACGCCGGGCGAACAGAATCCGGTTCACATCGGTTTTGTGCAGCAGATTGCGAAACACACGCATCACCATGTCGTCATACATGTCGTCTGCTCTCAGCTTTCGATCGTAGCGAAAAAGTGCTTCGGCTTCTTTAGCCATCGTTCGCTTGCGTCGAATCGCAACAGGCATCTTTGCACCGAGCGTTGGCAGCACGCGCAACACCTCACGCCGAATCTCCGGCAAGTCGTCTTTAGCGTGAAAGGCAATGGCGGTCTTCTTTTGCCCCGGTTGCATGGAAGGCACGCCCCGAAAGTAGGCACCGGCCAGCAACGTCGCGCGGAGTGAGTCGAGCTGTCTGGTCGTGTCGTCAGGGTCGGGTATGTAGGCCACGCCAACCATGAAGTATCGCGACACGCCGATCTGCCTGACAATGACACGACCCTTCTTGTCGAACAGGGTCAAATCACCCGCCTCGTCAACGAAGAAACACCGTTCAATCATCATTCATTACCGTCCATCATCCGCTCGAGTGGCGTTAATCTCCCTGTTGCGACTGTCCAGTCCATTGTGACACAGAGGGGTGCCCACCTGCTCAAAAGTCTCTGGATATATGGATATCCTGAGACTTTGTTGTTGTCACTGTGCTGTATGGTATAACTATAGCCATCCCCCCGGGGGGGATAGGATCAGGTGAGATCAGGAAAAACAAATGGAGACCAAAACCTTTCAAGTCCCAGCTATTGGCTGCGCGGGCTGTGTACGGACGATCAAAAATGAAGTGGGCGAGATCGCGGGCGTGACATCGGTGCAGGCCGACGAACACACCAAGCAAGTCGTTGTTGCGTGGCACGCACCGGCAACGTGGGAGCAGATCAAGGCAGCGTTGACCGAGATCGAATACCCGCCGGTTGAGAGCAACTAGTGACCGGCATGGATACCGGCCATAGTTTGCAAGTGATGTTCTTGTGAATACGATCAATTTGCAGGTCACGGGCATGACCTGCGCCAACTGCGCCAGGACCGTCGAGCGCACGCTGCAGAAGACCCCAGGGGTCGAGAACGCCTCGGTGAACTACGCCAGCGAGCAAGCCCAGGTCACATTCGATCCCAAGCAGGTCAAACCAGCCGAGCTGATCGAACGGGTGCGCAAAGCGGGCTACGATGTCGCGCTCGCCCATGCCGATTTGCCCATACTGGGCATGACATGTGCGAATTGTGCAAGCACCGTCGAGCGCACCCTGAGGAAGCTGCCCGGTGTGAACAGCGCCTCGGTGAACTACGCCAGCGAGCGCGCCAACATAGACTATGTGCCCAGCTCAACCAGCATTGCTGATATGGTCGGGGCGGTGCGTAAAGCGGGCTATGATGTGCCATCGGCCGGGGCATCAGCAGCGGGACACCCACCGGCGACGGACGTTGAAGCGGCGCGTGAGGCAGCGCTTCAAGACCGCAAACGGCGAATGATCATTGGCCTAGCGTTTGCCTTACCAGCGTTTGCGCTGAGCATGAGCCGTGATTTTGGCTTGCTGGGCGTGTTGTTTGGGCCGGACTTCGCACCGATGAGCCCGGCGATGATGGCGATGAGGCATGCCCCGCCACTCGCACAGACCCTTATTAATTGGGGGGTATTCGCGCTCACACTGCCAGTCATGGTCATCACCGCCCGGCCATTTTTTGTGCATGGCTACAAAGCCGTCCGCAATGGTGCCGCCAATATGGACGTGCTTGTGGCCCTAGGCAGCGGGGTCGCATTTGTCTACTCGGTGCTCACACTCTTTGGCGTGTTCAAAGGCCATGTGTATTTCGAGACGGCGGCCATGATCGTGGCGCTCATCAGCATCGGCAAATACCTTGAAGCCCGGGCCAAAGGCCGTACCGGTGCGGCCATCCAGCGCTTGATGGGCCTCGCACCCAAGACGGCGCGTGTCGTGCGCCAAACGGCTGGCGACACCTGTGAAATCGAAATCCCCATCAACCAAATCAATATCGGCGACGTTGTTGTTGTCCGGCCCGGGGAACGGATTGCAACCGACGGGATCGTCATCGCAGGCCATAGTGCCGTGGATGAGAGCATGATCACGGGCGAAAGTATGCCGCGCGACAAGAAACCGGGCGGGAGCGTGATCGGCGGCACGGTTAACAAGGAGGGCCTACTCAAATTCGAAGCCAGCAAGGTCGGCCGGGACACCATGCTCGCAAACATCGTCCGGCTCGTCGAACAGGCCCAAGGCAGCAAGGCACCGATTCAGGGCCTAGCCGACCGCATCTCGGCTTGGTTTGTGCCGGCCATACTCGCGATCGCCACGCTGACGTTCATCGGCTGGCTGGTCATCGCGCACGCACTCTTCGAGACGGCCCTCATA
>Ga0209068_10001659_pt1 | contig 11071 bp, 8 predicted proteins | sample ColStrG_CSR_2012_FD_187200 | JGI IMG/M metagenome (GOLD analysis project Ga0209068, IMG submission 187200) | Freshwater sediment microbial communities in response to fracking from Pennsylvania, USA - Cold Stream Run_MetaG_CSR_2012 (SPAdes)... | ecosystem: Environmental > Aquatic > Freshwater >...
GGCTTGTTTGGCGAAGTAGAAGCTGCCCCCTAGGCCCCCGATGGGGCCAGCGATGGTCTGGGCTGCGGTGGTTGCGTCCATCGCCCCAACCTAGCCAGGCTCCCCCACCCTGCTGACAGTGGCCGATCCCGCGGGAGACGGGCATCGAGCAATCTTCCCGCCGGCCACAGCAGCGGCGCTACAGTCGACCAACGCGCCAGCACACGATTTCTACGTCGATCAAGACGGGAGGCTACGTTGACAATCGCCGTGATCGTCGTGGCTGCTGTGTTTTTTCTCGGCATGGGCGTCTACGCGTTGGCCGCTCCGGCAGCGATGATTCGGGTGTTCGGCATCAAGCTGCCAGAGCCTGAATCCCGCTCCGAGGTACGCGCCGTGTACGGCGGATTCGGTCTCGCAATCGCGGGGGTACTCGCGTTTGCGGCCGCCGAATCAAGTTCGTTGCGAACTGGAATCATGATCACCGTCGGGGTCGCCTTGGCGGGTATGGCGTTCGGCCGTATCGTTTCGGCCGTCATCGATGGCCGAACCCCGTTCTATCCCAACTGGTTTTACTTCATCGTGGAAGCGGTCGGCGCCACCGCACTGCTGCTCACCGCTCGGATATGACTGTCCGCGTTCGGATTTGGCCCCTTTCCACGCCCTTCCAGCGCCAGGTTGCCGTGCTGGCGGAAATATTCGCAGCGGGTGCCGTGCTGGTGCAGTGCACCGTCGTGCCACCGCACGCCGGCACACCAACACCGCCTGTTACACCGTCACCGTCGGCCAGCGCGCCGCCTGAGCCTGCCGTTGGGACCGTGAAGCCGGTCACTTCCGCCGAACTGGGCGCGAGCTGGCGGCCGGGTTGCCCCGTCGAGCCCGGGCGGCTGCGGCGGGTCTACGTCGAACACGTCGGTTTCGACGGCCAGACCCACCGCGGCGAGCTGATCGTGCATGAAGACCTGGTGCCGGAGGTCATCGCGATCTTCGAACAGCTTTACCGGCTGGGCTATCCCATCGAGAAGATCCACACCGTCGACCACTACCCCGCCGCTGACGATGAGTTATCGATGGAGGACAACAACACTTCGGCGTTCAACTGCCGAGGCATTCCCGGAAGCAACCGATGGTCTCAACACGCTTACGGTCGGGCTATCGACCTGAATCCGCTTCTCAACCCGTACATCTTCCCGAGCGGCGAATTCCAGCCGCACAACGCGGCGGCCCACCTGGACCGCGGCCGCACCGACCCAGGACTTTTACACGCCGCCGACCCCGCAGTGCACGTCTTCACAGACCGCGGCTGGCGGTGGGGCGGCTACTGGAAGGGCCCCATCGACTACCAACACTTCGAGCGGCCCTGAACTCTGGATTCGCGCCGCGAGACTTTCACTAGCAACACATCTCGCGAGTGAGGGTGCAGCCAGTTACAGTATCGCGCCTAGAAGAGGGCCGTCGCCGTCGCCGTCGCAACGTCACCTCGCAGATGCGACATCGGTGGACTGCCCCGCGTATGGATCGAGTTCGCGAGCAGAACGATGTAGGTATCCGAGCCCGGGTCCAGCCAAAGCGAGGTTCCGGTGAAGCCGGTGTGGCCGAAGCTGCCGATGGGGAACAGCCTGCCTCGCGCCGTGGACTGGCCCGTATCGATGTCCCAGCCAAAACCGCGCAGGTTTTGCCCCGCGATCGCCGGATACCGCGGAGCGAGCAGCGGATCTTTTGTATTCGGTCTCGTTGCCATGGCTTCTCGGGCGGCATCGTTGGCCGCTTGGAGTTGTTGGGCGCTGTGTCCCGGCTGCTGCGGAGCCGTCATCAATTCCAGAGTCGTTTGCGCCAAGGGGAACTCGCTCGGACGGCCCGCAAGCCGGTCAAGCAAGGCCTGCGCAAAGACGCCGACATCGCGGGCCGTCGAGAACACGCCGGAATGCCCGGTCACGCCACCCATGCGCCGCGCCGTGGTGTCCTGCACGGTGCCGCGCAGCAGGTGGTCAAGATCGGGATTCTTGCCCGGATCGCCTCTGCTCTCTTCGTCACGGGCTGTCGGTGCAACGCGCGATAAGAGGCCGACCGGCCACGTACCGGCGGGACAAGCGTCCGGCTCTCGGTCCTTCGGCGCGGGAGCCCAGGCGATCGCAGATCCTGACACCGTGTGTGGACCACACGCTTTGGCCACGGGAAGGTAGCGGGTGTCTTGCAGGCCAAGCGGTTCGAACACGTGGTGCTGAACGAAAACATCCAGGGCCTCGCCGGTGACCTTCTCGATCAGGGCGCCGAGCAGAATGAAGTTGATGTCGGAGTAGCTGAAACGCTCACCCGGGCCGGACTCCAGCGGCGTGGTGAGCACACGATGAATGCCCTGGGCTTTGTCGGGTCGGTCGAGTCCCCACGGATCTTTGAGGTCGACATCGCCCGGCTCACCCGACGTGTGCGTGAGCAACATGCGCAGGGTCACCGTCGCACGTCGTGGATCGTTCGCGGTGTTGAAGTCCGGCAGATAGCGCTGCACGGGATCGTCGAACGCAACCTTGCCTTGTTCGTAGAGCTGCATGACGGCAGTCGCGGTCGCGAGGCTCTTCGTCAACGACGCCAAGTCGAAGATCGTGTCCTCAGTCATCTGCTCGGCAGGCGCAGGCAATCCGTCCAGCCCGGGTTCGCCCGCCAGCTTGCGTAAGCCATAGGCCTGGTGGAAGACCATATGGCCACCGTGCCCGATCGCCACCACAGCACCTGGCAACTCATCTGCCGCGATCGCATCGTTTATCAGCTTTGACACCGTTGCGAAATCAGGCGTGGGAGCCACAGCTGTCGTCTGCGTCGTCTGCGCGCTCGCGCTTACTGCCGGCTGCTCTGCGTGGCCACGCCGGCAAGCCGCACTGAGTGTGAGCAGAGCAGCGCCAACAGCAATGGCCTTCCGCATTGGCTTACTGATGGTGATTCCCCGCGATCGGGTTCGTAGAATTCCACAGGTCGTCGTCCCGCCATGATGCCGCATCAGCCTTTTGCGAGGCTCGCAATCAGGGTGCGATACCGAGTTCCTGGTCGATCTGCGGCCACAACTGGTAGCCCCACGGGGCGAGCAGAACCCAGTCGTGAATTTGGCCGTTATCAATTACGAAGCTCATCGGTACCCCTTGGTCTATGGCTGCCTGCCGGAGGGCAACCGCCGATGGTTCGAGTGAATCCGCCGTGCCCGTGTAGACATACGTGTGCGGAAGTCCGCTGAGTGACCCAAACGCCGGACTCACGCGATAGTCAGTCAAAGGAAGACCGGCCGCCCACTCCTTGCCGATCACCCCCCCGGTCGACTGCAGGTCCAGCCACGGGGACAGCAACACCATGGACCGTGGTACGGGCCCAAGCGCGGGCGTCTGCGCAATTTCTTCGACGGCTGCTAAGGCGAGGTTGCCGCCCGCGGAGTCACCGATCACGCTGACGTGCGAGGCCCCGTGTGCAGTGATTTGCGAGGAGATGAGACCGGCCATTTGGTTTACGACTGGAGCGGCGGTACCCCCTTGCTGCAGCAACGGGTAAATCGGCACCTCGAAGGTCGCGCCGGTCTGGTAGGCCGTCACCGCGTAATTGACCCAGTGGAACAACGAGGGCGCAAATATGAACGCGCCACCGTGGATGGCAACCACGTAATCGCCGGTTGGGTGCGCCGGCGTGATCTGCACGACGCTCATCCCGTCATACGTGGTGTGCTGGACCGTTTCTCCGAGCAGCAACGGCAGCAACTTTGGCGGGGTGTTGCTGAGAAACAGCCCGAACAGCGGATTGTTGCCGGTGAACTGCGCTAAGAGTGGGGAACTTGGCGCTGTAAGCAGAAAATTGAGTTCGTTGCCGAATCCGGTGGCAACTGTCGTGGGGATCTGCTGGATTTCCCGCTCGGCACCGAGCAACGCCTTCTCAACGGCGCCCAAAGGCGACGCGTTGGCCGCCTCGGCGGCGGTGTACGCACCAGCCGCTCCGGTCAATGCCTGCACAAACTCGGCATGAAAAGCCGCCGCCTGTGCGCTGAGAGCTTGATAGCCCTGACCGTGGGCGGAAAACAACGCCGCGATCGCGGCCGACACCTCGTCCTCGGCCGCGGCCAGTAACCCCGTGGTGGCAGCCGCCACGCCCTGGTTTGCCGTCGTGACCACCGAACCAATCGAAGCCACGTCCGTGGCCGCTGCGGACATCATCTCGGGCAACGCAACCACATACGACACTGCGCCACTCCCACCGTCTCAGGGCAACCTACCGAGTTAACCAGCCAATACGGATCGGCCGAGTAGCCGGAGCTTATGCCCGCGTAGAGGAGTGAGGCAGCAGTTCGCAAAAACCCACACCCGGTGGCCCCCTGGACGCCCGGAGAGAAATTGGTCTACCGGGTGATCTACCGAATCGATGACGAGCTACAGCAAGTCACCGTAGTGGGAGTGTTCAGCCGTGCGGATGCATACCGTGCGCGATGATAGGACCCTGCCATGACGTATGGGTGGTCTCCGGAACAATTCCAGCGACTTGCGAGTCCGACGAACTCGAGACCGCCGTGCTTCGCGACGATGGAACCCTGCGCCGTCGCTAATTCCAGGCCTACGAGCCTATAGCACGCCCCCTGCCGCTGGGCTGAGCGAAGAGGCAACACGGGAGGCGGTTAACGCAAGTGCGACAGTGCTTCGATGACGAAACGCGTCGCAGTGATCGGGGCCGGACCGGGCGGGCTGATCGTGGCGCATTGGTTGCTGTCGCAAGGATTCGAGCCGACCATCTTCGAGCAGGGACCGACGCTGGGCGGACAGTGGACGGGCCTACACGGCCGTAGCGGCGTCTGGCCGACCATGCACGCGAACACCAGTCGCATCATGACGGCCTTCAGCGACCAAGAGCACGTTAGCGCCCTCGTCTACCCGTCAAACCGCGACATTCTGGATTACCTGCACCGCTATGCCGAGACGTTCGGCATTACATCGCGCATCCGGTTCGACACTCAAGTCGAACTCCTGAAGCGAGATGGAAACGGATGGCTGGTCGGTCACGCCGGCATGCAGGAGAGATTTGAACGAGTGGTGGTGGCGAGCGGCAGGTTCCATTCGCCCGCTATCCCGGCCATACCGGGGCTCGACAGGTTCGCCGGGTCGTCCGGCGTGATCTCCACGTACGACTATCGGGAGCCTTCTCTATATCGCGGCAAACGTGTTCTGGTGGCAGGCTGCGCAATCAGCGCCCTCGAGATCGCCTCAGAACTAGCCCAACTCGGCGCCGCCCACGTTGTGGTAACCCAGCGGCGACAGAGGTATGTGCTGCCCAAGTTCGCAGCCGGAGTCCCCTGCGATCATCGGATGTTCACCCGATACGGAACGCTGGCGAGCGAGACCCTCCCGGCATCCGAGGTCGACCGGCAGCTTAAGGAAATCGTGGTCGACGCCGGGGGCAACCCCGAGCAGTACGGTGCGCCGGCGCCCGACCCGTCTCTCTTCGCCGCCGGGGTCACCCTCAGCCAGCACTACCTCCCGCTGCTGGCCGAGGGCCGAATTACGTTGCGTCCGTGGATGGAATCCGTCTCGGACGCGACAGTGACCTTCGCCGACGGGCGTGCCGAGGAATTCGACGGGATTGTGCTCGGCACGGGGTTCGATCTGCGCCTGCCGTTTCTAAGTGAGGACATCCGGCGGGTTCTCAATCTCGACGCGGTGCACATGGACGCTGATCGCTACACCTTCCATCCTGACCTCCCAGGGCTGGCCTTCATGGGAATGTGGGACCAGTCGGGTGGATACTTTGTGCCGCTCGAACTCCAAGCCAGGTGGATCGCGTACAGGTGGGGTGGCACGATTCCAGCCACAAGTGAGACTGATCAGCGGTTATCGATCGATGCTTATCGCTCAAGGCGGGGGATGTCCCAGAAAACGCGGATGAACCTGGTGGCTCTGACCTTCGCGCGAGCCGCCGGGGTGGAGCCACACCTCGAGAACTGGCCGAACCTGCGCCGCGCACTGCTGTTCGGTCCCCTCGCACCGAGTTGTTTCCGGCTCGAGGGACCAGATGCGTTGCCCGAGGCACCTTCTCGTGTCGCGCGCGACGCGGCCGCCTTTGGTGCGATCACGTCGAACGAATTGACTGAGCGCGAGCGGAGCTACTGGTCGCTCCTGGAAAAGGCGGCTGCGGGGGCGGCCAAGAAGGACCGATAAGGTCGCTGACCTGCGGTCTGATCGAGCTGCTGTTGTTGATTCGAGCTAATAATTGGTTCGGTCCCAGAGAGCTGCCGCCGTCAAAGCCAGCAGCGCCAAGTTCAATGCGATCATCCCCGGTTCACGCCGACGCGCGTGTACCACTGCCGCACCTAGCATTACAACAATCAAGCCCGCCGTCCCAGCCGCTGCCGCTAACCGAAACGGAATACCCAGCGCAACGGGCACGATAATCGCAAGACCGCCCGCAATCTCTGTTAATCCCACAAATGTCACTGTGCCCGAGCTGAAGTCGTCGACCCAACTAGCGCCCCAGAGCGCCAGGCTTCGTTTGGAGACAACCAACTTCATGGCACCGGAAGCGACGAAGGCCAGACCCATCCCAATGCTGACAACCCATAACGTCACGCTTACTTCTACGTTGGTCGCGGTCGTGCGGTTCATTTCCGGGTCAAAGTGACCTCGGGCTTCGAGTTCCGCGAACACGATAGGGCCATCGTCATCCGCTGCCCGCAATCAGGACCGCCTAACGAGCGCGTCGCGTACCCGTCCCCGCGCCCGTTTGAGTCGGACTGCGGCCTCGGCGGCATCGACGCCCGCAAGCAGCGCGACGATCGCGGTCTTGGCGTGCCCGCCCGCGGCGGCGAGCGCCGCGGCCGCGGCTACCTCATCGACACCGGCCGCGTCGCGGACGATCCGCACCGTGCGGCGGCGCAGCTTCTCGTTGGTCGCGCGCAAGTCGACCATCCGCGGTCCGTACGACTTTCCGAGCGCGATCATCACGCTCGTCGAGATCGCATTCAGGACGACCTTCTGAGACGTCCCGGCGGTCAGCCGCGTGGAGCCGGCCAGCACCTCCGGTCCGGTCGACAGCTCGATCACTACGTCGGCGGCCGCCTCACTGCCGACGTTGTTGACGATCGCGACGGTCAGAGCTCCCACCGCGCGCGCTTGGTTGAGCGCCCCCAGCACGTACGGCGTGCGGCCCGAAGCCGTGATCCCGACCAGCGCGTCGGCCTCGGTCAGGTCCGCGAGATCCGCTCGGTCGAAAGCGTCTTCGGCGCCATCGATTGCCTGGGTCAGCGCCGCCGGCCCGCCGGCGATCACGCCACGCACAATGTCGGTGTTGAACGTCGGCTCGCATTCGGCCGCGTCGAGCACCCCGAGCCGACCGGGCGTCCCGGCGCCGGCGTAGATCAGCCGGCCACCGCGCTCGAGCCGCACGGCGATCGCCTCGGCCGCCTCCGTGATCCGCGGAAGCGCTGCAACCACCGCGCCGTGCGCCTCGCCCTCGGCTGCGACAAGCAGCGCGACGACCTCGCCAATGGGCCGCATATCAAGATCGTGCAGGTCTGGGCGTGCGGCCTCGGTGGTGAGCATGTCGAGCCGGTTCGGGGCAAGGGCGTCGGGGGGCGCCTGCAAGCGGATCACGTGCGGCTCGTGGATCGCACCCAGCCGCAGCGTGCCATCGAGCGCATCACCGACGGGAACGACAAGGTCGATCCGCTCGCGCAGCGCTTTGACACCAGCCAGCCCGCCCACCAACGCCACCGGGCCATCCCCGGCGGCGCGTGCGGTCGCGGCGAGTGACTCGGCGGCGGCACTAACAATCGCCAACGCCACGACGTCGTCTTCCGCGGCAAGAACATCGGGTGCGAACGACGCGAGCGCGGCGGCGTCGGTGAGCTGCGCCGGCCACGTCTTCGGCGGGCCAAAGCGGGTGCCTGCGGCATCGATCAGCGCAGTGGACGGTCCACGCCCGTCGAGCGCGCGCAGGGCCGCGCGCAGCCCAGCTGTGCCGATCCACGCGCCGCCGCCCTCGTCTCCAAGCCATGGGCCCCAACCATCGGCGGTACGCAGTACGCCGTCCGCGCTGATCGCGAGGGCCACGACGCCGGTGCCCGCAATCAGCACAACGCCCGGCTTCCCGTCCAGCGCGCCCGCGTGTGCGGTGACAGCGTCACTGGTTACCGCAACCCGCTCCGTCCGCAGTGAGGTCAGCAGCGCCGCGCCCAGCGCGCGGGCCGCCTCTGGCGCCGTCAGCGCCCCGGCGGCACCCACGATCAACTCCTTGGCCGACCCAAATTGACTGGTTAACTGGCTCGCCACGGCGAGGATCGCCGCCTCCGCCGCCCGCGCTCCACCAGGCGCCGCGAGACCCGGCGCGCCTGCACCCTCGACCCTCCGGCCGCCCATGGCGGCCCGGCATGACGTCTTACCGACGTCTATCGAGAGGATCACCGGACCCATGTTTTCATCTGCGGCGGCGGCGCCGGAACTTTCCGTCTAAAACAGAGACATCACCACCATGGACCCCGAACCCCCTCCGCCGGCCGGGCCGACATCGCCGCTGGTGCACGTCACGCTCGAGGACTTGGGAGAGGTTCGGCGACGAGGATCTGATGCGGCGGGCGTCGAACAACGACTGGCTCCGCGATGAGGCACCACCACACCACCGTCTGCAGCACGCCGCGCCGAGTGCGCCGGCGCCAAAGTGACCTTGTCCTCTGGCCGTGCGCGGGCTCTGGTCGAAGAATCAAGATGACGTGGCCGCGCACGGGGTTTTTGGGCCCGTTTTGTTGCGTCCGGAGGAGAGGTGTTCCCGATGACCGAGGCCACGTCAGCCATTCCGTTCTCCGTCTGGCGGAAGGTCGCCATGGCTACCTGGCGTCCCAGGACAGACCCGACGATTTCGGCCACGATTGACATCGAAGCCCCTCAGTTGCTCGAGTACATCGACCAAGTCCGCCATGCCACTGGCCAGCACCTCACCCCGGTGGACCTCGTGGGTCGGGCTGCCGGCAAGGTCGTCGAAGCCCTGCCGGGGCTCAACGGCCGGGTCGTGTTTGGCAGCTTCCTGCCGTCCCCGACCATCGACTGCTTCTTCGTTGTATCGCTTCGGACAGATCCGGTATCTGGAGTCGAAGCAGCCAGGACCGATCTATCGGGCACCGTTGTACGCCGCGTCAATGAAAAGCCGCCCTGGGTGATCGCGAAGGAGCTGGCCGATAGTGCTGGCCGCATCCGCCATGACAATGACCCACAGTTCAAGCAGATAAAGGCCATGGTCAAGGGCCTGCCGCCATTGCTGCTCCGCCCGCTGATGGACGGCATCGGATTCGTCACCGAGAGCCTCCAGTTGGCCCTGCCCTTCCTCGGGCTCGAGGCCCGCCCGTACGGCTCCATGCTCGTCAGCAACGTGGGGACCTACGGCCTCGACACGGCCTCTGCCCCGGTGCCGACGTTTTGCCATGTGCCCATCACGATCTTGCTGGGTGCTGTGACCGACAAGGTGTTGGCCCGAGACGGTAAACCCGTCATTCGTCCGGTGCTGCCCCTGACAATCAATCTGGACCACCGGTTCGTCGATGGCTACCAGGCGGCGACGATGGCCCGCATCTTCCGCGAGTACCTGAATGATCCCGCCGCGTTGGACCCGGTGCCTACTCGCATCCCGCCACGCAAGAAGCAGCACGCCTCCGTGCGGTCTAACGGGAAGAGCCCAGCGACCGCGCGGGCAGGGGGGTCGAACCCCTCGAATGCCTAGGCATAGAGACCAAGACGCTCCACCGCCGGCATGGCCGCGCCGATTATGGCTGCGAAGCTGGCAAGCAGAGCTGCCGCTGCGTGAGATGACCCGGCGGTATGCGGAGCACGCGCCGCGGTGCCCCAGTCCAGGAATGGCCGGTGCCATGACCGCCGCGTCTTGGAGGCTCGATAGGCCTCAGTTCACGCGTTTGGCGTTGACGCGACCTGCGCGCTCTGCGCTGTCAGCATGAGGCGATTGTCGAGCGTAGATGCTGCGTTCTGGTACGCCGAGACGCACGCCTGGCACATGCATGGCGCCGGACTGACGATCTGCGACCCGTCCGACGTTCCGGATTTCTGCTTCCGCGCGGTCAAGAATCTTGTCGCTTCTCGCCTTCCGGAGATGCCGGAGCTTTGCTATCGAGTGGCGGGCGCGCCGTTGGGACTCGACAGGCCGTGGTTCGTCGAGGACCGCGAGCTCGACATCGACTATCACATCCAGCGGATCGCGGTACCCGAGCCCGGAGGACGTCGCGAACTCGAGGACCTCGTCGGACGTCTCATGTCCTATCCGCTTGACCGGGACCGGCCGCTCTGGGAGATGTGGTTCATCGAGGGTCTGGAGCATGGTCGTGTCGCGATCTTGACGAAGATGCACCACGCTCTCGTCGACGGTGTGTCGGGCACCAGCCTGAGCCAGATCATGCTCGACATCAGCCCTCAACCGCGTCCCCCCGCCGTCGAGTGCGGCCCCTCATCGACGCGTGGGATTCCCCCGTTCGAGCTGCGGGCGCTTGGCGGCATATTCAACCTGGCGGTCAGGACGCCATACCGCCTCTTGCGAATCGCTCAGCAAACGCTGTCTCAACAGCTGGCCGTGCGCGGGCTGGCAAACAAACCCCCTCGATTCTTCGAGGCACCGACAACACGCTTCAACGCCCAAATCTCCACGCAGAGGCGAATCAGCAGCAGCAGAGTGCCACTGGATCGGGTGAAGGCGGTCAAGCGCGCCTTCGGCATGAAGCTCAACGACGTGATGCTGGCGGTCGTTTCCGGTGCGATGCGCCGTTACCTGCTGGACCGGGGTGAGCTCCCCGATCGACCGCTGGTCGCCCAGATTCCAATCTCGACCCATGGCGAGAGCAGCGAAATCGGGAACCAGATCAGCTCGATGACAATCAGCCTCGGCACCGAAATTGCCGACCCCACCGAGCGGATGAAAAACATCTACGGCAACTCCCGAGGCGCCAAGGAGATGGCCAAAGCACTTACCGCACACCAGATCATGGGGCTGACGGAGACCACGCCGCCCGGCTTGCTGGCGCTCGCCGCCAGGGCCTACACGGCCAGCCACATCGGTGGCCACGTCGCTCCGATCAACATGGTGAGTG
>Ga0209068_10001660_pt1 | contig 11069 bp, 4 predicted proteins | sample ColStrG_CSR_2012_FD_187200 | JGI IMG/M metagenome (GOLD analysis project Ga0209068, IMG submission 187200) | Freshwater sediment microbial communities in response to fracking from Pennsylvania, USA - Cold Stream Run_MetaG_CSR_2012 (SPAdes)... | ecosystem: Environmental > Aquatic > Freshwater >...
CGATGACGATGGGGCCGGAGCCGATGATCATGATGCGGTGGAGGTCTGTACGTTTGGGCATCGGGCGTTGAACGTGGGGGATGACCGGGGTACCGATCACTTTATTTGAACACACAGGGGACTTTTTTCCGGAAAAGCCGGTATTCATGGCCGGGGCCGCGGATTGGGATAGAGACTTTCACGAGTTCAGGTTAAGGGAGGGGGAGCGGGGGTTTGTGGAAAATTGCCGGTAAGAGATTGAAAAATATGGGAGATGATTCTTTTCGAAGATCTGTGATCCAAGGTTTCGGCGCTCAACTGGCCAATACTTTTGAAAGGGTTTGGAAATTTGGAGGGATTTGGAGGCGCGACTTTTTGAGACTTTCTGAAGACTTTCCGGACACTTTTTGCACGAACTTATTAGCCCAAGATGGATCTAATAGACACGGATAGAAAATTGAGCGAGTTGTCGGAGAAGGTCGATTGGCGCCGCGTTCGAAATTTCGAATACGCTGTGCCCGGAACTCCTGAGGTTCGGCGACGGGAAGTGCGCGCGGAACAGCAATTTGGATTGACGTCGACGTACAAGGGCGAGACCCGCTTACACGAGAGACGGTTATTTCGTTATTGCGTTCTTTCGTCCTCCTGCTATAAGCTAACAGGACGTGCCGCGAAAGGTGGGGCTCGATCTAATGAAATTCCGCTTTCCCGCCACTCTCCATCGCGAGTTCAAACATTTGCAGTTTGGTCCGATGAAGGCCTTACGCACAGAATGAGTTTGCAGTTGAGAGCGTTACTAGACACCGCCTTGGCGACTGTGGCGGCCCGAGGCCCGGAGCCGTGCGTTCTCTCACCAACGAAGGGAAGGTCTTTGCCGCCTCCCGCATGCAAAGTCTACACACCGCAACTTCTTGCGGACGCGATGGTTCGCGCCATTGATCCTCAGCCAAACGACTTCTGTCTTGACCCTTGTATGGGGCCAGGCGTGTTTATATCGGCACTCCGTAAGAACGGCCTTAGGAAGGACCGCATCGTTGGCATAGACATAGATGTTCATCCAAGCGCAGTTGACGCCGCCGCTACTACGCATCGGGGCGTAGATTTTTTCGAATGGTGCGCCTCGACGGAGAGACGGTTTTCGAAGGTCGTCGCCAATCCACCTTACGTCCCTCTGTGCAAGCTGGCGGGTGATCTCCAGGAAACCGTACAGCGGTTCTACCGGTCAGAAGATCGTTCCTTTTCATTGCGGTCGAACTATTGGTGTGCCTTCTTGTCGGCTTCCCTGGGTGTTCTAAAACCTGAGGGCAGCCTTGCCTTTGTATTGCCTGCCGCTTGGGACTACGCCCAGTATGCGCGAGAACTTCGCGAAAGGGTGCTGTCATCATTTAGGTCGGTGGAGGTTCACCGGTCGCTGGAGCCCCTATTTCCCAACGTGAGAGAAGGAAGAGTGGTCCTCATCGCCAGAGGGTATTTGCGAAAACCGGAACGCGCAGGCCGCAAAGACCATGCGACGGCAACGTCCCTAATATCAGAACTCTCCCGTCCGATCCCTCAAACCACCACGACCAAACACCATTCGCCCTTGGCGAGCGCTGCTTCGGACACATCGTTCGGTGATCTGTTTTCGGTCGGCATTGGGTGTGTTACAGGAGACGTGAACTACTTTCTGCTGACGGAGTCTCAGCGTCTTGAGCACGATCTGCCCACAACTGCTCTCCAACCTGTTGTCTCAAAAGCACGCCATTTGGTGGCACCCCAAATAAGCAAGTTGATATGGGACCGCTTGAGGAACGCAGATGAACGTGTCTGGCTCTTTCGTCCTGATGCTCATGCGCAAAGGAACAGCGCCGTTCGCGCCTACCTGACTCAAGGAGAAAGAGTCTGCAACATGGATGGCTATAAGCTCCGCAACAGAGATCCTTGGTATGAGGTGCCCGGAATCCGGTTTGGCATCGGGTTTATGAGTGGCATGACAGGCATCGGCCCGTGGCTGGCACTTCGAAGCATGCGTGACCTTGCGGCCACAAACACGCTGTATGTCATCACGGCGAGGAGAACAATGACCATCGATGAGCAGGCGGCTTGGGCACTATCGCTGTTATCGAGTGAAACTCGTCGGCAAGTTAGGGCCCAATTCCGATGCTACCCGGATGGACTCACGAAGTTAGAGCCACACGACATCTCGGGCTTGCAGATACTGTCTCCGAAACGCATAGCCGGTTCTCACGATGCCTATCATCGTGCCATCGCACTGCTACTATCGGGAAACGCGGAGGCCGCTACAGCGATCGCAGACCGTTCGGTCGCTGGCAAACTCGGTGGAGCGTGTACTGGCTGACATGCCTCAAGCAGCAATCGCACTATTGCCCGAAGTAGAGATGGAAGAAGACGCTGTTCTCTTCCAGCTCCTCGACATCGCAGAGCGTGCGGTCTCGAACCACTCCAGAATCCCAGTATTGTCATTATGGCAGCATATTCCGTCGGTTGCCCTGCTAGCCCCTCATCTGCACCTAAAATGGCCAGGCCGAGTGAATTCCTTGCCGATAACGCCGCGCATTGGACTGTTTCCGTTCTTCGGCACCGATATCGAGTTGCTGTCGCAACCTCTATACAAGGCCCAGAGAGCCCAAATAGAAAGGCAGAAAGCCCGAACACGACGTTTAGGAGCCACGAACCCGCCCGGGGGGCGAAGCGATCTGTACCAGGACTGGGAACAAGCGTTGGATCGTCGCAGAAGCAAAATGGGTTCATTGGTCTTGCCCGCCTCATCCTACCTCTCGATTGATCGGGTGACGGAGACCGGTCACATCAAAGTGGGGACCCGGAGTACGATTGGCAAATTTGCACCGCGGCATGCGCCTCGCCCCCAGATTCTTGTACCCGCCAAAGCGGAAATAACCCGCCAGCTTGTCCGGGAATTTGATGACCTCGATCTCGTCCTCGTAAATGTTCAGAATATTCGCGGCCTACAACTAGCCCGGTCCATAGAGTATTTCCTTTCACATATCTCGCCCTCGGTGCCGATGCTTATTCTGGCTTCAAGCCCCGCAGACCTAGTGTTGACCGGAGCCCTCAATCCACCGGCTGTAGCAACGATGGTCTTCTCAGCACCGATTCCGTTGTCGTCATTTGAGGTGAAGCTCGTCAATCGAGACCGTCCGCTTCGTGAGCGCCAACTCTCCTTCGCTTTGGACGGTCTGGACACGCGGTCCGAGTTGCTGGAGCGCTTGGTGGTTCAGGCTAAACGGACGTGGTGGGCAACGCGTCAATCTCTCGTGCATGACACGCCAAGAGAGGCCGCCGCCTTCGAAGCACTCTGCGCCGACATGACATCACGCCTGCCCGGCGAAGAACTGGAACTACTATCTGAAGTCCGACGATTGATAGCCGAGGAGTCGGCTGCTTCCGAGCTCCGGCAGGAACGCCGTCAGGCGGTCATTAATGCCGCCTTGCATGACGGCGGTTCTCGTACCGTGCTGATCATCGTCCGCTCCGACGCTGCTGCGGACGACCTTCGTTCATCGATTTCGACCGAGCTTGGCGTCGAGCCATCGGAGCTGTCTCAACTCGGCATTCACGTCATAACAGTTTTCAGTCCCTGGCCCAGCATGCCCTACGACACTTGCATCACCGCGGGGTATTTCGGCACCAATACGATCGATATGCTGTTTGCTAGCCGAGCCAATAAGCGAAAGCTGGTCGTCGATCCGATTGAAGCGCGAGTCGCGGTCTGGGACAGTGAGCGCCGTTTCAGCGCGGTATTGGACTTGCCGCCTGGAGCGATTGAGTCTCTGCGTACCCTGACAGAGTTACTCGAACCGCATGCCTGTCCGTCGAGCGAACCCATTTCTTTGTCATCGCTCTTTCCTGAGCGCCAAACTTCTGCCAGTTCAGCTACGCATGCAGAAAACCCGGGGAAGCCGCTCTATGTGTGTATTTGTTTTGCAGACGGCTCCACCCGACAGGTTCCTGCAAACGCTCGATTCGAGGTATTGGGCAGAAAACGGCTTCAGCTTCAAAGCGTGACAGCTAAGGAGCTTTCGGTCGGAGATCAGGTTGTGCTACTTCACGACGATGAACGTGCCGCCTTTTCCGAGAAGCTGCTTCATCTTCTCGATCAGGGCAAATTTCGGCAAGGCAGCAGCACCCGATCCTCCTGGATCAATATGATCAGATTAGTTCGGGCGCAAACCTCTATCTCGGCTACGACGATTAAGCGAAAACTCGAATCCGCGAGCGTGTCGGCCCATGTCACGACGGTAAACTCGTGGCTACCTTCGGCTGTCGAAGACGACTGCGGGATACCCGATACGCTCCCGGTATTCCTTGCTTTTGCCTCCGCCCTTGGCATCACCCTACCGCAAGAGACTTTGCGGCAGTGGTTTGCTGACATTCATCGTCTGCGTGTGGATCACCGCAAGATTGGGAGGCAACTAGCCAGGGCAATCCGTGGTGCTTATCTGAGTCGACTTGATCCCGTAACAGTTGCCCGCATGGAACGAGAGTGGGGACTTCAAGCGAAAATGCTGCTTGAAGCGGCGCGAGTTGCTGTCGTAGATGATGTCATACCCTTTACCCAGTGAGGCACGTGATCGACGATCAAGTCTATAACCGTTTTGCTCGTGCTCTTGCCGAAAGCATTCGCGCCCGTGCGAAAGGCATCGACGACGATAGCGCCCGGATCGTCAACACGCGGCCGCAGGAACATGTCCTTTCCGGCTTCCTAACGCCTCATGATCCTCCCGCCGCGGTGCCCGCCGCGGACGACACCGAAGCCGGTGCCGAAATCGATGATCTTCCGAAAGACTCCGCCTTCGAATTGACCTCCCTCGGACTGGAGTTTATGGCGGACAGAGCGTCACTTGCGGCGCATGCGGCTCTAACCGTCACGCTCCAACTAAACCTATATGTGCGGGTGGTGCCTAGCTGGTCAGAGCAGAAACGGTTCGGCACGTGGCAACGAGACCGTGGAACTGGACAAGCACCGATTGCGAAATTGCAGGCCCTTGTTCTGGCTTGGCGGCGGTTTCAGATTGCTCCGTTTGACGTTGCCATCGCGGTGACAGACTTGCTGCGTTTCAGACGACAACGAGTCAATGTCTCAACTCAGATCCGCCTCTCGGCCGCCGAATCTGCCGACCCATCCCTCTATTCCGGACGCCAGAATATCCAAGCATCTGAGGCCGAGCTCGCGACAGAAGTCGCATTTGGCCCGGCGACCGCTCGCGCACATCCGAACCCGTTTACCTCTTCTTGGAACGCAGCCGTAGACGTTCGGTTGATCAGTGTCGCGACAGAACCGGGTCAAGTGCGCTTGGCAGTTCGCATCATCAACAAGACGGCGGTACCAGGAGGGGCACAGGTCGATTTCGTGGACCCCAATCTGTATGGCGTCAGGATATCCGTGGCGGTTCCCAGGACTGTGCATAGGCCCACCGTCTTTCAGGAGCTTCCCGCCAGTTTCAGATACGACCGCCTGATGCCAGGCGTCGGAATCAATGCCCACGTTGAATCGAATCAAAAAGATTCATTAGTAAATCTGATCGCAGAGAGTGTACCAATCACGGAAACTCCCCGGCTTGAGGCACGCGAATTCGCCGATGCCGACCCTACGTTCGGCGATCTTATGATCGATCCACTTCCGGTGCTCGATGCACTCGGACGTTACATGGATAAGTACGACCGTCAGGAGTGGGCCGCAAAGATCACCACGCTCTCCGGTCTCGAACACACCAAGGCCGATCAATCCAGGCAAGAGTTCCGAAGCGAGATCGCGCGCTACAAACGCGGCGTCACGTTGCTGAAGGATGGCACCTACCCTGATGTGCTACGGGCATTCTGTCTGATGAATGAGTCCATGCGCATGGCGAACAAAACCCATCAGCGCTGGCGCCTCTTTCAAATTGCGTTCATCGTGTCACTCCTGCCGGAGCTTGCCTCGCGGGAGTATCCCGCGCTAAAACGTGAAGACGATGGGAGAGTTGATGTCCTTTGGTTTGCGGCGGGTGGCGGCAAGACCGAGGCCTTCATGGGCATTATCCTCTGGCAGGCGTTTTTTGATCGGTTACGCGGGAAACGGTTTGGCAACACCGCATTTGTTCGGTTTCCGCTTCGCCTGCTGACCTTCCAGCAATTACAGCGACTGGGGCGGACACTGGCATGCGCGGACGTTGTAAGGAAAAACGCCGGGCTGAAAGGTGCGCGCTTCAGTATCGGATATCTTGTCGGCGGAACGGTAACGCCAAACAAGATCGATGACGATATGCACAAGCGCTTTAGCCGTCAGGGGGTGGACCCAAAGTACAAACGGATCTTTGTCTGCCCACTCTGCGGCGGCACGGTCAATATCGCCTATAACGAACCGCTGAAGCTCATTGAGCATCACTGTACTTCCGCAAACTGCTCTGCTTCAGGAGAACGGTTGCCCGTCTATATCACCGATCAAGATATCTACCGTTATCTTCCGACGGTCATCGTGTCTACGGTAGATAAGCTGGCGCTTTTCGGGCAGAATCAGCGCTTTTCAAATCTGTTTGGGCGGGTGGACCTGATCTGCGGCATGCATGGCGCCAGCTTCGGGAAGACCAATGAGTTGTGCGAAGCCGCAGCCGCCTTCAGCCGTGGAGAGCGTCCAAAAATGTGCGCGGGGACTGGTGTTTACTACCCGCCGTTTCACGATCCTGCGCCCGCCATACTCGTGCAAGACGAGTTGCACCTACTTAATGAGGAGCTTGGCACTTTTGATGCCCACTATGAAACCGGAGTCATTGCACTTTTCAAAAGCTTGAACGCCGCTCCCTGGAAGGTCATTGGCGCGACCGCAACGATACAAGATTTCGACCGCCAAGCCAAAGAACTCTATCTTCGAGATTCACGTCAGTTTCCGGCGCACGGCCCTGCTTCTGACGATTCGTTCTATTACCACCCCAACCCGGAGCGATGTGGGCGCATTTTCGTGGGGCTGCTCGGCGTCGGACGAAAGCACACTCCTGCGGTCACCAAGGCCCTGTCTATCTTCTACCAGGAAGTGCAAAAGGCCCGTGAACTGATCCTTAGTGGTCCTACCGCAGCAGCGAGAATCTACGGCACCGCGGGACTCACCAAGCAGGAGACCGACCATCTCCTGTTTCTATACGAGCTTGCACTCACGTATGTGCTCACGCGAAAAGGCTCTGACCAAGTGGCCGAAGCGATCGAATCGAGAGTCCGGCGGGACCTGCAAGACGCTTGCCCGGAGCACGGCGAGTTACTCCTCGAAATGTTCAACGGCGGAGTGGATGTCTCCCACATGATCACGGCGATGGATGAGCTCAAGGCCATGACGAGCGAAGGCGATCCTAGCACCCGCATCCGGGGAGTGGTTACGACGAATATTATAGGTCACGGCGTGGATGTGGACCGTTTCAACGTGATCGTGTTCGCTGGCTTTACCCGGCTCGTAGCCGAGTACATTCAGGCGTCGGCTCGCGTCGGGCGGCGCTTTCCTGGGATCTCGATTTTTGTGCCCACGCCGCAAAGTGAACGGGATCGAAGCATCTTCGGCCGCTTTGCCAAGTTCCACCAATACCTCGACCGCCTCGTCGATCCAGCCGCCGTCACGCGCTGGCCGCTTCCCGCCATGCGCCGCACGATGCCAGGACTTTTATGCGGTTATCTAATGGGCGTCGCCGCCGCCTCACTCGGAAAGCCTCTGTCCACCGCGGAGGCAGTGCGCGACTCGCAGGGCGACGCGAATGGTCAAGCGCTTACCCAGGATGCCGTCGTGAAGTGGATGTTGGGTGCGTATGGCTCTGAGTCCGCGCCGTCGGCTCAGTACCACGAACAGTTGGAGCGCGCGGTGAAGAACGCGTATAGCTCGGTGGTCAATGCGCCTCCTCAGCGCGGGAGGTTCAAGCCGCTCAACATACACCTGGAGGCAATGAATAGTCTGCGCGATGTCGATGAGCCCGCTTTGATTCGGATTGCCAACTCAGACGAAGCCAAAGCACTCAAGAGGTTGATCGATGGCTAGCCACCCGACCCTACCGGACCAACACCACGACGGCGAGCAGAATTCGGAACGCTCGTTCAAGATGCAGCGCGGGGTGTCGCAACTTCTTTTTAACTACCTGCCTTACCGGACCGTAGATTGGGAGGACGGTCTCGCCATCGTGCAGCTTGGCAATGTGCGGCTTTCGAGCGTGTGGGAAGAAGATCGAAAGACAACGTTGCTTAAAGAAATCGCAGGCGCCTTCGGCCGCTGGCAAGCTCGCGGCGGTCGGATCGACCCGGCTTTCCCTGACCCGATCCGGGAGGGCGAACGATTCTCTGTAGGGGCCCCTGCGGAAATTGACGCGTCCGTCATGCAAGCCGCACTAATCTGTCAGCGCTGCGGGCAGATTCTCTTTCAGAAGAAACATGGCGGAGGCAGCGCCGTTCGCTGCACCAATCCCGAATGCAAAAGCCCCCGCGTCCACCAAATCCCCTTCGTGTTCGTGCATGGTTGCGGTGAACTCGTGCCTATTACCGAGTGGATTCCCGCGACCAAACTGAACCCAGACGGCGGGCCACTAGCGCCGACAAGCCACCCGATTCGGTGCTCCCAGTGCCATAGCGGCGATTACCTCTTCATTCCCGGACGTTCTGAACGTGTTAAGGATATGAAGGTTCTATGCCGCAAGTGCAACATCCTTGTCCTGGACCGATTCACATGCCGTTGCCATCGTTGCTTAAAGCGCTTCAATAAGGAACCCCCGGAGGCCGCGCACGGGCGAACCGGGACTATCGTCGCCCAACTCGCGATGCGCCTTGCACGCTATAGCGCAAGCGACACCTACTATCCACAGACGTTGTCAATTCTCCGCCTCGACCGCCCGCAGCTGCGAACGGCGGACGATCAACTCTCATCGATCCTATTCAAGATGCTGCCGCCCTCAAGCCGTCCCGATGCGAATGTTTCGGCGGCGGACAGCATTAAGGCCCTGACAGACCGGCTCAAGGCAGCCGAGGCGTTAGGGGACCGCGACGAACGGCAACGGTTGCAGAATCGGATCGTCGATATCGCTACGGGCAAGGTCTCCGCCCCTTCGCCGTCCGAGCAAGGACTATTGCAAAACGTCTTGCCCGACACCGAAAAGGCCATCAAGGAAAGTCTGGCGTTTCGCGGTACGGTGACCACGGTACCCGTCGAAGAAAAGGTCCCAACGCTCGTTTCCGAAATTCAGCGACTGAAAACGGCGATGGGATTGGACGAGGTCCTGTATGTTGACGACCTGCCGGTCATCACTGCCACTTACGGATTCACGCGGCGTCACTTCGAACCGACCTACGAGGAACTCAACGCCAGAGACCTCCCTGTCGAAATACGGTCCTTCCCCGCAGTTCAGAAGTTCGCAGCGCAGGCCCTGGGCCGTACGGATCTCGTCGGCACGATTCCGATTCTCGCCCGCGAAGGCGAGCATGAAGGCATATTCCTCTCGCTCAGTCCCGATCTGGTCATTCGTTGGCTCGAGGCAAATGGCATCGCGCTTCGCAAGCCTGAACTTCCGGGCATTGCCCGCATCATCGCTGCGCTCGAGCCCGCAGAACATGACCGCTACCTGGATGACATTTGGACCATGCCGATCCGGCGACTCGTGTACGGACTCATTCACAGCCTCTCGCACGCTGCGATGCGCGCCATCACCCGTTACGCCGGCATAGACCGCACGTCCGTGGCCGAATACATTTTCCTGCCGCTGCTGGGTTTCGTCGTATACGACAACTCCAGCAGTTTCAAACTTGGGGGCATCGCGACGCTCGTTCGGGACCATCTTGCCGCATTCCTGCTGAACATCTCCAACGAAGCCGTGGAATGTCTCTATGACCCCGACTGCACCGATCACTGCGGCGCGTGCCATGGGTGCCTTCATTCCCCCGAAATTTCTTGCCGTACTTTCAATCACGGTCTTTCAAGAGCATTCCTGACAGGCGGCCACACACCGTGGGTCGATGCGTCGATTGACACCAGAACCGAGGGTTTCTGGGAAGTCGCAGGGCGCACACCATGACGGTTAGTAGCAGCTCGGGAGCCGTGGCTTCGATCTGGTCAACGGGAGTGAAGAATTGATTTCCGGTGTCTTCCGGCAAACGGGGGATTGAAAAATGGGGGATACCCTGAAGGGTCTAGTGGGATGGAAGGTTAGCCGGGTGTGGTGAGTGTCGCCTCTTTTCGCATGGGTCGGGAGCGCAAAGGGGACGGATAGCTCTGTCCACGCAGAAGTGTTGCCGACGGTTGCGGCGATAGCGCTTGGGGACAGAGAAGTTCGTCGCCTTTGCGATAGGCGCGTCAAGCGAGCCTACCGTATTGAAAGCCAATGGGGCCGAGGAGGGGAAAGGCTTGAGAGATGAAGTAACCAAGTGCGTCGCTAGCGTGGGTGCGGGCAAGGTCTGACTTATCGATTGAGGCATCCACGGACCAGACGACTTGTTCGAGGTCGAGGATGAGTTCGCGGCATTTGGGGTCGATGAAGAGGCGGACTTCGCCGTGGTGGCTGCGGAGGCGGCTGTTGACGCAGTTGACGCGATCGCGGACGGCGGGGTTGATGGAGGTGTCGCGAATGGAGAGATTGAAGCGGGATTTCCAGGGAGTGAAGAATTGGCGGATCAGGGTCCAATCGGTCGCGTCGGCGGAGGTGCGGCGCTGGTGGCCGCTGGAATCGCCGTAGACGTGAACCTCGACGGGGAGGTGGTGAGCGGGCACCAAACGGTACAGAGGCTTGATGCGTTCAAGGACGGCTTCGCAGGCGCGGGTGGTGTTGGCGTCGGGCTGCAGGACGATTTCGTCAAAGACGTAAACGTCGTCGCGAATACGCTGCATGAGAAGCATGGACATGGGATTGACGTTGAAATCGATGGCCCAGACGATGGGATGATACGGATCGAACGAGGCGGGCTGGACGTTCGACTCCCGATCAAACGCATAGTAGACGCGGTTGCGGCCGGCGCCGGTGAATTCGGCTTCGAGTTCCTGGCGGTAGGTTTCGGGGTCGAATTCGCGGGAGGCGGCGGCGAGTTCGGCGGGGTCGACGTTGCCGCCTTGCGCGGTGGTGAAGTGGAAGGCGGCCCAGTCA
>Ga0209068_10001661_pt1 | contig 11067 bp, 16 predicted proteins | sample ColStrG_CSR_2012_FD_187200 | JGI IMG/M metagenome (GOLD analysis project Ga0209068, IMG submission 187200) | Freshwater sediment microbial communities in response to fracking from Pennsylvania, USA - Cold Stream Run_MetaG_CSR_2012 (SPAdes)... | ecosystem: Environmental > Aquatic > Freshwater >...
GTCGTGGTCGTGGCCGCGGTCGTGGTCGCGGTCGTGGTCGCGGTCGCTGTAATTCTAAACGCGTAGATCGTTCCGACGATCAGCAATGAAATAGTTAATTAAATACTTTCAGGAATGATCAAATGACAGCACCGACAACCATCAAAGCCATCTGTAAAAACTGTGTTGCATGGCAGCCGATAGACTTGAAAGGTCCACGCACCATTGGAGAACCAAAACGCGGTTTGTGCATCATGCTGCCGCCGGCCGTGGCGCTGATCATCAAGAATGGTCAAGAGGTCGGTCAAAAGAATATGCGGCCATGTACACTCGAAACAGAATTCTGCCTTTCATTTGTTCCGAAAGAATCATCAATCGATGCATCCAATGAGGCAACATGATCATCCTTACTGACCGACAATATCGGGAAATTCTCGACAGAATTGAAACTGTTGAAGAAAAATTGCGACGATTAAAAGATGAAAACTCAATTATTGTTTGGGATGTATTGTCTCGATATCCAGAAGCAAAACAAAGTGTTCCGTTAAGCCATGCCGTCTATGCGATAGCAGCGCATCTGAATCTACATCTCAGTGCCAAGCGCGGCGAACCAGAAAAAGCCGCCAGCATTGTGCTACAACCAATACCAGCGCAACAGCCGCAACCCACGCTAAAACCAATCAAGAGAAATCGCAATCATGTCAAATAATTATTCAGGATTGAGTGTTGGCAGAGAACGCTTTCGTCATGAATATATGGGATTAACGCGCCGCGAATACTTTGCAATCAAATGCATGCTGCCGTTGATTGCACGCGCACAAGAATACACCATAGATGATGATATCGTTGCGAAAACAGCGTTAAGATACGCCGATGCGATGTTGAAAGAACTGGATAAATAATTGGCGATTTCATGGACAATTTAAGGTAAAAACATGGCTAAAAAGAAGGTAACGACAGTCACAAAGACGGTATCGGACGGTGACGAAGAAATCAAAATAGGCGACAACGCTGCCGATGAAATCACCGACGATAACGATATCATCAGTGAATTACGCGCATTCGGTGTGGATGCACAGCACCGCTATAACGTGTTCAAGATTTCCGGCAAGGCCGGCAGTCAACTAGGACACTGTGCCACCATGTCAAGTCAAGACTTTTCATTGGATGGTGTGCGCGATACCTTCGGCGGCGGCAAGTACCGCATCACCGTCACCGATGATGCGGGCAAGATACGCATGCGTCGCAATATTGACGTGGTCGAATCCCTTCGACCATTGGCGCCAGTCCCCACCGCAACCCTGGCAGGGTCCATTGCGGAACTGGCGCCGGTACTGGAATTGATCCGCCCGCCGCAACAGTCCAACGATATCTTGCTCGCCCTGATCAAATCTCAAGGGGAGATGCTCACCGCCATGATGAACCGGCCGGCGCCGGCCACAACGCCGCCGATGGGTGTGGCGGATTTTGTCGCGCTTATGACCGCGATGAAAGGTGACAAGCAAGATTCCCCCATCGATGTATTGCTGAAAGGCTTATCGCTCGGTAAAGAGATTGCCGGCGATGGGGGTGGGGATTCGATGATGACGGTCGCATCCAAGGGATTGGAAATGATCGGCGAGCTGGCCAAGCATCCACCGCAAGTCACCGCGCGGCCGCGCGCCAATGTCAAAATAGGTGCCATACCGCCGGCCGAACTGGCAGGCACCATACCCGCACAGCCGCCCAAGATTCAACCAACACCCGCGAGTGATACCACCATGGCACCGAACATCCTTCAACAATTGCAATGGCTGCGCCAGCAATTGACCGCACTCATCTATCAAGCCAATCGCGGCTCTGATCCATCCTTGTATGCGGATGTCATGCTCGACAATCTGCCGCCCTACATCACGGTCGATGAAATCAATCAGCACATTGGCGCCGCCAATGCGATTGATGAGCTGGCCAAGATTGATGCACGGGTGTTGACCTTCCGTGATTGGTTCGAAGAGTTCCGCCGCGCCGTAATTGAATCCCTCTCAGCCGCCGACGAAGAGATTCCGCCAGGACCCGAAGAGTCTGATCAAGATGAGGGTGAACTGACATGACCGGCTATTTTACCGCCGGTTTCCTAGCCGGCGCCGCGCTCGCCATTGCCTGCATGGGATTCTTGCTGCGCCGTGAAAAACGCTACGCCAGCAACTACCGTGCGGAAATCCGCGATCTATTGATGCGGGCACCGCAACAGTGGATGCATGATAACCATGTCTATGCTGGGATATCCTTACCCGGTGCCGCCAGTGACTTAGTCTATTCAGGCGGCGCACTGCGCATCCATAATCGCGGTGACACCACCATGCTGTATTGGATTGCAGGGCCGGTGCATCCCCTGCATTTGGATCCAAAACAGCCAACGGCGAACCTGATTTGATTTAATTCGGTCTTATATGCATACTCCATGCCAATTGGCAGTGGAGTATCAGCCGATTGCAACAATATTTAAGCGAACGTCCCATGTCATTGGGACTGGTTCCATCGGGGGATGCCGGGGTCGCGGCCACCTTGAAAGCCATGGCGCGGCTCGCCCGCGATGGCCGCAAGGATGCCTTGGTGATTCAGCAAGCCAACGAACTGGTACGCGGCTTGCCGCAATACGATACCCTTTCAGAAATCAAGATGCTGCATGCGTTCGTTCGCGATGCCATCCGTTATACCAACGATCCGGCCAACCTCGAACTGCTGCGCACACCGCGCGCCATTCTGCAGATGGGGGTCGGTGACTGTGATGACAAATCAACTTTGCTGGCCGCCTTGTTGCTCGCCGATGGTCTACGGCCGCGATTCGTCGCCGTCGCTTTGGCGCCGTCACGTGCATTTTCGCATGTGCTTGTCGAAGTCCAATACGGCAAGACTGATCCAAGCGATAAGCGCAAAGGCTGGTTATCGCTGGAAACCATCAAACCCGTTCCCGTTGGCTGGACACCACCGGGCGTCACCCGAAGAATGTTGATCCATGTATAGCCTGATCGATTTCATTGTGCAGCTACCCGCCTTTGTCAAAGTGGTGGTGCTGTTGGGCGCCGGTGTATTCATCTGGGCAAGTCTGACGCGGTACTGATCATGCAAGATATTGAACTGCAATCCCGTCTTGAACACTTAGGCATGAGCCGCCGCAAGGCGCGCACCTTGACCCGCAAGATACGTGATGAACTGCATCCGCAGGCCGCCATTGCCGCCACGCTTTTGGCGCAGCCGCAAGGCATGCAAGGCTTGGCGGGCAATACGGGCACGGCCTTTTCCTTCGCATCGATGGGCGCCAAAGCCGGTCAAGCTGCCATTCCCATACCGCTCATCGGCGCCGGCATCGGCGCCGCCATTGGTGCGGTTGCAGGTTTGCTGATTCATACCGGGCAAAAACCGCAACGTGCCGCCGATGCCGCCAAGGTCATGGCAGACTTGGCCGCCTTCCCAGCGAGTGCATCGGGCAGTCAAGTACCCTGGGATGTGTTCGGTCATGTCTGGTATGCCCTCATCATCAATGGTGGCCTGTACCGCTGGCATCCGTCCAACATCATGAACCATCCCTCATCGATGGATCAGACCTACAACGATTTTGTGGCGGACCTTAAAAGCGGTATCCGGCAGGCGTTGAACGCTGGCTTTGGCCGCGCGGTCACACTCACCATCAACAATCCCAGCGGCAAAACCTATTCAGTGCCGGTCAACGTACCGCCCAACTTGGATGAGGCGTCATGGATGATGGCCGTCACCGTGCCGATATTCATCGGCGGTTGCGGCGCCTACAATGACCGCAACCAATGCACCGCCGATGTCTCGCGTGTGCCCAACATGCAAAAAGCATTGCAGTTGATGACCGGGCGGGTGCTGGCCGATATGGTGCCCGCTGCTGTTCCCAATGTCTCAACACAGATTGCCCAGACGCCGCTCGCCATGGTGCCGCCCGGCATCGTCAATAATGCGCAAGTCTTGGCACAATCCGTGCAACGTGCCGGTGTAGCGCCATCCTTGGTGACACCGATCAATTATCTGCAAAATACGCCAGCGCCCGGCTACAACATGATCCCCTATGGTGCTGCACAAGGCTTTGTGCCATCGCAGACGACACTCTCACCCTCCCAGGATGCCACCGCTGGCATCCTGCAATCCTTGCTGTCAATGCAGGGCAATCAATCGGCCAATATGGTATCGATGCCCGCGCAATCCTTGCTCGCGGACGTTGCCGCGCAAGGTGTACAGCAGACACGCCAAGGCCCGGCGCCGATCCCCGCATGGGCGATTCCCGCCGGCATTGGCGCCGGCATCTTGTTATTGTTCGCGATTTTAAGGAAATAGCATGGCCGCTCAAACAAAAGCCAAAGTCTTAGCGCCAATCAAAACCCCTGGTATGCCGGGATTCTTGTTGTGGATGCGCCGCGATAATCCGCGCGCCTACAAAAAGCTGTTGACCGATATCCCCTCCATCGGCATCTTCGAAGAACAATTGCAAAACTATGTCGATCCGGCCGCCTTAGTGCCGGGGATGTCCGGAATTCGTTTCGATAAGCCGCCGCTTGAGCGTGATCAGGACAATTGGTTCTTGGATCCGGCGCAAGTGCTGGGTGATCTATCCGACGTGTTCTCATCCATCGGCTCAACCATTGCCGATACCGCATCCAGCGTGGGTTCATGGCTGGGCAACAATGCGGCATCGCTGTTGACCGCTGGCGCCAGTGTCGCACTCGTGGCCAAACAATCGCAGCTCGCGCAATCCCAATTGCAGCTTGCCCAAGCCGGCCGCGCACCGATGCAAACCGCTGTGGCCTACACCGCGCAAGGTCAACCCTATTATGTGCCGGTGCAACAATCCGGTATGGCAACGCCATTTCCATCCTTGCTGCCGGCACAGTCCTATCCGCAAACCTATCGACCGGCAAGTACATTCTCATCGGCAAGCACGGCACCGTTAGGCGTACCCTTGTGGGTATGGCTGGCGGGTGTAGGCGGCATTGCGTTACTATGGGTTCTCAAGAGGCGTTAATCATGGCCAAGAAGTATCGGAAAATCCCCTTCAAGAATCGCCAAACCGGCATGGTCGCCTTTGCGCTGGATCCGATTTTGACCCGCGCCACCGGCGATAATCTGATGGATGGACTGCCGCCCTTACGTTTCCGGGGTGATCCGGGATTAGGCCGCATGCGCTTTCGCGGTGATCCCGGCTTAGGCTGTGTGCCGTTCTCCCTTGATCCGGCGCTGTCCCGCCAAACGGGCGACAATCTGATGGACGGTTTGCCGGTGGTCGACTTCCGCCAAGCCGCGCTCAAGGCCGATTTCCCCGGTGAACCCTACGTCGGTGTGGGTGATTACAACGCACTCGCGCCCGGCGCCGGCTTGAGCGGCGCCAAGAAAACCGTCGTTGTTCGTCCCAATCCGGCATCCGCGCCCGGCTGGGCCGGGTTCTTTGATTGGATTGCCAACAATTCCCCCAAGATGTATGACTATCTGCGGGTGACACTGCCAAACTTTGTCGAGGATCGGCAGTCCTATCCGGCGGCCGGCGCCGCACTGGGAGGCTATGATGCGGCCACGATCATTCGAGGGCTTGAAGATGGCCATACCAATGCTCGCTTTGGTTTAGGCATCTACAATTCCGGTAATGGTATGGGCGCCGATGTCAGTACCGATCCATTATTGATGTCATCCCCGACAATTACTTTCGCCGCACCCGATGTGCAGGTGCCGGTGATGCCGGCTGTGGAAGGCGTCACCAATGCCGCGCCCTTGCCGACCTCCGCCGCGTCATCTTCCATCATTGATACGATTCAGCAAGCAGCCGCCGCGTTTCTGCCATTGGTGACACAGCAAAAGCTGTTGAACATCAATATTGACCGAGCATCTAAGGGTCTGCCGCCGATCGATACGGCCGCCTACGAGTCCGCATCTCAGGGCTTGAATGTCGGCATCAATCGATCCACGCAAAACACCTTCCTGATGCTCGCCGCCGGCTTAGGCGGCATCTTCTTGTTGTCGAAGCTATTGGGCAAGCGATGAGAACCCGTGATATTGTGTTGCTGGCAGGACTGGGCGCGCTCGCGCTTTGGTACTTCAAGAAACGCACCATTGCTGCTGCGGCGGCTGTCGCCGCGATCCCGGCGCAAGTCGGTGAAAGCATCGCCAATGCCTTGTATGACTGGGTCAATCCCGATCAGGTCGGCGTATCGGTGTTCTATACCGTAACCTTTCCCGATAAGATTCGGCATGCGATTCCTGCAAATCTGGTAGATCCTGACGGTGGCTTTGTGTTGAGCGGCGTCAGTTACATGATCAAAAATGATGCCAATGGCAATCATTTCGCGGTTGCCGTGTGAAACACAAACAATTACAGCAAGCTATCGCGCTGTATGAGTCTTTTCGCGAGAAACGTCCTCGCAAGCTAGCTGAACTGACCGCACGCCTGCCGGCGCCCGGTGAAATTGTCGTCTGCATGGGCCATGTCGAGTTCATCGGCTATCGCACCACACACAAAAGCAAAATCAAGCTCTACAAGCATGACTTTGCGGCCGGTTCCCGGCCGCTGCTGTGTGTATCCGCCGATGGCCGCCAATTGCTGTTGCTCGGCGGCCATTACCGATGGACCGAGCGCGGCATTGTTGATCATGATCACCGGGGCCGTGAAATAGACAACGCCGCGCACGGCCGCATCGTCAACCCCAAAAAAAGAACTACCAAAAAGACTTGACGGCATGATATTTGCCGGTGCATTATTCGTGCCATCGGTTTGCCGCCATTGTTGATCTGACCGATTAATTCCCGTCTCCCCCGGCTTGGGTGACGCTCTAAGGCTGGAGCGTCATTTGTCGTACGAATTGGCAATCTTGAATCCCCGCTCCGGCCGTAAAGGCAAATCGCGACGCAAATCAGTGCGACGCAAAAATAGGAGCAAGCCAGTGGCCAAACGCAATTCCAAAGGTCGGTTCGTCAAGTCATCGCATCGCAAGCATCGCCGCAAAGCAAAGCACGTGCGCGCCGCCAATCCGGGCCGCAAGCGTCGCCAACGCACATGGGGCGCGCATCAGCAAACGCAAAAGAAAACGCATCGTCGTGCGCATCGTCGTGCCCGACATGTTAGACGCTATCGGCGCCGCCATTCCAATCCGCGCTTCTCAGTCTCAGGCATCACCAATCAGTTGATGCCGGCCGCCTACGGTGCCGCCGGTGCCATCGCCTTGGATGTGGCGCTGGGCTATATCCCGCTCCCCGCGATGCTGCAATCCGGCTATGCCAAGAGCGCCACCAAAATCGTCGGTGCCCTGGGCATTGGTTGGCTGGCCCGCAAATTCTTGCGCGGTAAGGGTTCGGCGGTTGCCGCCGGTGCTCTCACCGTCGCGGTCTATGGCCTGATGAAACAAGTCATTGTGCAGTTTGCACCCTCAGTCAAGGGACTGGGTGACTATGAAGAAATCGCCATCGATAACACTGCTGATCAAATCGGCGCGTACATCTCCGGCTCCAATTACCTGCCCGATGGTTCATCGGTTGCCGGGATGGGTGCGTACATGTCCGGTGCGGTCGATGATTCCTATGATCGGGACGGCGCCGTTTTAACCGGCATGTCGGATTATTGATTGATGAAGGGGCCGGCGGCGCGGGCCGCCGGTGTTTGAATAACGCGCTTCACTTAGCATAAGCGCATGAGGAGTAGCAAATGTCGAATGTAGGTCTACAAAATCTGTCACGCCGCGATCTCGCGGACCATCGCGTTACCGTCCCCGGCATGCAAGATGCAATCTATGCACCGCTGTATGACTCGGCCGTGTACGCAGCCGCCGGTCAATTGCAGTTGAACTTCTTTTCACTCCCGATCGGTCAGGGTACAACCTCCGCGCCCGGTGCGGCCGGTGCCAAGACGGAAGCGGATACCAACCTCACCAATGCCGGTCTGTTGCCCAAGGGCAATCGGTTCTATTGCACGGGGTTCGAGTTCCAGTTCTATCCCGGCAACAATCCGGGTTTTGGTGCCACGGCCGATGCGCAGTTGGGCCGTAACTGGAACGATGTCTATGCGGTCGCAAAATCCGGCTGGGCACGCTTCCGTATCCAGAACCGTGACTATGTGCTGGACGGTCCGCTGATCAATTTCCCGCCGGTAGTGCGGCTTGCGGGTGTGGCATCGGTGACCTCAACCCTGACGGCCGGCGCCGCCACGGCCGGTGAAATCGACTATGCCAGCTTCGCCGGCATGCCCTACAACATTGTGCCGGTGTTTATCGAGTCCAATCAAGCCTTCTCAATCCAGGTGAACTGGCCAGCGTTGGTGGCACTGCCATCCACCGTTGCCGGTCGTATCTTCTGCCGTCTGCGCGGTCGATTGGTCCGCGACGCACAGTAATGCGCTGCTGTGATTGATGATGATTCGGGGAGCGGCGATGTTGCCGCTCCCCCGTTGCAAACCAGCGGGGATAACCGCAAGATTTGGAGTAATGCCTCATGGTTGATCAAACCCTGCAAGCCCGTACACAAGCCTTCAACCCACGTGAAACGGGTAGTGATTATTTCTGGTACTCACATGTCGCCATTCAGACGCTCTCCAGCGTCAACCCCAACGCCGCCGCGATCATCAATCTGGACGCGGATTCTGACTTTTACTGCGTGGCGCTGTCCTATCAGGCATCTATCGCTGATGCCGTGTTGACGGAAGCCACCAACGTCCTGCCATTGGTTCGAGTGCAAATTACCGATACCGGATCCGGCAAAGCGTTGATGAATACGCCGATGCCATTGACTGCGATTGCCGGTGATGGCAAACGGCCGTATCGCTTTGTGCGGCCGCGTGTGTTTCTGGCCAATGCAACGATTCAGTTGGCGTTCTCATCGTATGTGGCTGCCGCAACCACGTATTCAGATTTGCAGCTCGTGTTGCACGGCTATAAGATTTATCGTTGATGTTGATGTGCCCATTGTCGTGAGCCTTGGCCGCCCCGCGGGGCGGCCCATTTTAACCCTTGGGGGATAACCTGATGGGACGTGATACCAAATATCGATCCTTGCCGGATCAACCCTACGATCCGCGTGTCACCGCACTGGATTTCCCATTACGGCCGCCGATCTCCCGCAATCCTGACGGCACACCCGATAATTTTCGCAATCGCAATTTACGCAATACCACGCCGATTCAATTGGTGGGCGGCGCTGCCGGTGTGCGGGTGTTGCCCGCCAATCCGCGCCGTACCGGACTTATCATCCAAAACAAAGATGCGGCCGCAACCTTGTTTGTGGGCTATGGTGTGCAGGCCGATATCAATTCATTTCAGATTGCGCCCGGCGGATCCATCCTTGAAGATTTCACAGCGCCGGCCGGCGAAGTCTATTTATTTTCAACGGCCAACATCCAAGCGATTTTGATTGATACTTCGCGGGGGTTCTAACCCGTGGGGCAAATCATCAATCCATCGGGCAGCTTCGGCACGCGCAACATTGTGCTGGAAAAAATACGCGCAGCAATGGCGGCGGCGCAAATTGGAAATCCGACAGAATTACAACCGTGGTTACCTCCAGCGTCTATAAACACAGGGCCGGCAAATTTAGTTAGAAGTAATTTGACAACATACAGATTGGGAACCATGTTCACCAATGCTGCCGGAACGCATCAATTTTGTGTACGCACTCAAGCGGGCGCAACAGCCGCCGCAGAACCGGCCGGTGTGACAAATCCAATTGTGGCGGTCAATCCATTTGGTATGGGAGATATTATTGATGGGGCACAAACATTGGCATGGTTGGGGCCAGTAAGAACATTGGCTGCATTGCCGGGTGCACCATCATTATCATCAGGAGCATTACCTGCACAATTAACAACTGAAATAGATTTTCCGAATGCGGTTAATGGTTTAGGTGCGGGGACATTTGTAAGATTTTCGGGAGGGACTGGCGCATTTTCAGGATTGGTAACAAATTATCTTGTTTTTATAAGAGCATTTTCTGTGCCGGTTGGAGGATCTAATCAATTCAATGGAAGCTATGCGCAAGGGTCAGTTGCTTGCTTTTGTGAATTTTTGACAGATGCACCATATTTAGCGATGGATTTAACAACAGGTGCGGCGGGCGGAATAGGAGTTCAAACAGTATTGGGAGATTTAGAAATTGATGGGCGCCGATTATTTGATGGTCAATTAGTTACCGTTGGCGCGCTTGGCGCACCTAATGGATTTGTGATTTTAGATTGGAGATCGACCGGATTAAGAAAAATACGAAGAATTAGGATTTACAATCCAACATTCGGAAGAATTTATATTGCACCATCCGATACGATTAGTTTTCCAACAAATCCAAATAGATATCGTATGGCAATTGTTGGCGATTCACTTTGGACGGGTGGAGGAGGAGTGCCATATATACCATCATGGTCTAGGCCAACAATATTTTGCAATTTAATAGGATGCGATGATGTTGTATTTTTAGGACAAGGGGCAACAGGATATTTGCAAAACGCTGGCGGATTTAATTATCGTCAAAGAATCAATGATGTGATTATTACAAATCCAGATGTTATTCATGTATCTGGATCAGTGAATGATGTGGCATTTACCAGTCAACAAAGAATCACAGAAGCGATAGCATATTTTCAAGCATTAAGGTCGTCATTACCGAATGCAATGATAATTGCGCAAGGAATTATAGGTGGCGTAAACCCGGCATTGAATTCGATATCTGAAACAGATATAAAAACAGCAGTAACGCAGTTCAACGATTCTAATACATTTTTTATTCCAGCAGCATTAGATACGCCAGCATGGCAAACGGGAACGGGAAATCTCAATGGAGTAACGGGAATCGGTAATAGCGATATTTATGTAGGTCCAGCGGACACAACGCATTATAGCCAAATGGGAACTAGCGGATATCTAGCGCAAAAAGATGCTGCCGGATTCAAAAACTTAATAAATGCGATTCCAAGATAATGGGACAAATCACTAATCCATCAACGCTCGGCATCACGGTAAAACCCATTGACCGTGAATCCGGTCCCGGTGCGGGTGCCGGTGCGGCCGGCAATCGTGCGCTGTTTCTAGGACTGAATGCCGGCTTCAATGCTGCGCAGTCCGATATCAT
>Ga0209068_10001663_pt1 | contig 11056 bp, 10 predicted proteins | sample ColStrG_CSR_2012_FD_187200 | JGI IMG/M metagenome (GOLD analysis project Ga0209068, IMG submission 187200) | Freshwater sediment microbial communities in response to fracking from Pennsylvania, USA - Cold Stream Run_MetaG_CSR_2012 (SPAdes)... | ecosystem: Environmental > Aquatic > Freshwater >...
GTGGTGCAGGACTCGATGCCGAACACCAGCGCGTGTTCGACGAGGAATCGAGTGGCTTCGAGTTGCCGTCGCGCCAGTTCATGATCGGCCTCGGTATGTGCGCGCCGACATTGCTCGAGTTCGGGACCGACGAGCAGAGATCGCGATACCTGCCCGCGTTGTTGCGGGGCGAGACCGTTTGGTGCCAGCTGTTCTCCGAGCCGGGCGCCGGATCCGACGTCGCCAGCCTGCAGACCCGTGCGGAGCGCGACGGCGACGAATGGGTGGTCAACGGCCAGAAGGTGTGGACGTCGGGCGCGCACTACTCCGACTTCGGTCTCCTCGTGGCCCGTACCAACACCGATGTACCGAAGCACCGCGGCATCAGCATGTTCGTGGTCGACATGAAGACGCCGGGGATCACCGCGAGACCGCTGCGTCAGATCGACGGCCACGCACACTTCAACGAGGTGTTCCTCGACGACGTGCGCTTGCCCGTCGACGCGCTGGTCGGTGAGGTCGATGATGGTTGGCGGGTCGCGGTGGCGATGTTGGCCAACGAGCGCGTCGCCATCGGCGCCGGCGGGAGCTCACAACAGATGGGCGGTGACGGCTACGCCACGTTGGTGGCGCTCGCGCGCGCCTCTGGGCGCACCGACGATCCCATCGTGCGCCAGGAGCTCGCCGACGTCTTCTCGCGCGAGCGCATCCTCGGGTTGATGGGTCAGCGGATCCGCGCCGCGTTCGTGGCCGGCCGCGCCCCTGGGCCCGAAGGCTCGGTGGCGAAGCTGGCCACCGCCATACTCGGCAAGCGCGGCGCCGACCTCGCGATGGCGATGGCGGGCGCGGGTGGGCTCGCGTGGGAACCGGGTGATACCTCGGGTGGCGAGCAGGCTGCGGGGTTCCTGTTCGCGCCGATGCTCGGTATCGCCGGCGGCACGAGCGAGATCCAGCGCAACATCATCGGCGAGCGCGTGCTCGGGCTCCCCAAGGAGCCGGTCGTCGACCGCGATGTTCCATTCCGCGAGTTGCGCGTCGGTACGCAACGCGCCTGACCGGTGCGCCCGAGCTCGACGCGGCGAGCTCAGCGAGGTGGAAGGGGCGCGAAGTTCGGGCCACGTCGTTCGGCGTACGACGCCACGCCTTCGCGGAAGTCGGGCCGGCGGGCCGGTTCCTTCACGAGCAGCGCCGCTTCCTCGATCGATGCGTCGATCTCACGTGACCAGTCGGCCGCGACCTGGGCCTTGACCGCCTGCATCGCGAGCGGGGAGCAGTTGGTCGCGAGGTCGGCGGCGTAGGCCTGGGCGGTCGTGAGGAGCTCGTCGCCGGGCAGGACCCGGTTCACGAGGCCCATCGCCGTCGCTTCCTCGGCGGTGATGGCGCGTCCCGACAGCAAGAGGTCCATCGCGTTGCCGACGCCGACGAGCCGGGGCAGCATCCACGACGCGCCGAATTCGGCAACCAGGCCGCGACGGGTGAACGCGGTTGCGAGCTTCGCGCCCGCGGCTGCGAAGCGAATGTCGGCGACCAGCGCCTGGATCAGGCCGATGCCTGCGCACCCGCCGTTGATCGCGGCGATGAGCGGCTTGCGCAGCGTGAGCGCGTGGGTCATCGGACGCTCGACGCCCTCCGCCCCGGTGATCCCCTGCGTGCGATCGGCCAGCACGCTGGCGTCGAGACCGGGGCAGAACCCGCGGCCGGCGCCGGTGAGCACGACGGCCCGCACCGAGGTGTCGTCGTCGAGCGCGTCGACGAGGTCGAAATAGGCCACCTCCATCTCATAGGTCCACGCGTTCATGCGATCGGGCCGGTTGAGCGTGATCGTCGCGACGCCGTCCGCGATGTGGCAGAGCACCGGCGCGGGTGGAAGTGCAGTGGTCGAGGTCATGGCGAGAGGATGCCAGACCGTCCAGCTGCGTGGGGCCCGCGGTCGGCGCCTCATCTACATTCGCGCCGTGTACCTCGCGCTCACCGACGACCAGCAGTTCTTCCAGGAGACGACCCGCAAGTTCCTGGAACAGGAGATGCCCCTCACCGCGGTGCGGGCGCTCGTCGACGACCCGGCCGGCTTCGACCGCTCATGGTGGAAGCGCGGCGCCGAGCTCGGCTGGACGTCGTTGCTCGTGCCCGAGGCGGATGGCGGCGGCAGCCTCGGCGGTGAAGGCGTGCTCGACCTCGTGATCGTGGCCGAGGAGATGGGCCGAATGGTGTCGCCCGGTCCGCTCGGCCCCACCAACGTCGTGGCCGAGGCGGTCGCAGCGGGAGGCTCACCCGAGCTGCGTGCGAGCGTGCTGCCCGGCATCGTCGCCGGCGACGTGGTGGCCGCGTGGTGCCTCGCCGGTCCGGGTGGCGCCTGGGACGGTTCCGGGGTCGCGGTCACTGCGGTCCGCGACGGCGACGAGTTCGTCCTCGACGGTGAGGCGGCGCCGGTCGAAGCGGGCGCACAGGCCGATGTGCTGCTCGTGACCGCGCGCACCGGCGATGAGCTCACGCAGCTCCTCGTCGCCGTCGACACGCCGGGAGTCACGCGCGAGCCGCTCGGTTCCGTGGATCTCGTGCGCCGCTTCGCGTCGGTGCGCTTCGATGGTGCACGCGTGGCGGCCGATCGGGTCGTCGGTGCGGTCAACGGCGCCGGCTCGGCCGTCGAGCGGCAGCTGCACCTGGCCATCGTGCTGGACTGCGCGGAGACGGTGGGGGCGCTCGATCGCGTCGCCGAGCTCACGCTCGAGTACCTCGCCGACCGCAGCTCGTTCGGCCGCCCCCTGGCGTCGTACCAGGCCATCAAGCACCGCTTCGCGGACATGAAGATGTGGCTCGAGACCGGCCACGGCGCCACCGAGCTCGCAGCGCGCGCGGTGCAGGACGACGCCGCCGACGCGGCGGAGATCGTCAGCGCGGCCGCGTCGTACCTCGGTGATCACGCCACCGAGTTCGTGCAGGAGTGCACGCAGTTCCACGGCGGAATCGGTGTGACGTGGGAGCACGACCTGCACCTCTACCTGAGGCGGATCACGCTCGACCGCAGTCTGCACGGCACCCCGGCGCAGCATCGCGAGCGCATCGCGGCGCGGCTGCTCGCCGACGAACAGGAGCACGCCCGTGCCTGACACCGCGGCCCCGCAGCGCGAGATGGAATCGGTCGAGTCGTTCCGGCTGCGGGCGCGGGCCTGGCTCGCCGAGCACATGCCGCGCCTCGCCGAGGGCGCGCCGCCCGTGGCGAGCGCCGACGACGCCGCCGTCTGGGTGCGCGATCGCGAGCTCCAGCGCATCTTGTTCGACGGCGGCTTCGCCGGCATCTGCTTCCCTGCCGAATACGGCGGGTTGGGGCTCACCGTCGAACATCAGCACGCGTTCACCGAGGTATCGCTGCCCTACGAGATGCCCGTCCACCTCAACGTGCCCAACTTCAGCATTCTCGGCGCGACTCTCGTCGACTACGGCACCCACGAGCAGAAAGCCGAATATCTCCCGAAGCTCTTGAGCGGCGAACACCAGTGGGTGCAGTTCCTCTCCGAACCCACCGGTGGATCCGACCTCGCCGGCTGTGTGACGCGCGCCGATCGCGACGGCGACGAGTGGATCCTCAACGGATCGAAGATCTGGAGCACCGCGGCGATGTCGGCCGATTACGCGATGTGCCTGGCGCGCACCGATTGGGACGCGCCGAAGCACCGCGGCCTCACCATGTTCATCATGAAGATCCACCAGCCCGGCGTCCAGGTCGATCCGATCAAGCAGGTCAACGGCTCGCTCGAGTTCTGCCAGGAGTTCTTCGACGACGTGCGGCTCCCGGCCGACTCGCCGATCGGCGACGTCAACGACGGCTGGAGCGTCGCGCAGGCGCTCCTCGCTCACGAACGGAACGCCGTTGGGGGCGGGTCGCCGTACATCAGTGGGCGCAACCATCTCGCCGAGGGTGCAGACGGGGCGCGCGACACCACGTTGACGTCGTTGGCGTCCTCGCTCGGGATCAGCGGGGATCCTCTGGTACGCCAGCTCGTGGCCGAGGCCCACGTGCTCGACGTCGTGCAACGCGGCCTCGTACAGCGGGTGAGGCTCGGTATGAGCAACGGTTCGCTGCCGGGACAAGCCGCGGCCATCACCAAGTTGTTCAGCGCGACCTCGGGCGTGCGCAAGACCGAGATCGCGCTCACCCTGGCCGGGCCCGACGGCGTCACCTGGCCCGGCGACGAGCGGACGGTCGGCCGCGACGCCGGCGAGCCGTTCCTTCAGCGCCAGGCCCTGTGCCTGGCGGGCGGAAGCAACGAGATCCAGCGCAACATCATCGCCGAGCGCGTGCTCGGCATGCCCCGGGAATGGGCCGCCGACCGCGACATCCCCTACAAGGACGTCCGCCGCAACACCCTTCCGACCGGTCCCCGCTGACCGGCCCGCGCCGGCGCCGCCGTTCCTGACCAAATGCGTCCCGTGCCGGACGTCATCGTCGGTCGGTACCATCGAGGCGTCGGCGGCGTCGACCGGGAGGTAGCACCATGCCTGACGCATTTCTCTGGGCCAACTCGGGTGATTCGCATTCGCTGGGCGAGGCATCGGTATGGGCCGAGATCCTGCCGAAGGACCTCGCGGCGCGCATGCCCCGCAGCGAGAAGTTCGACGGCTATGAGCTCGTGCACGTCGATGGCGAGACCTTCCGCCGCGACATGCCCAAGCTGATGACCAAGAAGGTCGACGGCAAGACCATCGGCGAGCTCGTCAGTGAGCGCGGTGCCACCGACATCGAGTCACGACTGCGCGACCTCGATCATGAAGGCGTGTGGGCCGAGATCGTCTACGACTCCCTCGGTCTGTGGGAGTCGATGATCAAGGACCAGAAGCTGCTGGCGGCGGCGAACCGGGCCGAGAACGAATGGAAGGCGACGGAGATCATCTCCCGGTCGAACAACCGCCTCGTGCCCACCGCCGCGATCCCGCTCCTCGACATGGACCTCGCGATCGCCGAGCTGCAGCACGCCGCCGGCCTGGGCTTGAAGGTCGTGAGCATGCCGTCAGGGGTACCTGCGGGAATGCCCGACTACAACCGCGACGACTGGGAGCCGCTGTGGTCGGCGGCGGAAGAGGCGGGCATGGTGCTCGGCTTCCACATCGGCACCGACAACGACGGCAAGGGCAACACGCCGTACGGCGGTCCGGGTGGTGCAGTGCTGAACTACGTGAACACGACGTTCGGCGGGCAGTTCGTGGCCATGAAGCTCGTCACCGGCGGCGCGCTCGACCGTCACCCGAACCTGCGCATCCTGATCTCCGAGGGTGGCGCGAGCTGGGTGCCGTTCATCGGCGACCGCATGAACGAGGGCTACCGCCAGCACAGCATGTTCGTGCGTCCGGTGCTCTCGATGCTGCCGAAGGAGATCCTCTACCGCCAGGTGTACACGTCGTTCCAGCACGACGAGACCGCGCCTGCGGCGATGTGGGCGATGGGCTACCGCAACGTGATGTGGGGGAGCGACTACCCGCATCTCGAGGGGACGTTCGGCCACACCCAGAAGACGTTGCACGAGCTGTTCGACGGCGTCGCACCCGAAGTGAGCCAACGGATCCGTCTCGGCGCGTTCAAGGAGCTCTTCCCGCACGTGAGCGATCCTCCCACCCCATGACCGACGACGCGGCGATGATCGAGCAGTTCGCCGATCTCGGGCGGGCGTTCGGCGATCCGGAGGCCGCAGCAGCACGCGCCACCGCGGAGCCGATGCAGATGTACCTGGATCGCGCGGCGAAGTGTCCCGTGGAACGGCTCGACGACAACTTCGTGGTGCTGATGCGCATGGAGGACATCCTCTTCGTCAACAAGCACCACGACGTCGAGCAGATGTCCAAGTACCTGGGCAGCAGCCGGCCCGCCATCCCGCTCGGGCTGGACGGCGCCGAACACCGCAAGTACCGGCGCCTCCTCGATCCCGTGTTCACCGCGCGGCGCATCGCGCCGCTGGCCGAGAACGTGCGCGAGCTGGCCGACGAGATGATCGACGGCTTCATCGGCGACGGCGAGGTGATGGCCCACCAGCGTTGGTGTGAACCGCTGCCGTCGATCATCTTCCTCTCGATCCTCGGGCTCCCGGTCTCCGATCTCGACGACTTCCTGCACTTCAAGAGCCTGACCCTCGGCAACGAGTTCGCGACCCTGCCGTTCGAGGAGGCGATGGCGCGCCGCGAGGAAGCCGTCGTCTGGATCCACGACTACTTCAACACGTTGCTCGACACGCGCCTCGGTGCCGTCGACCCGGGCGACGATCTCCTCGGCTGGTTGCTCACCACCGAGATCGAAGGTGAACGGCTCCCGCGCGAGGACCTCCTCGACATCCTCGGCCTGCTGATGATCGCGGGGCTCGACACCGTCGCCGCCTCGCTGGCCTGCTTCCTCAGCTACCTGGCCCGCCACGACGACGACCGGCGCCGCCTGACGGCCGACCCCACGCTCTGGCCCGGCGCCATCGAGGAGCTCCTGCGGTTCGAGTCGCCGGTCACCGAGGGCGGACGCATCGCACTCGTCGACCTCGACCTGCCGAGCGGTGAACACGTGACCGCGGGCACGAAGATGGCGATCTCGTGGCACGCGGCCAACCTCGACCCCGCGGTGTTCACCGATCCGCTCGCCGTCGACTTCGAGCGCGCGCCCAATCCGCACATCGCGTTCGCCAGCGGCTTCCACCGCTGCCTGGGCTCGCACCTCGCGCGCATGGAGATGCACGTGGCGCTCGAGGCCTGGCATGAACGAATTCCGGACTACTCGATCGTGTCCGGCTCCGATCTCAGCTACAGCGGCAACCCGCGGGCGCCACACCACCTCCACCTCACGTGGTGAGGTGGGAGTGACGGACCCCGAGGTCGTGCGCTACGACCGTGATGACGATGTCGCGCTCATCACCCTCGATCGGTCGCCCGTGAACGCGTACGACGACGCCTTCCACGTCGCGTTCCAGGCCGCGTGGCAGCGGGCCAAGGTCGACGATTCACGCGTCGTGCTCATGCGTGCCACCGGGAAGCACTTCTGCGTGGGCGCCAACCTCCGCGACCCGCAGCCCGCGCCACCAGGCGCCGCGGTGCTCGCGCCCGAAGATGAGATCCGCCTGATCAGCTCGGTGATGAAGCCGACGATCGCGGCGGTCCAGGGCGGGTGCATCGGCGGCGGGCAGCGGATGGTGTGGCCGTGCGACCTCGTGTTCTGCAGCGAAGACGCCTTCTTCATGGACCCCACCGCCAGCATGGGGATCGGCGGGATCCAGTCGCACCTGCACACCTGGTTCTACGGGCCGCGGCTGGCCAAGGAGATGATCTACAGCGGCATGCGCCTCCCGGCGAGTCGCCTCTACGCAATGGGCCAGGTGAACCGGATCTACCCCGACACCGAGGCGCTCCATCGCGAGGCGCTGGCCTTCGCGCACGAGATCGCACGGCAGGATCCCGCGCCGCTGCGCCAGGCGAAGCGCGCCGTCGACATCACCATGGATCTCATGGGCCAGCACTATGTCGTGAGCCGCATGGCTGAACTGCTCGACCCGATGCCGCCCATGAACCTGCACCCACCGGAGCGCGACCGATGAACGACGCCGAGCTGGTGGAGCGCTATCGCGGCGTCACGCTCGACCACACCAACAAGCACTTCTACCGCGCGCTCTTGGATCGCGAGCTGCGGCTGCAACGGTGCGCCGACTGCGGATGGTGGCACCACCGGCCGAAGCCGATCTGCCCACAGTGCTGGTCGAAGCAGGTCGTGGCCACTCCGGTCAGCGGTCGGGGCACGATCCACCTCGCCATCTTCCTGCACCAGGGTCCGCCGGCCGACGGTGTCGACTACGCCGCGGGACCGCATCCGGTCGTGACCGTCGAGCTGGAGGAGCAGGCAGGCCTGCGCTTCACCAGCACGATCGTGGGCGCGAGCAATGACCAGATCGTCATCGGCGCGCCGGTCGAGCTCGCGTGGATCGAACGCGACGGGCGACCGTTCCCCGCGTTCATGCTGACGGGCGCGCAGTGATCGGCGACGCCAACCCGCACAAGGATCGGATCGCGTTCGCCAGCGCCGCGACGACCGGGTTCCGGCGCGATCACGGCGAAGTGACGCCCGCGTCGTTGGCGCTCGACGCGTGCACGGCCGCCATCCGGGACGCCGGTGTCTCGGCGGCCGAGATCAACGGATTGGTCGGCGCCAACGCGCCCTACATCCAGTCGGCGTTGGGGATCCCGCACCTGACCTACTGGAACGGGCCCGGCATTCCGTTCGTCTCGGCCATCGCCAACGCGATGAACGCGGTTGCCACCGGAGCTGCCGACGTGGTGCTGGCATACCACTCGCTCTACCGCAACCCGATGTTCTCGCGCGCCGCGGCGCAGGATCCCTTCCGTGCCGCGACGTTCGGGATCGGCGGGCTCGGCGCGGGTATGGGGAGCGACGGGTTCGGGCCCGACTCCATCTCGGGGGCCGTCGGTTACACCGCGTGGGCGAGCCGTTACCTGCACGAGTACCACGCCGAGCGCGAGACGTTCGGTTACATCGCGATCAACGACCGCTCCAACGCGGCGCGCAACCCGGCGGCGGTGTTGCGCGATCCGATCACGATGGACGACTACCTCGCGGCGCGCATGATCCGGTGGCCGCTGTGCCTGCTCGACATGGACGTTCCCGTCGACGGCGCCGACGCGTTCATCATCACCACCACCGAACGGGCGCGTGACCTGGCGCTCCCTCCGGTGCTCATCCACGCGTGTACGCAGGGGATGATCGCCCAGAACGAGGAAGACCAGACCCCGAGCCTGCGCGACCACGGTCAGCATGTGGTGGTGGAGTCGTTGCGGAAGAAGAGCGATCTCTGGATCGACGACGTCGACGTGTACTTCCCCTACGACGGCTTCTCGTTCATCACCGTGAGCTGGATCGAGAACAGCGGATGGTGCGGACTCGGTGAGGCGCGGTCATTCATCGAGGATCAGTGGGACCACGACTCCAACCGCATCCTCATCAACGGGCGGATCCCGGTGAACCCGCACGGCGGCGGTCTCTCCGAAGGCGGCACGCAGGGCTCCGGCCACACGCGGGAAGCGATCCACCAGCTCCAGGGCCGCGCCGGCGAACGTCAGGTGGACGGCGCGACCACCGCACTGATCACCGCGGGCGGTTTCTTCTTCAACGCCCAGGGCTGCGTGCTGCGCGCCGACCGTTGATGATCGGCACGTGAGCGACGCCGCAGCGTCCGTGCCGCTCCAGGAGGGCAACGAGGCGCTGCTCGACGACGACAACTTCCACGAGCCGGAGTCGGACCACTGGTGGGAACACGAGACGTACTGGTTCTGGTTCTTCGCACCGGAGCGCAAGCTCGGTTGTTGGAGCTACCACTACGTGCGCCCGACCATCGGTGTCGCCGGTGGTGGCGTGTTCGTGTTCGACGACACCGCGTGGTCGCACCTCGAGACGCCCTACTACGTCAACTACAGCAACACCGCGTTGCCCGCCGAGCGCGACCTGCGCGACTTCACGTTCCCGAGCGGGCAGCGCATCGAGATGCTCGCGCCCAACGAGCACTACCGCCTGACCTTTCACGATCGCGACACGATCAGCTTCGAGCTCGACTGGCGGGCCGCGGGCCGGCCGTGGGTGCGCACGACGCGCGACCGGCGCGTGCAGGGCGGGGGTGAGCCGGGGGAGGACAAGCCGCGCCACCTCGACCAGTTCGGTCAGGTGACCGGCACGCTGCGTCTCCATGGCGACGACATCCCGATCGACTGCTACGCGATGCGCGACCACTCGTGGTGGCACCTGCGACCGGAGCACTGGAAGGACAACGGTGGGCGCAGCACCTACATCACTGCGATGGCATCGCCCGACACCGCGTTCTTCGGCGCGGGCCCCGGCGGGTTCCTCCTGCTCGACGGGGTACGTCGCGACATGGTCGAAGGATCGAAACGGCGCGAGCGCGATCCGGAGCACGGGTTCATGCGGCGCATGGTCGTCGACGCCGTCGACACCGACGGGCGCGTGCTGCACGCCGAAGGTGAGAGCGTCAGCCGGATGGCGATCCCCATCTCGGGGGTACACGGCGTGTGCTGGCAGAGCCTGGTGCACTGGACGATCAACGGGATCGACGCGTGGGGCGACGACCAGGACGCGTGGCCGTTGCACCAGTGGTCGGCGTTCCGTCGGGGCCAGATGGGGTTGACCGACGCGCGGGCCGAGCGGGTCGGCGACGTGTGGACATGAGCACGTCGCTGGCGGGCCGGGTCGCGCTGGTGACCGGCGCGGGCCGGGGGATCGGACGGGCCCACGCACACCTGCTCGCCGCGCGTGGTGCCGCAGTAGTGGTGTGCGACGTCGGTGCTGCGATCGACGGGGGTGGTCGGGATGCGTCGATCGCCGATGCGGTCGTCGACGAGATCGTTGCGGCCGGTGGACAGGCGGCCGCCGACGCCACCGACGTGTCGTCCTTTGTCGGGGGCCAGTGCGCGGTGCAGTCCGCGCTCGAAAAGTTCGGCCGCATCGACGTGGTCGTCAACAACGCGGGGCTGGTCGGCGCAGGCGGCGGCATCGAGGCGCTCACCGAGGACGAGTTGGCGCGCGTCATGGCGGTCAACTTCATCGGTTCGGTGGGCACAGCACGCGCGGCATGGCCGCACTTCGTCGCGCAGGGTCGGGGGCGCGTCGTGAACACCGTGTCCGAGGTGGCGTTCGATACGCGCCTCCTCGGGGGAGGTGGCTTCGCCTACGGCGCGGCCAAAGCCGCGGTGTGGTCGATGACGGTGGCACTGGCCGAGGAGGGGCGTGCGCACGGCATCACCGTGAACGCGGTGTCGCCGGGCGCCTTCACGCGGCTCAACGCACCGATGTTCCGCGATGCGCCCAACGCCCCCCAGCTCGACCTCGATCCGGTCCACGTCGCGCGCGTCGTCGCATGGCTGGTGTCGGACGACGCCGCCGACATCACCGGCCGCATCGTGCATGCGGCCGGAGGCGAGCACCGCGAGTACCTCACCCGCCGCCACCGCGACACCGAGCTCGTCGCCCGTCTCGCACTGGTGTCCGACCTAGATTCGTAGAACGTCGACACTGGAGGTTGATCATGCGACTCGA
>Ga0209068_10001664_pt1 | contig 11050 bp, 9 predicted proteins | sample ColStrG_CSR_2012_FD_187200 | JGI IMG/M metagenome (GOLD analysis project Ga0209068, IMG submission 187200) | Freshwater sediment microbial communities in response to fracking from Pennsylvania, USA - Cold Stream Run_MetaG_CSR_2012 (SPAdes)... | ecosystem: Environmental > Aquatic > Freshwater >...
GCGGCGTCGCCCACCAGCCGCCGGCCTACAATCCGGTCAAGCACATCGCCTATGGGGTCGGCGCCGAAGGCTGCTTCTCGCAGAACGGCGCCAAGGTCGCGTTCAAGGGGCCCGACGGCGGCATCGACGCCAAGGCCAGCGAGAAGCGCACCTTCACCAGCGACCTCTACTACGGCTCCATCACCGCCTACGATACCGTCAACAACAAGATCCTGGCGAAGGCGATCACCGACATCGAGATCCGCTCCGGCGCACTGGTCACGGCCGGCGGGGTCGTCTTCACCGCCACGCAAGACGGCTGGATCATCGCCTATAACGACGAGACGCTCGAGGAGCTGTGGCGCTTCAATCTCGGCACGCCGCTCAAGGGCGCGCCGGTGACCTACGCGATCGGACCCAAGCAATATCTGGCGGTGCAGACCAGCGGCCGGCACCTGCATCCGATCAAGTACGACAACCTGATGGATTCGAGCTATCTCTACGTGTTCACGTTGAACTGAGCACGGTGCAGTAGGGTGGGTATTGCGCGGGTTGGCCATGATGCCCGCCCAGCGCACGAGCGCAATGCCCACGCAGTGCGGGCGCACCGCGTGGGCAATTTATTTCGGGTATTCCGCGCAGAGTTCGACGTCCGCGCCCCAGAATTCGATGCACTTGGCGTGGTCGAGCGGCCCCTTGCCGATGACTTTGGTCATGAGGAAGTCGGCCAGGTTCTCGACCTCGTTCGGCGCCAAGGTGGCGGGCGTATCGAACAAGGTCAGTTGCCGCGCCTTGAGATCGGCAGCTTTGAGGCCGAAGCAGCGGCCGTCGCTATAGGCAAATTTGTCGAAAGACGGCATGCCGGTCCCGGGCCGCCCGCATTTGATGGTGAGGATCAGGGCTTGCCGGTCAAGTGTGCTGGCGCGCAGGTCGGCGCCGTCGGGCATCTGGTTGTCCATCTTGTGGCCGTCGCCGGCCCAGCCGTGACAGGCCTGGCAATGGGCCTTCTGATGGAACAGCCGCATGCCGGCAGCGATGTCTGCCGGGTCGGGGCTCTGCGCCTGCGCGGCGCCGGCCAGCAAACAGGCTACAGCGATGACGCAGGCCGCAGGTAAGAATCGATTGTTTTGGTTGAACACGCACGTGCCTCACTGTCTAAGGTAATGTAATAATATCGCAATGACCGTAACAATGCACCTCGATATGCGGCATCTCGCAAGCCTCATGGCTGCCCTGCTCTGCTGGACCGTCGCCGCCGGTGCGCAGGATTTGCGGCGCGCGAGCGTGTGGGATCTCAAGCTCGGCCAGCCGATCTCCGCACAGCCCTCCCCGAATGAATTCCGCGGTTTCGCCTGCGGGTCGAACGGCGGACCGCCGCGCCAACGCCTGGCCGGCTGGAGCGATTTCGCGCGCTGCGGCGCGGAGCCGAGCGGGTTGCGCGAAATCTATTTCGAATACGACGACGAGTACGAATATATCGCGCGCGCCCGGGACCTCGATCGCGAAGTGGCGCGCTGGGCCGGCACCACCGAGCTCACGTTCCCGGTGATCGTCTCGGCCCTGTTCGACGCCAAGGGCGTGCTCAAGGGATTTCGGGCCGTGACCGATTCCCGCCCCGACCATCGCGTCGACACCACCGATGCGGATCTGCGCAAGCGCAACGATGCCTACCTGTTCGGCGGCAGCATGGCGTCGCGCTTCAACATCGATGCCAAGCGCGATTGCGTGGCGCTGGCGCCGGCCGAGGGCGAGAGCGAGGTCGGCGGCCTGTTCGTCAAGCAATCCTGCGAGCTCATCGATCCCGAGCACCGGCGCAAGATCGTGCTACGGGTGAATTTCTTCCGCAAGCCCGGCCAAAGCGCGTTCAATCCGCAGATGACGACGCAACTGACCCAAGGCCAGTACGAAAGCTCGGCACGGCTCGAGGTCCTCGATATCGGCGGGCAGTAGGAGGCGAATGGCGAGTAGTGAATGGCGAATAGCCAGAGAGGTTGTCGCTATTCGCTCTGTCGTTACGGCCGGGTCGTGCCGTCCGGCATGGTGGTGTCGCGGAAGATCGCCTCATCGAGCAGCGCGTCATACAGATCGGCCTTGCGGAAGCTCGCCCCCGCCAGCTTGGCGCGCGCGAAATTCGCCCCGCGAAAGTTCGCACCTGAAGCATCCGCATCGGTGAGATCGGCCCCGGCCAGGCTCGCATCGTTGCATTCCGCTCCTATCAGCCGCGCCTCGGTCAGCGTTGCGCCATCGAGCTTGGCTGAGCGCAGGACCGCGAAATCAAGCGCGGCTCCCGACAGGTCGGCGCCCACCAGGACGGCATCGGCGAATCGCGCCTTGCGCAGGTCGGCATTGCGCAGGATCGTTTTGGTCAGGTCGCTGCGCATGAAGTGGGCGGTGCCCAGCAGGGCATCGGTCAGGTCGGCGCCCGCGAGCCGCGCGCCATCGAGATTGGCCGCGTACAGCATCGCGTCATGAAGCTTTGCGCCGGCAAGGTCGGCGCGGCGCAAATCGGCCTTGTTGAGATTGGCGCCGGTGAGGTCGGCGCCGGCAAGGTGCGCCCCGGCAAGATTGGCGTCGTGAAAGTTCGCCTGCTGGAGATTGGCGCCGGCGAGATCGGCACCGGAGAGATCATGGCGTTTGAAATTTGCGCCCGACAGGTCGCAGCCATGGCAGTCGCGGGTGCGGCCGCCGAGAAAATCCGCCCGCTGATCGGCGCGCGCCGCCGCAGGCAACAGTGCCAGCAGGGCCGCGAGAGCGAACGAGCGAATAGCGAATGGCGAGTAGCGAATAGACCGAGAGCTTGCGCCCCCTATTCGCCATTCGCTACTCGCTATTCGCTTGCTCTCTTTCATTGATCCATGACGCTGGCGGCAAAGATCTCGTCGAGCTTCATCAGGCGGGGGGTGAGCCCCTGCTCCACCGAATAGGTCGCCGCGGTTTCCAGGACATGCCGATTGGCCTTGATACCGTGCCGAATGACCGGCTGGCGTAGCGCCTCGGCGGCCTCGGACGGAATGAGGCCGGCGGTGGCGTGATAGTCCACATGCTCCATACGCTGCTGGTTGGCGATCTCGTTCGCCGCCTCGAACGCCTTGAGCAGGTTCAGGACCGCCCAGGGATGCTTGTCGGCGAGCTCGCCCCGAATCACCATGCCGTGGTTGATCGGATAGATGTTGGTCTTGCGATAGAAACGCACGCCTTCCGCATGCGGATCCGGAAACAGGGACTTGATGTCCGGATGATTGGCCAGATCGACGGTGCTGCGGTCGACCAGATTTTTGTTCACGAGATAGTGGATGACGGCTTCGATCTCGCCCGACAGCATCATCGAGCCGATGCTTTTCTCCGCCGGAATTTGATTGATGGTGACGCCCGGCGGCGGCTTGAAGGACGTGGCGCCCGCGTGGCTGTGCGAGGGCACCCGCTCCATCCAGAACTCCATCGCGGTCGCCGGGACGCCGAATTCGTGCTGCAGTACGCCGCGTGTCCACAAGGCCGCCGTCTGCTGATATTCCGGAACGCCGACCCGGCGCCCCTTGAGGTCAGCCGGCTTGTCGATCCCCGAGTCGCGCCGCACCAGGATCTCGGTGTGGAAGAATTTTCGCGTCGTGAAGACCGGCAGCCCGAGCCAGCGCTCATCGCCGCCGGCGCGCGCCATCATCAGCGAGGAGACCGACATTTCGGACACGTCGAAATCGGCAAACCGCAATTGCCGCCAGAACATCTCGGACGGATGCAGGATGGTGGGAACGAGATCGATGCCGTCGGGCTTTACGGTGCCATCGAGGATCGGCCAGGTCCTCGGATTGGAAGTAATGGCCAGACTGAGCTGCAATTTCATGACTCTGCGACGCGGCCTTTCTGGGATCGATATATGTGCCCCCGCAACGGGCGGGAAATCCAAACGGGGTCTAGCCGATCCGCTGCCGCGCCTCAAGTTGCGAGGACTATTGAATCCGCAAGCCCTGCCTGCGCATCAGGGCCTTGGTGTAGTCGACCGCCTCGCCCGGCGTATCCGCCAACGTTCCGACCACGGTCTCGACGTCGCGCGCCGCCATGGGGGCGAAACCGTCGCTGATCTTCTCGCCCTGCCCCAGGAACTCCGGCTCGGCCACGAGCTTGTCGAAGGCGTCGCGGTAAGCCGCCAAGATGCCATCGGGCGTGCGCTCCGCCAGCGCAAGCCACTTATCCCCCGTATTGAGTGTCGTCCAAAGATTGAAGGCCTTCTGGGCGATCGGATCGCTGATCTTGCCCTTCATCAGGTCGGGAAACAGCGGGGCTGCCCCGAAATCCGACCGGCCCACGATGCGGCCGTCCTTCAGCGCACCGGTCTGATAGACGATCTCGAGCTGCCCGCTGTTGAGCCGATCCTGGATTTGGAAAATGTTGCCGGTCGCGGTCATGTCGATCTCGCCGCGGTCGAGCGCGAACAGGGTCTCATTGGTCCCGCGATAGCCGCTGACCCAGGCGCCGTTCCAGCCCAGATATTCGATGCTCCACAGGATCGGCTGGGTGCCGGGGCGCGGCATCGCCTGCACCGAGCCGATCATCACCGGCTTGGCCGCCTTGTCGTGGAGCCGGGGCTCGGCCGCCTTGTTGACAAAGATCACCGAGCCGCCACGCCCGAGGCCGCCGACAAATCGGAACGTCTTGGGATCGTATTGGGCGTTGGCGTTGCGGAACACCACCGGATCAATGGTCGAGATCGAGCCCATGAGCACGGTCAGGCCGTTCGGCTCGGTGCGCCGGACGAAATAGTTCATGGCCGCGATGCCGCTTCCTCCCGACATGTTCTGCACCACGACATTGGGCTCTCCGGGTAGGTATTTGTGCAGATAGAGCGCGATCAGCCGGCCGGCCACATCGGTGCCGCCGCCCGCATCGTCGCCGATCAGCATGATGACGGTCTTGCCCTTGAACGACGGCAGATCTTGTGCGGCGGCGGTCGCAATTCCGATGCCGAGAACACCAGCTCCGATGACGGTGGCGATTCTCATGCTCGACCCGAACATTCGACTGCCCTCGCGGACCTGCCCGCGAGAGAATAGTCCAACAGCTGCGCGAAGGCGACGCCCGACCCGATCGCGGGCCGCATTGTCGAGGCTGCCGGATCCGCTCGGGTCGTTTCAATCCGAGCGAGAGACTTAACGCGCCGTTAGGCCGCGACCTCCAAGCTTTGCGTTCAACATCTCGAGGGGTCCTCGCCGTGGATGCAACTTCAAATCAGTTCGACATTCGCCTCGCCTTCGTGCTCGACGACGAGGCCCGGCTCGGCCTGGCGCTTTGCAAGATCCTGGCCGGGATCGGCATCGAGGCGCGCCAATTCGTCAATCCTGCCGAGTTCCTGCGGGAGCTCGAGCCGTGCAACCCCGATCTGATTTTTCTTGATCTGGCGCTCGGCCAATCGGATGCGATCGAGGTCATTCACCAGCTCGAAGCCCGCCAATTCAAGGGGCGCGTGATGCTCATCAGCGGCCGTGACATCGGCACCCTCTTGGAGGTCGAGCGGATCGGCAAGGCTCATGGCCTGTCCATGTTGCCGTCATTGCCAAAGCCGTTCCGGACTGCCGACATCAAGGAATGCCTGCAACTGTCGCCGGCCCTGCAGCCGGAGCATCCCGATGACGAGGACGGCGCCGACCTTGGGCAGCGCCCTCAAGCCAAGGCGCCGATGCGCATGAAGGCGTGAACGCGCCGGGCATCGTCCGGCAGCCGGCGCTGGCGCAAAGTCCGCCGGCGAAATTCTTCGTTCCGTGAGCTTCGAACTTCTCCCGCCCACGACCGGAAGGCCAGCTTCCGATCATGGTTGACAGAATCTCCTCGGAGGACTAGGAGAGCGAACGTTCATTCTCATTTAGTGCATCGCAGCATCCGGAACGGGGGGTTCAGATGCGTCGCGCCAATGCCCAGAAGCAATCCGACCGCCGGCTGGAAATCCTCGACGCCGCCCAGCGCTGCTTTGCCCGCTCGGGCTTTCATGGCGCATCCATGCAGGAAATCTGCGCCGAAGCCGAGATGAGCCCCGGCAATCTCTACCGCTATTTCCCGTCCAAGGAAGCGCTGATTGCCGGCATCTGCGAGCGCAATCGGGCGGAAGCCGCCGACAGCCTCATGGCGGTCGACCAGGCGCCCGGGTTCTTCGAGGGGCTGGCGGCGCTGGCGCGCCATCACCTGGTCGAGCGCTCCGAGGAGGAGGCCGGTCTCTGCGCCGAGATCATGGCCGAGAGCCGTCGCAACCCGGAGATCGCCCGGCTGCACGCGGAATTGGAGCTCGACATCAAGACGCGCCTCATCGACATGCTGCGCCGCGCTGCCGCGCGCGGCGAAATCTCCGCCGCGGTCGATCTCGACGGCGCCGCCACCATGTTGATGGTGCTGGCCGACGGCATGTCGTGGCGGCGCGCATCCGATCCGTCCTTCAAGGCCGAAGCGGCGCTTCCGCACGTCCTGCACATGGTCCATTGCCTGCTCATGCACCCGCGCACCGACAACGCTGAAAAAGAGGGAAGCGCACAATGAAAGCCAGCCGCATCACCGCGCTCGGCCTGGTCGCGGCCGCCACGCTCTGGATTTTTTCGGGGCATCTGCTGCCGCGCGAGAGCGCGGAAAGCAACGCGGCCATTCGGACGAACGAATCCGAGGGCAAGAAGCTGTTCCGCGTCGGCGTGACCGAAACCAGCGTCGTGCCCCATAGCCGCAAGCTCGTTCTCTCCGGCCGCACCGAGGCCGACCGCAGGGTCACCCTCACGGCGCGGACCGGCGGCGTCTTGACCGAGCTGCGGGTGCGTCGCGGCACCGCGGTCAAGGCCGGCGACGTCATTGCGGTCCTGTCCGACGAGGCGCGGGAATCCCAGGTTGCCCAGGCGAAATCGCTCGTGATGCAGCGCCGGGCCGAGCTCGAAGCCAAGCGGCCCTTGATCGCGACCGGCGCCAATCCGAAGCTCGACCTGGTCAATCTCGAGGCGCAGCTGGAGGCCGCCAAGGCCGCCCTGGCGGGCGCCGAGGCCGAGCTCGATCGTGGCGTGGTTCGCGCCCCCTGGGCCGGGGTGGTCAGCGACTTTACGGTCGAGGTCGGCAAAGCGGCCTTCTCGATGGCGGGCGCAGACATTTGCACCATCGTCGCGCTCGATCCGATGCTCGCCGTGGTCGAGGTGTCCGAGCGCAGGCTCGCCGGCATCAAGGTCGGCGACATGGCCGAGGTGCGGCTCATCACCGGCGCGACCGCCCGCGGCAAGGTGCGTTTCGTTGCGAAGACCGCAAGCCAAACCACCCGGACCTACCGGATCGAGATCGAGCTGCCTAATGCCGACGGGGCCATTCCCGACGGGATCAGCGCAGACGTCTCGATTCCGCTCGCCCCCATCGCGGCGACCAGCGTTCCGCGCTCGGCCTTGACGTTTTCATCGACCGGCGATCTCGGCGTGCGCACCGTCGACGGAAACGGAATCGTCGGCTTCATCCCGGTCAACGTGATCGAGGACGAGCAGACCGCCATGTGGGTCGGCGGCGTCCCGGACGGCGGGCGCGTGATCGTGCAGGGTCAGGACTTCGTGCGCGAGGGCCAGCATGTCGAGGCGATTCCGGCGGCGGAATATTCGGTCAGCCGATAACGCTCCGCGGTCATTGCTGCAACCCGAAACAAAAACGCGCCCATGTCCAAATTCATCGACTATGCCATCGGCCACGCGCGGTTGACGATCGCCACCCTGATCTTCCTCTTGTGCGCCGGCATGGTGGCCTATGTGACCATACCGAAGGAAGCCGAGCCGGACGTGCGGGTTCCGATCATCTACGTCCAGCTGTCGCAGCGGGGCATCAGCCCGGAGGACTCCGAGCGGCTGTTGCTGCGTCCGGTCGAGACCCAGCTCAAGTCGGTCGGCAACGTGAAGGAGATGCGCTCGACCGCGTTCGAAGGCGGCGGCTTCGTGCTGCTCGAGTTCGAGGCCGGTTTCGATTCCAAGTCGGCGCTTGCCGACGTGCGCGCCAAGGTCGACCAGGCCAAGCACGATCTGCCCAAGGACGTCGACGAGCCGCAAGTGCTGGAGGTCAACCTTTCGCTCTATCCGGTGCTGGTGGTGGCGCTCTCGGGCGACGTGCCGGAGCGCAGTTTGCTGCATATCGCCCGCACCGCCAAGAACGCCATCGAGCAGGCGCCGGGCGTGCTGTCGGCCGAGCTGCGCGGCGCGCGCGACGAGGCGGTCGAAATCATCGCCGAGCCGATGCTGATGAAGAGCTACGGGGTCTCGCTCGATCAGTTCATCACCGGTTTTAGCTCCTACAACAGCCTGATCGCCGCCGGCGCGCTGGAAGGCCAGACCGGCCGCTTCGCCGTCAAGGTGCCGAGCCTGATCGAGCACCCGCAGGATGCGCTGAAGGTGCCGGTGGTCGCTACCTCGGGCGCCGCCGTGACGCTCGGGGATTTGGCCGAGATCAAGCCGACCTTCAAGGATGCTACCTCGGTCACGCGCGTCAACGGCAAGCCCGCCATGACGGTCGAGGTGTCCAAGCGCACCGGCGCCAACCTGATCGAGACCGTCGATGCCGTGAAGGCAACAGTCTTGGCCCTGCAGAAAACCTGGCCGGAAGCCGTCCACGTCACCTTCACGCAGGACAAGTCGAAGATCATCCGACAGATGCTCGCCGACCTGCAGAACTCGGTCGCCACCGGCGTGCTGCTGGTCGCGGTGGTGATCCTGTTTGCGCTCGGCTTCCGGGCGTCGCTGTTCATCGGCATCGCCATTCCGGCCTCGTTTCTCGCCGGCGTGCTCGGGCTGCAGCTCGCCGGGCTGACGGTGAACATCGTCGTCCTGTTCTCGCTGATCCTGGCCGTCGGCATGCTGGTCGACGACGCCATCATCGTGTCCGAATTCGCCGAGCGCCGGATGTCGGAAGGGATGGCCCCGAAGGAGGCCTATTCGCTCGCCGCCAAGCGCATGTCGGGACCGGTGATCGCCGCCACCGCGACCCGCATCGCGGCCTTCTCACCGCTCCTGTTCTGGCCCGGGATCGTGGGCGAGTTCATGAAGTATCTGCCGATCACCTTGATCGCGACGCTTTCGGCCTCGCTTGCGGTGGCGCTGTTCTTTACCCCCACCCTCGGCTCGCTGCTCGGCAAGGCGGCGGCAGTACCGCACGACGAGGGCGCCGCGCGCGACGGACTCTACATGCGCACCGTGCGCCTCGCGATCGGCCGTCCCGGCGCAACGCTGGGGTTGGCGGTCTCCCTGTTGGTGGCGGTGATGTGGACTTACGGCAAGTTCGGCAGCGGGGTCGAATTCTTTCCCACTGTCGAGCCCGACTACGGCCTCGTCATCGTTCACGGCCGCGGCAATCTTTCGCTCGACGAGAAGAACCGCGCGGTCGGCGCCATCGAGCAGCGCGTGCTGACCTTCGACAGCCTCAAGACCGTCTATTCGCGCATCGGCGAGCAGCCGCGCGGCAACGGCGATATCACCGAGGACACGATCGGCGTCATCCAGTTCGAGTTCGCGGATTGGCGCAGCCGGCCGCCGGCGCATGAGATCATGGATGCCATCCGGGCCAAGACCGCGGACATTCCGGGCGTTCTGGTCGAGGTGACGGCACCGCGCGCCGGGCCCCCCACCGGCAAGCCCATCCAGGTGCAGATCGGCGCCATCGATCCGGATGCCTTGCCGGCGGCGGCCAAGAAGATCGCTGCGATCCTGGCGCAACGCGCCGACATCCGCGACCTCGACGACGGCCAGCCGCTCCCCGGCATCGACTGGAAGATCGAGGTCAACACCGCCGAGGCCGCCAAATTCGGCGCCGGCCCCAGCATCGTGGGCACGGCGGTCCAGCTCGTCACCAATGGGGTCAAGGTCACCGAATTCCGCCCCTCCGACAGCGACAAGGCGGTCGACATCCTGGTGCGGTTTCCGTCCGACCGGCGCAGCCTCGACGAGATCGACGAGCTGCGCGTGCAAACGCCCTTGGGCAACGTGCCGATCGGAAATTTCGTCGGTCGGGTGCCGGCGCCGCGCGTGGGCTACATCAATCGGGTCGCCGGATATCGGGTGATGACGGTCTCCGCCAACGTGCCGGAAGGGATGCAGACCGCCAAGATCCAAGAAGATATCGCGCAAGAGCTACGCAAGGCCGACCTCGGGCCGGGCGTGGTGTGGCGGCTCAAGGGCGAGGACGAGGAGCGCGCCAAGGCCTCGGCCTTCCTGCTCAAGGCCTTCGGCACCGCGCTCTTTCTCATCTTCGCGATCCTGCTGGCGCAGTTCAACAAGTTCGTCTCCGTCGCCCTGGTGCTGACCGCGATCGTGCTCTCGACCATCGGGGTGCTGCTGGGGCTCCTGATCATGGGCCAGCCCTTCGGCGTGGTGATGACCGGCATCGGCGTGATCGCCAATGCGGGCGTGATCGTGAACAACAATATCGTGCTGATCGATACCTATGACCGTCTGCGGCGCGAGGGCCGCGAGGCCCGTGATGCCATCATCGAGACCTGCCGCGAACGCGCCAGGCCGGTGGTGCTCACCGCCACGACCGCGGTGCTGGGCGTGCTGCCGATCGCCTTCGGGGTCAATGTGGAGTTCCTGTCGCGCGGCATCACGGTGGGGGCGCCGTCGACACAATGGTGGATCAGCCTCTCGACCGCGATCGTGTTCGGTCTCGCATTCGCGACCGTACTGACCCTCGTGGTGACGCCCGCCGCGCTGATGGCGATCGAGCAGATGGCCGATCGCCGCCGGCGCTGGGGCGCGGCACTGCGCTCGCGTTTCGCGCGGGCTTGAGCCACCTCCTTGTCCCGAGCCGGGACGCGGTGCTCAAATTCGATTCATCCACGAGGCATCTGGACTTCACCCCTCTCCGGCGCGAGACTTCCCGAAAATGCTCATTTCAGGGAGGTTCCAATGATGACGCTCCGGATGCTTTCGATGTTTTCGGCGACCTTGTCGGCCGCCGCTTTCGCGCTCGCCGCCGGCCCGGTGCGGGCCGAGATGAAGACCGAGTGGGTCGAGTACAGCCACGGCGACGTCAAGCTCAAAGCCTACATGGCCTACGACGACAAAGTGACCGGCAAGCGCCCTGCCGTCTTGATGATCCA
>Ga0209068_10001665_pt1 | contig 11049 bp, 10 predicted proteins | sample ColStrG_CSR_2012_FD_187200 | JGI IMG/M metagenome (GOLD analysis project Ga0209068, IMG submission 187200) | Freshwater sediment microbial communities in response to fracking from Pennsylvania, USA - Cold Stream Run_MetaG_CSR_2012 (SPAdes)... | ecosystem: Environmental > Aquatic > Freshwater >...
GTGCACGCAAGGGCCAATGGCTCCCGCGGGGTCGTGAAAGGAGTGCAGCTTCCGAAGCCAGTCAGAGGAACCGGCATCTGGCTCTTTCCAAGCGTCGCGGCAGGTTGCGCCGCGCACATGGAGCGCGCGGTCGTCACCCAGGCTAGAGGAGAACCAATGCTGCGACTTCCAAGGAAGATCAATCGGCTCAAGATTGCGCGCGTCCCAACGCCACTCCCGAACCGTTTGCTCGCCGGGAAAAATCCCCGCCAGACGAAACGGCTTCACCAGGCTCAAGTCAACTTCATTCATCGCCGCTTGTACCTCGCCCAACGTGCGCGAGCCCGCCAATGATGGAATCAATGCCCCGCGACTTCGCGCCTTCGTGGGCAATGGCGTTACCGGCTCATTCCAGTTCAGGAGCGCGAGCGTGATGCCGAACTCGTTGCAGGCAATCCACGTGCCTTCTTCGCCATTTGATGCGCCATCCGAGGGATAGAGTGCGCGCACGCCAGCAACTTGGTGCAGCTCGGGCAGATTTCCAGCCCCGCGAGCGATTCTTTCGTCGCGGTTCATGGCCAGAAGGTAGCTTTGACTGGGAGAGGAGCTTTCGACAACGAGGCTGAGCGTGCACACGAGGCTTACCGCCCCTGATGGGTTTCCAGGTGTTTCAGCGTCGAAGGAGCGACGCCGAATTCGTACGGCACCCGTATTCCCATCTGCGAGCACTGCGGTTTCATCAATGCGTAGTGGTGGGTGGCATGGCCCACACAAAACATGACTTCGCGGGCAACGGTTGAGCGGGCAACGCTCGAACGCACTTCTTGAGTGCCGCCTGCGCTGTAACCGACGCTGTATACCACGGCGCATTCTCCCAGCAAAACTTCCTCGCCGAGGTCACGGAAGCCCGCAATCAAGGATTCCGTGGCCGCCAGCGCCGTTTCTGGGGAATTCTCGAGGTCCGAGCTTCGGCGTCGTTCGTCATAGTTGATTCTGCCACCGGCAACACCCTCTAGCAGGCACTGGAAGTGCTCCAGCACATGGCGGTAATGCATGCCAATCGACGCGCCACAGCCTCCGTCGTCTTTCCAGGTGTAGGCACCCGTGCCGATGGTGCGAAGCAGCTCGTGGCCCTCCTCAAGGACTTCTTCCACTGCGCCGACCAGCCCTGAGTTGTTCGGGGACAGCTCGCTCATACTAGAGCCGCCCGCCAATCACTGGAATTTGGCTGCGGTGCAGGTAGAGCGCGACGGCGCTGCAAAGGAAAACAACTACAGCCAAGGCAAAGAGCTCGCCCTTGTCGCCCATTACTTCAATGCCTAGCAGAGTCAAATGGCTCAAAATGGCTCCTGCCATAACGCCGAGCGCCAAGAAAGCGCCCAGCCATACAAAACGTGGCGTCAAAAGCAACACGGCTGCGATCAACTCCACCACTCCCGAGCCGATGCGTCCCCATGGCTCCGCGCCGACCTTGGTAAAAATATAAACCGATTCCGGGGCCGCTGAGAACTTAAAAAACAGCGTCTGTAAAAGGATGAAGGCGGCGATAATGCGGCAAGACCAGCTTACGACTTGTAACGTGGTTGTCATGGGTGAACTTGTCATCGCATGGCTGCTCATATGTTGCTCCCTGTGCGGTGTTTTTACTTACCGTACTTGTCGACCAGTCCGGGCCAGTTCTGATCGGCCTTCTTGAGCGTGCCCTGCTGGTCTTTGTTAAATGTGTCCTTCACGTCGAGATCGTACTGCATCAGCAGCCGGCCGTTCACAATCTGCCAGGCTTCGATCTTGATGGGCGCGCGAGCGCCCCGGCTGACGCCATACGCGCAATATCCGCCGAATTGCGGCTCGTACTTGGCCGGTTCCTTGTCGAAGGTTGCCTTGTCCTCGTTGGACGCAAACAAATACTTCGCGCCGTTATAGGACGAGCTGAATTGTTGGACGCCCTTGACGGGTTTATGTTGGGTAAAAAACGCTACTGGATCGTAGCCTTGAATGGCCACATCGTTGGAATCCAGGTTGAGCAGTTGCTTGCCCGCGGCAAAGCCTGAAAAAGCACTCAATACCAAAACTGTAAAAATCAAAGCTTTTTTCATCGATAACCTTCCTGTCCAAGTTTTGATTCGGCGGCCTTCGGGAAGTTACACGGTTCTCACGCTTCCCGATGAAAATAACCTTCCAAATCAAGACACTTTCTGCGGCACGGGAGATCGGATATCTTGGAGGCGCCAACAGCATGGGCCGACCGCGAGAAGAGACGTATGAAGGAGTTAGATTCCGCCACAGCCGCAGCGACAACTCACCGAAGCGATGCTCGTGGATCCGGCATCGATCTTCGCCAAGGACCGTACCGCGTCCGTGAGGCTGTTTCGGAAAGTGACAGGCTCGCCGCGTTCCGGTTGCGTTTTTCTGTTTTCAACCTCGAGTTACGTGAGGGATTGGAGACCGCTTACGCATCCGGCGTTGATTGCGATGAGTTCGATCCGTTGTGCGACCTTATCATCGTCGAGCACTGCGGCAAGCGGCAAGTGGTCGGGACCTACCGTTTGCAAACTGGGGTGATGGCTGCGGCCAACCTCGGGTATTACAGTGAGCGAGAGTTTCATTTCGAGCCTTACGAGCCGCTGCGGGGCAGCCTGGTGGAACTTGGGCGGGCGTGCATTCACCGCGAGCATCGGTCGACGGATGTGCTTTACCTGTTGTGGAGGGGGATCGCGGAATACGCCACGCGTCACGGCGGGCGCTACCTGGTGGGCTGCTCCTCCCTCACTTCGCAGGATGCGGCGCATGGGCTGGCGGTCTATGAATCGTTGGCGGCGTGCCTGGTGAGTTCGGAATTGCGTACGGCGCCGCGAAATGGATTCGCTTTGCCGGATGCTTCTTCTCAAGGCTCGAGCAACGATGTGGGTGCCAGCGTGAACGTGCATGTTCCCAAACTTCTGCGGACATACCTCGTTGTTGGTGCGAAAATCTGCGGTCCTCCGGCGCTGGATCGAGACTTCAAGACGATTGATTTTCTGACGCTGCTGGATCTGGAGAAATTGCATCCTCGAGTGCGCGCCCGGTTTTTCCCGAAGGTATAGCGACGTTTGTGCGGACGTGGACCTCGGGGAATTGAATTCCGCGCGGACCTCTGGACCCTTCTGGTGGCAGGGGTCCTTCGACTACGGAATGCCTTCACTTCGTAAAGGCATACCTCCGCTCAGGATGACAGTGGTGGGGTCGATTGGTGCGGCATTGTGCGTACTAGTCTGATCCGTGACGCAGTTTGGAAGGGTCGATTTGCAGGAACTGGTAATCTCCGCGTTCGAGTAGTTCGGCCTGCACGGTGATGGGCTCGGCGACGAATTCGCGCAACACGTCACTTCCCAGAGCGGCGCCGTCCGGACCAACCAGGAGGAACTGGGTGCCATTCCTCACATTCGTGTGCGGGGCGGCGCCAGTGCTCTCCATGCGTCTGGCAACAAAGATTGGCGGGATTCCGCCGCTCAGGCAGCGCGCGGCGCAATCCCGGTGTACCTTTCCCCGGGCTGGGTTCATAACGCCCAGGTAACACTTGCTGTCGACGATTTCTCCGATTGCCGTAACGGGTCCCAGATCTCGACTGACCTGCGGCGACGCTGGCGCATCGGGTAGAACTGCGATGGAGCCGGGAACGATTTCGATCATGGGACCGCCTGCCATGAGCCGGCCATCGCGGTAAACCAATTGCCCATCGAGGCGAACGCGCTTGTCTTGAAAAGCATGAATCAGGTCGTCGGCGCCGTGCTTGCCCGGCGCGGCGAGGAGGTATCGCGAATACTGGTTCTCCGGCGAGGTCTGACCCGGGCGAGTTACCAACAGCACGGGATAGGGCTGCATGGCGACAACACCCTCAAAACTGCGTACTGTTCCGTATTCGAAAAATGACCGGGCAAACGGGTGTTGGGTGAGGACCAACGCTAGAGCTATCGTTGCGGTGAGCAGAAATAATCCGAAGACCAGTCTGCGCAAAAATCGAGCCAGCGCAGGGGGTGCTTTGGGCAGATAGCCAATGTAGAAATCGCTCATCTGCGCGCCTCCTTGTTTCTGTTGGCGTCGCTGTTCGGACGATTCCCACCGCCGATCAGAGCCGGCTGCACAAAGGTTCCGGGCGGGTTGGGCTTCGGATGTACGAAGACCGTGCCATCTACCACTTTGACATTGAAGGTCGGTACCTTTTCTTGGAAGGGAGCTGGTGATGCGCCGGATTCGGGGAGATATTGATACCCGTGCCAGGGGCAGGTAATGCAGCCGTCGATGATGCGACCTTCGCCGAGCGGGCCGTTCTGATGCTGGCACACATTCGAAATAGCTGAAATTTTCCCGTCGTAGCGAAAAACGGCGACGCGTTCACCGGACAGAGGAACGATAGTCGCGCACTTTTCGGAGATGTGATCCGCGGCACAAATTTCGACGAAGCCGTCGGCAGCCGCCTGCTTGCGGATGCGGTCGATCCTCCGTTCGCGGAGCGCGGCTGCCAGGTGCAAGGCAACAACAATTGTCGCGCCGGCGATCAGTAGGCCGCACAATGCGCGACTACGCTCCGATTGCAGCGCTCCCAGCGTTACGTGGGCCACGAGCAACGCATAGGCCGCGTACACCAGCATATGGAGGCTTTTCCAAATAGGTGCCGACAGATTTCGCAACCAGAAATCGTGGCTCGTAGCCGCCATCAGAAACAGAATGATAAGAGCGAAGAATCCCAGCGACTGAAAAGGGAACTCCGCCACGCTGTTGTACCGGGGGTTGCTGATGAAAAGGCTGACCAGTGGGTTCTTGTTGCCGAGCGCGTGAAATTGAAACAACGAAAACGTCCCGTGCGCCAGTCCCATCAAGAACGTGGTGACGCCGAGATGCCGACGATTGTAGAGAAGCGGAAGAAAGCGGCGGTCGAGCCTTGCCAGCGGCCCGATGCAGAGGACAACATGCAGCAGTAGAAAAGCGCTCGTCCCGAAGGCGCGAATGAGCAAAGTTTCCGCCGTGGCCGTGGGGTTGCGCCAGGCTCCCACTCCAATAAAAATGGCGAGATACAGCGCCAATGCCAAGACCAGAGCGACGTCGTAGACTTTCTTTTGCCGGTTCCAGCCGATGGCGCCGTATTGAACGCTCATGGCATCGCCTCGAGCGGAGCGGTGTCGGTAATCGCGCTGTGCGCCAGGCTGTAAAGGACCAGGTAGCCTCGCTGCGAGTTGACCTCGGGTGGAAAAGGGATCGGTCGTCCAGGAACAAATTGTCCAAGCAAGTGCGCGTCGGCGGGCAGGTTGCTGCCGGTAGGCGTGTTGCTGACCCAATACAGCAACAGGTCGGGTCCGTTCAGTCCTTTTGTGGGTAACAAAATGATCGTCGGTGGTTGCGTTTTGCGATCGATATTCGACAGCATCGCGCGACTTTTCCAAACACCCGGTGAAGATGCAAGAAAACTGACCGCATTGCCGTTTGTGGCGAGACGCGAGCGATTGCGTGCGGAACGGGCAGCGAGACCGGCGAAAAGAATCGCGGGTACCAGCAAGGCCAGGGCAACCACGGCACCGCGATGAACAGCTCGCAGCGGCTGAATCATAGAGGTCTCGCGATCATTGGTCGTTCGATCATCGGGCGCCCGCGCGCCGGTGGGAATTCCGCTCGACTGGCGGTTCGTGGACGCCACGTACCCAGCGGCTGAGAAACATTGGCCAGAATGCGGTAACACCGGGAAGAATCAGCAGCCGGAATCCAAGTCCGGTGCCGCGAGCCTGCGAGTCCAGTCGTTGCACGCCGAAAAAGACAAACGCAAGGGCAAAGACCAACCCTATGCCGGCATACGCCGCTAACCCTTGGACGAATATTGTTACCAGGGTTTCAGACATCGCTACCGTACACGGGGATGACCGCGCCGTTCACGTCCTTCCCAGCGTCGCCGGCGAGCCACAAGATGAGGCTGGCGACATTTACCGGTTGCACCCACTTGCCAATATCGGCGTTGGGCATGGCCGCGCGATTGGCTGGGGTATCCATGGTTCCAGGCAGAATGACGTTCGCCGTCATCCCGACATCCTTGTTCTCTTGAGCGACGGTCCGAATCAGCGAAACCATGGCTGCCTTCGACGCGCTGTAGGCTCCCACCCCGGCACCCGGCTCCACGGCGGCACGGCTGCCTATGGCGACGATGCGACCGTTCGGTGTTTTCCTCATGACCGGAAGCGCGGCACGCAGCAAATAGAACGTGCAATGCAGGTTCAGGTCCATCATGCGCTGGTAAGTGGCGTCGCCGGTGTCTGCGATGGATTGGCCCCCGGCAAAGCCACCGACGGTGTGGGCCAAAATGTCGATCCGGCCAAAGCGAGAGACGACGGCATCGACGGCTGCCTGGGCTCCGGCAGCGGTTGAAATTTCCGCCGAGAGACCTGTGAACGCAGAGCTCTGGAAATCAGAATCTTGAATTTTACGCGCGATTCCAGCCACCGTAGCCCCAGCGTCGAGCATGGCTTGGGTCACGTTGCGGCCCAGACCTCCGTTGGCTCCGGTTACTAGGACGATTTTTTCTTTCAATAGACCCTGCATAGTACTCATCCTGACTTCGATCCGTTTTGGTGTGATTCCCAATTTAGCCGGAAGTTGCGAATTTGGCGAGAGCTGATGTTGGTGGCACCGAAAAAAGGGCGGCCGAGCGCAACGGGCGTAGCGAGACCATCGGATACAATTTGATTTTCGGGAGTGGCATGGAATATTTCATTCAGCGCGGGGTAGAACGCTACGGGCCCTACAACGTAGAGGAGCTGCAGCGGTACGTACGATCGGGCAACATCATTTTGGCGGACATTGCGCAGGGCGAAGGAATGAGCGATTGGACGTCGGTATCGGAGGTTCTCGGGAGTTTCCCGAATGTCGCGCCGGTCGTGCTGGCTCCCATGATGCATACCCCTTTTGAGTCTTCGCTTGTCAACCGTCAAAAGGTGCCTCTACCGCCCAACCTGCCTTGGATTGTCGTTCTGCTGGTCTTGTATTTCATTTGGATTTTCGTTCAGGCAAACTGGGCGAGAAAACTAGTGCCGGGCAACAAGGCGCTGTTATTGCTGGCATTCTGGCCGACTGGAATTGGCTTGGGCATCGGGATTGCGGTTGCATCGAGTGATCTCGCGATTGTGGGTTTGGCTCTCATGCTCGGGGGCAGTATCTCATTTTTTGCTGGCGTCTTCAGCATCCGCGCGGCAATGGAGCAATACTACAACTCTGTTGAGATCGCCGATCTGGACCTTGGTCCGGTCATGACATTTTTCCTGGGCCCGGTGTATTTCCAATATCACATCAATCGTCTGCACAAGTGGAAACAAGAAGGCCTGCTCGCCTCTTGATTTACTAGTAGTGGAATCGATAGCGCAGCTCGACATACATCTCTCGCGGATTGTTCCAGTGGAAGCCGCCGAAGGTTTGGCTGTTGTCGAGATTGACTCGCCGGTTGGCAACGTTCAAGGCATTCAGCGAGGCGGAGAAATTCTCGCCGAAGTCTTTCCCTAGAGATAGATCGAAGGTAGTGTGGCCCGGGAGGGTTCCTCCGCGGTACGGCTGATCGGGGAATGCGTTGCTGAAGCCGGAGCCGTAGTAGACATTCGTCGACGCGAACGCGCGCCAGGGAAGCGTGACGTTGCCGCCGAGATTCAGCGTGTTGGTCTGGTTGTGGTCAAGCGGGCATAAGCCGCGATTTGGGTCGCAAAAGTTTGTTGTTCCATCGGTAAAACCTCCATTGATCGCGCCTCCAGCCAGGGCTACTTGATTCGAATAGGCAAGATGGATTTGCCCGCGGTGGGCGATGCGCGGCGAGCGCAACGTCAGTTCCCAGCCCTGGATGGAAGCTCGTTCGATTGTCAGGGGAAGGCATAGGCCCGATCCGATGCAGCCGTGATCGAAGTAGTTGCGGGCGCGGGTTTTGAAGTTGTCCGCGTCGAGAACCCAGCCGCGGTAGGGAATGGTGACGCCAAACTGGTGCTCTTCGTCGCGCTCTCCGAGCAGCGGAAGGAAGGCGCAGTTGTTGTTGCTACAGAAGCTCTCCAGAGGGCCGCCAACGGTGAGCAGCGGCGGGGCTTGAAAGTAGTGCCCATAGAAAGCGCGGAAGGTCCAATTGAGGCGCGGAATGTGCAGGGCAGCACTGAAGCGGGGACTGATGGCATTTTCGGAAATCCCGCCGCTGAAGTGCGTGGGCCGCACTCCGGCTGTCAATGTCAGCCAGGAAAACGGCTTGAATTTATCGTCGAGAAAGAACGAAGCCAGGCTGCCGGAGACCGTGTCGCTTTCCGCGAGGGGTGGCGTTCCGGACAAATCGTTGTGGATGAGCCCAAAGAACTGGCTGTCGTTCTGCCGGAAGCCGTAAAAGCCAACCTGGAGATCGTTCTTGGCGATGTTCGCGCCGAAGCTTACTTGGCCGCCCGCATAGTTTGACGTATGGTGGTCGGTGGTCGCGAGGGGAACATCCGCAGGGGAGCTGTCGTAGTTGGCGGTGTTCCGATGGTAGAAAGGCGAGACCGTTAACAGAGTTTTGGAATTGAATGTGTGTACCCAGGAAAAATTCACGAGCGCATCGGCTTCGTGGTTCCCGTCGCGCAGACCAATGCTCGGGTACTGGGCCACAAACCCGTTGGCCGCGATCTTGGCGTTTTCAATGTCGTCGGGATAAGGGTCGTACGGAATCTGGTAGTAGTCCTTACGGGCCGATGCAACCAGCCGGAGTTGGTTGGAGGGATCGACATTGAAAATCAACGATCCGAAGCCCCCATAGCCGTTGGCCGCGTCGTGAACGGGCTTCGCAACCGGCGGCTGCAATCCGAGGTCCGTGCGGTTCCCGTTCAGGCCGACATAATAGGCGAAACGTTCGGTGTGGCTGCCGAAGCTGAACTGGTCGTTAGTCTGGTGGAAGTTTCCAGCACTGAGAACAATCTCAGCCTCATTATTACGTTCAAACCCGGACCGCGGGACCACGTTGAAGACGCCGTAGGTGCGGTCGCCGAACTCAGCGCCATAACTGCCGCGATTAACTTCCAGATAGTCGATGTCCTTGGGATCGAACTGGGGGCCGATGTTGCTGGCGATGTTCGTATTCGGAACAGGCACGCCGTCCACCAGCCAGCTGGTCTGGTGCCCTCCGCGAATGTGAAGCTGGTCGTGGGTAACGTAGGCGCCGGGAACGTAATCCGTGATCATGGCCAGGCTGTTGCTGCGGGATGCGCCCGGCGTGCGCGTAACATCCGTGCGGCTGAGAAGCGTGATGGGCGTAGCGGAATCGATGGGGACCGCTTCCAGATTCTCGCTGACGCTGACGGTTTCCTTCGCACTGGCAACTCGGAGCTGAAAGTGGACGACTGGCACGCTGCCCGAGGTGACCTCGACGTTCTGCTCGGTCTGGACGAATCCCGGGCTGGCGACGTTGACGGAATAGTCGCCGAGGGGTACGGCGTTTAGCGAGAACTCGCCGTTGGCATCGGTGGTGGCGGTCTTGTCCCAGTCCGAGGATTTGGCGCGGAGCATAACCATTGCGCCCTGGACGGGACGGTGCTGAGGATCGTGGACGATGCCCCGCACCGATCCAAAGATCGCGCCGAAGGAGGCGGAAGCAAGCAAGATCGTGACCCACGGCCATACAGCCGCGGGCCTAAGCACAGGGTGGTTCATAACAGGGTGGTTCATAAATGTCATCCTCGGCCGTCTTTCAACGGCCACGCACATCAACGCACCAAAACGCACCAAGGCGCGGCATGAAAATAGAGCTCGCACCCGCGAGCGGACGCCAGAAAACGCTTCTTGTTGAAAACGGAGCAGGGAGATTAGCTGGTTAGCAGGTGGCGGGAGGGCCGCGTTCGGAGTTCTCGAGAACTGGCCGAGAGTTGGAGCGGCTATGGTCCGTAAACGAAAAGAAGGCGGTGATCGGCAGCTGAGGAGCCACCAGTGCTGGTTCGCCAGCCCAAGCCAACTGCGCTGCCGCAGCGCTAGGTCCATGGTGAGGACAGGATGCCGCGCCAGTGTAGATCCCCGGAGCGTCGTCGGCGGGCATTTCGGACATGCCGGCCATCGCCGAATGGCAGTGATGCTTCCCGTCGCGGCGGCAGCATGCGGGAGTGTCCGCGCCCGTTGCTGCAACTGCCGCTGGCGCGAAGTTTCCGCAAGCCATCACGGTGAGCACGAAAATGGAGATCCAACGGCGCATCCTGATCGCAAACGTAGCACATCCCGGAAACTCGCGCAAAGATCAGGAGCAAACTTGAGAGAATATTTCCGCCAGCTTTCGAGGCCGTTGCATAGTCAATAAACCTAAGGCTTTCAATAGCTTAGCTGGGTTGGGATAATGAATCCCCAGCCTGCCAAGCCTCGTCTGGGTCGAGAAACGAAAGACAGAGGCTCGACTGGTGGTAAGTAAGTCGCTGATCAAGGGACATCGAGTAGTTTTCGTCGAGGTTAAACCCTCACCTAAGTGCTTTTCCTCGCTCATGTCCAACCCCGTTGTGGACGATGAAGAGAACTGCGGGAGAGATCGCGCCCCGCCCGTCCAGCAAGCCCATGTCTCCATGTTCCCAGCTTACGGAGGGGTCGACCCATGAGCGATAGCGATATCGTCCGAGACTTCCTTGTCGAGAGCTACGAGAACCTGGACCACCTCGACCGGGAGCTGGTCGGGCTCGAGAAAAACCCGAAAGATAAGGCAGCTCTGGCGGGCGTTTTCCGCACCATTCATACGATCAAGGGAACCTGCGGCTTCCTCGGTTTCAGCAAGCTGGAGAAGGTGGCGCACGTCGGCGAGAACCTCCTGACCCGTCTCCGGGATGGCCATCTGATACTGAACCCCGAGATGACAACGGCTTTGCTGGGCATGGTGGACGCGGTCCGGCAGATGCTGAAAGAGATTGAGACGACGGGCGCGGATGGGGAAAAGGACTACCCGGAGTTGCGGGAGGTTTTGACGCGGCTGCAGAGCGGGGCAGCAGCTCCCCCGACCGCCGCCGTTCCCGAGGAGGCAGGTTCGTCAAAGGCGGCAGCGAAAGACCCAGCATCGCCGGTCCAAATTGCCCCCATCGCCCCCCCGAAAAC
>Ga0209068_10001668_pt1 | contig 11043 bp, 7 predicted proteins | sample ColStrG_CSR_2012_FD_187200 | JGI IMG/M metagenome (GOLD analysis project Ga0209068, IMG submission 187200) | Freshwater sediment microbial communities in response to fracking from Pennsylvania, USA - Cold Stream Run_MetaG_CSR_2012 (SPAdes)... | ecosystem: Environmental > Aquatic > Freshwater >...
GCCCCGGCCGCGCGGCGGCCTCCGTCCTCCCCCCCGACGGGGGCCGCCGCCTTTTCGCCCCCCTCGCCCGGGCCAGCCCAAGCTCGCCGAGGGCGCGCGACTGCTCCGAGCGGCCGATCCCACCCCAGGCAGCCGTCGCCTCCTCATAGTCGTCAGACCCGTCACCCGCTCCGCACAGGTCCGGCAGCCGTACCGGCTCGTCCCCAGGGAGCCATGTGGTCGGCGTGCGCGGGGGGCCCGCCACCGATCCTGGAGGCGCGGTTCGCGCCCGAGCCTGAACCGCCGCCGAACCTGAGGAGTCCACCGTGTCCGACCCGACGACCCCGGTCGTGCGGCCCCTGCTGGTCAGCAGTGACGACGACCTCGTGGACGAGGTGCTGCAGGTGGCTGCGCGTGCCGGAGTGGGGGTCACGGTGGTGCCGGAAGCAGGGGCGGCGCTGGCCTGCTGGGCCGACGCCGCGCTGGTGCTCGTCGGTGACGACCAGTGTGCGGCCGTCGCTCGTGCCGGGCTGCCGCGGCGTGGGGGGCTCGTGGTCGTCGGCCGCGACCTGCACGACCCCGGGGTGTGGCGGCGTGCAGTGGCAGTCGGTGCGGACCACGTGGTGTTCCTGCCGCAGGCACGAGACTGGCTGGCGCTCCGGCTCGCCGGCGCCACCGGGTCGGACGGCACCGGGTCGCAGGGCATGGGCTCGCAGGGCACCGGGTCGCAGGGCACCGGGTCGGACGGCGGCGCGGTGGTCGTCGCCTGTGTCGGTGGCTGCGGCGGGGCGGGAGCCACCACGGTTGCGGTCGCGCTGTCTCGAGCCGGGCTTCGGGCCGCGATGAGCACTCTGCTGCTGGACGCCGACCCCCTGGGCGGCGGCATTGGCCCGGCCGTGCAGGAGCGCGATCTCCTGCTGCGGGGCCAGCCGCCTGCTGCCTGCCCCGCCCCAGTGTCACCCAGCTTCGAGGTCGGGGCACGAGCGCCGCACCCGGTGGGGCTGACCGTGCTCGCCTGGGACCGACCGGACCTGCACGACATCCCGCCCGAGGCCATGGCTGCCGTGCTGGCCGACGCCACACCCCGCGCGGATCTGATCGTCGCGGACCTGCCCCGTCGCGCGGACCGGGCCAGCCAGGTGGTGCTCTGCCAGGCCCACCGCGTCTTCCTGGTGGTCCCGGCCCGCCCCCGCGCCGTGGCGGCCGCCCGCTCGGTCGCTGCGGCGTTGAGACCGCTGACCGAAGGTCTGCGGGTTCTCGTCCGCGGTGGTGGCCAGGGCGGACCGGCACCGGGCGCGGTCGCCAAGTCCGTTGGGCTCCCGCTGGCCGGATGGTGGGATGCGGCGCCTGGGTTGCCCGTGGCGGTCACCGCCCTACCCGACGGAGACGGCGACGCCGAGGACCCGCTGGCGGCGCTGTCTGACCGGTTGATCAGGCTGCTGCCGCAACGCGTCGCGGACCGGCCCGGCTGATTCAGGACGCGCCGGGGACGCCGGTCCTGCCGTGGCGACGCCCGCCACGGCAGGACCGGCTCCAGCTGACGGCGCTGGCGGTGGCGCCAGGGTCCACGCGGCCAGGGTCCGCCGCTCACGGCGCCGCCTTTGTCCAGTGGGAAGTTCTGGTTGCCGCACTTGGGTGACTGGACACGGCAGGCACAGCCGGGCGCACTCGCACGACGAGATCGCGCCGCCGGTCGCGGACAGCAATGCCTCGCGGTCTCGCAACCCGTGCTCGGCGATACGTGGTGCAACTGGGGTAGGCGTGTCGGGGCCATCACCACGGACCGACCCGTGGCCGAGCTCGGCGACCCCCACCTGGTGCTGTCGCGGCTGCGCGACGCTACATGCGGCAAGCCTGGCGACGAGGGCGCGGTCGACCCAGGTAGGCCGTGGCGCGCCGACCACGGGCACCCCCAGGAACCGCTCCCCACTGCACCAGCGGCTCGCGGCGCTCCCGCGCTCCGGCGCTCCGGTCACCAGCGCGAGCGGGGGCTGGCCCACGAAAGGGTCCTGGCGGGGTGTGCAGTCACGCTGCCTTGAGTGTCCAATCGGTCACCGTGGTTGAATCAGGGCACGTCCAGCCGCCCCCCTCGGAAGGATCATCGTGGACCTGTCACTCGCGAGCAGAACCGAAGGTGACAAGACCGTCGTCAGCGTCGGAGGCGAGATCGACGTCTACACCGCGCCTAAGCTGCGCGAACAGATCGTCCAGCTCGTCGAGGAGGGTCACTACCATCTCGTCGTCGACATGGAGGACGTGGAGTTCCTGGACTCGACCGGCCTGGGCGTGCTGGTCGGCGGTCTCAAGCGCGTCCGAGCCCACGACGGCTCCCTTCGTCTGGTGTGCACGCAGGAGCGCATCCTGAAGATCTTCCGCATCACCGGACTGACCAAGGTGTTCCCGATCCACAGCTCAGTCGCCGAGGCTGTCGAGGCCACCGGCTAGCAGGGCCTGACACGTGCCCGTCGACCAACAGGTCGGGCGGGCCGGGCAGCGGACCAGCGATCCTCCAACAGCGAGGGAGGCAGTGCGGTGGGCACCGTCGAGCTGCGGTTCAGCCCGCTCCCGGCGCACGTGCGCACCGCCCGCCTGGTGGCCGTCTCGCTCGCCCGCCGGGCCGGGCTCGACGAGGAGGTCCTGGACGAGGTTCGCCTGGCGGTCGGGGAGGCAGCCTCCCGTGCCGTGGGTCGCCACGAGGTCGACTGCCCCGCCGAACCGGTGCTCGTGCGCCTGACCGACGCCGACGGGCTGTTCGTCGCTGAAGTCGTCGACCGGGCCCACGGTTCGGCCAGCGGCACCGACGTCCTGCTGGGACCGGTGTCGCAGATCGCCGACCACCCCGCCGACGAGCTGCCCGCCGGCTTCGACCTGGCGGTCATCGGCGGACTGGTCCAGGACGTTAGCGTCGAGGTCGGGGCCAACGGCTCGGTCGTGAGGATGTGCTGGCCGGTGCCCACGGCTCCGAGGCGAGCCGCAGTCCCGGTAACCCAGTCCCGATCCCCCGGCGAGCCGGCTCACTAGTCTCGTGCCGGGCCCCGGTGGGACGGCGCCAGGGCGCGCCGCCGAGGTGGTGCAGCCGCTCAGAGGGGGACCCGGATCGACCCGGCGCACCCCGTGCGGCTAAGGTGCGCCGAATGCACCCGCACCGTCATCGGTCCGCACCGGGCCGCCAGCGGGAGCTTGCCAGCCACCGGTCCTAGCCAGGCCGCCACGCGCACGCTGACAGGAGAACGCATGTCCGGGATCACACTCGCCAGCATCGGCGGGACGATCTCCCTCACCGGCGCCAACTTCACGTACGTCGTCGTGGTTGCCGCCATCGCGCTGGGCGCCCTCGGCGTCGCCGCGATCCTGGTGCGAGAGGTCCTCGCCGCGAGCGAGGGAACCCAGAAGATGCAGGAGATCGCCGGGGCGATCCAGGAGGGCGCCGCGGCATACCTGGCCAGGCAGTTCAAGACACTCAGCGTGTTCGCCATCGTGGTCTTCTTCCTGCTCTTCCTGCTCCCCAGCGACACCACCTCCGAGCGCGTCGGGCGCTCTGTCTTCTTCCTGGTGGGGGCGGTCTTCTCGGCCACCACCGGCTACGTGGGCATGTGGCTGGCGGTGCGTGGCAACGTTCGGGTCGCCGCCGCTGCGCAGGACTCGGGCGAGCAGCGCGCCATGCGGATCGCCTTCCGCACCGGTGGCGTGGCCGGGATGTTCACCGTCGGTCTGGGCCTGTTCGGCGCCTCGATGGTGGTGCTCATCTACAAGGACCAGGCTCCCAAGGTCCTGGAGGGCTTCGGTTTCGGCGCGGCGATGCTCGCCATGTTCATGCGGGTCGGCGGCGGGATCTTCACCAAGGCGGCCGACGTCGGTGCCGACCTCGTTGGCAAGGTCGAGCAGGGCATCCCCGAGGACGACCCGCGCAACGCCGCCACCATCGCGGACAACGTCGGCGACAACGTGGGCGACTGCGCCGGGATGGCCGCGGACCTGTTCGAGTCCTACGCGGTCACCCTGGTCGCCGCGCTGATCCTCGGCAAGGCAGCCTTCGGCTCCATCGGCCTGGTATTCCCGCTGATCGTGCCCGCCATCGGCGTGCTGACAGCGGTGGTCGGCATCTGGGCCGTGGCGCCCCGGCCCGGGGACCGGTCCGGGATGACCGCCATCACCCGGGGGTTCTTCATCTCGGCAGGCATCTCGGCCGTTCTGGTCGCCATCGCGGCGTTCGTCTTCCTCAAGCCCAACCTGTCCGCCTTCGACGGCCTGCGGGTCGCCACCTTGAACCTGACCGACCCGGCCTCGTTCAACCCGCGGGTGTTCGCCATCGGCTCGGTGCTCATCGGCATCGTGCTGGCGGCGGCCATCCAGCAGCTGACTGGCTACTTCACCGAGACGAACCGCAAGCCGGTCGACGACGTCGCCAAGTCCTCGCTCACCGGAGCCGCGACGGTCATCCTGGCCGGCATCAGCGTCGGCCTGGAGTCGGCCGTGTACTCGGCGCTGCTGATCGGCGCGGCCGTCTACGCAGCGTTTCTGCTCGGCGCGGGCTCAGTGACCCTGTCACTGTTCGCGATCGCCCTGGCCGGTACGGGGCTGCTGACCACTGTGGGCGTCATCGTCTCGATGGACACCTTCGGCCCGGTCTCGGACAACGCCCAGGGGATCGCCGAGATGTCCGGGGACGTGCACGGCGAAGGCACCCTGGTCCTGACCAAGCTCGACGCGGTGGGCAACACCACCAAGGCGATCACCAAGGGCATCGCGATCGCCACCGCGGTGCTGGCCGCGACAGCACTGTTCGGATCGTTCCGCGACGCCGTGGTCACCTCGGCGGCCAGCGCCTCCCAGGCGGTGGTCAACGCGCTGGGAGTCCAGGACGCTGACCAGTTCAGGGGCATCCTGGACATCAGCAACCCGCGCAACCTGGTCGGCCTGATCATCGGCGCCTCGGTGGTGTTCTTGTTCTCCGGTCTGGCCATCAACGCGGTCTCGCGCGCCGCCGGCGCGGTCATCTTCGAGGTGCGTCGCCAGTTCCGCGAGCACCCGGGCATCATGGACTACACCGAGAAGCCCGAGTACGGCAAGGTCGTCGACATCGTGACCCGCGACTCCCTTCGCGAGCTCGCGACGCCCGGCCTGCTGGCCGTCCTCACCCCGATCGCCGTGGGTTTCGGCCTGGGCATCGGCGCGCTCGGCTCCTACCTCGCCGGGACGATCGCCACCGGCACCTTGATGGCGGTCTTCCTGTCCAACTCAGGTGGGGCCTGGGACAACGCCAAGAAGTTCGTCGAAGACGGCAACTTCGGTGGCAAGGGCTCGCAGTCACACGAGGCCACCGTGATCGGCGACACGGTCGGCGACCCGTTCAAGGACACCGCGGGCCCAGCGATCAACCCCCTGATCAAGGTGATGAACCTGGTGGCGCTGCTCATCGCCCCGGCGGTCGTGTCGCTGTCGCTGGAAGGCAGGGGCTGGTACCGGGCTCTGATCGCGGTGGTGGCCGTAGGCATCGTGGTGACGTCCATCGTGATCTCCAAGCGTCGACCGATCGCGGTGGGCGAGGCCCCCGTCGAGGTGGCCGCTGTCTGAGCCGCTCGGCGCGTGGTCGTGGCACGCGCGCCTCGTCGCTGGGACGGACCCTGGAACGGGGCGCGTTTGACACGGACGGGGCTTGTAGCGTCACACTCCGGCGCGACCACTCTTGCGGTTGCCCCGTGAACCGCAGTGATCGAAAGTGAGAGCAGTTGTCTGACGAGAACGGCTCCGCGGCGGGTGCCGCGCCCGGCGCGATCCGCCGCCTGGTGATCGTGGAGAGCCCGGCCAAGGCCAAGACGATCAAGGGCTATCTCGGCCCTGGCTACGTCGTGGAGGCCAGCGTCGGGCACATCCGGGACCTGCCCAAGGGCGCCGCCGACATACCGGCCGCCCAGAAGGGCCAGCCCTGGGCCCGCCTCGGGGTCAACGTCGAGGACGGCTTCGAGCCGCTGTACGTGGTGGACGCCGACAAGCGCTCCAAGGTCGCCGAGCTCAAACGCGAGCTCAAGAACGCCGACGAGCTGCTGCTGGCCACCGACGAGGACCGCGAGGGCGAGGCGATCGCCTGGCACCTGCTGGAGGTCCTGCAGCCGCGGGTGCCGGTCCGGCGCATGGTCTTCCACGAGATCACCCGGGACGCGATCCGGGAGGCTGCCGTCAACACCCGCGACCTGGACCTGCGCCTGGTCGACGCCCAGGAGACCCGGCGCATCATCGACCGGCTGTACGGGTACGAGGTCAGCCCGGTGCTGTGGAAGAAGGTCATGCAAGGCCTGTCGGCCGGCCGGGTCCAGTCGGTGGCGACCAGGCTGGTCGTGGAACGCGAGCGCGAGCGGATCGCCTTCGTCAGTGCCGGCTACTGGGACTTGGACGCGGTCTTCGACCCGGGGGCGTTCTCGGCCCGCCTGGTGGCCGTGGACGGGGTCCGGGTCGCAACGGGGCGGGACTTCGCCAGCGACGGAACCCTGACGTCCGCGGCGGCGGGAAAGGCCAGCCGGACCCGGCCGGTGGTGCTCGACGAAGCCGCCGTGCGGGGCCTGGCCGGCGCCCTGGAGGGGGCGTCGTTCGCGGTCCGCTCGGTGGAGGACAGGCCTTACCGGCGCTCGCCCGCAGCCCCGTTCATGACATCGACCCTGCAGCAGGAGGCCAGCCGCAAGCTGCGCTACTCCAGCCAGACGGCGATGCGCATCGCCCAGCGGCTGTACGAGAACGGGCACATCACCTACATGCGAACCGACTCCACGACCCTGTCGGCGTCGGCGATCACCGCCGCGCGCAACGCCGCACGCGACATCTTCGGGGCTGACACGGTCGCCGAGTCGCCGCGCCAGTACACCCGCAAGGTCAAGAACGCGCAGGAGGCGCACGAGGCGATCCGCCCGTCAGGGGACGCCTTCCGCACTCCGGGTGAGGTCGCCCCCGAGCTGACCGCGGACGAGCTCGCCCTGTACGACCTGATCTGGAAGCGCACCGTCGCCTCTCAGATGGCCGACGCGCGCGGGTTCACGATGACCGTCCGCCTTGGCGCCAGCGCGGGCGACGGGCGTGACGCCGAGTTCTCCACTGCCGGCACGGTGATCACCGCCCGGGGGTTCCTGGCTGCTTACGAGGAGGGCCGGGACGAGGACTCCGCGGGCGGCGCCCAGGACGACACCGAACGCAGACTCCCGGCCCTGACAGTGGGTGACGTCGTCGCGGTGCGCGCACTGGAGCCCGAAGGGCACTCGACCCAGCCGCCGTCCCGATACACCGAGGCCACCTTGGTCAAGGCGCTGGAGGAACGGGGCATCGGACGCCCGTCGACCTACGCCTCGATCATGGGCACGATCTTGGACCGCGGGTACGTCTGGAAGAAGGGGTCGGCCCTGGTGCCCTCCTTCCTTGCGTTCTCGGTCGTGACGCTGCTGGAGAAGCACTTCGGCGAGCTCGTCGACTACGACTTCACCGCACGAATGGAGGAGATCCTCGACCTCGTCGCGGGCGGCGAGGCAGAACGACTGGCGACGCTGAGCAGGTTCTACTACGGCGGCCAGGGCCCGGTCGGCGCGGCGACCGGTGGCGCCGCGCCCGAAACGGGGAACTTCCGGGGCCTGCACCCTATGGTGTCCGACCTGGGCGAGATCGACGCCAAGAGCATCAACTCGATCCCGATCGGCAACGACATCGTGCTGCGGGTCGGCCGGTACGGCCCCTACCTGGAGCGCGAGCGGCCCGGCGACGAGGGAGCTGCGGTCACCGAGCGGGCGAGCGTGCCGGATGACACCCCGCCCGACGAGCTAACGGTCGAACGGGCCGAGGAGCTGTTGGCCCAGCCGTCGGGGGACCGGGTGCTGGGCGCCGACCCCGAGTCGGGCCGGGACATCGTGGCCAAGGTCGGCCGGTACGGCCCCTACGTGACTGAGGTGATGCCCCAGGACGCGCCCAAGTCCGCCAAGCCCCGGACCGCCTCGCTGTTCAAGGAGATGTCCTTGGACTCGGTTCGGCTCGACGACGCACTGCTGCTGCTGTCACTGCCCAGGGTGGTCGGGGCCGACCCTGCCGACGGTGTGGAGATCTCAGCGCAGAACGGCCGCTATGGCCCGTACATCAAGAAAGGCACGGACTCGCGGTCGTTGGACTCCGAGGCCGCCCTGCTCACGGTGACCCTGGAGGAGGCGCTGGCCCTGCTGGCCCAGCCCAAGCCGCGTGGGCGCGGCCGCGGCGCGGCAGCTCCCCCGCTGCGCGAGCTGGGCGTCGACGCCGCGACCGGGAAGCCGATCGTCGTCAAGGACGGCCGCTTCGGCGCGTACGTGACCGACGGCGAGACCAACGCCACGCTTCGCAAGGCGGACGCCGTCGAGACGGTGACGCTGGAGCGCGCCACGGAGCTGCTCGCCGAGAAGCGGGCCAAGGGACCGGCCCCCAAGAAGCGGGCCACCGCGCGACGTCGCTGACCGGGCTGGCGCTGACCGGGCCACGCTGGGTCGGCACGGACGTGTCTGCGTCGGCCCTGCCGCCCCCGGAGTCCGGCGACGCCCATGCGGCGCCCGCGCGGTCGTCGGCGCCGGATAGATTGCCGGTATGCCGTCCGCAGGTGGTCTGTTCCTGGTCTTCGAAGGCGGCGAAGGGGCGGGCAAGTCCACCCAGGTCAGGGCTTTGGCGGCGCTTCTGGTCGCCCGCGGCCTCGACGTCGTGGTGACGCGTGAGCCCGGCGCCACCCCGGTCGGCAAGGGCATCCGCAGCATCGTCCTGGACCCGGCGAGCCACGGTCTGTCGCCGCGGGCGGAGGCTCTGCTGTATGCGGCCGACCGGGCCGACCACGTGGACGCGGTCATCCGGCCCGCCCTGGACAACGCCGCGGTGGTCATCAGCGACCGCTACGTCGACTCTTCACTGGCCTACCAGGGGGCGGGCCGCCCGATCGACGCCCAGCTCGTCGAGCAGGTCAACGCCTGGGCCACCACCGGGCTCGTTGCCGACCTGACCGTGCTGCTGGACATCGACCCGGTCGTGGGCCTGGCCCGCGCCGGGCACACCGACCGTCTCGAGGCCGAGCCGCTGGCGTTCCACCAGGCGGTCCGGGCGGCATTCCTGGAGCTGGCGGCCCGCGACCCCCGGCGGTATGTCGTCATCGCTGCCGACCAGGAGCCCGAGCTCGTCCAGGAGCTGGTCGCATCCTCGGTCACCGCCTGGCTGGACTCCAGACCATGAGCGTCTGGGACGACCTGGTCGGGCAGGAGCGGGTTGTCGACCAGCTCGCCGCCGCCGCGCGGGCAGCCCGCGAGGTCGTCGCCGGCACCGGCCCCGGCCTGGGCATGACGCACGCCTGGGTCTTCACGGGCCCGCCCGGCTCGGGCCGCAGCACCGCGGCCCGCTCGTTCGCCGCCGCGCTGCAGTGCTCCGACGGGCAGGGCGAGCCCGGCTGCGGGCGCTGCCACGCCTGCCAGACGGCTCTGGGCGGCACCCATCCGGACGTGCGTGTCGTCCGCCCCGCCGGACTGCACCACCTCACCGACGACATCCGCACCCTGGTTCGCCAGGCCGCGCTGTCGCCGTCGGACGGGCGTTGGCAGGTGGTCATCATCGAGGACGCGGACCGGCTCGAGGGTCCAGACCTGGCCTGGCGCCCGGCCAACTCGCTGCTCAAAGCGATCGAGGAGCCGTCCCCGCGGACGGTCTGGGTGCTGTGCGCGCCGTCCTTGGAGGACGTGATCGCCACGATCCGCTCGCGATGCCGCTCAGTGGCCCTGCGCACCCCGCCGGCTCAGGCGGTCGCCGAGGTGCTCGTCAGGCGCGACGGGATCGACCAGGCGATGGCCTCGTTCGCCGCCAGGGCGGCCCAGTCCCACGTCGGCCGGGCCCGGCGGCTGGCCACGGACGAGGCGAGCCGGCTGCGGCGCGCCGAGATCATGAAGATGCCCGGTCAGATGGTGTCCGTCGGAGCATGTCTGACGGCTGCGGCCAACCTGGTCGACGCCGCCGAGGAGGAGGCCGGTGTCGCCACCGTGGCACGCGATGCCGCCGAGACCGAGCGGCTGGCCCTGGCGCTGGGCCAGGGCTCGAGCAAGGGGCTGGACGCCAGCAGCCGTGCACAGCTGAAGGACCTCGACAAACAGCACAAGCGTCGGGCCACCCGGACCCACCGAGACATCCTCGACCTGGCCCTGCTGGAGCTGGTCGCCTTCTACCGCGACGTGCTGAGCATCCAGCTCGGGGCCCGGGTCGAGCTGGCGAACGTCGACGTGGAGACCGCGTTGCTGGCGGCGGCCAGGAGCTGCCACCCCGAGCGCACTCTGCAGCGCATCGAATCCGTCCTGGCGTGCCGTGCAGCACTGGCCAGCAACGTCGCCCCGCTGCTCGCCGCCGAGGCGATGACGTTGTCGCTGCGCTGAGGAGGTCATCGCGACGGTGTCGGGGAGCGAGCCCAGGGAGCTACTCCTGCGCCGCGGCGAGTCCGGCGCTGTAGGCGTGCATGCCCTCGATCGCGGGCAGGAGCACGGCGTCGGCGCTGCGGCCGAGGTCCGGGGCGCCCAGCAGGGTCGCCGAGGCGGCCAGCAGGGCCTCGTAGGCGTCCACCCCCCGGTCGAGCCGCGACTCGACCTCCCGGGCAGCACTCTGGGCGGCCGCCCCAGCGGCCGTTCCGGCCATCGACACCCTGAGCTCGTCGAGCACCCCGAGGCGGCGGGCCTGCTGGTCCAGCAGCGGAGCTGCCTGATCCACGGCCTTGCGCAGCTCCAGCCCGGCTGACGGGTGCAGGTACTCCACGGCCGGGATGAGCTGGCGCAGGCTGTCCTGGACTTTCACCAACCGCATGGCTCCGGGCGGGGGTGGGGGCTGCGGGGGCGTCACGGCGCGCAGCCGCAGCGCTGCTCCCCCGGTGAACCACGCCCCGAAGGCTGTCCCGACCAGCCACCACGGGGTGCCGCCGATGGCCGCGACGACGGTGGCGACCGAAGCGACGGCGCCCGCGAACACGGCGGTCCGTAGCTGCGCGAGCCGCTGCCGGTGGCGGGCCAGGGCGCGCCGGTACGCGCGGGCTGGGTCGGCGCCCCCGGAGACTAGGGC
>Ga0209068_10001669_pt1 | contig 11040 bp, 11 predicted proteins | sample ColStrG_CSR_2012_FD_187200 | JGI IMG/M metagenome (GOLD analysis project Ga0209068, IMG submission 187200) | Freshwater sediment microbial communities in response to fracking from Pennsylvania, USA - Cold Stream Run_MetaG_CSR_2012 (SPAdes)... | ecosystem: Environmental > Aquatic > Freshwater >...
GATACATCTCCGCGGCAATTTCAAACTTGAAGTTCTTGAAGACGTGAATCTTGATCTTCACAACCTGACCCCAAGGCAAGCGCTCACATTATTATCCGACATTCCCCAGATGAACTCTGGAACGGCGTAGACGATAGCACGCAGCGGGGTTCCCCCGGAAGCCATGGGTTGGGCAGGCTGCGCAGAACTTCCGGCACCCCCGGCCTCCTATTTTTTGCCGACTTGTTTGCAATGCGAGGGTCCGCTGTTTGGCCCACCTCGGACCTTCCGCGACGCCCGCTTTCCGGTCGCTATAGGGTGCTAAGCGGACATGCGCTCGCGAAGCTGCGCGCCGCCATCGCTGGATCGCTCGCCGATACGGCAGTCCGCAGCGGGGTGATGAAGTCGGTGTTCGAGGACCCCATCAGCTGACCCACCGGGCTCGCGGGGCAAGAGCGTGTCGGATACCGGCGGCATCGAGTGCGCCGCGCTCCAACAAGAGCAGAGGCCGGACACCATCTGACCTATGCGGCGCCTTCGATCAAGATCATTCCCTTGGCAGGGTCGTTCATGGGGCGTCGCCCTCCGCTACTCGAACCGCGAGCGCGTGGCTTACCCGGTCGGCAGCCGGGAGGCCGCGGAGCGGGAGCTCCTGCGGCCTCGGCCGCCCGATCCCAACCCCGATCCCGTCGATGGTCGCTCGCTGCGCCGGCCGGTCACGCGCTGCCCGCGCAACATTCATCGATGTGTCGCATCGTTTTCACGATCATCGATCACCATGCTCCCCGTCCAAAGGAGGGATCGCCGCGACAACCTCCACTTGGATGAGCCCCAGCAATTGTCTCCCCCTTCCACCGCCCAATTGCTGGGGCTTTTCGCTTCCAGCCCGGCCAGGTCGGCGGCGAGCCTCGAAGGAGGGCGTTCCAAGGCGCGCGATCTTCCATGCTCTTCCCAAAGCCGGGTTCTTGCGCCTCGACCGCGGACTAATCGCTTCAGATTTCTGGCAGGACGGAATATCTCCTAGGGTAGATTGAGCGCCCAACAGAACCAAACCCACGTAAAGCTGGTCAGGAAAGCGGCTAAAGTAACCAACGCGGTGTCTCTGTCGGCCTCGGGCACCGCCTCCGTGTGGAACATCAGGATCCTGTCTACTGCCGAGAGCCAAATAATAAGAACACCAATGAGACTTGAGATCATGAGGATCCCGAAATGGCCGGCCGCACCTTCGGTGAAGCGCCGCACTATTGACGTTATATCGCAAGCCTAGTCGGCAGCAATTTCGCGCTTCACGCGATGCCACGCGCGGCAAGCGGCATGGCGGCGCTGCCCGTGCAAGCGCAACTGCGTTGCGCACCCAAGAGTGCGATGACCGCAGCCGGGGACGAGCCGAAGCGAATTGCAGTCAAATGGTCCACGGCCATGATCGCGCTCGGTTTTCTGCTCACGATTGTCTGGTTAGGATTGAGATTATTCCATGTTTGCCGACAACGATCCGTCGATCGCCTGCCATTACTTGGGTACCATCAGCGATCCCGTCCACAGCTGTTCAATTTTGTACAGACACACCTCGGTCAAGGGGATCAAAATACCTTTCACGTGCAGCGCTCGAGCAAAGTGTCTCCCTATGAGAGGTGCGTCATGGTCGGGTTTGCCGTGATCGGTTTTTTGGTGGGGACCGCTCTTTCCAACACTAAGGTCCTCGTTCTTGTTCCTGCGATTCCTTTGATGCTGGCTATCGTTACAGCCGGCAAGGCTGTTCGCGGTGAGACGATTTTGTGGATGGAAGTTACAATGATTCTGGTCGCAGCCGCTGTTCAATTGGGCTACTTCCTCGGAGGCATCTTCCGGTTCGCGGTCGACGAGAAGTCCCTCCGGGATATCAAAGCCAGAGCAAAACTCACAAGCTGATCCGAAGGTTCGAGCGCGGGCTCTCAAAGCGGGTGTCAAATACACCGATAAGGGCAAAGCCACCGGCTGCACCGCCCCGACCGCCAGCCCGATCGAAGGCCTCGCAGCAGTCGGCTCTGCCGACCGATTCAATCGCACGATCACCATCGTACGTTCGCTGCAACAGATCGATCCCTCGGTTTGCCGGCCATATGACTGTGGCCCGGAGGCAGAGCCACAGATGGCCTCGGCCGAAACTAGAGTTCAGGCTCGTCGAACTTGGCCGGCCCTTTCCTGATCAATGAAGGCAACGGCGAGGCGTCGTCGGCGGGCTCTCTCGTCTCAGACTCGCGCTGATTGGTCTGTAGCTTCTGCTGCAGATCTCGAACGCCTTCGAGCACTGAAGTCGCCTTGTTGCAAAAGCCCGTTACGTGCTCGTTGGCGACCTTGCTATGCTCCCTGATCGCGCTCGCCAACGCTCGCAGCTTCTCGGCGATTTCGGTCGCGCCGCGCATGATCTCATCCGCGGTCTTTTCGATCTCTTCAGACGTGGCCGCGCCGATTCTGTCCACCGCCTGAATAGTGGCGCTCGCGAGACGTACTGGGTCGGTTTTGGCGGGCATATAGGTTGACGGATTAGGTGTTTGAATGTTCATGACTTCCCTCCTGCTCTCAGCATGATACCGAACGAGAACGCCGGTGCCTTCTTGTTGTTTGTCCGTTTACCATCATTCAACAACAATCAATCTCGCATACATTGTGGCCGTTTTTGGAGAAGAATCCGGCGATTTCCGGAATTGCGGCGGTTCGGGGCCGCCCCACGGTCACTTCTCTACAGTTCAGCGCAATGTAGCCTCCTGGACGTCTTGTTCTACCAAATCGTGGCCCGAGGTCCGCGGTATTTTCGTAGGCGTCCGCAACGGCGCGATGGGGGTTCGGGCGAGCCCCGCCGTTCGCCCACGCCGCTCAACGATGCGGCCGACGTCAGCCGTTTTGAAGTTGGCGACAGCGCATACCGATCCGGGTGGAATGGACTACCGCTGGAGCTGAATTGGATTCACAGATCAAGCACGATGGCTATCGCATCGTCGCCTGTTGATCCCTACATACGGCTTCGCCACCGCTCGCAGCAGGTCTGCTCGCAGGTGTGGGCTAGCGACGGAGATACTTACGCCATGAGGGAACATGCCATACAGGCCATCGCAATCGTGGTCGGTGCGGCGCTGATCGCCGGGGCGCTGTATCAGGCTCGCTCACGATATCAGATGGCTGCGACCCAGGGACTGGGCGTCCTGCGCCTCGACACCCATACGGGTGAGGTATCAATCTGCGATGTGCGCGGAAGCGGAACTCCCCGGAGCGCTCACTGCTGACAAGGGCGAACTTGATGGTTTGCCGTCGCCGGCGTCCGCGGTTTCGGTTTCGGTCCGCGCTGCCGTACTCGGTCTTGCCATCGAGCGCCGCCGCAATTCACAGAAAACCACTGCAGATAGATGATACTACGGTAATTCAATCGCGATAAAATTCGGCCGCGTTGCTTTTGCGCAACCATTTCGGGCGCCGACTCAGCTATCAGTGCGCCACCCTGCCATTTGGGGGTTTGCAATCATGGTCTTGGCTGACAACCTCGCAATTCTGCGTTGCCCAGCTTGCGGCGGCGTCATGAAACTGATCCGCAGCGTCCCGCGATCCGAAGGGCTTCCGCCCTTGATTGTTGTCTCCTGTACGTCTTGCAATGAGGTGGAGGTAAAAGAGGCAAAGCGCGTGGCGTAGCGCTGCCTCTGCCCATTTCTTGTTCGTTTGCTTGCTGCGAAGTCAGCATCGGGGGTTAGCGGATGCGCCGACATGGTCGGCATCCAACATTCTAGTTGACCCGCCGGCCGGAAGAGCGGAGTTTCGCTGGGCGATGCGCGGAAGGCTGGGCTGAAAACAACCCGGTTATAAATGCGGGCAAGCACGAAGAGATCGCGCACCCGCCGTTCGTCGCTGCAACGGCGGGTCCCGGTGCCTACGGCATCGCCGTTCGCTCGCTCCTGGGCAACGCCGCGAGGACGTCGCTACCGTTGAACCCAGTCGGCGCGTGTCGCCGCGAAGCCGCAACGGTCAGGACGATCGCGGTCGGGTCGCAGGTGAGCACCATCAGGAGGATCAGCCACCGGATCGCCTGCTCGACCGGTATCCCCATCATCGCCGCCATGTAGACGATCGGCCCCTTGGCGGCTTCGGCGCGCTGGCGCTCGGCATCGAGCTTGGCCCGGTCCGAGCGGAGATCCACCAGAACGGTCTCCTCCCTGAGCCGCTCCGCGATCAGGGTCTCGCGCGCCTTGCGCTGGCTTGCGATGGCGTTGAGGGCCGCACCGGCCCGGCCCTTCTCGGTGAACTTTCCGATCGCCGCGTCGAACTCGCCGATGCGCTGGTCAAAGCCTGCCAGGGTCTTGATCTGCGCCGCGAGTCGGGCATCGAGCGCGCCGAGGCGCTCCCCGATCGAGGCCGAAGCCGCGACCGTCACCCCGACATGAGCCTCGACCAGCCGGCCGTAGACTCCGGCCGCGTTGATGAACGCCAAGCCGGCCACCAGGGTGATCAGCGCCGCACGCAGCATCCAACCTGTCGATCGCCAGTTGCGGGCGAGCCAACCGGCGGTGACGAGCTTGGATGCCTCCATCGTGACCGCGAGCGCAATGACGGCAGCAGGCGCGCCCGGGAAAATCTCCGCCATGCCGGAGACCGAAAAATAGGCCGCCACGGCGGCCAGCGCTCCGGCGGCACCGTAAGCCGGGAGATTTGCCAATCTGCCGCCGCTGGGAGGCCTGGGAGTGAACGCCATGGCGGCCGCCGCCGGCGGCAGTGGCGCCGGCACCCGCACCGGCAGTTCGGCCGCGACGTCACCTGTCATCCAATTCCGCGCCGTGGACCTCGAAATCCCCCAGCGCTTCGCCAGCGACGCAACACTGACCTTCGCCAGGCTCGGATCATTTCGAATCTGCTCGAGCGCCTGAGCGCGGGTAATCTTGCGAATTGCGGTCACGGTCATTGTGCTCCCCCCTCAAAATCAACGCACGCGAATCATCCCGCAAAACTCTCACGCGCGGACAAAAGGGTCACCTTACAAGTTGCGCGCGTCCCCCGGCTTTTTCGATCAAGACGTAGCGATACGTTGTCCGTTACCGGAAGCATCGCAAATCACGCCGCGTCGGAGATCACGTGGCTTTGCAAGAACGCCAGCAACGACTTTGATTTCAGTGAGCGCCGGCGCAGCGGTCTGTTTTGAGGCGAATTATCGATAGGTCCATTATGATTTGCGACAGTCCCGCTGCTTGCGCGCAGGCTTCCGGCCCATAGCTCCATGTCGAGGCAGGTGAGCAAATCGTCATAAGTCCCGCCGCCGGCGCGCGAATATCGCATGCAATGTGAACGGTCAGCGCTGGGAAACGCGTTTCATTTGCGCGCAAGCTGATCGCGCGCGCGGTCCTCCACCAAAAGACCGCGATTCACGCTCGGCCGCGGATTCTGGGGCTCGACCGGTCGTGCTAGGCTGGCCGCCAAGAAAACATGACGCATCCAGGCACAGGGGCGGAACGGCATGAGCAACACAGTGCGGGCGATCGGCGCAGCGCTCGGCGTCCTCGCCCTTTGGACCCAATGCGCCGCGGCGGAAACGCTCAAGCTCGCCTCGCCGCAGCCGGGCAGCTGGGAAAGCGCGATTCCGGTGCTCGGGCAGCAGCAGGGATTCTTTCGCCGGCAAGGGCTCGAGCTCGAGATCGTCAACACGTCGGGCAGCGGCGAGACCCTGCAGGCGGTGATTTCCGGCGCGGTCGATGTCGGCTTGAGCGCCGGAACGGTCGGCGTGCTCGGAGCCCACGCTCGGGGCGCGCCGATCCGCATCATCGGGGCGAGCGAAACCGGGTCGGCCGACACATTCTGGTATGTCGCGGCCAAGTCGCCGATCGCAGCCATGCGCGAGGCCAACAACGCCACCCTCGCCTATTCCACCACCGGGGCGTCTTCGCACCTCGCGGTGTTGCGGTTCATCAGCGAATACGGCCTGAACGCCAAGCCGGTCGCGACCGGAAATCCGGCAGCGACCATGACCCAGGTCATGACCGGACAGGTCGATGTCGGATGGGCGGTGGCCCCGTTCGCACTCGATGCGCTCGGCCGCGGCGAAATCCGCGTGGTCGGCCGGGCGAGCGACATCGCCGCCATCCGCGAGCAAACCATCCGCGTGCAAGTGACCAATACGCGCACGCTCGCGGAGAGGAAGGAGCTGATGCGGCGCTTCCGCAACGGCTATCGCGAAACCCTCGACTGGATGTATGCGAGCCCCGACGCCGTGCCGCGCTACATGGCCTATTCGGGCTTCTCGGAAGCCGCGGTCCGGCGCATGATGCAGGAGTTCATCCCCAAGCAAAGCCTGCAGATGGACGAGATCAAGGGCGTCAAGGAAAGCATGGACGATGCGATCCAGTTCAAGTTCATCAGCGCGCCGTTGACCGAGCCGCAGGTCGAGGCGTTGATCCAGATTCCGTAGCCGGCGCGCCGGCCCGAGGTGCCGTCCACCCTCATGCGAGAGGTTGGACCCGTGGGTCAAGCGATACGGAATCGCCCCACTTCAATCAACGAAGATACTCGTAGGCGGGATACAGGCCGATGAGCACGATGAGCACATGCTGAAGCGCTTTCGACATCTGACGCCACAACCGAGCTGCTCCGCGCCAACATTTCGCGCACCAAAGCGGTTTCGCCGCAAGCGACCCGGCCCGCCAATTATCCTGAGCGCATCGAGCCACCGCTAGTCCCCGTCAAGCAAAGGCTTTGCGCCAGGCTCTCGGGCTTCGAAAGCCTGGATGGCGTTGCTGACCGTCGTGACTTGACCGCAGCCCAGGCAGATGACCGGCGCGAAGTCCGCCGGACGGTAGACGCTCGTGAAATTCTCGTTGCCGCAATTCGGGCACTTGCCGTAGCAGGTGAACGTGAAAGGCATCGACACCCCCATGCCGAGACTATCGACATGCTCTCGCGGCTGCACATATAGAGAGTATTGATTGGGCGTATAAACTGCGTAACCGCCTATTTGCCGCGCCGGGAAGCGTCGTCGCGGGCGTTAAAGTTAAAATCTGATCGTCGGATCCTCAGCAACGAAAGTTGCCTAAAATGGGGTGTCTCTCGCCAATGAGAGATGCGGTCCCGACCATCACAAGTGAGTCTCTTGTGGGGAAATGGTCGGGACCGGCTTCGGGGCGCCGGCGCAGCGCCGCGACCGGCCGAGCGAGGCGCTCGGTGCCCTCGACGTCACGCTGACCGACGACGACCTCGCCCGGATCGAAACGGCGATACCCGACGGCGCCGGCGGCGACCGCTACGCACCGCAAGCGATGGTGCATCTCGACAGCGAGAAACCGCCCGCGCGGACGTGAGCGATGGATTGATCGCTTGCTCTATCGATTGTTTGTTTTGATGCCGTGACGGGGTGAGCCGCCGCTTATGTCTGATCGGCGACCGGGATTTTCACGTCGTGGAATCCGCGCTCGTACATCGAATAGACTTCGCGAACCAGAATGTGGGTTGCGACCTCGTTTTCGGTGCGGCCGAGTTTTCCGAGCGTGGCCAGCAGCACCAGATAATTGAACGTCTCCTCCGGCAAGGTCAGGCTCAGGGAGCGGGCCTCGGAGCGGTTTTCAGGTCGAGCCATACCAACGCCTCACGATTATTACTGCCTTATAATGGCATTTTAACTATTGATTAGCGAATCGAATCATGACAGGTTTTGAGCGGGCCGAAACATGGTGAACGTGACCCTGAGAGGGGATCTCTCAGGGTTCGGCGAATCGGGCGGTGGGATTCCAAGCCCACAGCCCGGATCGCGTTTGACGGCCCACCGGGTGACGGTGCGCTCAAGCTCGCCGATCTTCCGCCCATCATGCGACCCCACTCGCCTCATGCCGACTTGGCAGCTCGAGACGAGCTCGCCCGAATTGACACCGCCGCCCGGGCTCGCGGGCGCGAACGAGGATCTGTGCCCCATGAACATCAACACACCGCTGCGCCGACGCGAGCAAGAGGCCGATCACCGGCCCAAACCGTCAGTAGAGCCCTCGCTCGATCATTCGAAAGAGAAGGATCGCGCCCGGCGCGAGGGGTCCAACATAGTCCCACATGGGGCGACCTGGACCTCCGAGCGCGTCGAGCAGCTCAAGGGCTGCTTCGATGCCGGCCTCACATGCAGCCAAATTGCCGCTGAGATCGGGCTCAGCCGCAATGCCGTCATCGGCAAGATGAACCGCCTCGGCTTATCGCGCCCCAAGAGCGTGCTTGCCAGGGAGCCGCGGCCGAAGCGTAGCCCCTGGCGTACCGGGAACGTTGCAGGGAACGTCACCAAGCTCATCAACCAGCATCGCATCCTCATGAACCTCCCGCCCGAGCCGCAGGGGTGGGTCGAGTCCATCTCGATCCACGACGGGCGCGGTTGCTCGCTCCTCGAGTTGAATCCGGGAAGTTGCCGCTGGCCGATCAACGAACCGGGCGCCGCGGACTTCTGTTTCTGCGGGAACGCACAAGTCGAAGGCCTGCCCTATTGCCTGGGCCATGCCCGCATCGCCTACAAGCCGGCCGCGCGCGGTGGCGCGCGGGTCTAGGGCTGTAAGGCTGTAAGGCTGTAGCCCGCATGGAGCCATCAGGGCGTTTACGCCCGTCTTCGCGGGCTATGGCGGAATGCGGGAGCGGAGTTCCCGGATTACGCAAGCGCTCCATCCGGGCTACGGCTCAACAGCCCATCTTCACGCCACCGGCAGCGCGGAATCGGACGTAGCCGCGGCCTTGGCGTAGCGGCTGGCGGGCCGCTCGAGGCCGAGATGCTCGCGCAATGTGCGGCCTTCATATTCGGTGCGGAACAGGCCGCGGCGCTGCAACTCGGGCAGAACCAGCGCGACAAAATCGTCGAGCCCGCCCGGCAGGAACGGCGGCATCAGATTGAAGCCGTCGCAGCCGCCCTCCTTGAACCACTGCTCCATATGATCGGCGACCTGCGCGGGCGAGCCGCGCACGACGCTTTTTCCACGCGCGCCCGCGACCCGCATCGCCACCTGCCGCATGGTGAGATTCTCGCTGCGCGCCATCTCGATCACGTATTGGAACGTGCTTTGGCTGGCGTTCGACAGCGGCAGATCTTCGGGAAACGGACCATCGAGCGGATAGGCCGACAGGTCGACGCTGCCCAGCACCAGCGAGAGGATTTCACGCGCCACGACGGGGTGGATCAGCGACTGCAGATATTCGTATTGCTCCTGCGCCTCCGCTTCCGTGCGGCCGACGATAGCGCTCAACCCGGGCATGATCTTCACCTGGTCGGGCGGGCGGCCGTGGGCGGCGACGCGGCCCTTGAGCCCGGCATAGAATTTCTGCGCCGCCTCGAGCGTGAGCGGCGCGCAGAAGATCACCTCGGCGAATTCGGCCGCCACCTTGATCATGTCCTCGGAGCCGCCGGCCTGCACGATCACCGGGCGGCCCTGCGGGGTGCGCGGCACGTTCAAGGGCCCCTGCACGGAATAGTTCTCGCCCTTGTGGTTGAGGGCATGCAGCTTGTCGGGATGGAAGAACAGCCCGGATTCCTTGTCGCGGACGAAGGCATCGTCGTCCCAGCTGTCCCACAGCCCGATGACGATCTGCGCGAACTCGCGCGCCCGCTCGTAGCGCTCGCCATGCAGATAGTGCTTGTCGCGGCTGAAGTTGTGGGCCTCCGCCTCCTGGCCCGAGGTCACCAGGTTCCAGCCGGCGCGCCCGCCGCTCAAATGATCGAGCGAAGCGAATTTTCGCGCGACATGGAACGGCTCGTTGTAGCTGGTCGAGGCGGTTGCCACGAGCCCGATATGGCTGGTGAGCGGCGCGAGCGCGGAGAGCAGCGTCAGTGGCTCGAAGTTCGCGATATATTGCGCCGAGCGGCAAAGCGCTTCCATCTTGGCGTCGCGCACGCAGACATTGTCGGCCAGAAACACCATGTCGAATTTGGCCCGCTCGGCGGTGCGGGCGATCGCCAGATAGTGCTGGAAATTGATGCCGGCATCGGCCTGCGCACGCGGATGCCGCCACGAGGCCACATGGTGGCCGGTCGGATTGAAGAAGGCGCCGAGCCGCATCTGGGGTTGGGTCGTGCTCATTCGTGAGGTTCCTGGCGCGCAGCCACTTTCGGCGGGCAAGCTGGGGCATTATACCGCGTTCGAAAGCAAGGATCACATCATGACAAATGACTCCGAAGAGCTGCATCCGCCCGCCCGGCGCCTTCGCTCGCAACTGTGGTTCGACAATCCGGATGATCCCGGCATGACGGCGCTCTATTTCGAGCGCTATCTCAATTTTGGCCTCACCAAGGGCGAGCTCATGTCCGGCCGGCCGATCATCGGCATCGCACAGTCGGGCTCCGATCTCTCCCCCTGCAACCGGCATCATCTGCAGCTGGCGCAGCGGGTGCGCGAGGGCATCCGCGATGCCGGCGGGGTCGCGCTCGAGTTCCCCACCCATCCGATCCAGGAGACCGGCAAGCGGCCGACCGCGGCGCTCGACCGCAATCTCTCCTATCTGGGCCTGGTGGAAGTCTTGTTCGGCTATCCGCTCGACGGCGTGGTGCTCACCACCGGCTGCGACAAGACCACGCCGGCCGCCATCATGGCGGCCGCCACCGTGAATATTCCCTCGATCGTGCTCTCGGGCGGACCGATGCTCGATGGCTGGTGGAAGGGCGAGCGCGCCGGCTCCGGAACGATCAAATGGGCCATGGGCAAGAAGCTGGCGGCGGGCGAGATCGATTACCAGGAATATATCGATGCGGTGGCGGCGGCGGCCCCTTCCATCGGTCATTGCAACACCATGGGCACCGCCTCGACCATGAATGCCCTGGCGGAAGCGCTCGGCCTGTCGCTGCCGGGCTGCGCCGCGATCCCGGCGCCTTATCGGGAACGCGGCCAGATCGCCTATGAGACCGGCCGCCGCGCGGTCGAGATCGTGCGCCATGACCTCAAGCCCTCCGATATCCTCACCCGCGCGGCGTTCGAGAACGCCATCGTGGTCTGCTCGGCGATCGGCGGCTCGACCAATGCGCCGATCCACATCAACGCCATCGCGCGCCATGCCGGCGTCGCGCTTTCGATCGAGGATTGGGAGACGATCGGCTATGACGTGCCG
>Ga0209068_10001670_pt1 | contig 11039 bp, 8 predicted proteins | sample ColStrG_CSR_2012_FD_187200 | JGI IMG/M metagenome (GOLD analysis project Ga0209068, IMG submission 187200) | Freshwater sediment microbial communities in response to fracking from Pennsylvania, USA - Cold Stream Run_MetaG_CSR_2012 (SPAdes)... | ecosystem: Environmental > Aquatic > Freshwater >...
TGCAGGTCGAGGCGCGGCTGATCGGCCTGCTGGCGGATCGGGTGCTGGACATTCTGTCCTTCGAGGCGACCCAGGTTCAGCCGGTGCCGCAGATCGCGCGCTCGTCGCGCATCGACTTCCTTTCGGGCCTGGTCACCATCGACGGCACCATGATCGCGCTGGTCGACCTTCCCAACCTGCTCGCCGAGCAGTTCGTCGGAGCGGACTCCGCAAACGCCGAACCGAAGTCCGCTGCGGCCGCTTGATACCGATGATGTGGACTGTGTGTCGAGGCTGACATCGACACCACATAACCAATTGCGTATTCGCCAGTCGGGAACAGGGCGCCAAAGCTCGAAGGAGAGAGACCATGCTGCGGTTGAATAACTTGAGCATCGGAACAAAACTAATAATCACGTCGATGCTCGGCATCATGCTGATGGCCGGCATGGTAGCGATCATGATGATCGGAAATTCCAGCGTCCGGAGCGCGATCGACGACACCACCTCCCAGGAGGCCGTTACGCAGGCCGCGAGCGACTTGCGGGCTTCGATCCGCGGCCTCGAAATCGGGTTGCGCGACATGCGTCTCGCCCTCGGGTTGGACACTTCGCAGAAGGCGATGGACTACTTTCACGAACAGCAGAAGTCTGGAACCGAGGTCGTCGATTTCCTTCTTCAGTCCCTCAAGGTCGAGGCAAATCTAGAGCGGATGAAGAAGGTCAAGGCGCTCATGGGCCAATATGTGGGCGAGGTCGAGAAGATCGCCGTGATGAACACGGAAATCTTCTCCCTGCAAGGCCAGCGGATGGGTGCCACCACCACCGAGGCCCGCGACCTGAGCGAGCGTATTGGCGATCTCGACAGCGAGGCCAATCGCCTCATGCGCGAGAGCGCGCTGCCGATGGCCAACGAAATGGAGAAGCTGATCAACGAGACCGTAGCGGCCTCCAAGGTACGTGCCACCCAACAAGTTGCCGCGCTGACCCAGACCATGTCGTCCACCGAGCAGATCGCTCTCGGCGTCGGCATCGCCGCGATGCTGACCCTGATGGGGTCGGCCGCATACGGGTCGTTCGCGATCGCCAGGCCGATGCGCAAGATGGCCCAGGTCCTCACGACGCTGACCAAGGATCACACCGTCGACGTGCCCTACACGACGCGGGGCGACGAGGTGGGGGCCAACGCCCGTGCCGCCCAGACCTTCAAGGAAGGGCTCATCCGCATGGAGCAGATGGAGGCGGAGCAGCAGGCGGCCGAGAAGCTTTCCGCCGAGGAACGTCGGGTTGCCATGCAGAAGCTGACCGACGATTTCGAGGCCGCGATCGGCGGCATCGTGCAGGCGGCGGTGGTCGGGGATTTCTCAAAACGCGTCTCGCTCGAAGGCAAGGAAGGCTTCATCCTCAACCTCGGCGGCGCGATGAATGTGCTGTGCGAGAACGTGGCCACCACCATGGAAGATCTCGCCCAAATGTTCGGCGCTTTGGCGGAGGGCGACTTCAGCCGGCGCATCACCGCCGACTACCAGGGCATCTTCGGGGTCTTGAAGAACGATGCCAACTCGATGGCGGAGCGCATCGCATCGACCATTTCCGAGATCAAGGCGGTCGGGCGCGAAGTGTCCAATGCGGCGGCGGAAATCTCCACCAGCACGACCGATCTGTCGCAGCGCACCGAAGAGCAGGCCGCGAGCCTCGAGCAGACCTCCGCCTCGATGGAGGAGATGTCCGCGACCGTGAAGAAGAATGCCGAGAACGCCTTGCAGGCCAACCAGCTGACCAACGGTTCGCGCGATGTCGCCGACAAGGGTGGCAAAGTGGTGGCGAAGGCGGTCGACGCCATGGCCCGGATCGAGGACTCCTCGCGCAAGATCTCCGACATCATCGGGGTGATCGACGAGATCGCGCGCCAGACCAACCTGCTGGCGCTCAATGCCGCGGTCGAAGCCGCACGCGCCGGCGACGCCGGCCGCGGCTTCGCGGTGGTGGCATCCGAGGTACGCAGCCTGGCGCAGCGCTCGTCGCAGGCCGCCAAGGATATCAAGGTCCTGATCACCAACAGCTCGAGCCAGGTGCAGGAGGGCGTCGGGCTGGTGAACCAGGCCGGCACCTCGCTGACCGAGATTCTGGCCTCGATCAAGCAGGTCGCCGACATCGTGGCCGAGATCGCCTCGGCCAGCCACGAGCAGTCGACCGGAATCGACCAGATCAACAAGGCGCTCACCCAGATGGACGAGGTGACGCAGCAGAACTCGGCCCTGGTCGAGGAGAATGCCGCCTCCGCCAAGACGCTCGAGCACCAGTCCGAAACGATGAACGAGAAGGTGGCTTTCTTCAAGCTCGACGATCGCGCCGAATCCCACACCATCAAGGCGGCGGCGCCCGCAACCGTGACGCGGATGCCCGCCAAGCCCGCCAAGCGAGAGGCCGCACCGCTCCGCAAGGCCCCGTCCGCTACGGTCGCTGCCGCTGCCGTCAACGGCAGGCGCGGGGGCCCGGTCGGTCGCATGCAGGCGGCGGTCGCCACCGCCATGGCCGAAGATCCCGACTGGAAGGAATTCTAGGATGGCGTCGGTCCGCCCGGCTGCGGCACTGCCCAATTCCGGCACTGCCGCGGCCGACCCACAGCGAGAATTCGCGTTTTCCAAGCACGATTTCGAGTTCTTGGCGGCGCTGGCCTACAAACGGGCCGGCATTTCGCTGTCCGACAGCAAGCACAATCTCGTCTACGGCCGCCTGTCGCGGCGGCTGCGAGCGCTCGGCCTGTCGTCGTTTGGTGAATATCGCGAGTACCTCGAAGGCGACGCCAGCGAGATCGAACGTTTCATCAACTCCATCTCGACCAACCACACGAAATTCTTCCGCGAGGATCATCATTTCACCCACTTGCGCAGCTGCGTGGCGCAGACCTTTGCGCAGCAAGACCAGAAACGTGCCGTGCGCCGGCTGCGAGTTTGGTCCGCCGGTTGCTCGACCGGAGAAGAGCCCTACACGATAGCACTCGTGCTCAGGCGCGAGATCGCCGACATGGCCCGCCAGGACGTCAAGATTCTCGCCACCGATATCGATACCGATGTTCTGGCCAAGGCCAGCCGCGGCGAATTTTCAGCCGACGCCCTCGACAACGTCCCGGATCCGTTTTGCCGCTATTTCCAGCCGACCGAGGGAAGCGACGGGGCCACCATCAAGGTCACGCAAGACGTCCGGTCTCTCATTACGTTTCGGCCGCTCAATCTCATGGAGACGTGGCCGATGAAGGGACCGTTCGACGCGATCTTCTGCCGGAACGTGATGATCTATTTCGACGGCCCGACCAAGACCAAGCTCATCGAGCGGTTCATTCGGCTGATCAAGCCCAACGGCTTTCTCTATATCGGGCACTCGGAGTCTCTGCTCGGATCTCATCCCGGCCTGCAGCTTATGGGCCGGACCATCTATCGGAGAGATGCGTGACGGCCGAAACCGCCACGCTACGACGCACGACCGTCTCGGGGGGAGGAGTCGGGGCCGGCGGCGACGTCACGGAACGCGGATTCTACGATCCCGTGACCGCGAGTTGGACCATCAAGGTGCCTATGGGGAAATTCTATCTCACCAGCCGCGCCGACGAGGTCATTGTCACGGTGCTCGGCTCCTGTGTCTCCGCCTGCATTCGCGACACCCAGACCGGTGTCGGGGGGATGAACCACTTCATGCTTGCCAGTGACGCGGCCGGACAATGGGGCAACGATCAGCAGTCGACCCGCTACGGGAATTTCGCGATGGAGAAGCTCATCAACGAGCTGATCAAGGCCGGATGTCCCCGCGACCGCATGGAGGTGAAGGTTTTCGGAGGCGGCAACGTGACGGATACCCGCAACCAGATCGGCACGCAAAACGCCGAGTTCGTGTTGCGCTATTTGGAGGACGAGGGACTTTCCTGCTCGGCACGCGATCTGGGCGGGCCGTATCCGCGCCGGATCCAATATTTTCCTTCGACCGGGCGGGTCGTGCGCAAGCTTCTGACCGGGGGCGATCGCGACCTGATCGTTCGAGAGGAGTCCGAATACGCCAAGGGGCTCACGACCAAGACCACCGCGGGTGAAGTTCAGCTCTTCGGTGTGAAAAGCACCAAGGCCGCCGCGGGTGAAGTCACGCTCTTCGGTGCGAAAAGGAAGTAGCCATGACGATACGCGTTCTCATCATCGACGACTCGGCCCTCATGCGCCAGCTGCTCACCTCGCTGCTGTCGGAGGATCCCGAAATTGAGGTCGTGGAGGCTGCCCCGGATCCTTTGGTGGCGCGCGAGATGATCAAGGCGCTCAATCCCGACGTCATCACGCTCGACGTCGAGATGCCGCACATGGACGGCCTGACGTTCCTGCGCAAGATCATGACGTTGCGTCCGATGCCGGTGGTCATGATTTCGACCCTCACGCAGGCGGGCACCGAGGTCACGTTGGAGGCGCTCGAGGCCGGCGCGGTCGATTTTGTCGCCAAACCCACAAGCTCCGTCGGACCCGCCATGGCGGCGCTCGCGGAGGAGCTCAGGGCCAAGGTCAAAGCGGCGGCCAAGACGCGCGTGCGCGTTCGCCCAGCGCAGCCCAAGCCCCGCCTTCCGCAACGTCAACCGCTCAATCGGCAGACCGGAAAGATATTGATGATAGGCGCCTCCACCGGCGGCGTCGAAGCGCTGAAGACGCTCCTCATGGACATGCCGCCCGATTGTCCCCCGACGCTCGTGACCCAGCACATGCCGGAGCGGTTTACCGCCGCCTTCGCGAACCGGCTCAACCGCGAATGTCCGATGACGGTCTATGAGGCGGCGGACCAGCAACGCATTCAATCGGGCTGCGTCTATATCGCTCCCGGGGACCATCATCTCGAGATCTATCGTGAAGGTCTGGCGTTTATCTGTCGGCTCAACGACGGGCCGCCGGTTTCAGGGCATCGACCGTCCGTGGACGTTCTGTTCCGGTCCGGCGCACGGGTCGTGGGCTCGAAGGCCATCGGGGTGATCCTCACCGGCATGGGCAAGGACGGAGCGGAAGGGCTGCTCGAAATGCGCAAATCGGGTGCGAGCACGCTCGGTCAGGACGAGGCGAGCTCGCTCATCTACGGCATGCCGCGCGTCGCCTTCGAGCGCGGCGCCGTCGAGCGCCAATTTCCGCTGACTGAGCTGGCCGGCGCCATTGTGGATCGATGCAGCGACAAGGCTCCGGTCGGAGCGCGTCTATGAGGCCATACGGGCAAATGGCGCCGCCGTCACGAAGCGCCGGCGAAGGCGACCACGGGAGGGTGACAGATGCGCACCACTGAGGACACGAACGACATGGAACCGACCATTACGTTGCCGGCCCTTGTGGATCTGGCGGCCGCCGATGCGCTTCTTGCCACGCTGCGGCGGCGATTGGCGGCGGACCAAGCCTGCGATCTCGACGCGTCGAATGTGGAAACGCTGATGCTGCCGGGTGTCCAGGTGATCCTGGCCGCGATCAGGTCGAGTGAAAAAATACAGGTATTGAATCCGTCGGCATCGTTCCGCGGCGCCTTTGACGACGCGGCGCTCTCTTGGGCCCGCGGCAACGAAACGGAACCCGCCCGAGTGCTGGCTCTGGTGTCCGTTCAAGAGTCGCTTCAAGCGCAGGTTCAAGAACAAGCACAGATTCTTGAACAGGTTCAGGAGCAAGTTCAGGCAGCGAACCACGAGCTGCAACTCGATCTCGACGAGGCACCGGTACAATCGCAGCCCAGCCAAGAAGCTGAGGCTCGCACCGACGCGCCCCGTGCAGCCAAGCGAATCCTCACCATCGACGATTCCAAGACCATGCGAGACATGCTCAGGTTTACCTTGGTCGACGCCGGCTACGACGTGCTGCAGGCCGTCGATGGCCAGGACGGGCTCGACGTGCTGAAGAAGGAGCGAGTTGATGTGGTGATCACCGACATCAACATGCCCAAGTTGGACGGCTACGGCGTGATCCGTCACCTGCGCGCGGATTCGGGCTACGACGATACGCCGATCCTGGTGCTGTCGACCGAGTGCGATCAGAAGACCAAGGACATCGGACGCGATGCCGGGGCGACCGGGTGGCTGGTCAAGCCCTTCGACCCGGATCAATTGGTGGAAATCGTCAAGCAAGTTTCGCCTTAAGCGGCGCGCGCCAATCGAGGGTTTGGGGTCATGGCGAATTGGGATGAATTGAAGCAGACGTTCTTCGAGGAAACCAAAGAGGGTCTCGAAGCGATCGATGCCGGCCTCACGGACATACGTGACGGCAACGAATCCGAGGACACGGTGAACGCGGTTTTCCGCGGCATCCATTCCATCAAGGGCGGAGCCGGAGTTTTCGGCTTCGAGGATTTGGTCAGGTTCGCCCACGTGTTCGAGACGGTTCTCGATGCGGTTCGACACGGCACCTTGTCCCCGGGTCCCGATATTCTCGATGTGCTGTTCACGGCGAGCGATGTGCTGGCGGACTTCGTCGCCATGGCGCGCGCCGGCGAGCCGGCGCCGGCCGGATATGGCGACGAATGCCGCGCCGCGCTCGAAGCGCTGATCGGACAGGACGGGGATGGCGGCGGCGATGCCGACGCCGCGGCTGACGATTTCGACATCCCGTTCGTCCCGGTGCGGATCGAGGATTTCGACGCGCCGCCGGAGAACGCCGCCGGAGAACGCTGTTTCTCGATCAACTTTCGGCCGAATTCTGAATTTCTCCTGACCCAAGACCCGCTCTTCCTGCTGCAGGAACTGCGGACGCTCGGCGCGCTCGAGCTTGTGGCCCAAACCGACACCTTGCCGCCGCTTGCCGAATTGTCGCCGGGCGTCAGCTATATCGGCTGGACCGGGACGCTCCGCACCTCGTGGGGGCGTGAGGACGTCGAACGGGTCTTCGCTTTCGTCGCCGACAAGTGCGAATTGCAGATCACCGACCTGAGTTTGCCGGACGGTGCCGCCGATGGCGCCGGCGATGGCGCGGCCGAGCCGGTTCAGGTCCAGGCCCCCGAGCCTTTGCTCGAGCTGGCGCCCGCGCTGGCGCCCGCACTCGCACCAGCTCTGGAGCCGACGCCCGCCGCCGCAGCAGCCCCGGCCCCGCCGCCATCGCCACGCGCTGCAACCGCCGAAGCCCCCAAGGAGGCCCGTGCCCCGGTCACGACGTCGGCCGCCACGACGATCCGCGTGGAGCTCGATAAGATCGACCGCGTCGTCAATATGGTCGGTGAAATCGTCATCGCGCAGGCCATGCTCGGCCAAGTCGTCCAGGAGCTCCCGCCGGACGTCATGAGCCGGGTGGCGCAGCGGATCGAGGACGTTTTCCATCATACGCGCGAGCTGAAGAACAGCGTGATGTCCATGCGCGCCCAGCCGGTGAAGACCGTGTTCCAACGCATGACCCGCCTCGTGCGCGAGCTCGCCACCAAGACGGCGAAGAAGGTCCAGCTCGAGATGCAGGGCGAGAACACGGAAGTCGACAAGACCGTCATCGAGCGGCTGAGCGACCCGATCACCCACATCATCCGCAACTCGATCGATCACGGGATCGAAGCGCCCGCGGCGCGGCTGGCTGCCGGCAAGAAGGAAGCCGGCACGATCCGGCTTTCGGCCGCGCAGCGCGGCGGCCGCATCGTCATCGAGATCACCGACGACGGGGCAGGAATCAATTCCGATCGTGTCCTCAAGAAAGCACGCGAAAAAGGTCTGGTCGCCGCTGATGCGGTGCTCAATGCGGACGAGATCAACAATTTGATCTTCCTTCCGGGCTTCTCGACCGCCGACGTCGTTTCCGATCTTTCGGGCCGTGGCGTCGGCATGGATGTCGTGCGACGCAACATCCAGGATCTGGGTGGGCGCATCACGCTCAAGTCCGAGCCGGGCCGCGGCATGTCCATCGAGCTTGCCTTGCCGCTCACTTTGGCGGTCATGGACGGAATGATCGTCAGGGTCGCGCAAGAGACCTATGTGATGCCGATCTCGGCCATCGTGGAATGCATTCGGCCGGCAAGCACCGACATCCGGCCGCTGGTCGGCACTTGCGGCGCGCTGCAGATTCGCGGGAGCATCGTCCCGCTGGTCTATTTGGGCGATGTGTTCGATGTGCCGGGCTTCGTGCGAGAGCCGGCCGAGTGCACCGTCATCGTCATCGAAGGCAGCGACCGGGCTCGGCTCGGACTCGTGGTGGACGAGCTCTGCGGTCATCAGCAGGTCGTGATCAAGAGCATCGAGGAGAACTACGGCAGCGTTCCTGGAATTGCCGCCGCCACAATTCTCGGCAATGGGCGCGTCGCCTTCATCGTCGATATCGAAAAACTGTCGGAGTTGCTTGACAAAGATTCTCAGTATTCGGCGGCCGCCGCGCGCACGAGCACGAAAACGGCAGCCTAACTCGATCCAGAAGCTCGGAAATGCGTCCGCCCGCGGTCGGGCGGAAGAAGTCAAGGAGTAGCCAAATGCCTGTCGCCGCCGGTCTTAAGGTTCTCGTCGTCGACGATCAGCTCAGCATGCGTCAAGTAACGCGCATGGCGCTCGAGAAGATCGGGGTGCGGCTGATCCACGAAGCTGAAAACGGCCAGGTGGCGCTCGCGAAGGCGGTCGCCCAGCCCCTTGACCTCATCATTTCCGATTTCAACATGCCGGAAATGGACGGGCTTGGATTGCTGCGGGCGGTGCGCGGACATCCGGCGGTTCGCAAGCTGCCGTTCATTCTCATCACCGGTCGCGGTGACAGGGAGCTCGTGGTCACCGCCGCCCAGGCCGGGGTCAACAACTACCTGGTCAAGCCCTTCACCGAAGCCATACTGCGCCAGAAGATGGAAGAGGTAATGGGAAAGCTTTCGTAAGTCTGGTGGAAGCTTGGGCAGTGCGTTTGTGGCAGGAGGATGTGTTGTGTCGCGTGATCTCGAGGCTGATGCGGATCAGAAGAACAACATCGCAGGCTCAGATCTTCCGCTCCCCAAGGTCCTGGCCGCGCTTGCGAGCATCCTGCGGGATTCGACCGGCCGCTTCGAGCAGACGAGCGACCGGATCGCCCAGCTGGTGGTGGCGCGCGAGACCGGAAGCGGGGTCGATATTATCGTAGCGCTGCAGGAATTCGATCGTTTGCGGCAGGATTTCGAAGCGATCGAAGGCATTTTGGCGGGATGCGCTCTGGCGATCGAGCGCCCGCCGACAAACGAGCCCGGCCATCCGCTTCGCGACGTGATCGCTGAAATACCCGTCGTCGACTTCAAGACCAGGCTCGCCCGGCGCCTAGCCTGGGTATCTCAGGAGACGAACACCGGCGATACGCCCTTCGTCGAGGAGGCGATCTTCTAGCGGCTTTGCTGCGATCGCCAAGGCGTTCGCGGTGGCGAACGAGTCGGCAATCCTTGCGCTTCCTCCCTCGCGGTCAGGTCGCCCGGACGGCCCAATCGAACGCGTACGAATGCCTATCGGGTGCGTTCGGCCGGAAATTGATTGCGACCAGCGGACAGAATTGCGGACCCGCAATCAGTCATTAAGCCTTACGTCCTAAGCTTTTGGTTAATCCTGTGGTCGGGGGACTCCCACAAGCCCGAACCCTGCTTATTGGACGGCCATGCGAAAACTCGGGCTCAGTCGCCTCCTCCAACTCGTCGTGGTCGTACCGCTGCTGGCAATGGTGGCGTTCGGCGGCGTCCTCGTCCTCGAGACCCTGAACGCATATCGGGAGGTCGAGCGGCTATCGGCGCTCGAGCAGCTCGTTTCCGCGGCCAGTCGGCTCACCACGGAGGCGCTGGACGTGGAAAGCCCCGCCTCCCAAGCTTTCGCCGCTACCGGGTCGGAAACCCAGCGCGCCGAGATGAATGCCGCGCGGCAGCACTCGGACGAAGCCATTCGGTTGTTCAAGGCGGCTGCAGCGTCGGCCGGGCTGACCGATCCGAAGGCGCTCGGTTTGATCAGCGAGATCGAGCAGCGCTTGGGCGGCCTTGCAGCGGTTCGCCAGAAGGCGGACGCGCGAACGTTCGAGCGCCGGGACGCGGGCAATCTGCTGCAGCCCATAACCACGCGTCTTGCGGAGCTCTTCCAACGCATCGCGCACCTGATCAACCAAGATCAGCTCAGCGAGCTCCTGCTGGGGCTGCATGCGGTCATGCAGATGAACGACGGGCAAAAGATCGAATCCGCCCGATCGGACCTTGCGCTGAAGGACGGTAGGCTTGATGCAGCTGCGTATCAAATCTGGCTCATCGGCGTGGCCAAGCAATCGATGTTCGGAAACCAATACGATGATCTCGGCCCAGCGCGCGTGCGCGATCAATTGCGGGCTTTTGATGCCGGGCCGGATGGTCGTACGATCGAGTCGCTGCGTCCGAGCATTCTGGCTGCCGCCAACGGCGGCAAGGTGAGCGAGGCGGACGCCAAACGCTGGCGCGACGCCATGGCGGCGCGCAACCCGGTGTGGTCCGCGGCGGTTGGGGCCACCCGCGACGAGTTGACGGCGACCGCGGAGGCGCTGCGAGCGCATGCCCGCCGGACCCTGATCCTCTATATTGTAACGATCGCCCTGGCCATCATGGGGGTGATGGTCCTCATCCGCGCGGTGCTGCGCATGGTGCGCGGGCTGCTTGGCGAATTGGCGCAGGCCATGCATCAAGTCGCCGATGGCCAGCTCACGGTCAGCGTACCGGGCCGCGACCGATCCGACGAGATCGGCGTCATGGCGGAAACCGTGGAAGTATTCAAGCAGAACGCCATCGCGATGCGAAGAATGGAAGGAGAGCGGGAGGAGCAGAAAGAACGCGCGGCGACGGAGAAGCAGGCGGCGCTGCGCCAGCTCGCGGATTCCTTTGAGGTCGAGGTCCTGGGCGTCGTACGCACCGTGGCGACGGCGGCCGTGCAGCTTCAGCAGAACGCCAACTCGATGAACGCGGCCGCAAGCGAGACCGACCGACAATCGAGGCTGGTGGCCACCGCCGCCGAGCAATCGATCGGCAACGTGCGAACCGTCGCCACCGCGGCCGAGGAGCTCTCGACATCCGTCGACGAAATCGGCCAGCAGGCGAGCGCGGCAACCAAGGTCACCGCCAGCGCGGTGTCGCAGGCCGGCACCACCACCGAGA
>Ga0209068_10001671_pt1 | contig 11038 bp, 9 predicted proteins | sample ColStrG_CSR_2012_FD_187200 | JGI IMG/M metagenome (GOLD analysis project Ga0209068, IMG submission 187200) | Freshwater sediment microbial communities in response to fracking from Pennsylvania, USA - Cold Stream Run_MetaG_CSR_2012 (SPAdes)... | ecosystem: Environmental > Aquatic > Freshwater >...
CCGATGATTCGGTGCGCCTGCTGGACGCCGCCGACGCGTGGGATGTCCTGCCGCGGATCTGCGCCATGCACCGTCCGTCCCGCCCGGGAACGATCGACCGCCCGCAGGTCTGGTGGCAAGGCCTGCGACTGCGCACCGAATCATCGGCGGGGGCCTCGTATATCGCGGTGCACGGCGAGCCGGGTTCCGAGTCGGGTTTCGCCCGCTACCGGCCGATCGATACCGAGGCGTGGTTCGTCAGCGAGCAGCGCACCATCGTGGTCGAGGATTTCTTCGCCCCGACGACAGAGGCCTACCTCGGGCTGCTGCGCTTCCTGCTCGAGCTCGATCTCGTCGACCGCGTGCTGTTCTGGATGCTGGCGATCGATGATCCGTTACCCTGGCTGCTTCTCGATCGGCGGGCCGCGAAGGTAACCGCCGTCCACGACGAGACGTGGCTGCGTGTCGTAGACGTCGAGAAGGCACTGGCGGCACGCCGCTATATTGGAGACGGCGCCGTCACCATCGCAGTCAATGACCGACTCTTGCCGAACAATTCAGCCGGCTTCACCGTCACGGGCGACGGTGCCGAGCTTACGGACCGGCGCGCCCAGCTGCATATTGGAGTCGAGGGGCTGGCCACGGTACTGCTCGGTGGCACGACCTGGCGCAGCCTCGCTCTCGCTGGGCTGGCCCGGGCCGACGACCAGGCGGCGCTCGTCGCGGCCGATCTCCTGTTCGCGGGCTGGCAAGCGCCGCATGCCGGGTTCTTCTTCTGAGAATCCGTCTTGTGGCTGAACCTAGTAAGGCTGGCCGCCTTCGGGCATGACGTACTCGGAGGTTGGCGCGGTGACACCGTTGATGGTTGTTCCACCGTTGGTGATGCCCGGGGCCATCGTCAACATGTCGTGCGGGAACCCGAGAGTCGGGCGGGTGAGAGCGTTGAGCCGAGCCAGTTCATCGGCGGTGAGGTGCACATCGACGGCGCGGACATTGTCTTCGAGCTGCGAGAGCCTGCGCGCGCCGATGATGACGGAGCTCACCGCCGGCTGTGCGCCCACCCACGCCAGCGCCACCCTGGCGACGGTCGTCTCGTGCTCCTTGGCGACGATCTCGAGTTCGTCGATGAGCTCGTAGGTCTTCTCGGTCAGGAACGTATCGACCATGGCGCCGCGGCCACCCTGGTCCTGCCCGGCGTTGCGCCGGGTGTATCTACCGCTGAGCGCGCCGCTTTTCAGCGGTGACCACGGGGTGATCCCGAGGCCGAATTCGCCGGCCATGGGAACCAGTTCCTGTTCGATGTTGCGTTCCAGCAACGAATACTCGACCTGCAGCCCGACAAACGACGACCAGCCCCGGAAGCGGGCGGTCAGGTTGGCTTCGGCGATCTTCCACGCCGGGGTGTCCGATACGCCGAGGTAGCGCACTTTGCCCGCACGAACCAGATCGTCGAGTGCGGCCATCGTCTCCTCGATGGGAGTGTTGGCGTCCCAGATGTGCAGCCAGTACAGGTCGATGTAGTCGGTTTGCAGGCGGCGCAACGAGTTCTCGCATGCGCTGATCACCGATTTGCGGCCCGAGCCGCCGCCGTTGGGATCACCCGGATACAGGTTGCCGCTGAACTTCGTGGCGATCACCAATCGATCGCGGCGGGCGGGGTCGTGCCCTATAAGGTCGCCGATGATCTTCTCGGAGTGGCTCCGGGTGTAGAAGTTGGCAGTGTCGATGAAGTTGCCACCGAGGTCGACGAATCGGTCGATGATATGTTCGGATTCCTCAACGCTGGAACCCCAGCCCAGGTCTTCACCGAACGTCATCGCACCCAGGCATAGCGGGCTGACGCGGAGACCGGATCGACCGAGTGTCACGTAGTGATCCAAAGACATGCGTGGTCACTTTCTGATAGATTGTTCATCCATGCGTTTGTTTACTTTCGAACTAGTTTATTACTGAACGAACCAGGATTGCAAGGTCGATGCCGCAAATCGATGCAGCCAAGATCTGGTCGCTGAACTATCGGCTGCTGGTGTCGGTGATCTCTGCCGCGGAGCCTGACATCGCCGCGCTGGGGTTTGAATCCAAGGAGCTGTTCCTGCTGGCGGAGGTCGATGAGCATCCCTACCCTGCCGAGCTGGCGGCCACGCTGTGCATGCCCAAGCCGACGGTGACGCTTTATCTGAAACGGCTCGAGGCAGCGGGCCTCGTGCGCCGCGAGATCGACCCCACCGATCTGCGGCGCCACCGCCTGCTGCTCACTGAGGCCGGGCGCCAAGCCAACCAGGACGGCCTCGCCCTGCTATCGGACGGATTCAGTAAGCGCCTGGAACGCCTGACCGTCGCCCAACAGGAGGAATTCAAGAGCCTGCTCGAACAAATCCTCTGATGACCGTGGGGATGGCACGCGGAGCCGCCCTTTGGGTCGTGGCGGCCGTCGGGTACCTGATTCTCGAGGCAGTCGCCGCCGCAAGTTTTGAGCCCGGTTACAGTTATATGCGCAACTACATCAGCGATCTCGGGGTTGACGCCGGCGAGCTTCACGGCCGGATGATCGACTCCCCGCGGGGTTACTTGATGCAGATCGCGTTCTTCGGGCAGGGGATTCTCTTCTTTGCCGGGGCTCTCCTCATCGTGGGATTCCCCGACAGTCGCAGGGCCCGAACGTTTTTAGGGCTGGTCGCCGCAAATGCGGTCGGGAATATCGTGGTTGGAACTGTGCACAGCGGGAAGGTACACGTGGTCGGCGCCGCATTGGCGATTGTTGGAGGCAATACCGCCATTCTGGCGGGATCCGCGATCGTTGGGCTCGTTGGACGCCATCGTTGGTATCGCAACATCTCTAAATCCATTGCGGCCCTGGGTCTGCTGTCTCTGGTCATGTTGATGGTCAACTCTGCGACCATGAAGTCCAACCTGCTGCCCGACGGGGCGTGGGAGCGCGGAAGCGTGTACTCGATCACCCTGTGGCAATTGCTTACCGCGGCCTGCCTGCTGATCATTCGGCGAACTCGTCTTAAGGCGGCCACCTTGACCGCGTAGAGGTTGTGGCTGCCCAGCAGGCCTTTGAGTTCGGCCTCGAAGGGGGACAGTGCGGCTGCGCCGAGACACCGACCGGCAGAACCGCGTCAGCCCTCAGAGTGCGTGCGCGCGTGGCGGTGTGGCCACGTGCGTTCCCGCCTCCTCGGTGTGGGCGCCCTCGTCGCGACCGAGCGCGATCGTCGCCGCCAGCATCGCCGCGACCGCTCCCGGGAGCGCCAGAATTCCGGCTCCATGCGGCCGCAGATGCTCGCCCAGCACGACGATGCCGAGCAGCACCGCAACGACCGGCTCGCCAACCAGCATGATCGGCACCGATGCCTGAAGGGCACCCGCTCGGAAAGCCCATTGCTGCAAAGCCGTCACTATCACCGCCAGTGCGACAAGTACGTATGGCGCGGGGATGGTGAGCAGGGCCTGCCAGCCCCCGATTGCGAACCGGTGCGTGCAGATTTTGGTCAGCACGGCGATGATCCCCAGCCCGACCGCCACGGCCACCCCCAGCGACGACGCGCGGACGCGGCCATCGCTGCGACGGGCGATCACCACGCAGATCACTACAACCGGCACCGCGAGGGCAAGCGCCAGCGTCCACGCCGGCACGGGAGGCCGGTAGTTGCCCTCGCGCGGCTGCCCCACGAGCACGAACACCGCCAGGCCAGCGGTCAGCAGCAGCGCCCAGCACCACTCGAAGCCAGTGACCCGAGTACCGGTCCGCCAGGCGCTTAGCGGCAGCACAAAGAGCAGCGAGGACACCAGCAACGGCTGCACCAACAACAGGGAGCCGTGCGCCAACGCCATCGCCTGAAACACGTACCCGGCGGCGGCGGCAACCGTTCCCGCCCACCACAACCGATCGCTCAGGTAAGCCGGGACAGTCGCGCCGGGCCAGCCGTCATCAGCGGCAGTGCGATGAAGGGCGGCCTGCCGAACGACGATGCCCACGGCCGCAACCAACGCTGCCAGCAAAGCCGATCCGATCGCCAATGCGTGCGACACCACCCATTCCATGTCTTTATGCTTACCCGCAGTCGCGACGGCTGACTCAGAGGTACCGTCAGTCGAACTTCAGTGTGTCGCATGACACAACTCACCACCGTCATGTCGGCCATAACCGACCCTGCGCACAACGCACGTAACACACCGACGGGATACTGATAGCAGACATAACAACGTGTGCCCTTCAAAATCTGAACGACAGTGACGCCGGGAGAAGAATCATGAGCGGCCAGCAGCCGACCATCATCTATACGCTGACCGACGAGGCGCCGTTGCTGGCGACCTACGCCTTTTTGCCGATAGTGCGCGCCTTCACCGAGCCGGCGGGCATCAAGATCGAGACCAGCGACATTTCGGTGGCGGCGCGCATCCTCGCCGAGTTTGCCGATTACCTGACCGAAGAGCAGCGCGTGCCCGACAACCTTGCCGAGCTGGGCCGGCTGACGCAGTCACCCGACACCAACATCATCAAGTTGCCGAACATCAGCGCCTCGGTGCCGCAGCTGGTGGCCGCCGTCAAGGAACTGCAAGACAAGGGCTTCAAACTTCCGGATTACCCGCAAAACCCGAAGACCGACGAAGAACATGAGATCCGCAACCGCTACGCCAAATGCCTCGGCAGCGCGGTCAACCCGGTGCTGCGGGAAGGTAACTCGGACCGCCGCGCACCCAGGGCGGTCAAGGAGTACGCGCGCAAGCACCCGCACAGCATGAGCGCCTGGTCACAGGCCTCGCGCACGCATGTGGCGACCATGCGGCACGGCGACTTCTATCACGGCGAGAAGTCGATGACACTGGACTGCGCTCGCGACGTGAAGATGGAACTGGTCACCAATAGCGGCAAGACGATCGTGCTCAAGCCCAAGGTGTCGCTGCTTGATGGCGACATCATCGACAGCATGTTCATGAGCAAGAAGGCGTTGTGCGAGTTCTACGAGGCCGAGATGCAGGACGCCTACGAAACCGGCGTGATGTTCTCGCTACACGTCAAGGCGACAATGATGAAGGTCTCGCACCCGATCGTCTTCGGCCACGCGGTGAAGATCTTCTATAAGGACGCCTTCGCCAAGCACCAGGAGTTGTTCGACGAACTCGGCGTCAACGTCAACAACGGATTGGTCGATCTGTATAACAAGATCGAAGCGCTGCCCGCGTCGCTGCACGACGAGATCATCCGCGATCTGCATGCCTGCCACGAGCATCGCCCCGAGCTCGCCATGGTTGATTCGGCCAAGGGCATCAGCAACTTCCATTCGCCCAGCGACGTGATCGTGGACGCGTCGATGCCCGCGATGATCCGCGCGGGCGGCAAGATGTGGGGCGCCGACGGACGGCAAAAGGACACCAAGGCCGTCAACCCCGAGTCAACTTTCTCCCGCATGTACCAGGAGATCATCAATTTCTGTAAGACACACGGGGCATTCGATCCGACCACGATGGGCACGGTTCCCAACGTCGGTTTGATGGCGCAGCAGGCCGAAGAGTACGGCTCACACGACAAGACTTTCGAGATCCCCGAGGACGGCGTCGCCAACATCGTCGACCTCGACACAGGAGAAGTCCTGCTAAGCCAAAACGTGGAAGAGGGCGACATCTGGCGGATGCCCATCGTCCGGGACGAACCGATCCGCGATTGGGTCAAGCTGGCCGTCAACCGGGCCCGGAACTCGGGCATGCCGGTGGTGTTCTGGCTGGACGTCTGGCGTCCGCATGAGAACGAATTGCGTAAGAAGGTCAACACCTACCTGGCCGACCACGACACTGAGGGCCTCGACATCTCGATCAGGTCGCAGGAACGGGCCATGCGGCACACGATCGAGCGGGCGATGCGCGGGCAGGACACCATTGCCGCCACCGGCAACATCCTGCGCGACTACCTGACCGATCTGTTCCCGATCCTGGAGCTTGGCACCAGCGCCAAGATGCTGTCCATCGTGCCGTTGATGGCCGGCGGCGGCATGTACGAGACGGGGGCGGGCGGCTCGGCGCCCAAGCACGTCCATCAGCTCGTGGAAGAGAACCACCTGCGCTGGGATTCACTCGGCGAGTTCCTCGCGCTGGCTGCCAGCCTGGAAGACCTGGGCACCAAGACCAGCAGCGAGCGGGCAAAGATCCTGGCCAAGACGCTGGACGCGGCTACCGGCAAGCTGCTGGACAACAACAAGAACCCGTCGCGCAAGACCGGCGAGCTCGACAACCGCGGAAGCCAGTTCTACCTAGCCATGTACTGGGCGCAAGAACTTGCCGCGCAGACCGCTGACCAGGAGCTGCGGGAACACTTCAGCACTCTCGCCGATACGTTGACCAAGAACGAAGACACCATTGTGGCCGAACTCAACGCGGTTCAGGGCGACGAAGCGGACATCGGCGGCTACTACGCGCCGGACAGCGAAAAGACCACGGCGGTAATGCGGCCGAGTAAGACGTTCAATGCCGTCCTGGCGGATGCGGAAAGCTGAGGGCTCAAAGCAGCTCGCGAAGCTTTTCGATGAGCTTGATCCGCTCGGCCGGCGTCGCCGCGATGGGTACCACGTTCAGCGTGGTCACGCCCGCTTCGCGGTAGGCCGCCAGGCGTTCCTTGACGAACCCGGGTGAACCGATCAGGTTGACGTCGCGGACGAGTTCGTCGGGCACGACCTTGGCGGCGCCGTCCTTATCGCCGGCCAGATAGAGCTCCTGGATCCGGTCGGCCTGCGGCCCGTAGCCGTAGCTGGTGGCCAGGGTGTGGTAGAAATTCTTGCCCTTGGCGCCCATTCCGCCGATATAAAGCGCCAGCTGCGGCTTGACCGATTCGCGTAGCGGCTCGACGTTTTCGCCGATGGCCAGTGCCGGGCCGGCATACACGTCGAGTTCGCCCAGCGCGGGATCCCGCTTGGCCCGGCCGGCGGCCAACGCCTTGCCCCACACGTCATGCGCCCTCTCGGGCAGGAAGAAGATCGGCTGCCAGCCCTCGCAGATCTCGGCGGCCAGCTCGACGTTCTTCGGACCGAGCGCGGCCACCAGTATCGGAATACGTTCGCGGACAGGTTGATTGATCAATTTCAGCGCCTTGCCAAGCCCGGTGCCCTGCTCGGCGGGCAGCGGAATCGTGTAGTGCTCTCCCCGGTATTCCAGGCGCTCGCGCCGCCATACCTTGCGGCAGATCTCGATCACCTCGCGAGTCCGGGCAATCGGGGCGTCGTAGGGCACTCCGTGGAAACCTTCGATGACCTGCGGGCCCGAGGCCCCCAGACCGAGGATGAAGCGGCCGTCGGAAACGTAATCGAGACCGGCCGCGGTCATCGCGGTCAGGGTGGGTGTTCGCGTATAGAGCTGCAGGATGCCCGAGGCAAGTTCAACCCGTTGCGTGCTGGCCGCCAGGTAGCCGAGCGCACTCACCGCGTCGAATGAATACGCCTCGGGGACAAAGACGATGTCCAACCCGGCGCGCTCGAGGTCGGCCACCTCGGCGGCCACGTCTTTGAAGCCGCCCGCGTAATTGATGCCCAATCCGATCCGCATGATCAGCCCTGCGCCGCGGCGAACGTGCCGGCGAGCTCGAGGGCCTCTTGCTGGATCCGATCGAACTGCGCCCCCATCGCCTCGGACAGTGCCGTCGCGCCCGACAGAGGCCGCACCATCACCGTGAATTCGTCAATCAGACCGTCGTCGTTGAAGTGCAGGAAGTCGCAACCGGTGATCTGTACGCCCGGCGCCCCCGAGATCTTCGTCTCGAACACCAGCGCGTGGTCACGGCCGTTGCTGTCGGCGATTTCGCGGACGTAGTGAAAGTCCTCGAAGATTCGCAACACGCCACGCAGGATCGCCGCGGTGATCGGCTTTCCGACATACGGCTTGAATGCCACCGGGCTGGTGAACACCACGTCGTCGGCCAGCAGCGCCTGGATGGTCGCCTCGTCGCGTTCCTCGACTGCCTTACGGAAGGGATGCTTTGAGCTCACCAGACACCTCGCATTGGTTAATTTGTTGAGTAGGCCTGATTCACGGTAGAGGGCGTCCCGTTTAAGGCGCGTGGCCGGTCAGGTATTGGGTGAGCACTGGTCGCAGCCATTCGATGAGAGTTGCATCAGCCATGCCGACGAGCGCGGGGATGCAAAGTACGTGTCGAGTCAGGGCGAGGAAGTGTAGTCAACAGCTGTTGACATGACTCTTGCTCGCGCCTACCCTTGACGTCAACAGCTGTTGACTAGCGACGAGAGGTCACGGACATGACCGTCACCGCGATCCAGATCGGACTCGACCCCGAGGCGATCGACTACTCCGCACCGGAGTTGGCACAATTCGCCGGCCTGTCCAAGGAGAAGCTGCGGGCCGCCAATGACGACAACGTGGCGGCGATGCGCGCCGCGGGCTATCACGTCGACAACTGCCTGATCGACTTCGGCGAGGCGGGCGTGGACAAAGCCCGTCAGTGGCTGCAGGCCAAGCAATACGATGCGGTGCTGATCGGCGCTGGAGTGCGCCTGGTCGCGAACAACACGCTGCTGTTCGAGTCGATCGTCAACGCCGCCCACACCACGCAGCCTGGCTGCCGTTTTGTCTTCAATCGCGCGGCCGTGCCAACCCCCGACGACATCCGTCGCTGGTACCCGGACCCCGAGGCGGTGGCGTGATGACCGCCGATGACTCTGACGTAGACGTACTCGTCGTCGGCGCCGGTCCGACCGGGCTAACCGCCGCGGGTGACCTGGCACGGGCGGGCCGGTCGGTCACGGTCCTGGAGCGCTGGCCGACGGTAAACCCGGCTGGCCGGGCCTTCGCCACCATGGCCCGTACGCTCGAGGTTCTCGACGCCCGTGGACTCGCCGACGACCTCTTGGCACACGCCCACGCGGCACCCGGAGTCACAATTTTCGGAGGCGCCCGCATCGACCTCACCCACCTCGACTCGCCCTATCGATTCGCGATGATCACTCCGCAGACCAATGTCGATCAAGCGCTGGGCGACTACGCCGTCGAGCAGGGCGCCGAGATCCGGCGCGGCATCGAGGTCATCGGACTCGATCAGGACGCCGACGGCGCGACTGCGACCGTGCGGACGCAGGGCGACCCCACAGACCGTCACACCCGCTGGCGGGCAAAGTACTTGATCGGGTCGGACGGTGCACACAGCACGGTGCGCGGGCTGGTGGGCGCGGATTTTCCAGGCAAGACGATCTTGTCCTCGATCGTTCTCGCCGATGTGAAGCTGGCGCATGGACCATCCGATGGTGGCCTGACGCTCGGCAGCACTCGAAATATTTTCGCGTTCTTGGCCCCCTTCGAAGCCCCCTCTGCCCGGCACGACGCCGACGGCTCGTGGTATCGCACGATGGTGTGGGACCGCGATCACCAGATGCCCGACAGCGAGCCCGTGAGCCAGCAGGAGATCGTCGATATCCTCCGGCGAGCGACGGGGACCGAGCTGGAAGTGCTCGAGGTCGGCTGGAAATCCCGATTCCATTGCGAAGAAAGACAAGTCACGCAATATCGGCACGGTCGCGTGTTTCTCGCCGGCGACGCGGCCCATGTCCATTCCCCCATGGGCGGCCAAGGCATGAACACCGGCATCCAGGACGCGGCAAACCTCGCTTGGAAAATCGACGCGGCACTCGCCGGTGCAGACGACAGTGTGCTCGACAGCTACCACGACGAACGCCATCCGATTGGCAAACGAGTGCTGCTGCAGTCCGGTCTGATGGCGCGTGGCGTTACACTTCATCCGCTAATCGCACGTTCACTGCGAAATCTGCTGGTGCCCAGGTTACTTCGCGTTCCCCGGGTGCGCGACGCGGTGGCCGGAAGCTTCGCTGGAACGACGCTGCGGTACGCACACCGCAACGGCGAGAGCCAGCTGGTAGGCACCCGCGGGACACAGATTCCGTTGCTGCAAGGGGGGCTCACCGAGCTACAACGCGTATTACCCGGCTTCGTTTTCGTCCGCGAGCACGGAGCGAACCCGGTCGATGCCGCCGACCTTGTGCAAGCGGAGCGTGCCGATCCCGGCCCAGCGGTGCTGGTGCGGCCCGACGGCTACATCGCCTGGGCCGGCGATTCGGCCGACCGATCCGGATGGGCCGCGGCACTGGCTTACTGGACGGGCACTTCACCCGCAGCCCTGTGCGGCGTTTCTCGCCTTCACGCCCAATAGCTCTGCCAATTGCGCCGCCGAATAGCGGCCCGGCCCAATGCCGTCCCGGACCTGGGCACGCGCCGCATGTGCCAGCGCGGCATTGAGCGGCGCGGTGATGCCATGCCGGTGAGCCAGCCGGACGATCTCGCCGTTGAGGAAGTCGGTCTCCACGTTGCCGGTCTGGCGGGTCAATGATTGCCAGGTGGAATTGCTCGGACCGGTGTTCCATCCGGGTACCGGGCGTGGTGTCGGTCCGTCCGCCCGCGCCGCGGTGGAAGTCTCGAACGAGATGAATTCGATTCCGGCATGGCGCAACACGCTCTCGCCTTCGGCGTGCACCGCGGCGACCACCTCGCTTAGGTCGGCCGACTCGGCGGACAGGGCGCCCACGGCATTGCCGAGGTTGCTCAATAGCTTGTCGTATTTCCAGGGGGCGACGTCATCGGGAATGCGCACCCGGATACCCGCGGCGCTCCACCTCTGCGCGAGCCGCGTCAACAGATCGGCGTCGCCCTTCGTGCTGACCGAAGCGGGCCAGCGTGCGATATGAAACTGGCCCACTACCGGCCACGACCGCACGATCACCTCACCCGGCTCGAGGTGCACGGCGGGCAGCCAGACGCAGACACCAAACACCCGACGGAAATACCGCAGTGCTTTCTCCTCCGCGGCAACACCGTTGAGCGCGGTCATCGCCGGCAGTCGCTCGCCTGCCGTCCCGAGGACGCCCTCGAGACCATGGACGGGTTGATCCACCCATTCCTGCAGTGCGCCGTCGAGTTGCTGGGTTTTGGTTGCGAAGACCAGCACGTCACGATCGGTCAACCAGATGTCCTCGGGCCGGGCCGCCGCGGCGACTGGGATGCGGAACGTACCGTCGGGGGTTCTTAGCGTCATGCCCGCTGCCGCCAGGAC
>Ga0209068_10001672_pt1 | contig 11032 bp, 6 predicted proteins | sample ColStrG_CSR_2012_FD_187200 | JGI IMG/M metagenome (GOLD analysis project Ga0209068, IMG submission 187200) | Freshwater sediment microbial communities in response to fracking from Pennsylvania, USA - Cold Stream Run_MetaG_CSR_2012 (SPAdes)... | ecosystem: Environmental > Aquatic > Freshwater >...
AGCTGGCTGACAGGCTTGTTGACGACCACGCTTTCAGCCACGTGGATGCCTTGCTGCTGCGGCACCGACAAATTCCTGGACAGGGTCTTTTTGGCCGTGTTGATGCCCGCCATCTGATACATGGGGCTATACCCAGTCAGGCCTTGATACACCAGCACGCCGCCCGTCGCCGCCATAAATAGCTTGACCACGGGGTTGGCACGCATGACGGACAGCCCTAACAATACCGCCCCCCCGGCCAAATGCAGCATACGTTCACTCGCATCAATATTGACCTCCGGTGCGGCATCTGAGTCACTCTTTTCACGCTCAAAGGTATTCATACCGACTTCCTCCTGCTGATCGCGCCTAGCCTGCCATTCCATCGGCCACGATGCGGTAGCACTTCGCACACGGGCGGCACAGGGTGGCGCATGCGTCCAGTTGCGAATAGACTGCTCAGTCATGAACGATGCTCTGGCAAACAGCAGCACATTGATCGAACGTCCCGGCACATAACCGGCACAAAATCTGCTTGCATAGCGGAGTCGCGCATCACGACGTTCGCAGCAGTCAGACACATGTGTGCGCAACCCAGCATCACGCGCACATACGCTAAGGCCGAATAGTTGCCACCTTCGTTCAGGCACATCGAGACAGTTTCCAAGCGACGTTGATAACACTGCGGCCGTGCTGAATGCCTTGTTGCATCGAGCTGCCACTATCCGCATTGTCGCGGACGCCATCGTCTGCTCATTCATTTCACCCCACCCGTTCAGCGCGCGACTTTCTCGTCATGTCCCGATTCGCACAACGCACGCACGTCAGGTCTTCAAGCGCGAATCCAGGCTCGGCTCTCCCGCAGCAGGCCCGGCGACTGGGCGTTGGTTCAGGCGTCCGGGTAATCGCCCAGGCGTGTCGGCCCACTGACCGCCGGCCGGCAATCGCTCGAATCGCTCAAATGAAGGCGTGACGCACGTGCGCGGGTCAGCGGTGGGGATGTGGGCCGCTATGTGACGATGCGGATACACGGCCCGTAGTGCGCCGGACCGGTGAGCGATTGACGTGATCGAGGCGCCAACGTATGCTGCGTCTGTATGCTCATCATCATGGGTGGCCGGCGCCCTTGCTTTTGTGTTCAAGCGTAGTGTAGCGTCAGGTGCGCCCGACGGGCTTGATGCACTCGAGCGCCAGCGCGAATACATATGGGTGAATTCCGCACCCAAAAAGAAAATCTGGGCCGAGTAATATACCCATAGTAAGACGACCACCAAGGAACCGGCCGCGCCATACACGGACGTAACCGTGCTGCGGCTAAGATACAGGCTCAGCAAGAAGCGGCCAATCGAGAACAACACGGCGGTCACCACCGCGCCCACGACGACGTCACGCCAGGGGATCTTTTGATCGGGCAACACCTTATAAATCGCCCCAAACATGAGCGCGGTAAACGCCAACCCAAGGGCAAAGTTGAGCACTTGACCCACGGCGGCGGCCGCTGCTGCTTGCCCAAAGGCCCATTTGTTTGCTGCAGCCAGGGCCGTGCTGATCACCAGGGACACCAAGAGCAATAGACCGATACCAAACACCATGCCCAGGGACATCAAGCGGTTGATGATCAAGGTCTTGATCGCTTGCGGCGTTGAACGAGGCTCGGGTGATACATCCCAGACGAGATTGAGTGAACTTTGCATTTCGCCAAATACACCCGTCGCACCCAGAATAAGCGTTACGATGCCAAACAGGGCAACGGCAAAATTGGTCTGGTTGTTGCTCATGCGGGCCAGCATGCTTTGGATCAGTTCAGCACTTGGCCGGCCGACCAGCGTCTCAATTTGGCCAACGACGTGACCACGAGCCGCTTCTGCGCCGATCACCAGACCCAGGACCGCAATCGTGATGACCATAAGTGGTGCCAACGAGAAGGTGGCGTAGTACGCCAGCGCCGCCGCGAGCCGAGCAGCATTGTGTCTTTGCCATTCCTCAAACGTCGTGCGCACCAACACCCACAGCCATGTCAGTCTGGACTGGCTGGGCTGGCTGGGTTGATTCGTCGGGTTCGAGACTGGGGTATGGTCTCCGGCTGGGCTACCCGCGCTGACGGAACGTGATTTTGTCACGGCCTTGACACTACCGCCCGCTCCCTGTGGTCTCCATCGGCATGAATCGGTTATGCGTGTCAGACAGAAGCACCAATAGCAATAGCATTCATCTGACGCGTGTATGCGTCACCAGCCGATGACTTCCGGCGGGCGGATCGTTAGGCTGTGTCTTGTCGTGAACGAGCAGCTGTTTCAAGGGTTAGGACAAGTGCTGGTCAACCTGGGATGGCAATGGATTCATGCCCGCCAGCGCACCCAGGATGCTGCGAAGGCAGCATACCTGCGGGGGTTACGCGTGGCCCGCCGGCAAATGTCCGAGACGGCCCGACAGCCCGCTCAAAACTACACGAACGGAGCGACAGCGATGAATAACGAGAAAATGGGTAGTGGAGGCGAAACCGGGGGATTTGTATCGGGGATGGTCGTCGGTGCCGTGCTGGGCGGCTTGGTGGGTGCAGTGGCCGCATTATGGCTCGCGCCGCAATCGGGCGAACAGACACAACGCCGGGTGAAAGAGAACGCGGTTCAATTGCGTGAGCGCGCGAACGATACATTGTCGGATGTCAAGAGTAAAGTCGACGACGCGACGGACAAGGTGAAGTCCAACGTAGGCGACGCGGCGGATAAGGTGCGCGAAACGGCCGAAAACGTCGCGCAGCAGAGCCAAGCCTATGTTCAGGAACAAGCGCGCAAGGCAGGCCGGGCCGCCGCCAATGCGCAGGCTGAAATGAAGCACTAGTCACTGGCGTCCGGATGCCAACCCAAGATCGAATGGCGGCTCACCGGACGCAGTAGTGAAGTTAGATCGGGAGTGGGAACCTATGAGCATCATCAATCTGATCGTGTGGCTGATAGTAGGAGGCATTCTTGGCTGGCTGGCCAGTCTCATTATGGGCACTGACCGGCAACAAGGCACGCTTCTGAATATTGTCGTCGGCATCGTCGGGGCACTGATTGGGGGATGGTTGATCTCGCCTCTGGTCGGCACGGGCACCATCAACCAAGGCGATTTCAGCCTTGGCTCACTTCTGGTCTCGCTCGTCGGCGCAATCATTTTGCTGGCAATCGTGCACCTCATCCGGCGCGGCACAACGCGCAGCGTGTAGGTCCAGGACGGTTTAGCCAGCAGCGCTGGGTGGGCGTTGCAGCAAGGGGCGTTAACCTTGTGGGGAGGTAACGCCCCGACTTCGTTTTCCACGGGGTTGGTGTTTATGTCACCCATGTCACCTTGATCATGGACGCTATTTTTATGCATCACCGTCGACATGATTTTTGACCTCCCAGTGTTCCAAAGATCACATAACGACAATGGGCGGCTGCTCAGGATGCCGCAGGCTGACATAGGGCATGCCCTTCTATGTGCCCCGACGCCTGCGGCAGATTCGTAGGCCTGGGTCTGAAATGAATGGGCTTATCCGGTAAATAGGGCCACTTGGGACCGCTTGTCTGCACACATGTAACCGGTTCAGGCTCAATTTGTCAGCAAATTACCTACACACTTTCCGTATGGCGCCGACAAGCGTTTCGTTTAATTTTGTTAAAGTGTAAGCGCAGATTAGGCACGTTTGCCAGCACGCGTTCCAGCGCGAGTTTTTGCATCGGTTTGTCGCTATGCTGCCCCTTCGACTTTTCTCCGCAATCCTCTCCAGCCTGCGCGCGCGGCTCATCCTCCTATTCGTGCTCGTCGCCATCCCGGCCGCTGCGCTGGTGATCAAATCTAGTTTTGATCAGCGCCAGCATGCCATCAGTGTCAGTCAAGACAGCAACACATCGATTGCCGATATTAACGCCGCAGCTGACCATCAACTTGGGCGCGACCTGGCCGGCATTGGTGTCATCGCTGGCTTGTCCTTTATCCTCGTATGGCTGCTCGGCGATATCATGATCGTGCAGCCAGCACAGCGCATCACCCGCGCTTCTGAGCAGCTGCAATCAGGCGACCTGTCGGCGCGAACCGGTTTGCGCTATGGCACAAGTGAACTAAGCGAGCTCGCACGCACCTTTGACGACATGGCCACAGCCCTGCAACGGCAGCAGGCCGAACGGGATAACGCGCTCCATAAACTCGGCGACAGTGAAGAACGTTATCGTTTGCTCGTGCGGGATGCCTCCGTCATCGAATGGTTGTTCTACCCAAATGGCGAACCTCAGGTCCCTCGGCCGGACCAACCCCGGCCGCCGTGGGAGATTTATACCGGCCAGGTTTGGCCCGACTACCGAGGCGCAGGCTGGCTGACGCCGCTTCACCCTCAGGACCGTATGCCCATCCGCAAAGCGTGGGCCGAGGCCGTGCTCAGCAAAAGCCCATTCCTCGCGACCTACCGGCTCTGGCACGCACCCACCGGCGAATACCGCCATGTCCTCAGCCGGATGTTGCCGCGCTTTGACGCACGTGGGGCACTCATCGAGTGGACCGGCACCGTCACGGATATCCACGACCGCACACGCGCACAAGAGAGCCAACACCTGTTACTCCAAGTCAGCACTGCGCTCGTCAACTCGACCAAGCAGAATTTGCTGACGGGGCTAATGGATGTGCTTTTGCCAGCGCTAGCCGATTGGGGTGCCGTCGCGCTGTTTGACTCACCACTACAAAAGACTGCGACTCAGAGCGCCCAGGACCGGCTGGCCAGCAGGGCAAAAGGCATCCTGCGCCTGAATCATGTGGCCCCAAAATCCCTGGCCGGCGATCAGCTTGTGCCAGACTTGACTTCTACAAACGCGAACCTCAGCGTCGCCATTGATTTGGATGATCCTAGTCTGCAGCCAGCTTGTCTGCATACGGGCAAGCCCGAGGTGCTAAGGCTGGGACCTGATGCGCCATCCCAGACCAACTTAGGCGCGCTGGTCACGCTGACAAGCCTGGTGCAAGCCCTGACGCCCGTGACGCCACAACTCAAACAGGGCCACACCCGTGAGTCGCAGGACCCTAAAAGGGCGTTGTCAGACGCTCATCCGCCGCCTGGCCCCGTAGGTGAGGCCTTGATTGCCCCGCTCATGGTCCGCGGGGAACTGATCGGCGTCATGGTGCTTGGTCTTAACGGTCAAACGCGCCACTTTGGACAACATGCGCTCACTCTCGCAAGTGAGATTGCGCCCCGCACCGCGCTAGCGCTAGATAACCAGCGACTGTTTGAGCGTGAGGTGCACATCCGGCGGCGGGCCGAGCGCACGGCCGACTACCTTTTGCGCCAACAAGCGTTGACCGCCGCGTTGGCGGATGCCCTCACACCGCTCGAGGTATGCGAAGCCATTCTCGACGCATGCCTGCATGCCTTCGAAGCAACACGGGGCAACCTTGGCCTCTTGAACGACGCTCGCGATGCACTCGACTTGATGTGCGGCCGTGGCTATTCGCCTCAAATGCTGGCCACACTGACGCATGTGCCGCTTTCAACATCCGTTGCCTCGGCCGATGTGGCTCGATCCGGGCGGCCCGTGTGGGCTGATTCGCAAAATGCCTGTCTCACCCTCTACCCTGGGATGCAAGAAATGATCGTCCGGCCCAACATCCAGGCTTGTGCCGTCGTGCCACTGTTGCGCGACGATACGTCCAGTGGGGTCCTTGGTGTGTTGATGCTCGAATTCGACATACCACGCCCGTTCCGCGATGAGGATCGCATGCTTTTGACAACGTTTGCGGCGCAGGCGACACAGGCGTTAAGCCGGGCCCAGTTGTTCAGACAGGAGAAGGAATTCCGCCGGCGGGCCGAGGCGAGCGCCCATTTCTTAGAGCGGCTTCAACCGCTAGCTGATGCCTTAGCGACAGCTAACACGGTCGCAGAAGTGGCGTACGTTGTCACCCATGAGGTTGCGGCCCGTTTGGGAACGCGGGCCGCCTTGTTGCTAACGCCAAACTCAAGGGGCACGGCGCTCATGATCAGCCCGCCAATTGGGGCGAGTCGACTTGAAGGTCCTGCGCCTTCTACTGTCTTTGGCGACACGTCCGTCAGCGCCAGCGCGCCGGTAGCCCTTGCCTTCCGCAGCGGCGAGCCAGTGTGGCTAGATGAGACCCAAGACAACCTGGAGGATGGACAGCCACGGGCCGCCATACCCGTCCTGCTGAACGGTGAACCACTGGGCGTATTGGCCGTCGCGTTTGACCAGCCGAACGCACTCGGTGATGATGAGCGCAAGCTCTTGACGACCTTTGCGCCGTTGTGCGCTACGGCGCTCAGCCGAGCCGAGTTGTTTGCGCAGGAAGCCGAAGCCCGTGAAAGGGCCGAGCGTAATACGGCTGAACTGCGCTGTCTGCAACAACTCACGAGCAGCCTTGCATCTGCCCTAACCGTGGAAGATGTGGTGCAGACCGTCACAAACGGCGTCACCCGGCAATTGGGTGCGATAACCGCCTCCATCGGCCTGCTGTCGTCCGAAGGCACGGCGTTAGACATCTACCAAGCCACATCTGGCTCAGCGCGCCAGTCGTCCACATTGCTGAGCAGGCTGTATGCAGAAGTCGCACACACGGGTCAACCCGAGTGGATCGAGGATCACGCGGCATATATCGCCGCGTATCCATATGCCGCGCGTCTTGACCAGCATGCTATGGCAGGAGATCGTCAGGCGCTCACGCAGGCCCTTGCGGCATTGCCGCTGACCGTGGGCGATCGGGCTGGCGACCGGGTGGTCGGTGTTCTGACCGTTCACTTCACCGCCCCACACCGCTTTCACGCGGATGAGAAGCGCTTATGCATGGCGTTTGCAAGCCAGGCAGCGCAAGCGCTGGAACGCGCGCATCTGCACACATCCGAGGCCATCGCGCGCAGTCAGGCCGAACGAAACGCGGATTACTTGGAGAGCCTGCAAAACCTGACCGCGGCCCTGTCGTCAGCCATCGGCCGCACGGATGTGCTGCGGGCTTTCTTAGTTGAAACGGCCTCGGCCACAGGCGCCACGGCCGCCCATGTGTCGCTAGTGACTGACGACAGGCGGGCCCTGGACGTGATTGAGGCCTTCGGCTGGCCGGTTGATGTGCTTAGTCAAAGTCGGTTTATGCCCCTGAGCGCCCGCACACCCACCACTGATGCCGTCCGAACCGGGCAAGCGATTTGGATCGAATCGGCAGCCGAATATGTGGTTTTTTACCCTCAGCATGCGGGCGATTTTCTGCGAACCGATCAGCAAGCGGTAGCGGCTGTGCCCATCCAAGTCGACGAGCATATTTTTGGGGCACTGACACTTGGCTTTGATGTGGCCGGGCCATTTGCGCTGGCGGAGAAAGACCTACTGCTGACAGCCTCGGCGCAATGCGCTTTGGCACTTGAGCGCGCCTGGCTATATGACACCGAATTGCAGTCACGCGAGCGAGCCGAGCGCAACGCCGCCTATCTGGGTCGCCTGCAAAAGTTGACCGATGTGCTCTCGGCCCCCCTGACCCGCACCCAAATCGCGCACAGCATTGTTGACGCGGCGCGAAGCGTACTGGGTGCAGCAGCAGGCGCAGTTGGCTTGGTCAGTGATGACGATGCGTCTGTGGATCTTGTGGGAACGATGGGCTACTCAGATGAGCTGATCCGGCCGCTGATGCACACTTCCATTGACGCCGATAACCTGCCCAACACCGCCATCAAACGTGGCGAGCCAATCTGGCTGGAGGCGCTGGATGCAGCAGCGGCGCAATTTCCGGATACGACCGGTCAGTTTGCCAAAGCCGGTTATGGAGCATCGGTGTTCGTGCCGATGAAAGTTGGGGTACGGGTGATCGGCCTGATCGGCTTCGACTTTGCCACACCCCGTCGCTTTAGTGACGAGGAGAAGACGCTGCTACTAAGCTACGCAGCGCAATGTGCGCAAGCCATGGAGCGCGCCCGTTACTACGAAGACTCGCTGCATATGAACGTGGTTCTCGAAGAGCGCGTCCAGGCGCGCACAGCAGAGTTGCACCAGGCCAATGCACGCTTGGCCGAGTCGCACGAGCAACTTCGTAATCTGTCCGGTCAGATACTGGCCGCGGTCGAAGATGAGCGCACCCGCATCGCCCGTGAGGTGCACGATGAGCTGGGCCAAGCCTTGACCATCGTCCGCATCGAGATGGGCCGGGCCAAGCAGGCGTTAACGCTTCCATCGCCGCATCTACCGGACCGGGATGGAAACGGGTCCTCATACGGCAACAGCCCAGGTAATTACGCAGCCGCCGAACGGATCGGCGCTGTCATCGGCCAAGTGGACATGACCTTACGGGCCCTGCGCCGAATCGCAGCCGAGCTGCGGCCGGTAATTCTGGATGATCTTGGGCTTGAGGCGGCCATCGACTGGCAGCTCGAGCAGTTTCAAACGTTTGCTGGCATCGTTGTGCATCTGGAGAAATCGCATGTTAGTGCGGATGCCCATACGAATGCCCGCCTCGACACGCAAATAGAAATCTGCGCGTTCCGGATCTTGCAGGAGGCACTGACCAATGTAGCCAAGCATGCCAGTGCCACCGAAGTTCACATCACCTTGCGCACCAATTCGCGCCGTTTGTTTTTGCGGGTGCGGGACAATGGTGTGGGTTTTACGTATGGCGCTGGCCTTTGGGCAGCGAGCGAGGCAAAGGGGGCTGGGGTCCATGATCGACTCAGCAGCGCCATCGCTGGACGAGGTCAACGTGGCTATGGCTTACTAGGCATGAGCGAACGCGCTGTTCGCATCGGAGGCACGCTACGGGTTCAGACCAAACCGGATGGGGGCACCTCTGTAGCACTGGTCATCCCTCTCAACACGCGAGATCCCGATAGCCACGGTGTCTACAACTGGCATGGCAGTGGGGAAGCGGCAGCCATCACAGGCATGCACGCTGTGCGTGGTACAAACGCACATAACTTGATATCTAGACAACACGAGCAGCACATCTGACGGCACGGACATGATGCCTTTGCTGATGCGATGCAATCGTGACGTGATGACCCGCTGGACAGACAGAAAACATGGTGACTAGGGCGGCGTGATTGCAATCGGACTATCATAGCGATTGCATGAGCGTTTATGATGTGTTCGCAGTTCATGCTTTACGCGGACGGATGGCGCCACAGACACCTTATGGAGGAACAAGGAGGCCGGAGGAGGTAAAGGTGATTATGAAAGACGAAAGGACAAATGGCACAGGCAAGACCACCTCACAAACGCCAAATGAGATCAAGGTCCTGATTGCCGATGACCATGCGGTTGTGCGTCGCGGCTTAAAGCAAATCATGGCCGAAGCGGGCATGTGTGTCGCTGGCGAGGCCAGCGAAGGGCTGCAAGTGCTGGAGTTAGTCCGTCGAGAGTCCTGGGATGTGCTGGTGCTCGACCTCGCCATGCCCCATCGCAGTGGCATGGAAGTTCTTCAAGAAGTCCGGCGCATTGCACCCGACATGCCGGTGCTTGTGCTCAGTGTGTATCCAGAAGAGCAATATGGCATTCGCGTGTTACGGGCAGGTGCCGCCGGCTATATGAACAAAGAAACGGCGCTGGACGAACTCGTCCACGCCATCCGCAAAGTCGTAAACGGGGGTCGGTATGTCAGTCCTTCACTTGCCGAGCGTTTCGCATTCGAGCTGAGCGGTGACGTGAAGATGTCACCGCATGAGATGCTGTCTGACCGTGAATACGAAGTGATGGTGATGCTGGGCAGTGGCAAGTCGCCCGGCGATATTGCGACTGCACTCTCGCTAAGCGTCAAGACGATTAATACCTATCGGGCCCGGATGTTACAAAAACTCGGCTTGAACAATAATGCCGAGTTGATCCGGTATGTGATGAAAAATCGCTTGACAATGTAGACCATCCCACGGCCATCAACATGACCCGCACGAATGTTCATGTGCGAACACATGTGTTCGCACATGTTCGTGGGCGCTTATTGAGCCCTGAATATGGGTTCGAACCGCGTCCAATTTCGTGTTCGGTATCGGCAGCCCAGATACCGCTCAAGTTCTTGACACCTCGCAAACTTGTCAACGCCACACAGTAGCCTCATCCCAGCCCGAGGCTAGCTTTCGATCGGCCAATGCTCCGCCGCTCCGGCGATGGCTGCCGCAGCGATATGGGCAGCGATATCAAGTGAGTGCATTCTCCAGCGTGTAGCGAATGAGATCGGCGTTGGTCTTTAGATTTAGCTTCTCCAAAACGCGGCTGCGATAGGTGCTCACGGTCTTGGTGCTCAGCGCCAATTCGTCCGCGATCTCGCTCACCGACCGGCCAGCGCCGATCATCTTGAGCACGTGATATTCACGCTCAGACAGCTTCTCATGAGGCGGCCGGTGCAGATCGCTGTTTAAGTCAAGGGTCAGCTTCTCCGCCAGCGTCGAGCTGATGTATTTGCCGCCGTTGTAGACCTTGCGAATGGCCATAGGCAAATGCTCGAGCGCCGTCTCTTTATTCATATACCCGGCGGCGCCACCATTGAGCACCCGAAGCGCGTATTGATCCTCGGGATACATGCTCAGGATAAGAATCGGCAAGTCAGGGTATTTCGAGTGCACTTCTTGCAACACTTCCAACCCGTTACGAATGGGCATCGAGATGTCGAGCACGAGCACATCCGGAACGATCTTGTCTACTTTGTCCAAGACTTCCTGACCATTTGAGGCTTCGTCTAGCACTGTCATGTCTGATGATTCTGCGATGATCTGGCTGAGGCCTTTACGGACCACAGCGTGGTCGTCTGCAATCATTACTTGAATCATAGCCATGCTCCCTGGGTGGAGATCATTTGCTGGGCGTTGTGAGCATCCATTCTAGTCAAAGACCAGTGTGGCGCACGAATGGCACGCCCAGCGAACTACAGCTTGTCTGGCCCCGCCAGTACACCCCTGGCCTATGGTGCCTATGGCCAGTGATGAATCCGTGATCGCGCCCGATACACGTAGCCATGTCAATGACGGCGGTAATCGCGACTGCAACTGCGATTGCGGCAGCGCTTCACAGGGTGTGATTGGCATCCTATTGACGTTTATGGGCAGGATTTGTCAGGCACACATGTTGCTCAG
>Ga0209068_10001673_pt1 | contig 11024 bp, 11 predicted proteins | sample ColStrG_CSR_2012_FD_187200 | JGI IMG/M metagenome (GOLD analysis project Ga0209068, IMG submission 187200) | Freshwater sediment microbial communities in response to fracking from Pennsylvania, USA - Cold Stream Run_MetaG_CSR_2012 (SPAdes)... | ecosystem: Environmental > Aquatic > Freshwater >...
ACGTCGGACATACGCCGGCGGAAGTCGTCGATGCGATTAAGGGACAGGCTGAGGAATTGATTCACGCCTGCGCGCTGGTGGCGACGACCGAGCCGCATGTGCGTTTGGCTGAGAAACTAAATGCCATCGTGCCGATCAGCGGTGCCAAAAAGGCGATGGTCACCAACACCGGCGCCGAAGCGGTTGAGCAAGCGATTCAGGTATCGCGCGTGGCCACTGGCCGGCCAGCCATTATCGCGTTCGAAGGCGCCTATCACGGCCGCACACTCCTGACCCAGACGTTGACCAGCAAATATGCCCTGTTCAAGAAGGGCTTTGGCCCGTTTGTGCCCGAGGTTTACCGCGCGCAATTCCCGTATTTGTATCGCACCGCGATCGGCACAAACCTGAGCGATGCGCAAAAAGTAGACTTGGTGTGGGAGTCGTTTGAGCGTTTCTTGGTCGCGGACGTGATGCCGGAGCATGTTGCTGCGATCATCATCGAGCCAGTGCAGGGCGAAGGTGGGTTTATCCCTGTGCCGCGCGAATTTATGCGGCGCTTACGCGACATCTGCACCCGGTATGGCATCGTGCTCATCGCCGACGAGGTGCAGGCCGGCTTCGCACGCACCGGCAAGATGTTTAGCATCGAGCATTTTGGCGTCGAGCCCGATGTGATCACAATGGCCAAGAGTATGGGCGCTGGCATGCCTGTGGCGGCCACGGTTGGGCGGGCCGAATTGATGGACAAGGTGCATATTGGCGGCTTAGGCGGGACCTATAGCGGTAATCCAGTGGCCTGCGCAGCGGCGCTGGCGAGCATCGACCTGATCGAGCGAGAAAACCTGTGCGAGCGCGCGTCCCAGCTCGGGGGTATCGCTTGTGAGCGGCTGAAGCACATGCAAGACAAATATGCGCTCATCGGCGATGTGCGTGGCCTGGGTGCGATGCTGGCGATGGAGTTTGTGCAGGATCGTGCAGCGCGTCAGCCGCTTGCGCCAGAGAAAATGGTTGCCATCGTCCAAGACGTGGCCGCGCACGGGGTGCTTTCGATTCGCTGTGGTTTGTATAGCAATGGGTTGCGTTTCCTGTTCCCACTCGTCATCACCCAGGCGCAATTGCACGAGGGGTTGGATGTGGTCGAGGCTGCGATTGGCCGGGCTCAGTCACTATAATCCCCGTTTATCGTGAGGAGCGCAGTCCCGGCCCCACCCATGTCAACAGATCTCGACCTCATCGCGCGCATCAAACAACGCGAACAAGCCGCGTTGAGCGAGCTGTATGACCGGTATAGCACGCGCGTCTACTCGTTGGCCGTCAGCATCGTCGGTGAGAGCATGACCGCGCAAGAGGTCACCCAGGACGTGTTTATCCGTGTGTGGGAGCACCCCGACCAGTATCGCTACGACGATCACCGCTTTGTGGCCTGGCTGCTCATGATCGCGCGTCACCGGGCAATCGACCACTTGCGGCGGGAGAAATCGCGCGGGGATGCGAGTGCTGCCTCGCTCGATGATACCCAGTTTCCGGAAATGCCGGATAGCGCTCAGGCCGTAGAAGAAAAGTGGCGCGATATGCGCCATGTGCTTGACGGATTGCCGCCTGAGCAGCGCGACGTGATCGTGCTTGCCTATTATCACGGCTTGAGCCAAAGCGAGATCGCCGCCCACCTAAACTGGCCGCTCGGGACGGTGAAAACGCGCATGCGGCTGGGGATGGATAAGCTGCGGGATGCGATTCGGGTGGTTGACTGATCTATGACGGCGAAAGCGGGATGGCTTTATTAGGAGATTTCTAATGGCGTATTCGCTGTGCGTATTAGCTTCGGGGCGTACTATGGTTAACGGAGACGAGGAATAAATTAACAGGCCAGCGAGTTAGCATCTGAAGGCGGGATTTTTAGCGTTAAATTACTAGCGAGTATGAGTAAGCCATGAGCATGGTCTTGACACGTGATGAAGTAAAGGAGCTGCTGCCAGCCTACGCGCTGGGATCGCTGGACGCCGATGAGCGCGTCGGTGTGGAGCAGAGCCTTGCCCGCTACCCGGACCTGGCGGCTGAACTTGCTGGATATGACGAGGTGACCTCAAGCCTAGCCACGGCTGTGCTCCAGCGCATCCCGCCCCCGGCGCTGAAACTGGCGGTGCTTGCGGCCGCGCACAAGCAGCCCGAGCCGTCTAAACCGCAGCCGACGTGGTGGGAACGGCTGCTGGACATACTGCGAACAGGCGGCCTGGCACCGCGCTTGGCGTTTGCCACGCTTGCGCTTGGGTTGGTTTTGGGCATTGGGTATCTCGCATTCCAACTCCCATCCACGGTCGCTCAACTGGTTGAGCAGCAGCAAGTGAAAGATCTCATGGCCCAAGGCACCGACGCGGTGCATCTGAAGGGCACAACCAGCTATCCGAAGGCGTGGGCGCTGATCAAATACAAGAAGGGCGAACAGGTGGCCGGCATGTGGGTCGGTGATTTGGCGCCGCTCGCGCGGGCCCAAACCTACCAACTCTGGATGGTCGACAACACGGGCAAGCGCTGGGATGGGGGTGTCTTCAATACCTCTGGTAAGGGTGAGCGGTATGTGATCGTGCATTGTCCGCTTCCGGTGGACAGTATGGTGCGGTTTGGCGTGAGTGTGGAACCAGCCGCTGGCAGCGCAACCCCAACTGGCCCGGGCGTGATGCGATGGGACCGTGCAAATTCGGCGGGAACATCAAGCTAACACGATTGTCTCAGGACCCGCCCTGTGTCATTATGCATAGCGCACACGGTCAGCATGACGACCCTGACACATGTGCGGCTTAACCCAAGCGGATCGTCAATAACGAGAGTTTATGGCGGGGGCGTGAATCCAAACACGCCCCCGCATGCGTTTCCCGCTTGGGTTCGCTATATAAGCGGACACGTGTCAATTTACTTACGAAACTCTCATCTACTGGCTAAGGCAGTTTCACCTTTCACGCATAGGCTTTTGCCCGGACATACAGCGAGCCAGATCATTTAGGAGAATTAGAGAAAGATGAAAACGAAATTGATTGCAGCCTTATTCGTCGCAAGTGCCGTGCTTGCAGCGTGTGCAAGCCCCCAAGCCGCTGCGCCAACGGTGGTGCCGGCTGCGACTCAAGCCCCGGCTGCGACCGAAGCTCCCAAAGCCACCGAAGCGCCAGCCGCGACCGAGGCACCCAAAGCCACCGAAGCGCCAGCCGCGACCGAGGCGCCCAAAGCCACTGAAGCGCCAGCCGCGACTGAAGCGATGACCAGCACCGCAGCCATGACCGGCACCGCAGCCATGACCGGCACCGCAGCCATGACCGGCACCGCGGCCATGACCGACACTGCAGCCATGACCGACACTGCAGCCATGACCGACACTGCAGCCATGACCGACACTGCAGCCATGACCAGCACCGGGGCAGCAAATGCCGCGGCACCAGCCGGTCAAGCGGCTGCGTATAAGATCGACTCGACCAAGAGCCAGGCCAAGTTCACGCTCAATGAGAAATTAATGGGTAACCCAAACACGGTCGTGGGTGTGACGCCGAAGATAGAAGGCACAGTCAACATCGATTGGGCCGCGCCAGCCAACACCACGATTGGCACGATTCAAATCGATGCGAGCGATCTGAAGACCGATGACGACAAGCGCAATGGCGCTCTCCGGCGCTTCATCCTGCAGACAGATCAATTCCAGTTCATCAAGTTTGAACCAACGGCTATCGACGGGCTACCCAAATCGGTTAAGCCAGGTGATGCGCTCACGTTCAAGGTGACGGGTAATTTGACCATCCGCAACATTACGAAGCCAGTCACGTTTGATGTGTCCGCGAAAGCTGACTCTGACAGTCAAGTCACCGGCAGCGCCAAGGCCAAAGTCACCCGCGCAGCCTTTGAGTTGAAAATCCCGAACCTTCCGATGATAGCCGACGTGACCGACGATGTCGCGCTCGAGCTGAATTTTGTGGCAGCCAAGTAACGGCGCACGTCAACTCCGAAAACGTTCTTTCGAACGGGGGAGCTTTGGTCGGCGTACGTCCGGCTGATCAAAGCTTCCCCGTTTCGTTTATCCCCAGTGTCAAGTTGCCCGGTCAGCCTTGACCGTGGCTGCTCATGCTCAACGCAGCCAGTGACCCGACGCCAGCAGGTCGATCGGCGCGTTTGTGCCGTTTGCCGACCTCAACACGCAAGTGCCGAGCGCCTTCACCGGGGTATCGGCGGATCTAATCCCACGCATTCTCAGCGACCCTGTTCGACCCAGTCACCCTTCTCACGGGCTGTTGACAATTGCCCGCCTGTCTATATAATTAGTGTTAATGCTACACTAATTAGAGTCGCGAGGTCATCGTCATCATGTTCGGCATCCACTACATCAAAGCACGTCCCACTGAATTCGTTTTGCACTATATCGGCGGCCGGTTGCGCCGCTCGGGAGCCGGTCTTGCGTTCTGGTATTACCAGCCGTCGTCAACCATTGCCGTCATCCCAGTCGCTAGCACCGATGTGCCATTCGCCTTCACCGAAGTCACCCAAGACTTTCAAACCGTGACGGTGCAAGGCCAACTCACATACCGGGTGACTGATCCGCCGCTCGTTGCGTCGTTGCTTGACTTCACGCTCACCTCAGACAAGTGGCACGGCAGCCGGTTAGGCAGCTATATGAGCGGCGCGCCTCAAATGCTGCAGCAGCGGCTGATCATCTTGGCGCAGGAACATATGCGCGCCCAGTTACGTGAACGGTCACTACGGAACGCTGTGCAGGCGGGGGGCGATATCGCTGCCCAGGTCGAAGGCGCGCTCCGTGAGGAAGATAAGCTGGCCGCGCTGGGCATCCGTGTGCTCACACTATCGATCCTAGCCGTAAAGCCGACGCCCGAGATGGCGCGCGCTGGAAGCAGGTGCTCGCGAGCAACTCTTGCAGCAAGCCGACAACGCGATCTACCTACGCCGCAACTCAGCCGTTGAACAAGAACGGGTGATCAAAGAAAATGAGCTGAACACCGAACTGGCCGTCGAGGCCAAGCAACGCCAACTGCGTGAGGCCAAAGTGGACGCTGAATTGTCCCTTCAGGCCAAACAGCAACAAATCAGTGCGGCACACCTTGCCGGTGAAATCGCGCTCGAAGATGAGCGCCGGAAGTTGGTCGTGGCCAGGACCGATAACGCTCGAGTTGAGGCGGATGCGCAGGGCTACACGCTGCAAGCGACGCTAAAGCCGGTGCAATCGCTGTCACCAGCGGTGCTGGATATGTTGGCAGTCCAAACAGCCGACCCGCGTCGGATGATCGGCGCCGCGCTAAAAGAGCTGGCCCAAAACGCGAGCAAGATCGGCCGGCTATCGATCACGCCTGACTTGCTTACGAGCCTCATGGCTGCCAAGGACGCCTGAGGGACGTGCCGTGGATGCTGACAAAATCGTGCTCGTGACCCGCAAGACGCGCCTGGAAGAGTTGGTCGAGCGATTCAACACCCGCGGCCAGGCGAAGTTCTACCTTAACCAAAATAACGGTGACGGTGCCTTTGGCTATTATGAACGCGAGCATGCGGTGTATTATGCCGCGCGGTCAAGCCTGCACGAGCATTTGCTGACAGTGGCCGCGCGTGGGCACACCCTGAAGGTGCAGACCATCGAGCGCGACTTGCTCAGCACCTTCACCTTTGGGGCGCACGATATCGTCGTCATCATCGGTGCCGATGGGCTGGTCGTGAACACGGCCAAGTATTTGAGCGGACAACCGATCATTGCGGTGAATCCCGACCCTTCAGCCATTGACGGTCTCCTGTTGCCCTTCGATATCGGCACGGCACTGGCTGGGTTGCAAGCGGTCATGACGGGCCGCTATCACGCCAAGACCATCCGAATGGCTGAGGTGCGGCTCAACACCGGTGAGCGCCAGGTCGCGTTCAACGACATATTTGTCGGTGTGCGCGGTCATGTGTCGGCGCGCTACCAGCTCACATTTGCCGGCCAAACCGAGCGGCATTCGTCCAGCGGGATCATCGTCTCGACTGGCGTGGGCCGGGCGGGCTGACTGAGCAGCACGTTCAACATGGCCAGTGCGCTGGCTGTGCGCTATGGCCTGGGCCCCGTGCCCCAGCCCCGAATGACATGGGATGACAGGAAGCTACTGTTCGTGGTCCGCGAGCCGTTTGTCAGCAAATCTTCACAAGCGAGCTTGGTGTGCGGTGAGGTAACGCCCCAGTCCCCGCTTGTGCTCGAATCCGAGATGGCCCAGCGCGGCCTCATATTCAGCGATGGCATCGAAGCCGATTCCCTTGACTTTAACGCGGGCGTGATAGCGACCATTGGCTTGGCTGAGCATGCCACGCGGCTGGTCAGGCCGACGTGAGTGCGGCGCTCATGGCTGCCAGCACCACGACCTCACCGATCTCAGACAGCGCCCCGTAGGTATCGCCGGTCAGGCCGCCGAGCGAACGCGTCCACCAGGTGCACAGCCCATGGGTGACTGCCAGCAGTAGACCGATGGCGATCACGCCACGCCCGAGCACGAGCGGCCACACGGGCCAGGGCTGCCCCACCAAGAGCACGAGCGCGCCGATGACGAGCGCCTGAACCGTCGCGATGATGGCATCGCGTGGCCGGATGTAGTCGCGAAAGTGGCGGCCAAGACCACCGTCACGGGCCGCAGGAAAACGAAAGATGCCATATAGGTCAGCCCAGCGGCCAAAGGTCGCTGCGAGTAGCACGGCCCGCCACCAAGTTGTGCCAGCGGTAGTGATAAAGACGATCTTGAGCACTATGACCGCGACGAGCGCCAGCGCACCCATGGCGCCGATGCGGCTGTCCTTCATGATCTCCAGCTTCCGTTCACGTGACCGCCAGCTCATCACCGCATCAAAGGTGTCGCTGAGCCCATCCAGATGTAACCCCCCGGTCACGATGCCCATCGTCACGACCACCAGCACCGCCCGGGCTGGCACCGACCATAGCTGACCGGCCACGAAACCCACGCTACAGCCGGCCAGGCCGATCAAAGCGCCGACAAGTGGAAACCACATCATCGCGCCGGCGATGGTCTGTTCGCTCGTCCGCTCGGCGTTCCCACCTGTGGAGGACCTGAATGGCAGTGGGATGAGCGTCAGAAAGCGAACGGCTTCGACAAATGCGCTGAACATGATGGGTGAACACAGGGCGAAACGTGGGCGTCTAGCCTTTCCTTACGCTCTCCTTGTTTTTTATACCCGCTATACCCCTACTCGCCAAACCCGCAGAGTGAAGTTTCGGGACGACGTTCACCGCCCGCAAGATCGTGGTGGTTGGATAGCAGTCGATACCGGTCGCACTGCCAAGGTCAATGCGCCAGCGCCAATATTCCTCAAGCGGGGTATGCATAAGCGCGCATAGCAAGGCTTGAATTGGACCGGCATGTGTGACGACCACAATGCGCGCCTGGGCGTGCCGCTGGCCGAGTTCGCGCCACGCGCTCAGCATCCGCGCGCTCATCTGGGCGAGCGTTTCCCCATCCCGTGCTGCGCCGTTGACCGGATCACTAAACCGCCGCAGGGCCTCGTCACGATATCGCCCCAGGACGTCGCGGTAGGTCAGGCCTTCCCATGCGCCGTGGCTCGCCTCGCGCCAGCGTGGGTCACATTCGATGGCGACCTGTCGTGCGCCTTTTATCACGTCGGCAGTCTGGCCTGTGCGCCCGAGGCCCGTGTGCACGATCACATCGATCGTGCGGCTATTAAAGAAGACGCCCAGTGCGCGCGCTTGTCGTTCGCCAAATGCCGTCAGCACCCGGTCGCTGACGCTCAAGTAGCGGCGTGACAGGTTCCAATCGGTTTGGCCGTGGCGCACGAGCCACACGCTGCGTGGATGTGTCATACGTCAACCGTCGCTTGTGCTTCGACGTGTCCCGCTTTGGCTCGAGCGATGGATATCATCATATCGTAGCGATATCGTCGCGCCATCGTAACGCTACAATCCCACTGCCACCATGACTCCGACTATAGCGACCCTGATCGAAGCCGCCCAGGCGATCCGCGTGGGCGCGCGTACGCCGACAGAACTTGCCGAGCATGCGCTTGAGCAAATTGAGACAAAGCGCGACCTGAACAGCATCGCATTTGTCGACGGCCAGCGCGCATTGCGTGAGGCTGATGTGCTGACCCGTGAGGCAAAATCGGGCCAGTTCCGTGGCCCATTGCACGGTGTGCCCATCACGGTCAAAGACTTGTTCAATGTTCACGGGATGCCGACCAAGGCGGGCACGCGTGCGACGCTACCTGTGATCAAGCCCGATGAAGCTGTGGCCGTGCAGCGTTTGCGTGCGGCCGGCGCAATGATTCTGGCCAAGACCAACATGGTCGAAGTCGCGCTTGGTTTGCATGGCGAGAATGCCTGGACGGGCGATGTGAAAAACCCACATGATCCGGCGCGTCAAACCGGCGGCTCATCATCCGGCTCAGCCGCAGCCGTCGCGGCCGGCATTGGTTTTGGCTCGCTCGGCAGCGATACGGCCGGTTCAATCCGGGTGCCGGCGGCGTTTTGTGGCATCGTGGGCTTTAAGCCGAGCTTTGGTGCGGTATCCCTAGCCGGGGCGCTGGCGTTGTGCCCAAGTTGCGACCACGCCGGGCCGCTGGCCCGCACGGTGACGGATGCCCAGGTGCTGTATGCGGTGTTAAGCGCACAGGGGCGCGCGTCAAATAACGAGGTCAGGTCCCGGGCACCGATGCTGGCCGTGCCACGCGCGTATATCGACGGGGCAACCACGCGCGAGATGCGGCTGGCGTTTGACGCGTGTGTGCAACGTGCCCGCGAGCGAGGCGCAACCATCCGCGAGGCGACATTTACACTTGAAGACTTTGCCGCGATCTTCGCGCCAATGCGGGCCGAGTCGGCCCACATCCATCGCCACGCGCTCGAGACACACCCCGAGGCCTTTCAACCGGGGGTGCGTGAGGCGCTCATGCAAGGCTTCCAAATCAGTGCGCTGGCCTATTTGGACGCTCGGGACAACCAGCAGGTGCTACGGCAGGCGATCGAGGCTGCCATTGGCGAAGCGGATGCCTTGCTGCTGCCGGCAGCGCCCTGCGCAGCGCCCTTGCGGGGCACGAGTGAGATCGTGCTTGAGGCGGGTCCTCAGAATCAGCGGCTGGCGATCCTGCGCTTTAGCGGGCCATTTGCCTTCGCGGGCGTGCCAGCCCTGTCATTGCCGTGTGCCAAAACCGGTGAGGGCTTAGCGCTTGGCGCACAACTCGTCACCCGTTTTGGCGAGGATGAGCAGGCATTGCGCCTGGGGGCCTGGTTGGAAGATGCGTTAAGCATTTGACCTTCCGGCAAGCCCGAACAGGCGACCAAGAGACGCGATTGGGGTTTATGCGCCGCTTTTACAGCGAGGAAGGCTACGACTTTGACGAAGCTGTGATGCCAAGCGCTGTGCGCGGGCTGATTGAGAACGAGGCCTATGGCCTGGCTGATCGAATGCGACCGGCATGATGGGCATGATGGGCATGATGTTGGCTATGTCGTCGTGTGTTTTGAATATAGCTTGGCGTTTGGCGGGCGCTGCGCCTATCTCGACGAGGTGTTCGTCGACGAGGCCTATCGCGGTCAGGGCATCGGCTTACAGGCCAGCGCCTTTGCGACCGACGCGTGCTGCCAGCGCGGCATCCACACCCTGCATCTGGAAGTCGAGCAGCATAACAGGCGCGCGATCCGTGTCTACGAGTGCCCAGGCTTCGTGTCAAATGAGCGCATGCTGATGTCAAGGCGTTTGGTGTGACGACCCGTATGACGACGCGGTGTGCTGCTGTGTCGCCTAGGCCCCAGCCCTATCCCTGCGCCGCGTGTCTTAAGCGTCCGGTCATGTCAGCGGCGAATGATGGGTAGATAAGCCAGCGGCAGCTTTGCCCCGACCTCGACCGCGCCCGAATCGCACAGCGTCCCAACCGGCCGGGCGGCGCCGCGCTGGTCAGCGGGCGGTGAGCCATCGGGCATGTTGCAAGAGGCCCCGTTTGGCACGCGGTCGATGGCGGCATTGCCGGGTAAGGGCATATGCGTCTGTGTAGCGCCACCGTTAAAGGTGAGCGGGCCGAGGCTGACGTTGGCGCTCTTGACATCGCCGGTTTGGGTCAGCGCGGCGCAAGTGGTGTCGCCCGACACGTTATATCCGGTCGAACTGATGGTGCCACCGCCGCAGTCTTCGCTGTTGTTGTTGGCTAGTATGATGCGATAAATAAACACGCCCTTGCCGGGGTTTGGCCCGCCGTCGCCATAAAGCCCTTTGCCAAATGTGGCGTTGTTGTTGGCGACGGTGACCCATGACAGCACCGCCTTGCCACCGACGGGCACATACAACCCGCCCCCGCCTTTGCCCGAGCCCACGGCTGAGTTGCCGCTCAGGGTGACATCGATCAGAAACATCTCGCCCGAGCAATAGATGCCGCCGCCGTTGCCATTGCTGACATTGCCGCTAACGGTCACGTCACGCAGTGTGACACCGCCAGGGACGATGCTATATACGCTCAGCCCACCGCCCTCGCTGGACGTATTGTTGCTGATCGTCGTGCGGCGGATGTAGGTAGATCCATCCAGGACCCACACACCGCCGCCCACATTTTTGGCTGTGTTGCTATTGATCACGCTATCGGTCACGGTGAGTATGCCGCTCGTCTCGATGCCGCCGCCATAGCCCGCGCTGTTGCTGTAGATCACCGAGCCTTGCACGATGGCTGTCGCACCGCTCGCGACATAGACCGCGCCTCCGTCGAGTGCGCTGTTGCCGCTGAGCATGGAGGTGGTAACGGTCATGATGCCGCTGCCATTGGCAATCGCGCCACCGGTGCCGATGGTGGCGGTGATGGTGTTGCCCGTGAAGTTCGACAAGGCGATACTGATTGAGCCGCCGTCGTTATATATGGCGCCGCCACCCTTGCTCGCTTTGTTTCCGGTAAAGATGCTGGCTGTGGCGCTGGTAGTGCCAAAGTTGTGAATGGCGGCACCAGAACCGATCACTTGGTTGTTTGTGAGTTGGGCATGGTCAAGTGTGAGCGTGCCAAAGTTCTCAATGGCACCCGTATTCGTGTTGAAA
>Ga0209068_10001674_pt1 | contig 11020 bp, 8 predicted proteins | sample ColStrG_CSR_2012_FD_187200 | JGI IMG/M metagenome (GOLD analysis project Ga0209068, IMG submission 187200) | Freshwater sediment microbial communities in response to fracking from Pennsylvania, USA - Cold Stream Run_MetaG_CSR_2012 (SPAdes)... | ecosystem: Environmental > Aquatic > Freshwater >...
CTTCGAGGCGCACTCGCAGGGGCTCGAGTGGCTGCGCACGCACGGCTTCCGCGTCAATGGCGGCATCCGCGTGCTCGCCGGCGCCGAGCAGGTGGTCGCGCAATGCCTGGAATGGGAGCGCCGTCGCGGCGAGCTCGACTTCGAGATCGACGGCGCCGTCGTCAAGGTCGACGACCTCGAGCTGCAGCGCCGGCTCGGCGCCGTCGGGCGCGACCCTCGCTGGGCGGTCGCGTGGAAGTTTCCGCCGACGACCGCCGTGACGAAGCTCGAGCAGGTGATGTGGAACGTCGGCAAGTTCGGCGACCTGCGCCCCTACGCGGTGCTCGAACCCGTCACGGTCGGCGGGGTGACGATCAAGCTCGCGACGCTGCACAACGAGCAGGACATCCTGCGCAAGGACATCCGGGCCGGCGAGGAGGTGATCGTGGTCCGCGCCGGCGACGTGATTCCGCAGGTCGTCTCGCCGGCGCCGCACGTCGCCGAGCGCAAACGGCGCCCCGCGCCGCCGCGCCCGCCGAAGCGCTGCCCGTTCTGCGACACGCCGACCGTGCCGCCGCACGAGGGGGTCTTCACGAAGTGCCCCAACCGCGATTGCCCGGCGCGCGCCTGGCAGCTGCTGAAGCACTTCGTCTCGCGCGGCGCGATGGACATCGACGGGCTCGGCGAGAAGCAGGTCGCGCTGCTGCAGGAACGCAAGCTGGTGCGCACCGCCGGCGACCTCTACCGTCTCGACGCCGAGCGGCTGCTCGAGCTGGAGGGCTTCGGCGAGGTGTCCGTGCGCAACCTGCTCGCCGCGATCGAACAGTCCAAGACGCGCCCGTTCGCACGCGTGCTGTTCGCGCTGGGCATCGAGGAGGTCGGCGAGGTCACCGGACGCAACCTCGCGCAGGGGCTCCGCGACATCGAGGCGCTGCTGGACGCCACCGTGGAGGAGATCGCGGAGATCCCGGGGATCGGCGAGAAGATGGCCGCCTCGATCCGCGCACAGCTCGACGACGAGCGCATGCGCGCCCTGATCGCGGACCTGCGCGCGCAGGGCCTGTGTTTCCGCGAAGAGGGCCCACCGCCCTCGCAGGGGCCGCTCGCCGGCAGGACGTTCGTGCTCACCGGCAGCATGCCCGAGTGGTCACGCGAGCAGGCGACGCAGCGGATCCTGGGGGCCGGCGGTCGCGTGACGTCGTCGGTGTCGAAGAACACCGACTACCTGGTCGCCGGCGAGAGCCCCGGCTCGAAGCTCGAGAAGGCGGAGCGCGTAGGCGTGGCGGTGATCGACGAAGCGGCGCTGCGGCGCCTGATCGAGGGCTGAGGGCTCAGAAGCGCGAGTCGGCGAGCGTGATCGCGATGTGATCCTGGAAGACGTGCGCCGCGCTCGTCGAGATGCCGTCCGTGAAGATCGCGAAAGCGAGCAGCCGCCCGCCGGCCGACTGGCAGTAGCCGACGAGGTTCGATGCGCCGGTCAGCGTGCCCGTCTTGCCCTGGCAGCGCCCGGCGGCGCCCGTGCCCCGCATCCGCAGCGCGAGCGTGCCGGTGCGCCCGGCGACGGCCATGTGTTCGCGCAGAACCGCGCCGGCGGGCGTCGGGGCGAGCTTCACGAGCAGTTCGACGACCTGCGCGGGGGAGGTGCGGTCGGATGGCGACAGGCCCGAGCCGTCGACGACACGCGGGTGGATGGCGAGCAGAGCGCCGATCGTGTGCGCAACGACCCTCGCGCCGGCCGCCGTCGTCCCGGCGCCGCCCAGGCGCGCGCCGAGGTCCTTCAGCAGCATCTCCGCGAAGAAGTTGTCAGACGGCGGCAGCATCAACCCGAGCAGCTGCGAGATCGTGGGCGACGGCGCCGCCGCGAGCGCCACGGCGCCAGCGGGCGTGCTCGCCGCCCCGCTGGTCCCGTGGATGCTGACGCCGTCGGAGGCGAGTGCCTGGCGGAGCCTGCGCGCGGCGTAGGCGGCGGGCGCGTGCGCGCCGTGTTCGTGGCCGCTTTCGCCGCGGTCGAACGCGAGCGCGCCGAGCGTGCCTTCGAGGAACGGATCGAACGCGTAGCCGCTCGACGGCTCGCCGCGCAGCGGGTCGAGGTAGGACTCGTCACCGTAGATCGAGCCGGTGACCTGGTGGATCCCCTGCACGCGCGCGAGCTGGCGCGCGAGCGCCGAGATGCTCGCGCCGACGCCGCCGTAGTGTTCGCGGATGAAGCGGCTGTCCCCGAACGTCGGGTCGCCGCCGCCGCGCAGGTAGAGGCTGCCTTCCCAGACCCCGCCCGGCGCGAGGTGCCCGACGCCGAGCACCGTCGTTTCCAGCCGCGCCGAGGGGCCGAGGAGCTCGAGCGCCGCGGTGGCCGTGTAGAGCTTCTCGACCGACGCCGGCGGTCGCATCGAGCGGGCGCGCTCGGAGAACAGCGCCGTGCCGCCCGTCAGGTCGTAGACGTAGGCGCCGTCGTGAGGCCCCGCGAGCGCCAGCTGGCTGCTGAGATCGGCCTGGACTTCGGCCAGCCCGCCGCTCGCGGCTGCCGAGGCGGGTGCGCTCAGAGCCAGCGCGCAGAGCGGAATTATGAGCCTCAGGGTCCGGAATATGGGCACGCGCGTAGAATGTTGCTGTCATGGGGAAGGTTGTCAAGCTGGAACCGACGGGCAAGCGCAAGGCACGCACGCGCCGCGTTGCCGCTCGCGGCGTCGGCAAGCCGGCGTCCACCGAGCGCCGGCGCCGACCCCGGCGAGACAAGACCGCGCTCGTTCTCGGCGGCGGTGGATTCACGGGTGGCGTGTATGAGATCGGCGCGCTGCGCGCGCTCGACCTGCTCGCGGTGAACAGCACGGTCAACAACTTCGACGTCTACGTCGGCACGTCCGCCGGGGCGTTCATCGCGGCGCTGTGCGCCAACGGCGTGACCCCCGAGGAGATGATGCAGGCCGTCACCGGGAAGGGCACGCTCCCGTTCAAAGATGCCCGCCTCGGCGACCTGCTGCGCCCGAACCTCCTCGAGTTCGCCCGCAAGGGCGCACTGATGCCACTGCGCGCAGCCTCGCTCGCGCGCCAGCTGATCGCGCAGCCCGGCGGCGTCTCGCTGATGGATGTGATGCTCGGTCTCGCCGACAACCTGCCGTCGGGCCTCTATACGGGCGCCGGCATCGAGCGCTACCTGCAGGAAGTCCTCAGCGAACCGGGTCGCACCGACAACTTCGGTGAGCTCGAGTGCGAGCTCTATCTGACGGCGACCGATCTCGACACGTGCGAGCGGGTCGTGCTCGGCGTCGACGGCGCCGGCGACGTTCCGATCTCGACGGCCGTGCGCGCCTCCGGGGCGCTGCCGATGGTCTACTCGCCCGTCGAAGTCAACGATCGCGAGCTGATCGACGGCGGGATCGTCTCGACGACGAACCTCGACATCGCGATCCAGGCCGGCGCCAAGCTGGTGCTGGTGATCAATCCGATCGTGCCGTTCATCAACGATTTCTCGACGACCGTGCAGACGATGCGCGGCCGCCGTCCCAGGCGCGTCTCGGACATGGGATTCGCCCAGATCGGCTACCAGGTGTTCAAGCTCGTCGCCCACCAGCGCCTGCACGAACTCGCGAAGGGCTGGGAGGAGCGCTACCCGGGCGTGGACATCGTGCTGATCGAGCCTGAGCCGACCGACGAACTGATGTTCCAGACCTCGATGATGAGCTTCACCTCGCGCGTGGAGATCGCACGCCACGGCTTCGAGTCGGTCACCAAGCAGCTCGCAGGCGAGTACGACCGCTACCAGGACGTCGCCGAACGCCACGGCTTCGAGATCTCGGCCAAGCGCGTGCGCCAGGTGGTCGAGCACTTCGACGAGCGCAACGAGAGCGTGAGCGCGTGGCGGAAAATCCTCGAGGGCACGACCGGCGCGCTGCTGCGACAGGCCGGCTCGGCCGGCTGAGCGTCCGCTCCGGCGGCGCTCAGAGCCGGCCCCGGCGCTGGCGAGGACGAGGCTAGAGGATCTTCTCGAGCGCGTTCAGCAGGCGGTCGCTGGCGGCGCGCGAGTAGAGCGCGATGCGCACATGATGCGGCTCGCCGAGGGCGTCGCCGGCAGCCACGAGCACGCCCGCGCGCGCGAGCTGCGCGGCGAGCTCGGCGCCCTGCATCGAGGGGTGCGCGGCCCACAGGAAGTTGGCCTGCGAGTCGCTGAGCACGAAGCCGCGCTCGCGCAGCGCCGCCGTCAGGTGCGGGCGCTCCGTGCAGATCGTGCTGACGCGCCGTTCGATCAGCTCCGAGCACGTTCTCAACGCCTCGAGCGCCCCCGCCTGGGAGAGCTCGGAGACGCCCAGGTCGGGCGCGAGCTCGCCGAGCAGCTCCTCGGAGCCCTGTCCGCCGAGGACGTAGCCGATGCGCAGGCCGGCGAGCCCCCAGGCCTTGGAGAAGCTGCGAAAGACCAGCAGGCGCGGGTGGTGCTCGAGCAGCTCGATCGATGAGCTGCTCGGCTGCGCGTCGGCGAACTCGACGAGGGACTCGTCGAGCAGTACCGCCACGCCCGCCGGTAGACCGACGAGCAGCCGCTCCAGCGCAGCCGTGTCGAGCAGCTCGCCCGTCGGGTCGTTGGGGCTCGCGAGCGCGACGACCCTGACGTCAGGGTCGCGCGCGGACTCGAGCAGTGCGTCCACGCCGCCGGTGACGCGCACCGCCTGGCCGTGGGCGCGGCGAGCCATCAGCGGGTACAGCGGGTAGGACGGCCACGGCGTGAGCAGCCGCTGGCCGGGCACGATCAGCGCACGCGTGGCCGCGCTCAGCAGCTCCGCGGCGCCGTTTCCGAGGATCAGCCGGCCCGCGTCGAGCCCGTGGCGCTCGGCGAGCGCCTCGCGCAACTCTGTGCCCGACACGTGCGGATAGCGATACAGGCCACGACGGGCGACGAACGTGAGCGCGTTGACGATCCGCGGGTGCGGCAGCTCCGGCCAGGTCGTGTGCGAGAGGTCGAGCGTCTCGACGCGCGCGAGCGCTTTGCGCCTGCGCTCCGCGGCCTGCTCGCGCAGGTCGGCGTTGACCTCCTCCTCGGACATCCCTTCGAACTGGCGGTAGTAGTCGAGCAGGCCCATGTCTACGGCCGTTCTAGCAGCGATCGTCGGCTTCGAGGCGGTGCGCCGCGGCAGGCGCACCGGGGGCGATGCGCCGCACTAGCCCCCGTTGCCCGAGACGATGCTCGAGCCGGGGCCGTGGATGACGACGAACCAGACGATGAACACGACGCCGCAGACGGCCGCCGTGATCGCGAACACGCGACCGAGCGCGCCCGTGCGCTGATCGTGCCCGGCCGCGCGGCGCACGAGGATCCAGCTGTTATCGAGCCGGCGCATCAGCATCAGCGCGCCGAACAGCATCGCGAACAGCCCGGCGAAGGCGACGAGGATACCGATGCCGACACTGCCCGAAAGGTAGTCGGCCTGCGACCCGAGCCACAGGCAGGCCAGCGGGATCGGCCCCCAGCAGAGCAGGCTCACGAACGTGATCGTGCCGAGCAGCAGGCCGGCGAGCAACCCGTCGACACGCTGGCGCGCGTCGCTGCCCCGCTCGGGCAGTGAGCGGAATCGAACCGGCGCAGTGCCCGGCCGGCGGCCGACGAACAGGCCGCCGTTGTCTGATGGGTCGCTGCGCATCGCCACCTATGTTCGCAGCTAGCGGGCCCGGCGCACGTCAGCCGGCATACAGCGAGTCGAAGACGTCGGCGTATTTCTCGTTGACGACGTTGCGCTTGACCTTCAGTGTCGGCGTCAGCTCGCCGGTCGGCTGCGAAAGATCGTGGTCGAGGATCGCGAACTTCTTGACCTGCTCGACCTGCGCGTATTTGGCGTTGACGCGCTCGATCTCCTGCTCGATCAGCGCGTGGATCGCGGGGTCGCGAGACAGCGACGCGATGTCCTCCGGCAGGCCGTGCTCGCGCGCGTAGATCGGGATCTCCTCCTCGTCGAGCGTGATCAGCACGACCGGGTAGGGGCGCTGGTCGCCGTGCATCACGGCCTGGCTGATCCAGCGGCACTGTTTGAGGTCGTTCTCGATGTTCGCCGGCGTCAGGTTCTTGCCGCCGGCCGTGATGATGATGTCCTTCTTGCGGCCTGTGATCGACAGGTAGCCGTCCTCGTCGATCGAGCCCAGGTCGCCCGTGTGCATCCAGCCGTTCTCGACGGCGCCGAAGCTCGTCGACGCCTGGTTGTGGTAGCCGGCGAAGATGTTCGCGCCTTTGATCAGGATCTCCCCGTCGTCGGCGATCTTCAGCTCGACGCCCGGAAGCGCCCGGCCGACCGTGCCGAAGCGATGGTTCTCGACCGTCGAGAACGTCGCCGCCGTCGCGGTCTCCGTCATGCCGTAGCCCTCGAGCACGGGCACGCCGCACGCGAGGAAGAATTCGAGGATCTCACGCGCAATCGGCGCGGCGCCGCTGGTGGCCTGACGGACATTGCCACCGAAGATCGCGCGTACGTTTTTGAACAGCTCCTCGTCGGCCTTCTCGAACGGCGCCTTGAGCTCCGCTGGGATCTCCTCGCCGCGCGCCATCATCATGCGAACCTTCGCGCCCAGAGCGATCGCTTCATCCGCCTGGCGGCGCTCCTCGGGCGGCTTCGCCTCGATCGCGCCGTGGGCGAGCGTGTAGATCTTCTCGAACACCCGCGGCACCGACGGCAGGTAGGTCGGTTTGACCTCCATCAGCTCGGGGACGATCTGCTTGGTGTCACCGCCGAAGTACGCGAGCGTGCTGCCGAGGTCGAACGTCGCGAGCTGGATCAGCAGCGCGAACGAGTGGGCCAGCGGAAGGTAGAGATAGACGATCTCGTCTTCGTGGATGCCGCCGGCCACCTTGAGCATTTCCATGATCGCGCTGTAGTTGCCGTGCGTCAGCACGCAGCCCTTCGGGGGTCCTGTCGTGCCCGAGGTGTAGATGAACGTGAACGCGTCGTCGAGTTTCACGGCGGCGCGTCGCGCGTCGAGCTCGGCCGCCTGGTGGCTGTGGCCACGCTCGCGCACCTGCGCGAGCGTGATCGCCTCGAGCGCCTGCGCGGCCTCGCCGTCGGAGGGGTCCATCACGATCACCGTGCGCACGTTCGGGATCCGGTCGCGGATCGCGAGGATCTTGGCGAGCTGCTCCTCGTTCTCGCACACGATCGCGCTCGCTTCCGAGTCGGAGATGACCCACAGGCACTCCTCCGGCGAGTTCGTCTGATAGATCGGCACGACCACCGCGCCGGCAGACGTGGCCGCCATGTCCACGAACGACCACTCGGGGCGCGTGTTGGCGAGGATGCAGAAGCGCTCGCCCGCCTGCACGCCCAGATCGATCAGGCCGAGCCCGATCTCCTGGACGATATCTGCGAGCTCCGTGTAAGAGACGTCGTGCCAGGCGCCGTCGCGCTTGTAGCGCACGGCGACCTTCTCGGCGTGCTCAGCGGCCGCGCGCGGTATCAACTCGGCGATCGTGTGCGTCCCCGTAATCGGCGCGGTGGCTGCCTCCATCAGAACTCCCTCCTCAGAGAATCAGGCGATTGGGCATCTGATCTTAGAGACTGACGCGTGTGTTCGGTCGCCCAGTCGACGTACCGACGAGCCGACTCAGACGGGGTTCGGCACGTCGAGAAATACGTGACGCAGGTCGAAGCGCTCGGCCAGGTGCTCGCCGAGGCGCCGGACGCCGAGCGTCTCCGTCGCGTAGTGGCCCGCTGCGATCAGGTGCACGCCGCACTCGCGTGCGCTCGCCATCGAGCGCTCGGACACCTCGCCCGTGAGCAGCGCCTGAGCGCCCGCGCGCGCTGCCTCCTCGAGATAGTCCGCGCCCGCGCCCGAGACGACGGCGAGGCGGCTGACGTCCGGGGGGCCCGCCGCGAACACGAGCGGCTCGCGCTGCGTCAGCGCCGCGACCGCCGCGAACAGCGCGTCCGGTGTCGAGATCCGCTCCGGCACATCCGCCACGAAGCCGATCGGCTCGCCGCGATGCGGCGCGAACGGCTCGAGTCGCTCGCAGCCGAGCCCCCTTGCGAGTAGCGAGTTGTTGCCGAGCAGCGGATGCGCGTCCAGCGGCAGGTGGTAGGCCACGAGCGCGATGTGCGCGTCGAGCAGGATCCGCAGGCGGCGCGCGAGCAGCTCGTCGATCGCCCGCACCCCGTCGCCCCAGAACAGGCCGTGGTGCACGAGCAGCATGTCGGCCCTCTCCGCGGCCGCCAGCTCGAACAGCTCGGCGTGCGCCGAGACGCCCGTAGCGAGCGTCTGCACCTCGCCGGCACCTGGGACCTGCAGGCCGTTCACGCAGTAGTCCTCGAAGCGCCCCGGCTCGAGCAGCCGCTCGAGCCGGGGCGCTTCGTCGCTTGTCGCCGCCGCCATGGCGCGACGATAGCGCCCGCGCGCGTGTGTGATACTTGCCGGGGACATTCGGGGCGTGGCGCAGCCTGGTAGCGCGCACCGTTCGGGTCGGTGAGGTCCCCGGTTCGAATCCGGGCGCCCCGATTGGCTTCTCGTTGGATGCTGGGGTGGGCCCGGGGGCTTCGCGCGGCCAGTCAGCTGATCGTTGCGCCCTTGCGCTGGTTGCATGTGGCGCAGAGGATCTGGAGGTTCTCGACGGTTGAGGCGCCCCCCATCGAGAACGGGATGATGTGGTCGTATTGGATGTCGAAGTTGGACGCGCACTCGACGCACCGGCCGCCGTCGCGCTCGAAGACCGCAAGGCGTACCTCGCGCGGGATCGGCTCCCGCCGTGGCGTGTTGCCGCTGTCCTCGGCGGCGAGGGAGGCTCGTGCTCGCTCGAGCCTGCGCTGCTTTCTGCGGTCACGGTCCCGGACCAGCGCGAGAATATCCTCCGCGCCGAGGTCTTCGTCGTCGGAGAAGAACCGGTCCTCAAAGATCCACAGCTGCTTGCCTGCCACGAGGGTTAGCGGCGTTGGCACGTGCTGCTGGCGCTCCGCGATCGCGCGGTAGCGCGCCGTCGACAGACCGCGCGGGATCGTTTTCTTGCCGACGACCAGGTCGTGTCGCCACCCAAACAGCGTCAGGCGGCGCGAAAACCCGGCAGTCCGGAGTTCTCGAAGCACGATGAGTGTCCCTTTCGTCCGGTGTGGTGGTAACGAGCGTTGTATATCGAAGAGTCGACTAATTCGTAAGAGTGCTTTCAAGAAACAGCTGTCGGACAGCGAGACACCGCCGAGCCCGTAGGTTGCCGTCGACCTCGCGCGCGGCGACCCCTTCGGCGCGATCCGTCGTGACGAACCGGGCCGACTGACACCCACCGGCTCAAGCCGCGCAGATCACGCGACGATAGGTCCGCGTGGATACTGTGCGCGTCCATTGCCACGGCCGCCAGGCCGTCGTCGGTCGCGCGGTGTTTCTCGGCCTGGCCGCGGCGCTGGCCGGGCTCAGCCTGTCTTACTCGCCGGCGGCGCAGGCTGCCACGGCGGTCCAATACAAACTGCACCTCGAAGTCAAGGGCGTGCAGACGGCCGCCGACGAAAGCAAAGCCCTCCCGCAGGAAACCCGCCACCAGAGCTCCGAATGGACCTGGAAGCCCAAGGACGTGACAGTGTGGTTGCCCAAGTTCAGCGGGCCCCCGGGTCAGGCCTACGCCGGAGCGGCGGAAACGTACACCGTCGACGAACGCCCGATCCTCTCGGGGATAGGCACCGTCAATGACCATGGGACCTTCTTCGAAGTCCACGAAAGCACCCCCGTGGCGGAACCGTTCTCCTGCGCGGGCGCGATCGTCTTCGTGGGGCCGATGATCCAGCGGGTGACCGTCACCCAGCTCGACCCCACGATCGAACTCGAGACCGACTTCAAGGGCACGCTCGGCGTGACCGACAAAGGCGTGATCGGCAACAAGTTCGGGGAACCGTGCTGGAAAGCGTCGAAAGGCGAAGAAGGCTTCGGCTACTTCAACTATCAGTGGGACAACCCGAAAGGGCAGCGGATGCAGGTCGGGATGCTCGTGCCTCAGACCGAGATCGGCGACCCGTTCATCGGCGGCCCCGCGCAGGACTACAGCAACGTCGAAACCACCGAAGAATCGACGCAGGAATGCCACTGGACACACCCGTGCTCGAAGACGTTCAAGCTGAGCGGCGAATACGACCTGCAGAAGCTCTGCGAAGGAACGGACTCCAGCGGCGCGTTCGCGTGCGGGTCAGGCTCCGGGTCGAGCTCGGGGCCGGGCAGCAATCCCGGCAACGGCCCGAACGCACCGCCTGGCGGGGGCGGCAACGAATCGAACGGCAAAAAAGCCGCCGTCACGCCCCCCGTCATCAGCGCGCTGAGGCTGAGCCCGAGCACGTTCGCCGCGGCACGGGCGGGCGCGAGCACAGCAGAGCGGCCCGGTGCGGCAATCTCTTACATGGACAGCGTGCCCGGAAGCACGGCCACCGTCGAGATCCAGTCCAGGCGCTCGGGCTTCGAGGGTCGGCGTGGCTGCCAGGCCAAGCGGCCGCGCTCCTCCGCCCGCGTCAAACGCTGCAGCCTGTATACGGGCCGGGGGTCCTTCGCGCGAGTGGACGCTGCGGGAGACGTCGCCTTCCGCTTCACCGGTCGTATCGGCGGGCGCGCTCTGGCGGCGGGCGCCTATCGGCTCGCCGTATCCGCGAGAGACTCGGCCGGAGCCGGCGCGAAGGCCTACGCGGCCTTCACGATCAAGCGCTGAACCCGGCACGCGCGGCGGCGCGGGGCCGCGCGGCGGCTACCCTGTCGGTGTGGCGAGCCCCGCCGGCGCGATCCTCTCGAGCACCCAGCTGGACACCCTGCGCGCGCACGGCGAGGAGCGCACGGCCGAGGTCGGCGACGTTCTCTTCACGGTCGGCGATCGCAGCTACCCTTTGATCGCGATCATCGAGGGCGAGGCGGCCGTGCAGGACGCTGCCGGCCACGAGATCGTCCGCCACGGCCCGTCAGGGTTCCTCGGTGAGATCAACCTCCTGTCCGGTCAGACGGTGTTTCTGACGGCTGTCGCGACGCAGCCGATGCGCTACATCGCGGTCGACCGCGACGCGCTGCGGCCGCTGCTGTTCGAGGACGCGCTGCTCGGCGTCCGGGTCGATCCACGTGTACG